>Ga0209420_1001106_pt1 | contig 13055 bp, 13 predicted proteins | sample BlaSpr_A8_OM1_O1_FD_187972 | JGI IMG/M metagenome (GOLD analysis project Ga0209420, IMG submission 187972) | Forest soil microbial communities from Thunder Bay, Ontario, Canada - Black Spruce, Ontario site 2_A8_OM1_O1 (SPAdes) (version 2) | ecosystem: Environmental > Terrestrial > Soil > Boreal... | reverse complement strand
CACGCTCATCGGGCCGGGGTCGCGCAGCGGATACCGCGGCGGATTCGAGCGTTCGGGCTGCGGCCTGCGCATCGCCCGGAATATCGAGCACGCGAGCCAACTCTGTTGCGGCCATGCGGCCATCCGGGGAGCCGCCGGAAATCATGGCAAACGCACCGCGCGGAGGAATTACCGGTTCGAGCAAGCGTCCGGTGGCGACGCCGTCGCGGAATTCGAGGCGATTCGCTAGAAGGCGGTCCACGCCCAGATGTTGCGCGAGTGGCCGCATCAGGTGATCGAGCCCCTGGCTGACGAGAACGACTTGTTCGTGTGCGGCAATATGCTCCTGAAGCTTGGCCAAGCCGCGCGGTTTGAGCTGCGCCTTCAAGACGTAGTGAAAGTATTCTTCGCCGAGCAGGTCCAACCGATCGCGCGTAACGCCGCGCAAAAGCGCATGCAGCATGCGCGTGGCGAATTCCTTGTTACCCAGATAGAGCGCGGGCCGCACCAAAGCCAAAAATGCCAGGCCACCGCGCCGCCCCCAACGCTCGGCAAAGCTTTGGGCGTTCCAGGTGAAGTAGGCCACCGGGCGCACGGCCGTCAAATCGAGCAGGCTGCCTTCGACGCGCCAGAAGACAACCGGCGCACGCGCAGATGCCGATTCGGGCTCGGGAACGGTCCGCGTTTCGAATTGGGGTGTTGGTGAGCTCACGGCTTATCAGCGAAAGACCGGCGCTCAGGCGTGCGGGCGCGCCAAGCATGTGGAAAGGGAAGAAATTAGCATTGTCAGGCGTGCCGGGCAAGCATGGCGCCACTCGCGAATTTCAAGGACCAAGAGCCAAGTGGTGTTGGCACCAGTTGGGTGTTTGGCGCCACACGCTCGACTTCTCTTATTTTAGAGGACTTACCGACTACACGGAAGGGAGTACGGGACTTCAGATTGTCCATTGCTAGACAAAATACGCATTAGCCCATGAGGCTCCAAACTAAGAAGCGGCCCGCTGCTCCGTAGAGTCTCAGGTCGCTAGTAGGGCTGCGTACGATCTCGCGCCCGTTCCCTTTGCAAGAGGATTTGAAGGAAGCCGCTGGCAACGCCTTCTAGAGCGTCGACGCGATCTTGAGACTGCAACGACAAGGCCCAAGCCTCACTGCCGTGAATATCGCCGAATTGTGCTTCAGCGAAGGAAACGGACTCTATGGCTTCTGAACGATTCTGTCCTTGAAGAGCCAAAGCCCGGGCGCGACCAGCCGCAAAGTCTTTCTGATTCAAGGCAAGCTCTTGTATTTGCATCTTGTCGGGATCCGGAAGCCACTCTGTAGACATACCCATGGGCCGATCCGCTGGAGTGAGCGACTGGGCAAATCTTACGGCGTCGGCAGAGTCCTTGCTTGCGGCTTCTGTCATTCCCGCCTCACGCTCCGAACTCGCCACCAGGGCGAGGGTTTCCACTTGTGCCCATTTGTCGCCGCCGGCCGATAACGTTTCTCGCGTCTTGGAGAAAAACAATTCCGCCGACTGGAGGTGTTTGTATTTGGCAGCATCCAACGCAAGCTGGAACCACAACTGATGCTGCTCTCCAAGATTCTCAATCGAGGTCGCGGTGACCACACTGTCTTGTACATCGCCGGATTCGTATTCGCTTACGGCAAGATCCCTTCGCGCCGCATCCCGGCAAACAGTAGATGAGACTTTGGCCAGAAGCGTCATAGCCTCGGCAAAATTTCTCGATCGCGCGTCTACACCGACGAAATCTGCCGTGACTTCGTCCCTCAGCGCCGGTTCGCTGATTTCCTGTTGCAGCGCGTTGGCCTTTTCGTGATCACCCAAGTCCCACTCAGCCTGTGCGGCATATTGAAGAGCGGTGTCATGCATGGAACCACCACTTCCAGGTGCGCAGCGATGGCCAAACGAAAACCGTGGACTGCCGTGAGGTAAGTCCTTGGGCAGTTCCGTGGCGATCTGGACCGCTTGCTTAGCCGATTCCAGCGCCGCTACGCGATCACCGGAAGTCAACTCGGCGTGAACAACCATCATCAGTGCGTCAGCTTTTTCCGGAGACGCATTCATCTGTGAAATTGTATTCAAGGCGCCACTGAAATCGTGTCTGTCTATCTGCTTTCCAGTGATTTGCACAAACACTGTGCGCCGATGGTTGATTTCCGTGACCTTTAGCGCAGACTGCACAGCCAAATCGGATTCGCCTGCCTGTGCCAGTTTGATCGCCAGCATGGAGAATACGGGGTCCATCCTTCCTGACTCCGGGACGCCCCTCAGGATTTCGGATGCATCATCGACATCCCCGAGTCCGACAATCCTTGTAGCGAAATCGAACATGCGCAGTTCAGTAGGAAAATTCCCCAGAGCTGATTGGCGGTCCGGCGTCGTCGCCTGACTCTGGTTCTTGCCCCCACCGACAGAAAAAATCAGATCTTTGGCGCTGTCAATTTGCGCGCGGGTCGCAGCTCGGTCGCCTATCAGCCAATAATGACGGGCAAGGCTGAATATGGCGGGATATTGCTGGCCGTCAGGCAATTCTTGGATAGCGGAATCTTCTTCGGCTAAAAGGCGATGGAGCTCCACCGACTCCTGAGCGCTTAGACGGACCTCGGGGATCTGCGCGAGAGACGGAGCGCTCGTGGCAGTTGCGAATGCAGCACAAAATAGCAGTACGGATGGCTGGAAGCGCGACATAGCCACGTGCTTTTTCGTGGGGCGGAGATGTAAGGTAACAGCCCCCGCACGCATCAGATGCGTTTCCAATCTGTGAAGGTTGCAGGCCTAATTAATAGGAGGTCGAGCGTTGTTACGGCTGCGGAAACACTGGGGCTCATCTGGAAAGTCGCCACCCTCGCCGGCGGCGGAAAGCGGCAGTGACAATTGCGGGGTGGCTGCCGGGCGATCGGGCGCGGTGGGGCGCGCTCCCAGGCCATATTTGGCGCGCACTTTTGACACGCGGTGCTCGATTTCCTTGCGATAGTCTTCCGGGGCATAGGCTGCGCGCCCGTACCACTCGTGATAGCGGCGTGCCAGGCGCGGAAACTTCTCATCCACAAACGGCAAGAATTGCTTCGCGGCAGACGGCATCAGGTGCAGCGTTCCGCCGACAAACCATTGCGCCCCGGCGTCGCTTGCGGCGTGCGCCAGCGAGTCCAATTCTTTTTCGCTATCGGTAATTCCCGGGAGCACCGGCATGGCGAACACGCCGGCGCGCAGTCCAGCGCCGCGCAGCTTCTGGACGGCATCGAGACGCAAATCCGGGCGCGGCGCCCGCAGTTCGAGCAGCCTTGCCAGCCGCGTGCGAATGGTGACGATGGTCATGTTAATCGTCAAGGATGAACGCGCCGCGATCCGCTGCAAGAGATCGAGGTCGCGCAGAATCTGATTGGACTTGGTGGTGATCGAGAGACTTAAGCCTTCGTGCTGGACGATGCGCTCGAGAATTTGCCGCGTAACGCCAAATTCGCGCTCGGCCGGTTGGTAGGGGTCGGTGGCCGTGCCGATGGCGATGTGTTCGCCGAGAATCCTGGCACGGGCCAGGTCGCGCGAGACGATCTCGCCCGCATTGGCCTTGGCGAAGATTTTCTTATCGAAATCCGCGCCGTCCAGCTCCATGTACTCGTGCGTGTAACGCGCGTAGCAATAGCGGCAGCCAAATTCGCAGCCGCGATAGGGATTGATCGTCCAGGTGAAAGGCATCCGCTCTGAAGTGCAGCGGTTGAGGATCGAGCGCACCGGAATCACGAAATACTCGGTGCCGCGCTTGGCGTCCGCCAAAGGAGAATTTGCAGCGAGGCGAGCGATGCCGGTCAGGTCGGCACGAGGCTTCGGTGGTAGCGAAGCCGGTGGCTCAGTGTCCCGGTGGTTAGGGCCGAGGGGGAACAGGGTGGGATTGGGGAAAGTGGCCATGCCCGCCTCTCTGCGATGGGAGGACTATATTCGCCTTTTGTTCGCTTTGTCAAGCAAGATCTTTCGCTATGTATTCGCCACCAGGACGAGCGTTGTGACGGCCTATGAGCCGCGCGTGTGGGAGCGGAACAGGGGCTCCGCCGGGGGCCAGGGCTCAATCCAATAATCCACCGCGAGCCACAGGCTGCGCGCGTGCGGCACGAGGGCCAGCGACACCAGCGCCGCGGCCAACATCCAGACGATGATCTTCGTTCCGGTAGTGACATGCCAGAAGTCAGGCAGCAACAACGACACAAGGTAAATCGCGATCATGAAAAACGCGGTGACGCCATAATTCACAATCATCGCGCCCACGAAGTAGCCCGGTTCGCGATAGTAGCGAAGCCCGCAGAGCGGACAATCATGGTACATGCGGAGCAGGCGCCGATAGAGCGGGCCGCGGCCGCAGCAGGGACAGCGAAGCCTCAGGCCACGCTTGAGCGCTTCGCCAAAAGGCGGACGGGCAGCCTGCAAGGTTCGCGCGACCATTCGCGGATTATACCTGCCCGCAGCGGGCGCACCCGGACCGTGCCGTATTTGCGGCGTGGGGAAAACATGCGCGAGTGGCTTTCTTGCGGGGGTCTATACTGGCCACAGGAGCCTCCTTTTGGCCGGAATCGGCATTCTAATCCTCGACGACGAGGTGATCAGCCACAACGCGCTCGAGCAAGTGCTCGATTCCGAGGGTTGGAATGTTCGCGTGGTGACGAACCTGGATCAGGTGCTGCCCGAACTGGCGAAAGGCGAGGCGCGTTTGATCATCGTCAATGTGGCCAGAACGGGACTGCAAGGACCCGTTTTCGAAATCCTGTGCGATCTGGCGCTCGCCCCGATCGAGGAGAAAAATAGCGCGGCGGCGCGCGTGTTGTTTCTAGTGCCGTCTTTTTTGGCTGCCGAAGCGCAGCCGGAGCTCGAGCGGCTGGGACTTCCCTTTCTGCTGAAGCCCTACCACTTGCATGACTTCCTGGAAAAAGTGAGCGACCTGCTGCTTGAAACCGGAGCGTTAACGAAACCGATGCGGCAAGTGCAGCGCGAGTTTCGCGCCACGCCGCGAGCCATTGGGCCGCGGACGACGCGCCTGGATCGTACGCGCAACGCTATGTTTGCCAGGCGCGAGGATTACATGATGACCGAGGAAGAAATCGCGGATTACGAGCGCCAGGAAGCGGAAGAACGCGAGAAGAAAAAGAAGAAAACGCCGGAAACGGGCTTCTAGTTCCCGGAAGGCACCTCAACACCGCAGACAGAACCTGCTAGAATCGGCCCGCCAGACCTATATTTGCTTCGTCGAGCTAAACCACGCGGACTTCGCTGCGGTCCACGCATGCGGCCAGAAGATCGCCGATGGTGCGATGCCATGTGGGATGGACCAGCTCCGGCGCGATTTCAGCGAATGGCACGAGCACGAAGCGGCGTCCGGTCATGCGCGGATGAGGAATCTCCAGTTGCGGCTCGCGTAACACGATTGCGTCATAGAGAAGCACATCGATATCTATGGTGCGGGGACCACGAAGAATGGTGCGTTCGCGGCCGAGCTGTTCTTCGATGCGTTGAATTGCCTCGAGCACTTCGCGCGGTGAAAGATCGGTTTGCGCCTCGACGACGCAATTGAGGAACCAGGGCTGCTCCACCATGTCCACTGGTTCGGTTTCATACAGCGAGGAATGTTTGACGATGCGGATGAACTCCTTCTGCAGAAGGGCGAGAGCGCTCTCGATTTGCGCGCGGCGGTCTCCCAGGTTCGAACCTAACGAGAGATAAACGGTGTGGCCTGCCATGCGGAACTTCTGGCGCTAAAAAAGCGGCTGCTGGCGGCGCGGGATTTCCATGCCGAAGTGTTTGTAAGCGAGAGCGGTGGCCACGCGGCCGCGCTGGGTGCGGTCGAGCAGGCCGAGCTGCATCAAGTAGGGTTCGTAGATTTCCTCGATGGCGTCTTCTTCCTCGCTCATGGAGGCGGCGATCGTGTTGAGCCCCACGGGTCCGCCGGAGTATTTCTGCAGAATGGTGAGCATGAGGTTGCGGTCGGTTTCGTCAAGACCGTGTTCATCCACACCCAGCATCTGGAGCGATTCGCGCGCGACGTCGAGGGTAATTTCTCCTTTGGCGCGGACCTGCGCGAAATCGCGCGCGCGGCGCAGCAGGCGATTGGCAACGCGCGGCGTGCCGCGGCTGCGGCGCGCAATTTCCATAGCGCCTTCGGGGTCGATGACGATGCCGAGAATTCCGGCGGAGCGCACCACAATGTGTACCAGATCGGCCGGCTCGTAAAAATCGAGGCGATGGACGATGCCGAAGCGCGAACGCAACGGCGCGGTCACAAGCCCCGCGCGCGTGGTGGCGCCGATCAACGTGAAGCGATTCAGTTGAAAAGGATGGATGCGCGCGCCCGGTCCCTGGCCGATGATCAAATCGATGCGATAGTCCTCCATCGCGGGATAGAGGACCTCCTCAACCGGGGGCATCAGACGGTGAATTTCATCAAGGAAGAAAACTTCGCGCTGCTCGAGCGCGGTGAGCACGGCGGTGAGATCGCCTTTGCGTTCGAGCATTGGGCCGGAGCTGGTCTTGATGGCGACGCCCAACTCGTTGGCGATGATTTGCGCGAGCGTAGTCTTGCCAAGACCCGGCGGTCCATATAGCAAAACGTGATCGAGCGCTTCGCCGCGGGTGCGCGCGGCCTCAATGAAGATGGAAAGATTCTCTTTTACGCGCGATTGGCCGATGTAATCCGCCAGGCGCTTGGGGCGAACGCTGATTTCAATGCGCGCGTCCTCGTCATAGGCTTGCCCAGACGTGACGCGCTGCGGGTGCGGATCCATTCTCGGAGTGGGCTTCATCGCGTTCATGAGTGTTCTAGCACACTAGCGCGCGGAGCGGGCAACGCGCTCCGGTCCGGAAAGTTTTTGCAAAGCGCTCTTGAGGAGCGCGTCGAAAGTTTTTGCCGTGCCCGCCGCGCGAATCTCCTTTACGGTGGCTTCGGCGACACGCTGCTCATAACCCAGGTTCACGAGCGCGGAGATCACGTCTTCCGCCGGGCCACCGGGCGATGCGGCACGCGCTGGCTCGTGCGTTTCCATGGCGGCGAGTCTATCGCGCAGGTCCACGACGATGCGCTCCGCGGTTTTCTTGCCGACGCCTGGGATCTTTACCAGCGCGGCTAAATCACCGCCGCGCACGGCCGGGATCAGATCCTCTACGTTCATGCCCGAAAGAATTTTCATCGCGAGCGAGGGGCCCACGCCGGAGGCCGAGATCAAGAGTTCAAAACATTGTTTTTCACGCGAGCTCAGAAAACCGTAAAGAGAGATTCCGTCTTCGCGAAGGTGCGTATGAATCAGCAGCGTCACATCGCCGTGCAGATCGCCCAAGCCGCCATAGGTGGAAAACGGGATTTGCACCTGGTAGCCGACGCCGTGCACGTCAATCAACACCTGGTTAGGGCGCTTATCGAGAAGAACGCCGTGAAGTTGAGCAATCATTTTGGCGCGGGCTGCGACGCGAGTTGCGCTACAGGCGAATCTTTGGCGAAGCCATTATTTAGCAGCGATGGCGGCGTGTCAACGATGCGGGCATCGTACGCCGCATATTGAGACTTAGGTTTTTCGCTCCGGACCGAAGAGCGAGAGGCTGTGGCCATCGGGATCGGTGAAATTGACGGCGAACATGGGGCCGGCGACGGCGCGCGGCTCGTTGATGAACGCGACGCCCTTGGCGCGCAAGGCTTCATAGTTGGCGCGGACATCGTCCACGCCGAAGACGACCTCAGTCGCGCCGGCACGGTCCGCACGGGAGGATCCGAGACCACCGCTTAGCGCCAACGTGCAGGTGCCGGCGTCAAAAAACGCAAAGCTCTCGTGCTGGGCGTGCAACGGAAGACCGAGGAGGTCGCGATAGAAGGCCACCGAGCGTGCGAGATCCGAGACGCCGAGCATGATGTGGCTGATCTTTAGCGATGGCATGGCGATTTCTCCTCGGGTGATACTTCCGTGACGTGCGTGACATTGTGCGACGAAAGCGGCGTCAAAGGCTTCTGGAAAATTGCAAAACGCGCGCCGAGGCTTTCACACAGATTCTTCAGCACAGAAGACGCGCTTTGGGATGACACTCAAAAGCAGAGCGAATGAATCTTCAGGCGTAGATGCCGCGCTGCCTTAGCGCCGTGGCCACTCGATCGATCGCTAGAATATAAGCGGCGATGCGGTTGTTGACCCCATGCGCTTCGGAATAGCGCACCACTTCCTCGAATGAATGCTCCATGATGTCTTTCAAGCGCTCGTTGACTTCGCTTTCGCGCCAGAAGAATCCCTGGCGATCCTGCACCCATTCGAAATAGCTGACCGTGACGCCTCCGGCATTGGCCAGGATGTCGGGGATCACGAAAATTCCCTTGTTATCGATGATGGAATCGGCGGCGGCGGTGGTGGGACCGTTGGCGCCTTCGCAGAGAATGCGGGCCTGTACGCTATTGGCGTTCTTCGTGGTGATTTGATTCTCGATGGCCGCGGGAACGAGGACGTCGCATGGCTGGAAGAGCACATCCTGCGCCGTCATTTTGGTGCCGCCGGCGGGAAACTCCGGCAGCGGTTTGCGCTGCGTGTAGCACCAGTCGATCAGCTTCGGTACGTCGAAGCCCTTCTCGTTGTAGAGCGCGCCGTGAATATCCGCGACGCCGACGATTTTATAACCCGCCGCGTGCATGAGCATGGCGCCCATAGAGCCGACGTTCCCGAAGCCCTGAACGATCACGCGCGTTTGATCGCGCTTCATGCCGAGTTTGGCGATAGCGGCGTCACAAACGATCATCAGCCCGCGGCCAGTCGCTTCCTTACGCCCGCGCGAGCCACCCAACGCGAGGGGCTTGCCGGTGACGACGGCCGTGGTGGTGTGGCGCATGTGCATCGAGTAAGTGTCCATGACCCAAGCCATGGTTTGCTCGTTGGTGCCGAGATCGGGCGCGGGAACGTCCCGCTCCGGCCCGATGAACTCGATAATTTCAGCGGTATAGCGGCGCGTGATGCGCTCGATCTCGCCTTGGGAAAGTTTCGCCGGATCGCAGATGACGCCACCCTTCGCGCCGCCGAAAGGAATGTTAACGACAGCGCATTTCCACGTCATCCAGGCCGAAAGTGCGCGAACTTCGTCGAGCGTTACGTTGGGTGCGAAGCGGATGCCGCCCTTGCATGGACCGCGCACGATCGAATGGTGCACGCGGTAGCCTATGAAGACCTCCATGTGCCCGTTATCGAGAGTTACAGGAATGTAGACGGTGATTTCCTTATTGGGGTACTTCATGTAACGGTATAGGCCTTCTTCCAAGTTCAGACGCTTGGCAGCCACTTCGAAGCGCGCTTCGGCGGCTTCGTAGACGTTGAATTCATTATCGGGCGTGGCGGTAACCATGGATTCCCCCTCAGGAACACCGGAATGGCGCAGTGCGCGGCGCAGCTCCTCACCCCGGACACGAGCGCGCGCGTTATCTGTTCGACAGCGACGCAAGTATACGAGCCTCGATAAGGGCACGCAACAAACGCAGGACGCGGTTGGATACCGAAGGGTTATCAGCGGGAAACTAGCGGGGCGGGCGGCGTTCGACAAATTCCTCTACCAGCAAACGGGCCAAACGCGAAGGGTTGTGGCGCACGACGCTGTGCTCGTCGAGGAGGTCGTCGAAAACGCAGCGCACGCCTAGCCGTTGCAATTCTTGCACGTCCACACGAACGGGTTCGGCGCCCTGCACGCGATAGCGCCGCGCGAGAGAGGCGGAGGGTTGTTGATGGTTGACGATCACCCAATCAATGATGCGCTTGCCGGTGTGCTTATAAATGGCGCGAACGTGATCGGCAGCGGTGTAGCCGCGGGTCTCGCCCGGCTGCGTCATCAAATTGTTGATGTACACGCAGGAAGCGCGCGATTGGGCAATCGCATCGGTCACGCCAGAGATCAGCAGATTCGGAATGATGCTGGTGTAGAGAGAGCCTGGCCCGAGAACAATTAAGCTGGCGTGGCGAATCGCTTCGAGGGCCTCCGCCAACGGCCGGGCCCGCCTCGGGAGCAGCCGCACTCGCGCAATGCGGCCGCGCGCCTTCGGTATACGAGTTTCGCCTTGAACGACACGGCCATCTTCCATCACGGCTTCGAGTGCGACGTTTTTTGTGGTGCAGGGATAAATGCGTCCACGAATCGCGAGGACCTGCCCGCTCAGGCGCACCGCGTCGGCGAAATCCCCGGTGACGCTGGTGAGCGCGGTCAGAAACAGGTTCCCAAAGCTGTGCCCGCGCAGGCCACGGCCCGCGTCGAAACGATATTGAAACAGGCGGCTCATGAGCGCTTCGTCGTCGGAGAGCGCGACCATGCAGTTGCGAATGTCGCCGGGAGGAAGAATGCGGTAATCGCGTCGCAGACGGCCGGAACTACCACCATCGTCGGTGACGGTGACGACGGCAACCAGATCTTCAATGGGATGGCGTCCACTTTCGTGCGGACGCTGGACATATTGCTTCAGCCCACGCAGCAAAGTGGAAAGGCCGGTTCCTCCACCCACAACTACGATGCGACCCTGGTTTGCCTGGGATGGGCTGCGTTTTTTCAAAACCGGTAGAAGCCGCGGCTATCCGCCGGCATTTTCACGCTCGGGGTAGAGCAATTCGGTGAAACGGGGATCTTCCTGAAGAAATGCAAAGTCTTCGTCATTACGAGCGTGATAACGATTCTCTGGGCGCAGCTCGATGGCTAATTTCAGATTTTGCATGGCCGAATCAGCCTCGCCGGTAAGGCAATCGAGGGCGGCCATGGCATAAAGCACGTGATCGGCCTTGGGAGCCAACTTGCGGGCGCGCTGGAGATGTTCGCGGGCGTCGTCCCACCGGCCAAGATTCATCATGGCCACGCCTTGCTGGTAGTGTTCCTCAGGGGAACGCAGCGAAGCGCCTGGGGCTTTCGCGATGCGTTGATCGCAAACGCGAGAGTGAACCTGGGCGCGATCCGCTAACTCTTTGCTAGGGCCTACGACGACTTTTTCAAGCAACTCTTTTGCTTTCAAGAACTTCTGCTGCTGAAATAGCCTCAATGCCTCTTCGTACTGAGTAAGCTGCTGCTGGACGCGAGGATCGACCAAGTCAATAGCCGGTGCCCGGGAAGGCTCCGGCTTCTTAACCATCTTTGCTTTCATGAGCTTGGCTCGTCCGGCAGCCGCAGCATGCGTCCGCGCCGTGCGATGCTTGGCGCGCTTTTTACGTTGAGGCATAGGCGCATGCTAGCAGAGGTCCATAAATGGGTCAACGGGCCCACTTTTGGCGCGGAGCGGCGGTTATTTGTGCGATTTTAAACATTTTGCGAGATTCCTACATGTTGTAGGCTCCGCAACTTGCGATTCTTCCCGCATTGGCCGCTCCGGAATGCGTGTGCTATAAGTGATCGAAGCTCTCACTCGGAGATTCCGTGCCTTTTATCAACTTCCCCGCCCGCGAAATCAATTGCAAACTCGTTTACTACGGGCCTGGGCTGGGGGGAAAGACCGCGAACCTCCAGTGGATTTACGATCACACTGGATCGAATCAAAAGGGCAAGATGATTTCGCTGGCAACGGAAACGGACCGGACGCTTTTTTTTGATTTTCTGCCAATCGATCTAGGGACGGTACGCGGATTCAAAACCCGCTTGCACCTTTACACGGTTCCCGGCCAGGTGTTTTACGAGGCCAGCCGAAAACTAATTCTTAAGGGCGCGGATGGGGTGGTGTTTGTGGCAGATTCGCAGGAAGAGCGCATGGACGCGAATCTGGAGACGCTGGAAAACCTGCAGGAGCACCTGAAAGAGCACGGACTCTCGTTCGAAAAAATTCCATATGTGATGCAATTGAATAAACGCGATCTGCCGGACATTCTCCCCGTAGAAGAACTGAAGGAAAAGCTGCGCCGCAAGGACGAACCGGTGCTCGAAGCGGTGGCGGTGAACGGGCTGGGAGTCTTCGAAACTCTGCGCGACCTGGCGAAGTTAGTACTCGCGGAACTGCGAAAGAACTCCTAACCCTGCGCTGCGCTCTGCCGGAAGATTTTTTGCAACGTAGCGCTCCGAAGTTTTAGAAGCGAAATTACCGAAAATGACTGTCCTTACTACCGGAAGCTCTCGAGAGCGGCCGGCAAAGTCTCATAGGTGGGGATCGCTTCGAGCAAGCGCGTAACGCTCAAGGCGTCGCGCACGCGACCCGCAGGGCATACGAGCCGCAAGCTGCCACCGGCGCGCGTCAAACCGGTGCACTGACGCACCAGCGCGCTGATCCCGGAGCTATCCATCTGGATCAAGCCGGTGAGATTCACAAGCATTTTCTTCCAGCCGTCCGCGGCGAGGCGCTGCAGTTCGTGATCGAGGGCTTCGCTGTTTTCGCCAAGCGTGGCGCGCCCGCGAGGCTCAACGATCATAATGTCACCCTGCGAGTGGGCATCGATCTCGAGTTTCACATGATCTCCTGACATATTCACAAAGGCTCCGGGTGAACCGAGTTTCATCGCCTGAGCATTATACGCCGGGTCAGGCGCAGCGGAAAAACTTACGCGCAACGTATCGGAGCAGAAGAGGCGAAGGCTCTTAACGGGAAATGGCGGAACCCGTACTTCAGTACATAGTACGGTCTGCGTCCAATCCGCAAACAGTAACGCTTGCGTTTTCCTTCCAGCGCGAGGACCTTCCACCTGTATAATCACCTTCGCGAGCGGTTTCCCGATCACGACATAAGCGAACAATGAGCAGCCAGCCGATGCCATTGGATGTGCCCCCCGAAAACCGCCTGGAAGAAATCCAGGCAAACCTGAAAAGATTGGAGCGTCGCGACTGGTGGCTGTGGGTGGTGGCCATCATCGTGATGCTGCTCTTGACGTTTGCCGTGGTCTCGCTCAGTTTTCCCGATCTCGTTAAAGTACAGGACCCTTTACTGCAATACAGCATGAACGAGGCGGTGCGCGGGTTGGTGGGCCTGGTGCTGCTCTTCAATACCTACACGATTTACAAGCAGTGGGAAATCAAGAGGCTGCGGCGGCAATTCTCCGAGCAACTTGAAGTGATGGGCCGGCTGCGGCTGCGCGCCGAGGAATTTCACCGGCTCGCGACGATCGATCCCTTGACCGGGCTTTACAAC
>Ga0209420_1001105_pt1 | contig 13056 bp, 6 predicted proteins | sample BlaSpr_A8_OM1_O1_FD_187972 | JGI IMG/M metagenome (GOLD analysis project Ga0209420, IMG submission 187972) | Forest soil microbial communities from Thunder Bay, Ontario, Canada - Black Spruce, Ontario site 2_A8_OM1_O1 (SPAdes) (version 2) | ecosystem: Environmental > Terrestrial > Soil > Boreal... | reverse complement strand
CGCCGGAGCCAGCGCGTCAAGAAAAGATACAAAATCGCGGCTGCGCCTGTAGCCGCCAGGGCCGGCCACGAACGAAATGCCGCTGTGGTGATCGCCATTGCTGCCAGCAGCCACCAGCTCATCCGCGCCACCCAGCGCGGACGCCGCTGCGCATCCGCATCCATCCCGAGATAATTGGGCAGGTAGTAAGCGATATAAAAGAGAGCGCACGCCAGAAACGTCGAGCCGATTTTGATCTGCACGCTCATCGGAATCGTCCAAGTCTCCGCGATGAGCAGCGCGCAAGCCGCGCCAGCGGACAGCAGCCACCAGCGCTGGTGGCTCAGAAAACTTTGCTGTTTTTCGTAATCAAGCATGCGATATGGATGGCGAATAATTCGCTCTGACGGGCGGATTGTAGCATGCGTTCTGCGGGCGCTCAGCCTTGTGGCCCGCGCAACATTCTCAGCGCGCTCGAAAGCTCGCTCTCACCCGCTCCACCAGCGCGCGCCGGCGCCGTCTCGGTCTCCGCGGTCGCTTCGGCCGGTACTTCCCCCGGCGCCAGGAAGAGATTCTCCGCAAGCCCGTGTTGCTTCGTATACATCTCAAAATAGCGCCCGCCGGCCGCAAATAACGTCTTGTGTGTGCCATGCTCCACGATCCGCCCCGCTTCCACCACCAAAATCTGGTCCGCGCGCCGGATCGTCGACAGCCGGTGCGCGATCACAAAAGTCGTCCGTCCGCGTAGCAGTTCCGAAAGCCCCTGCTGGATCATCGCTTCGGATTCGGAATCGAGACTTGAAGTCGCTTCGTCCAGAATCAGGATTCGTGGATCGGCCAGCAGCGCGCGTGCGATCGAAACCCGCTGGCGCTGTCCGCCCGAAAGCTTCACGCCGCGCTCGCCAATCACCGTTTCGTACTTCAGCTCGAAGCGTTCGGCAAATTCGTCCACACGAGCGATGCGGCACGCCGTTAGAATTTCCTCCTTGGTGGCATCCGGACGCGCAAACGCCACGTTCTGGCGAATCGTTCCGTCGAAAAGAAAAGTCTCCTGCAGCACCACGCCTAATTGCGTCCGGTAACTCGCGAGCGTCACGGTCGAAAGATCGACGCCATCCACCAGCACCCGGCCGGAATTCGGCGTGTAAAACGCGCTGATCAGCCCGATGATTGTCGATTTGCCTGCTCCCGAAGGACCCACCAGCGCCGTCACGGTGCCGGGCGCGGACTGAAATGAAATATCGTTCAGCACCGGCTTCCCGGTTTCATAAGCGAAACTCACATTCTCAAAATCCACTTCACCACGCACCGTCCCGATTGCCACCGTGCGTCGCGGATCGGCCTCCTCCGGAGCCTCGCGCAAAATATCGCGCGTCCGCTCGAGTCCGGCCATGGCCTCGCTGATCTGGGTACCGATTCCCACGATCTGAAACACCGGCGCCACCAGCATCCCCAAAAACATCGAGAATGAGAAGAACGACCCGAGCGTCATGTGGTTCGCCAGAATCTGCCGCGCTCCGAAATACATCACCAGCGCGCTGATCAATCCCAGCAGCGAAGAAGCGGAAAGGCTCATCAGCGAAGTTGCCGTCAACGTTTTCAGTACGTTGTCCAACAAGCGCTTCACACCCGCCGAAAACACGGCCTCTTCGCGCGCCTCCGCGTAATAGCCCTTCACCACCCGCACGCCGCCCAGCGATTCTGCCAGCCGTCCCGTAACCTCCGCCGTGATCTTGGGCCGCTCGCGGAAAATCGGCCGTATCACGCTAAACGCTTTTCGCAATCCCACCCCGAACAAAATCAGGACGCTAAACGCAATTCCCGTCAGCAGTGGACTGATGCGCAGCAGGAAAACGAGCGCGAGGCTAGCCGTGAGCAAACTCCCGAAGAAATCGATCATGCCCGTGCCGATCAGGTTTCGCACCCCTTCCACGTCGTTCATGATCCGCGAAATGATCTGCCCCGTTTTGTTCGCGTCGTAATACGCCACCGAGAGCCGCCCGATGTGGGCTTGCACACGTTGGCGCAAATCCGCAATCATGCGTTGCGCGGCCTTGGAAATCACCTGCGTCAGCGAAAACGACGTCAGCCCCTGCACGATCGTGGCGCCCACCACCGCCAGCACCAGTGGCGCGAGCAGTTCCGTCTGCCTTTGATTGATCACGCGGTCGATCAGAAGCTTCGGCGAGTAGGGCAGCACGAGCCCCGCAAGCCGGTTGATCACCATCAATCCAAATCCGATCACCAGCACGCTCGGCTGCGGACGCATCATGCGCCACACATCCGGCATCAGCTTCCAGAAGGGTTGTGAGAGTTTGGACTTCTGTCCGCCCAAGCGCATGCCACCGCCGTGCGGGAGTCCCATGGAACGTGAGGACATAGAATCGGAGCAATTAGGATAACACGCCCCGAATCGCCAGCGCCCCGCCCATTAGGCTAGGAATCACAATAGCGTTTCTTGGCCTTAACCATAACGCAAGGAAACCGTCCAACCCGGTCATTCCGAGGAGTGAGCAGCACGAGAAACTGAACAGGCGCCGTTGCGACTGACTCCTTCAGCTATCCAGAGCAATACCCGGCGCAGGACCCAAGCGCGTTGTCATTCCGAGGAGTGAGCAGCACGATTTCCGCGCCCAACTCCACGCATCGCGCGGAAATCGTGCGCTGTGGCGAACGACGAGGAATCTCGGCGCCGGGACGGCGACTACCTCGTTTTACGGTTTGAATGGCGCGAAAAGCAAAACCGGCGGCGCCTCCTTCGAGACGCCACCGATAAGAAATGAAGGTAGCCTTACTGCTGTGGTTGCTGCGGCTTATCCGTGCTCTGTTTCGAATCCGCCGTGATCGCCGTATGCGGAATGCCGGTGGTCTCGCGCGTCAGGTAGGGCATGAACGGCGTCACTTCAAAAGGCATCTTTTCGCGCTCGGTAATTGTGCCCACCGGCTTGGTCTTCAGCAGGTCGAGCTTGTCGTTCCACGGATCGAGCTTCACCATGCCGCCCAGCGGACGCGCCACAATCTGCGTCGCTCCCGGCTTGTCGGCGGTATCCGCCGTTACTGGAGGCTTCGCCAGGATCGCATTGCCCAGTTTTGGACTGATCAGGTTCGGCACTTCTTTCGCTCGCGTCTGCAGTTCGGCCAGGAACATCTCGGGGACCTTGAGCTGATCCTTGTAAACGGACTTCTGGAGAATTTCGGTCGCCTTCGTGCTGGCCGCGTCGTCTTCTTCCTTCGTTCGTGAAAAGTCAAAGTGCCGGAAGGTCTGCCGTTCGTCGAAAAGCAGCAAGCGGTCAAAGAACGCATACTGCGTATCCATCTCGTGTCCCAGCGCGATGTGCGCCAATTCCTGCGCGAGCATTGTGGCAACGCTCGCCTCGTCGGGCAGCACGTCGATCAATCCGCGGCTCATCACAATCGTGTGGCCCAGGTTAAACGATTCAATCGTGGACGTCATCAGCACGCGGCAGCGCACTTCAGGCTCGATATCCAGATTGCTCCCGATTTCCAGGTTATTGGTAATCGTGTCGAGCGCTTTATCCACATCGCCCTCGGGCGCGATCAGGCCCATGCGCTGCAGCCGGTCGAGCACGTTATCTTCGGCCTCGCGGTCCCAATTGCGTGTCGCTTGCAGCGGGCTCACGTCGTTATTCTGTTGAGACTGATCGTTGATCGGGGCGTTCCCTTCTACCAGGATCTTGCTCAGCTCCTGCTCCTGCTGGTTATGGCCGAGTTGATATCCCCAGATGCGTGTCTGCGCCTTGAAGGAAAGGGATTTCCCGAGCGCATAGCGCATATCCTTCTCTTCGGAATAAATAAACGCGGGCAACCACAGGTTCGGCCCTGCATTCACGCGCCAGCTATCGAAGTGGAAGTAAAGATTCGAATGCGAGCTTCCGGTATAAGCCCCGTTGAAGCGCACGATCGTGTAGTTCTGATCCTCCACCCAGATGCGGCCCAGGAATCGCCCCTTCGCCTTTGGGTTTGTCGGCGTCACATCGAATGCCAGCGTGCGAACTTCTCCCAGAAATTCTCGCCGCGCATATTCGAAATGATAGTCCTGCTTGTTCAGCCCGCTCGTATCCAGATAAATCATCTGCAGGAAGCCGCGCGGCAGGAATTCCACGCCGAAGTTAAACATGTTATTCAGGCTCGTAAGGATGTGGTGGCCCGACGCGTTTGAGGTGCTCAGCGATTCCAGTTCCACGCCCTTGGCTAGCTCGGCGCGGCCCAGAAAATACCGGTCGCCATTTGGAATCCATCCCTCGGCCTTATCCTGCTTCGTATCCTGAATGTAAGTTTCCACCAGCGGAGCGTACTGGCGAACCGTGTTCATTTCCGCGTTCTCGCGGGCGATAATCTTATCCACCACTTGAGTCAGGGTGGCATCCCCTTGCTGCTGTGTGGGCGGCTGATCCTGTGCTAGGACCGGCATGGCGCTGAAAACCAGCGCGGCCAGTGCTACCTGAAACGTGCGCATGTCTGTACCCCTTAGTAAGCCAGTTGAAATTCGATGTGAACCGTCGCCGGAAAGTCCACAGGCTGCCCATTGCTGATTGCCGGCTTGTATTTGATTTTCTGTGCCGCGCGCATCGCGGACTCGTCGAGCCCATGCCCCAGGCCTCGCGTCACGCCCAGCACCTCAATTTGCCCATCCGCCTTGAAATTCACTTTCAGGATCACTTCGCCCTCAAGCTTCAGGGCTCGTGCCTCCTCCGTATATTCCGGCTTCGGCTTGTCCGTAATTTCCACGGGTTGCACGGCTGCCGCCTGTTGTTGCTTCTGTGCTTTTGCCTGGTTTGGATCGACGGTCGCCTGCGCGAAAGCGCCCTGCTGCACTACGCCGCGTGACCCACCACCATTGCCGCTCGGCGCAATCGCAGTCCCATTGCCGAACCCGGTGCTCTGCACGGTTCCGCGCGCGCCATTTGCCCCACCAGTGCCATTTCCATAACCCGGCCCGGCCGGCAGCTCAAAGGAGCCCACATGGTTAATATTCGCCCGCGAGTTCGGATTCGAGGGTCCGCCAATTCCCTGCGGATCGCCAAAGCCTCCGGTCTGCACTTTCTCCGCAGGCTTATTCAATGTCGCTGGAGCCGCGCTTCCCGTATTCCCCAGAACGCCCGTTTCCACCGGTTTCTTCGGTTGCGCTGGCGTGCTGGCCGCAATCTCCACCTTGGGCGTATCCAGCACCGGGGTCGTAATCTTCGGAGCCTCCACCTTGTCCACCGGCTTCGGCTGCACCTTTGGAGCAATCACCCGCGGCACGATTAAGGCTTTGGGTTGTGGCGGCGGTATCACCTTGGCTACTTCGACCGGCACCGGCTGAGGTTTCGGCCGCACCGGCTCCGGCTTTGCCACCGGCACTTCCGTTCGCGGGGAGGCGATCGGAATCACGTCATAAGCCGCCTTCGGAATAAAGCGCTGCGGAAATATCAAAGGAATCAGCAACAGCACTCCGAGAATCACTAACTGAACCGTGACGCTCACGCCCATCGCGCCGGCCCGCGCCTTTTGCGTGGGAAGAAGCTCAAAGCGCGCGCCAGCTTGTGGCGCAGCTCCCGGCTTCAGCACCAATTTGTTCCGCGGAGTCTGTCCCGGGTTCCGCGGTGAGAATCCAATATTAAGGTTTGTTTGCTGTTCCAAAAGGGTCGTCGTCATTAGTTCGGCCGATAAAGCGGGATTTCCCTACCGTGATTTGATGCAATCCGCGAGCGGATCGCGCACTCTTTGTGAGCCCGGTACGAGAGTACTGGGAGGGCCTGGGGAGGCGAATAGGACTTTTGTACTACTGTTTCCTACTCGCCACGAAAAGCTTAGTCCTCGGCCTTCTGGAATTCAACCCGAAGACAGAGGTTTCGATGCGCCCTGTCCCTCAGGGGATATCCAGCCCGTCCGCAGAGTCATTGTTTGATCTCCGCCAACAGCTCTTCATCATTGTTAAGTTGCACCTTCCCGGGGTTATAGGGCAGCGTGATATCCAGCGGAACATCCGCCTGGGTCACCCGCAAAAGGCCGATCCGCGACGATTTACCGTTTACTTCGCCGTAGATCGGCACCACATCCATCCAGTTCGCGGGCACGCCGCTCCGCTTCAAGGAACCCGTCAGCTTGAATTTGCCCCCGCCCGCGTCTTGCACCGCAGAGTGAAACTCATAATGCGCAATCCCCGTACCGTAAACGTATTGGCGAAAAAACCAATCCAGCCGGTGATTGCCTTCCAGGTCCATCACCGGTGTCATGTATTTTTCCGCGATCGCTTTGAAGTCCTCGGTGGAAGCGGCCTCGTTGTTATACGTTTTGCAGAAATCCTGCATCATCGCCTCAAACCGTGCATCCGGATCGGGCGCCTTCGAATCCGCCATCATCATCCGCAGCATCGTCAGCACGTAACCGCCTTTGTTGTAGATCAGCACGCTATATGCCCCGGGCGACAGCGAAGAGGAGGTGCGCGTTCCCATCCAGATCGGCCCCACGGAATCGTAGACGTGCTCGCGGGTGTCGCGCGTCAGCAACCCTTGCTTGTCGTCCCGCAGCCGCTGGATGTACTCCTTTTGGTTGTCTCGAAATTGCACGTACAGATTTCCCGAAAATTGCGCGAAGCCTTCCGAAAGCCATTGGTCGTGATAGCTCTTCCATGCCACGCGATGCCCCCACCATTGGTGTGAAGTCTCATGCGCGCGAAAAAATTCCGTAATACGCGGCGTGTTCGTCATGTGAAAAGCGTTCCGCTGCGTCGAATCCATAAACGTAAAAATCGAAAGGTAAATCAGCCCGGGCCAGCCTTGACCGTAGGAATATGGAATATTCGTCACTGCCAGCTGCTTATAGGGATACGGCCCGTAGTATTTCTGAAAGAGCCGCAGTGCGTTGCCCATCTCCGCGGCGATCGTCGGCGCCATCCCCACCGCCGAAAGCGTGCCCACGGCCATTTCCGCCGGACGCGACCCCGGCAACGCGCCATCCACCGCGTTTTGTGCCATCTGCATTTGGTCGTCGGCCGAGCGGTTCGCATACACCTGCACGTCGATGGGTCCAACCTTCTCCGTCGAGATTTTGTAGTCCCCAAACGCGAATCCCGCCACCGTCAGCGGCACGTCGTTCTTCCATTCCGTCAGCAGGTCGCCGCCATCCGTCGTCTCGCTCACCTTCACGCCAGTGGCCACCAGCGAGAATTTCTTGGGAGACTTGAAATGCAAATCGAAGTCGAATCGCCCGGCGAATTCTTCGCCATCCGCTGTCACACGGGAGGGATACCATCCAAAACTTTCCGCAAAATAATTCCCCGCGCCCACTTGCTGCACCACGCGCTTCCCCGCGTAGTGAAACGTCAACGTGATCGCTTGTCCGCTTTCGCTTGACGTCTCCAGCGTCACCGCAACGTAATCTCCATACGATTGCGGCCGGTCTTTTCTCTCACGCGCCTGAAAATAGGTCAGGGCTTTTCCGCTGCCATCCGCCACCTTGTCCACGCGTAAATTCGAGTCTAGGCTAAATAGCAGCACCCGCGCACCCGCCCAGCGCGTGTCCAGATTTACCTTGGCCGTCGCCGCCAACTCCGCATGCGTGTTCAGGCTCACATCCATGTCGTAGCTGCGAATCACGTAATCCGCTTTCTCAAAAGACACGGCGAACGCGTTGCTCGCGCTCCGCCCGCCGGCCGGAAAGCTCGTCCAGATGTCGAAATGCTTCGCGCCCCCATAAACGTCCTGCCATCGGCCCACTGAAACTTCCTCTGGATCGGATGCGTCGTAGAGCGCTTCCACCCAGCCAAACTCGCTGGTTTTCACATCCGCCAGGAAAAGCGCGCCCTTCGAACGGTCCTTGGCCATCACGCTCCGAAAAAGTCTCGGTAGGAAAATCGCTCCAAGATCTTCATTCTGCTCGATTCGCGAAGCGTACAGCTCTGCGGCTCCCGCGTTGGCTTCCGAAGGCCTGGTTTGCGGCGCGACTTCTTCGTGTGTGTTGTCGCTGAAGCTGAAGACGGCCTCGCTAAATTTCAAATGAATAGCCCCAGCCTTCAAAAATAGCTCCAGTTGCTGCAATTCTCGCGGATCGGTCGGGGCCGCCTCCAATTTTCCCGTGCCGCGGAATACTGCGCCCGTGATCACACCGTTCACCGGCTGTGTAAACTCGATCGTCCCCGATTCAAGCGTCACTCGAATTTTGTCGCGCGCGATCGTCACGTTCTCCACTTGCCCGGGCTTCCCGTCGAAAGCGGGCCGCGCCAGAGCGTCCCAAGTCGCTTGGGGATCGCTGTGATTGTCTGATGCTGTTTGCGCGGTACAAATCGGCGCAAACGTCATTGCGGCCGCAAATAGGGCGTACAGCAACCTTCGGCTGGAGATTCTCATTGGCAAAGCTCCTGGAAGGCATTCAGTGTGGCACAAGGCGAAGAAGAATATACTCTGCTAACAATACGGGATTGTTGAAACCGATAACCAACGATTACCCCCACGGGAAAGGGCGAAACCGATCAGCGCGGCTGGCCAGGCTGCTCCGGCACCAATGTAATGATCGGAAGCTCTGGGCGGCACAAAAATCTCACCGGAATCGTGGACGTTCCGATTCCCCGGCTCACATACAAGCGCGATCCGCGCTCCGTGTACCATCCTTCCAAAAAGCTCCCTGACCCGCGCGGTAGCCAAAAAACCGGCACCAGTGGAATCCGGACCTGCCCGCCATGCGTGTGCCCGGCCAGAGCCAGCGGCACGCGCCCCGCAATCTGATCGAAATACACGGGTCCGTGAAACAACGCGATCGAATAAACGTTCGGTGGCACGGGCTTGCTCGCCAACTCGAAATCCGGAGTACCCGTAACGGGATCGTCGAGCCCCACGAGCCACACATCGGGGCGGATCGGCTTAGCCTCGTTGAAGAGAAAATGCACCCCGAGCACGGCATAAAACGCATGTTCGTTTCGCGGCGGAGGGCCCGTTTCTGTTTCCCAGTTTCCGCGTACCAGCCATACGCCCAGCGGCGCATGCAGTCTCGAAAGCAGCGGCTTAATGCCCGGATAATCTCTCCGGTGCCCGACCGTATCTCCGGTAATCACAATCACGTCGGGATGTTCCCTCTCCAGCAGGTCCACCAGCTTTCGCTCGAGCCGTCCAAATTTTGTGGTGTGCAAATCGGTTAGATCGGCGATTTTCAGCGGCTGTGAAACCGGAGCCTGCACGAGGTAATGCGTCACCTGTATGCGATAGGGCTCGATCAGAAAGCCGTCTACCGCGGCGGCGGCGCCGGCCAACAGCACGAGAGATAGGATCAGGGGAAAGCGGCGCATCTCAGATCGAGGGCCGCTGCAAGATGGACGGCCTGCATTTATTGTACCGCATGCGAAAATTCGCCTTGGGAATCGCTGGCGGCGGATTGTCTATTTAGGCTAGGGTGAACGCTGCTTCGTGGCAGCGTGAGCGCAATCTCACGCACCTCGTCTCTGCAGCAACTTCCTCGGCACAAACAAAAAGGCCGCGAATGCAAAAACCACCGGAAAGCACTCCAGCATGTAGCGCGGCTCCGGCGTCTCGATGTGTGCGAAATATCCCGTTCGCACCACGCAAAACATCGCTAGAAACGCCGCAATCCATACCTGTTCCGCAGGCAGCGTTCGTGCCCTCCCTCGCGCATAGCGCACGATCCGCGTAAAGCCTGCAAACGCCAGCGCGGCATAAAGCAAACCCAGCAAGCCCAACTCTACCGTCGCATCAAAATCGTCCGGCTCGTCGCGGTGCATTTCGCCAAGCGGCCAAAGCTTCCCGGAGTAGGGCAGCAGCTCGATTCTCGGTGTCAGCCACAGCACAAACGAACGCGCCAATGGAATCCACAGGTATGTTCGGATTGGATGGCGCCGCGCCCGTTCGTGCGCCAACTGCTCGAATTGCGCGTCCCAGCCGGGCGGAATGTCGCAGCAATTTTGATCGTATTCCTGAAAAAGCTTCTTGATTCGCTCGCGCTCGGCGTCATTGTCAAACGCCGAAGCGGGCATCTCGCCGAGCACCAGCGGTTCGCTATCAAGCTTCCAGTTCGTAACGTACACATCTCCATAACGGATCAGCCAGGTCTTCGTCCAATCGTAGAATCCCGTTGGTACTACCTCCGCGTTCTCATTCGCATAGCGCGGCGCTAAAGGCTGAAATTCATGGAGCGTGATCGCATTTCGAAGAATCCACGGCAGCAGCGGCAGCAGGAACCCCGCAGCCGTTAGCGCGCCCGCCCGTAACAGAACGCGCCAGTCGGCCGGACGTCTCCAGCGCCACACGCATACAATCGTCAATGCGATGAGCAGCAGTGGCGTCTCAGGCCGGATCAGTGTCCCAAACCCGGCCGCCAGCCCTCCCAAAATCCATGGCGCCCAGCGCTTTTCTGCTCCCGCGGCAAAGCATCCCGCAAACGCCAGTAGCGCCGCCGCCGTAAAAAAAGTCGCCGGAATCTCCGTCATCGGCGCTACCGCATAATTCCCAATAAACGGGCACAGCGCTGCCAACCATAAGCCTGCGAGTTGCACCCGGCTCCGGGCGGAGGCATTGAACGTTACATCGCTGGTGTTTGGCACCAGCCGCCCTGCGAGGAGGGCGGCGAGTACGCACGTCCCCATATCCATCGCAATTTGAGCCAACATCAAGCTCTGTTGGTCGCGTCTAAATAACCAGGAGATGATCAGGATAAAACCCGGATACCCTGGCATTCGGATATCGAGCGGCTTGATGATTCCTTCGACGGGATATCCGTACACTCCATGCGCCATCCAATTGTGTGCTAGGCTTTCGTAAATGGGGCCGTCGCCCGTCGTCGTCGGAAAATGAATCACAAAGTACAGGCGTACCAGCACGCCTGCAATCAGCGCCAGCGCTGCGATCGCCCAGTTCCAGCGCGGATGCTCAGCCCAATGCGTGGTGGAAACCGGCTGCTTCGGCACCTCTCCCGTGTGTGACCGGTTCATCTGTACATCTCGAAGGTTGTCATTTTCGGCTAGAATACATTAAGCCTGAGCGCAGGTCGGAGCAGTGAGTCAAGGTAAGCCCATATTCTATGATGAGAAGCGCCGCCGGTGGTTCTTTACCCGGCGCGCCCTCGAGATTGGCGGGGCGCTTTTTACCCTGCTCTTACTGACTTTTTTTCTTTCTGTCCTTCGCAAAGTCACCCTCCCGAGCCTGCTGCTGCCCTCTACCATGCCGATGCGCCGCCCAGTGATCGAGCGGGCAGCCAAGAAACCCGCTGTGCGTCCAGGTCGGCAGCGCCGTGTCGCCACTCTCGGAAAGGTGCCGCCGCAGCCCGATCCCATTCGCGCGGCATTTTATGTCGCCTGGGACCCCAATTCTCTTGCCAGCTTGAAAAAGCACGATAAAGACATTGACCTTTTGATCTCCGAGGAATTGCATTCGATTTCGGCCGACGGCAGCCTCACCGTGGTCGATGGCGATAATCATCTGCATGAACACGTGGACGCTGCGGAAGCCACCCGCGTAATGAGTGGCGACAAAATGCACGTCTGGATGCAGTCCATGCGCGCCGTCCCCGGGTCTAATTTCGATTTGGCCGTCATGGGCCTCATCAATAATTCCGACGCCACCACGTTTCAAACCCGCGAACTCGCTCCGTTGCTGGCCAATCCCGCCGCCCGTAAACGTCTCGAGACCGAGATGCTCCAGTACACGCAGCTCAATCATCAGGTTGGGATCTGTGTGGATTTCGAGGACGTGCCCGAGGCGAGTCAGGCCAACTTCCGCGCGTTTGCCGCCGAGACCAGCGCCCTCTTTCATGCCGCGAATCTCACGCTAACGCTGGCCTTGCCTGCCGCCGACCCCGTCTACGATTACGCCTACTTCGGCAAACAGGTAGACGAAATTATCTTGATGGATTACGACCAGCATTGGCTGACTTCCGCTCCCGGCCCTATCGCGGCGCAGGATTGGTTCGTACGCAACCTCAATACCGCGCTGAAATCCGTCCCGCCTCAGAAAATCATTATTGGAATCGCGAACTATGGCTACGACTGGCCGGAAAAGGGCGACCCGCGCGACGCGCCACAAAGCCCGAGTTTTCAGCAGGCTCTTTTGACCGCGCATGAATCCGACGCCCAAGTCGAATTCGATCCGGATTCGTTGAATCCGCACTATTCCTATTACGATGAACACAATCACATTCATCGCGTCTGGCTGCTCGATGCCGTCACCGCCTACAACCAATTGCGGGCCTCCGAGCGTGCCGGAGTGCGCGGCAGTGCGTTGTGGCGGCTGGGTGATGCCGACCCCTCGATGTGGAGAATTTGGAACACCCTCAATCCCGATGACGCCGCCCGCGCGAAACTGGACGACCTGCCGCCGGGACCCGATCTCACCCTCGAAGGTCCCGCGGAAGGTGATATCTGGCGCATCCTGGATACGCCCCAGCGCGGCGTGCGTACTTTTCATTACGACGCCGCCACCGACACCATTAATGACGAATCGTATGTGAAATATCCGTTGTCCTGGGATATCGAGGTGATGGGCGATGTTCCGCACAAGATCGCCATTACTTTTGACGATGGTCCCGATCCCCAATGGACGCCGAAAATCCTCGACGTTCTAAAACAAAAGCACGCTCCCGCTACCTTTTTCGTAATCGGCCAAAACGCCAATCGCTTTCCGAATATCCTCAAACGCGAATACAGCGATGGCGACGAAATTGGCAATCACACTTACACCCACCAGCACTTTGACGAAAATACCGCGCCCGCTCTCATACAGCTCGAGCTCAACGTCACCGAGCGTCTGATCGAAAGCACTCTCGGCGTCAAGACCTTACTCTTCCGCCCGCCCTACGGAATCGATCACCAGCCGGAAACCGCCGACGAAGTTTCCATGCTGCCCGTGCCCCAGGATATGGGTTACATGCTGGTCGGCGCGCGTATCGATCCGCATGACTGGGGCGAAACGGGTGGCGTGCCTCCGCCTCCGGCCGAGACTATTCTCAAAAACGTTCTGGCCCAGGCCGAAAAGGGTCACGTCATCATGCTGCACGATGGTGGCGGAGACCGCAGCCACACCGTCGAGGCTCTCCCTGGCATTATTGATGGGTTGCGTGCCGCCGGCTATGAGA
>Ga0209420_1001104_pt1 | contig 13066 bp, 10 predicted proteins | sample BlaSpr_A8_OM1_O1_FD_187972 | JGI IMG/M metagenome (GOLD analysis project Ga0209420, IMG submission 187972) | Forest soil microbial communities from Thunder Bay, Ontario, Canada - Black Spruce, Ontario site 2_A8_OM1_O1 (SPAdes) (version 2) | ecosystem: Environmental > Terrestrial > Soil > Boreal... | reverse complement strand
GCGGTCGCGGTTGCGGGCGCTCGCGGTCGGAGGGCTCCTCACCGGGGCCGGCGAGCAGCGCGACGAGCTCGGCCAGCGCCTGGGCGACGTGGCCGACGATCGCGCTGCCCATCGGCGCGCGCGCCGCCTCGGCGGGATCGCAGGTGATCTGCACGAGCGAGGCACCCGGTGGCAGCAGCGCGCCGGGGATGTAGGGGTAGTAGGGAAACACCGACGAGCCGACCACGAGCACGAGGTCGTGGCCGGCCAGGGCCTCGCCGGCAGGGCCGATGGCGGGCGGCAGCACGCCCTGGAAGCTCGGATGGTCCTCGGGAAAGCCGATGCGCCCGCCGCCTGGCGCGGGCGTGGCCCACACGGGCAGGCGCTGCTGCTCGGCCAGCGCGACGGCCGCGTCCCAGCCGCCGCTCGCGTCGATGTCTGGGCCGGCGACCAGCACGGGAGCGCGGGCGTTGCGCAGCTTGATCGCCAGATCCTCGAGCGCACGGCCGTCGGCCCGCCCGGCCCCGACGACGCTGCGGGCGAGCAGGTTGCGCGCGGCGTCCTCGTCTACGTCCGCGCCCCAGTCGTCCATCGGGATGGACACGAACGCGGGCCCGCGCGGAGGCAGCGTGGCGTGGTGGATCGCCCGGGCGATCGCGTGTGGCACATCCTGGGCACGCACGGGCTCGTGGCTCCACTTGACGTACGGTCGCGGGCCGATAACGGCTTCGCGGTTGGTCAGGTTGGCCTCCATGGCGACGTGCGCGCGCACCTGCTGGCCGGCGGTGATCAGCAGCGGCGCGCGGTTGGCCTGGGCGTTGGAGATGCCGCCGACGGCATTGCCCACGCCGGGGGCGGTGTGCAGGTTGACGTGCGTGGGCCGCCCGCTGGCCTGGGCGAAGCCGTCGGCCATGCCCACCACCACGAGCTCCTGCAGCCCAAGCACATACGAGAAGTCATCGGGAAAGTCGGCCAGCATCGGCAGCTCGGTCGAGCCGGGGTTGCCGAAGATCCTCGTCATCCCGTGCGCGCGCAGCAGATCGAAGGTGACCTCGCGGACGCTCGCCATCAGGCGACCCGCCGGCTGCGCGTGTGCTCGACCATGGCGCGGGCATCCTAGCGATCGTTCGATCCCGGCGAATCTGGGGTTGACAGCGGCGGACTGTGCTGCGAGTCTGGCGTCACACCGCCAGGGGCATAGGTGCGGCGCAGATGTACGGGCATGGATCGCCGGGACGAGCGACGTCCCATAAAGAGGCCCGGATGCCATCCGATTTCAGACTCGTGGGGGAGGCAGAGATGAGCATTAAACGTATCGGGGTCACAGGGCTCGCGCTCGTGGCCGTGCTGGCGACCAGCTTGGCCGTGGCGGCAGGCGCGGGCGCGGCGGTGCCGGAACGCGGCAAGTGCGCGAGCGGCACGGAATTCGAAAACAAAGGCTGCACGGTGTCGGGCGCGAAAAACAAATTCAAGTGGGTGCCCAACGTCAAAACGGCGTTCTCCGCGACGTCTGGCGCGGCGACGCTCCGGTCGTTCACGCCGGAAGGCGCAGAGCTCCCGCCCGTGGAATGCGTCAAGAGCAAAAGCAAGGGCGACTTCCTGGGCCCCAAAGGCAGCGAATTCACGATCACGTTCGAAGGCTGCACCTCGGCGGGAGAAAAATGCACGGGCGGCGCGAAAGCCAAAGCGGGCCAGATCGTGACGAACAAACTGGAAGGCACGCTCGGCTTCATCTCGCCGGGTGTGGTCGGGGAAGACATCAAAGCTGTGGGCGGCGGGGTGCTGGCGTCCTTCAAATGCGGCGCCAACGACGTCGAAACGGATGGTTCTGTGGTCGGTGAAATCGGCTCGGGTGTCTACAACGTGGCGGCCTCGACGGAGACGCTCGTGCTCAAGGAATCGGGCGGCAAACAGGTACCGACCAAACTGGAAGGTCAACCGGAAGACACGCTCAAATCGGAAATCAACGGCCTCGGCTCGGGCACGTTCCCGTTCCCGACGACGCAGTCTGCGACCGTGACCGTCAAACCGGGACTGGAGATCAAAACCGAAGAAGTGGCGCGCCCGAAGTGGTGGGTCGAAGGCAAACTGCTGGTGGGCCCGGAAGCGCTCGCGGAAACGACCACGGTGCCTCCAGCAGAACCGTTTGAATTGAACATGACGGGCAAAGGCATAGCGACGGAACCGTTCACGATCCGTTGCTCGAGCGTCAGGCTCGAAAATGCCAAGATCGAAGGACCGTCGAGCAGGAGCGAAGAACACGTGGTGTATGAAAACTGCATCGCAGTGGGCAAAACGGAATGCACCGTCGCGACGACTCCGACGCAGCCGCTGAAGGCGCAACTGGAAGGCGTATCGGGCAACGAGAAACTGCGCTTCGTGCCACAGTCCGGAAAAGAAATCGCCAACTACGTGGTGACCGGCGTCAGCTGCAAAGTCAAAGGCGAATACGAGGCGGATGGGGAAATGATCTGCAACTACAAATTCGTGGAAACAGAAAGCCTCGAACATCCCCTCGAATTCACGGCATCGTCAGGCAGCAAAGTCAAGGTTCGCGTGAACCACGCGGCCAAAGAAACGGCGGTCCCGTTCACGGGCACCGACGAAGTGCACCTGGCCTCCGGGAAGAAGTGGTCGGCCTTCTGAGCGCAAGCCGTCGCCGACGCTGACCTCGGCGTGGCGGCACGCGGGGCCGGAGTGGCCCGGCGCAGGCGGGACCGCTGGTCATCTAGGCCGGCGGTCTCGCCAGGGGCGTCCGGGCGCAGCGTTGGTGTCCCGCCACAAGTGGCATGGATGCCGTCCAACCCAGACGTGAAGGAGAGAGAGATGAAGAACATCATGGTGGTCGGGCTGTGCATGGTGGCTGCGCTGGCGATGAGCTTCGCCGTGGCGGCAGGCGCGAGCGCGGCGGTGCCGGAACGCGGCAAGTGCGCAAGCGGCAAGGAATTCGAAGACAAAGGGTGCACGGTGTCGGGCGCCAAAGACAAATTCAAGTGGACGCCGAACGTCAAAACGGCGTTCACGTCAACGTCGGGCGCGGCGGTGTTCGGGGCGTTTACGCCTGAAGGTGCGGCCCTCCCCCCGATCGAATGCACGGCGAGCAAGACCAAGGGCGACTTCGTGGGTCCCAAAGGCAGCGAATTCACGACCACGTTCGAAGGCTGCACATCGGCTGGGGAACGTTGCACGGGTGGGGCGAAAGCCAAAGCTGGCCAAATCGTGACGAGCAGGCTGGAAGGCACCCTTGGGTTCATTTCTGCGGGTGTTGTCGGGGAAGACGTGAAAGCCGTTGGCGGCGGGGTGATCGCGTCGGCGCGGTGCGGGGCGAACGAAATCGTGACGGATGGGTCGGTGATCGGCGAAATCGCCTCGGGGGTCTACAACGCGGCTGCGTCGACGGAGAGCGAGGTGTTCAGGGCGACGGGCAGCAAACAGGAACCGGCGAAACTGGAAGGCCAACCGGAAGACACGCTGAAATCCGAAATCAACGGCCTCGGCTCGGGGTCGTTCCCGTTCGGAGCGACGGAGTCGGTCACGATGACGGGCAAACCAGGACTGGAGATCAAAACCGAAGAACCGCCCGCGGCTCCGAAGTGGTGGGTGGAAGGAAAACTGCTTGTAGGCTCGGAAGTTATTGCGGAAACAACGACCGTGACGGAACCGTTCAAATTGCAACTGCATGGTGAAGGAGGCAGTGGCACGTTCACGATCCAATGCGCTGTAGTCAAAGTCAAAGGTGGGGCCATCGAAGCACCCAGCGCGAGATCGGAAAAAGCGCTTGTCTACGAAGGCTGCGAAGTGGAAGGCAAACCCGAATGCGCGGTGGGAACGACCAGCACGAAACCGTTGAAAGCGCAACTGGAAGGCTCCTCAGGCGCGGAGACGCTGAAATTCGAACCGGAAAACAGCAAAAAAGAGATAGCGAAGTGGCACGTCACCCAGGTGGCAGGCAAACCGCCCTGCGCCCAGGTCGGCTTCTACGAAGCCGACGGCACGATGATCTGCGGCTATCCGGCAGTTGAACTGGAATCGGCGGAACATCCGCTCGAATTCACCGCGAGCTCTGGCAGCAAAGTGGAAGTGGCGGGGCAGCCGGCGGGATTCATCGTGACCTACAAGGTGCATTTGGCGTCCAACAAGCTGTGGTCGGCCTTTTGAGCGCAAGCGGTCGCCGAGGTTGACCTCGGCGCACGGTGCCCCCGAGCGGGCGGACTGATCGCTGGAGTCGTGACCGGGGGCGAGTGTCCCCGGTCACGCCCCGGTGGGTTCGGGCGAGCGCAGGGTGAGGCCCGTCACGCGCTCGAAGTGGCGGCGGTTGCGGGTGATGATCGGCAAGTCGTGCTCGAGAGCGGTTGCAGCGATCTCCCTACCGCTTTGGCAGCGCCATCAGGATCGCCAGCTGGCGCGACTGGGCGAGCACAGTCCCGTCCTGCGCCCAGATCACGCCGTCCTCCTCGAAGAAGCCTTCGTGCACGATCCCGGTGCGAAAGCGCGCGAAGCACAGTTCGCCCGGGTCGGGGTCGGCGACGCGTGGCAGGCTCGTGCGGAAGTGGACCGTGAGGTCGACAGTGGGACTGGTTCCCGGTTCGTGCAGGCGTAGGAACGGCGGTGAGAAAAGCGCGTCGCTGAAGAACGCGAGCGACAGCGCGTCCACGGGCCGGGGCTCGGCCAGGCCCAGCCATCCCCCGATCTCCATCGGCTGCTCGGATCCCTCGAACGGAACCGCGCCGATGCGCGGCTGCAGGATCAGGTGGCGCGTGAACGGCGGCGCGGCTGGATGCAACAGCCTGCCGGACTCGCGCACCGGGTCGGGCGGGGCGACATCTGGCAGCGGAAGATCGGCGATCTCGGGCGCGCTCCAGGGCACCGAGAAGGCCGCCAGCGCGAGCGCCAGCGGAGTGCCGTTGCGCTCCAGCTGCGCCGAAAGCGTGCTCAGCGAGCGGCCGGCGCGCTCGAGCTTTACGCGAATCTGTACCGGCCCGGGGTCGGGCGCACGCAGGTAGTGGATCGTCAGCGAGCGCGGCGCGCCGGTCGACCGTCCAGAGGTCGTGATCGAGAGTCCTTCGGACAGCGCGCGCAGCAGCATCGCCGCGAGGTAGCCGCCGTGTGGACCGCGTCCGGCGCGCCAGTCGCTGGACACCTCGGCCGCGAACACAGCCTCGGAGTCCGAGCTGCGCTCCAGGGCCACCGCGGTGTCGCGGTCGAAGGCGCCCGAAGCACGGGCGTCTGGCGTATCCGACGCGACCGGCGTTCCCGGTGTGTCCCGCGTCCCTGGCGTGTCCGGCGCAGCCGCGCCCGCCTGGCGCTCAGCCACGCACGAGCCGCTTGTAGGTGATCCGGTGGGGGCGGTCGGCGGCCGCCCCGAGCAAGGCCCGGCGGTGCTCCTCGTAGGCTTCGAAGTTGCCCTCGAACCAGGTCACCTGCGAGTCGCCCTCGAACGCCAGTACGTGCGTGGCGATGCGGTCGAGGAACCAGCGGTCGTGGGAGATGATCATCGCGCAGCCCGGGAATTCCAGCAGCGCGTTCTCCAGTGCGCGCAGCGTGTCCACGTCGAGATCGTTGGTGGGCTCGTCCAGCAGCAGCAGGTTGCCGCCGCTGCGCAGCAGCTTGGCCAGGTGCACGCGGTTGCGCTCGCCGCCCGACAGGTTGCCGATGCGCGCCTGCTGGTCTGAGCCCTTGAAGTTGAAGCCCGCGGTGTACTGGCGCGAGTTGACCTCGCGATCGCCGACCTTGACGTGGTCGTGGCCTTCGGAGATCTCCTCCCATACGGTCTTCTGCGCGTCCAGGGCGTCGCGCGATTGGTCGACGTAGGCGAGCTTTACGGTGTCGCCCAGCTCGATCGTGCCCGAGTCAGGGGAGTCCTGGCCGGTGATCATCCGAAACAGCGTTGTCTTGCCGGCGCCGTTGGCGCCGATCACCCCGACGATGCCCGCGCGGGGCAGGTCGAAGGACAGCGACTCGATCAGCAGGCGATCGCCATAGCCCTTGGTCAGCTCGCTTGCCGTCAAGACCTTCTCGCCCAGGCGCGGCCCCGGCGGGATGTGGATCTGGACGTCCTCGAGCTTGACGTTGCGCTCTTGGGCCACCAGCTCCTCATAGCGTGCAAGACGCGCCTTGGACTTCGTGCGTTTGCCCTTGGGGTTGGTGCGCACCCACTCGAGCTCGGCCGCGATCGTGCGCTGGCGGCCCTTCTCCGAGCGCTCTTCCTGGGCCAGCCGCGCCTGCTTTTGCTCGAGCCAGCTTGAGTAGTTGCCCTGGTAGGGGATCCCCTTGCCGCGGTCGAGCTCGAGGATCCAGCCGGCCACGTTGTCCAGGAAGTAGCGGTCGTGGGTGACTGCGACCACGGCACCCTTGTACTCGGCCAGGTGCTGCTCCAGCCACGCGACAGACTCGGCGTCCAGGTGGTTGGTCGGCTCGTCGAGCAGCAGCAGGTCGGGCGCGCGCAGCAAAAGGCGACACAGCGCCACGCGCCTGCGCTCGCCACCGGAGAGTGTGCTCACGTCCGCGTCGGGCGGCGGCAGGCGCAGTGCGTCCATCGCGTATTCCAATTGGGTGTCCAGGTTCCAGGCGTCAGCGGCGTCGATCTTGGCCTGGATCTCGCCGAACTCCTGGGCTGTCTCGTCGGAGTAGTTGGCGGCCAGCTCGTTGAAGCGGTCGAGCAGCGCCTTGGTCTCGGCCACGCCGTCCTCGACATTGCCCTTGACGTCCTTGCTCTCGTCCAGGTGGGGCTCCTGCTCGAGCATGCCCACCGTCGCCCCGGGTGCGAGCGCGGCTTCGCCGCGGTACTCCTCGTCGACGCCGGCCATGATCCGCAGTAGCGTCGACTTGCCCGCGCCGTTGTAGCCCAGCACGCCGATCTTCGCGCCGGGGTAGAACGCGAGCGAGACATCGTCCAGGACCGTCTTGTCGGGCGGATGCAGCTTGGACAGCCGGTGCATCGTGAAGATGTATTGAGAGGACACTGCCACGCAGGATATGCGCTCTCCAGTGCCGCTAACGTTGTCGGGTCATGCCAAGCGCGGTTCTGGACGTCGAGCAGCATCTGCTCCTGCTGGAGCTGGAGGCTCCCTTTGACAAGCGCGACGTGCAGCTCGCCCGTCGCAAGATGGCCAAGCGCTGGCATCCCGACGTCGCACCCCAGGGTCGCCAGTTCGAGCACGAGCGCCACCTGAAGGCGATCAACGAGGCGGCCGATCAGTTGGAGCGCCTGGCCGAGGGCTCGCGCGGGGGAAAGGTCTCGCGCAACGCCGTCAAGGTCAGCGCCGCGGCGGCGCGGCGCGAGCGCGAGGAGGCGGGCAAGCGCGCGTACGAGGCCGAACAGCGCGCACGCGCGACCGCCAAGGACCGTGCCGAAAACGATCCGTTCGGCAGCCGCGTGCCCGACCACTCGGTCGTGCACCGCTACGCCCGCTGCCTCACCTACCCGGAGTGGGGCGTGGGCACGGTCGCCGGTATCTACTTCTCTTCCGATCCGCGCGGCGACGGCGAGGAAGTGCAGCAGTGGGCGCGGGTCAAGTTCAGCCACGGCATCCGCACGGTGCCCGCCGGCAGCATGAAATTCGTCGACTTCTCAAAGCCCGACCCGGCCGAGGAGCGCGTCGAGCGCTTCATGCTGGCCGCCCAGCGCGCGATGGCCGAAGGCGAATACGAGCTGGCCGCCCAGCGCCTGATCTACGCGCGCGACGCCGAGCCGCGCAACGTGGCCGTGCTGCGCCTGATGACGCTCGCCTTCTGGAACGCGGGCAAGCTCGAAGAGGCCGCGCGGGCTGTGCGCGACTGGGCGCGCGTTGACGGCAACAGGCCGGCCGCCCACCGGTTCGCGGCGAGGATCTATGAAGACATCGGCGCGATCGACCTGGCCGAGGAGGCCGCCCAGCGCGCCGCCCAGCGCGGGCCCTCGGACGCCGGCGCCTGGGAGCGCCTCGGGCGCCTGCGCCTGGCCCTGATGGACCGCGAGGGCGCGCTCGAAGCCTTCAGGCGGGCGCTGTCTCTGGGCGCGGGCGAGGACGTGCGCGACCTGGTCATACAGGCGCTGGCCATCGAGCCGAGCATGGCGTCCGCCGGTTAGAGGATGTTCACCGCGCGCGACACGACCAGCCCGATCGTCACCAGCGACACGAGCGACTGGATGCCCATGATGCTCTTGGCCATCGGCGTGAGGGGCATGGTGTCGGTGGGCGAGAAGGCGGTGGCGTTGGTCAGGGAGACGTAGAGGTAGTCCAGGAATTTCGGGCGCCACGCCAGCGGCTCGATGCGGTCGTCTGACATCTGCGGGAAGAGGAAGTCGGGGGCGGCGTCGTGTCCTGCGGCCCGCCGACCGGGCCCGCCGCGGTCGATCTCCCAGTACCACAGGGCGAAGATCAGGAAGTTCGTCAGCCAGATGAGAATGCCCGAGATGATCAGCTCGTGGCCGTCGGCGACGTTGTGGTGCAGGAGCAGGTGGCTGAGCTCGACGAGCGAGAAGATGTTCGCGGCGCTGACGATCGCTGTCAGGCTGAGGGCCACCATGCGGCGGCGGGGATGCTCGTGCTCGAGCTCGCGGGGCGTGGCCATGAACATGCCGATCAGCAGCGCCCCCTCCAGGGCGGGGATCAGCCAAGTCGGGCCCGCCGTGAGCCGCTTGGGCAGAGTCACCTGCAGGCCGATGGCCAAGAGGATCGTCACCTGGACGGGCCAGAACGGCTCGGGGGCGGCTGGCGGGGGGTAGGGACGGCCTTCAGATGCCTGGGCCACGTGCCGAGAGGTTATGGGGCCGGTCGGAGGGACGGTTGTGCATCTCGCCGGTCGCGGCCGGGGCTGCTGCCCACGTGGATGTGCCGCGGCGTACGCGCGCTAGCCTGTACCCGATGGGCATCGACAATCCCGTCCACCTGCTGTTCATCGCCATCGTCGCGCTGGTCGTGCTCGGGCCCAAGCGACTGCCCGAAATGACTCGCGCTCTCGGCCACGGCATCCGCGAGTTCCGCGAGGCGATCAACGGCCAGGCCCAGCCCGAGGCCGTCCAGACCGAGGTGGCCCGGCCCCAGCCCGAGCAGAGCGCCGCTTCAGACCCCTCGCAGGGGCCCGACTAGCAGCGTGCCCGCGGCTGGTTGCGATCCGCGCCGGCCGGTAAGTTCCGTCGATGCGTCTGATCGTGGCCCGCTGCGAGGTCGCCTACGCCGGTCGCCTGAGCACCGTGCTGCCCGAGGCCGTGCGGCTGCTGATGATCAAGGCGGACGGCACGTTCATGGTCTGGGCCGACGGTGGTGGCTCGAACGTCAAGCCGCTCAACTGGATGGTCGCGCCGACCGTCATCGAGCAGGAGACCGACGAAGACGGCGCGCTGCGCCGCCTGGTGGTGCGCAAGCGCGGCCAGGAAGAGCAACTGGACATCGCCGTTGCGGAGGTCTTCTCAGACGTCGAGCACGAGCTCGACGCCCTGGTCGGGCTCGAGAAGGCGGGGATCGAGCGCGAGCTCCAGGAGCTGCTCGCGGGTGCGCCGCAGTGGTGCGGCGAGGGACTGCGGCTGGTCAGGCGAGAGTGGCCCACCGACATCGGGCCCGTGGACATGATGTGCAGGGACGGCGAGGACGAGTGGATCGCCGTGGAGATCAAGCGCATCGCCACGATCGACGCCGTGGAGCAGCTCACGCGCTACCTCGAGCGGATCCGCCTGGACCCCGCCTTCGGCTCCTGTGGCGGCGTGCTCGCTGCCCAGGTCGTAAAGCCCCAGGCGCGCGTGCTCGCCGGCGCGCGCGGGATCGACTGCGTCGAGGTCGACCTGGAGATTCTGCGCGGAGAGCGCGAGCCCGAGCTGCGGCTGTTTGCGGCATAGTGCCGGGCATGACCGACCCGACCGAGCCCGTCCTCACCGAGCGACGCGACAACGTCCTTCTGGTCACGCTCAATCGCCCCGAGGTGCGAAACGCTGTCAATGCAGCGCTCGCCGCGGGCGTAGCCGGTGCGCTAGACGAGCTCGACGCGGACAACGGCCTGTCCGTCGGCGTGCTTACCGGCGCGGGCGGCTTCTTCTGCGCGGGCATGGACCTGGGTGCGTTCGTCAAGGGCGAGTCGCCCTATTTCGGCGATCGCGGATTTGCAGGCATCGCTCAGCGCGCGTCGCGCAAGCCACTGATCGCAGCCATCGAGGGCTTCGCGGTGGCGGGCGGCATGGAGATAGCGCTCGCCTGCGATCTGATCGTCGCCGCCAAGGGCGCCAAAATGGGCATCCCCGAGGCCAAGCGCTCGATCGTGGCGGCCGGCGGCGCGCTGCTGCGCCTACCGCAGCGCATGCCCTACCACGTCGTGATGGAGCTCGCGCTCACCGGCGATCACCAGCCCGCCGAGCGCTTTCACCAGCTCGGCCTGGTCAACCGTCTCGCCGAGCCCGGCGGCGCCGTGGACGCCGCGCTGGAGCTCGCGGCGCAGATAAGCCGCAACGGCCCGCTCGCGCTCGCGGCCTCCAAGCAGATCCTGCAGGAGCAGTTCGACTGGTCCAGCGATGAGATGTGGGACAGGCAGCGGACGATCGTCGCGCCCGTGATGGAATCGCAGGACGCCAAGGAGGGCGCGAGCGCGTTTAAGGAAAAGCGCGAGCCTGTCTGGAAAGGGCGTTAGCGCTCCGCTCTGCTTGGCGGGTGCGTCTAATCAGTAGCCGCGCTTCTTGCGCCGGCGCTGGGCCATGATCTGGCGAAAGCGTCTCCACAGAGCTGCCATCAGCGCTCCCCCGGCGTCTTGCGGGGGTACTGGGAGATCGGCTGGCGCAGGTCGATGGCGGTTGTCACGATCCTGTTCTGTTCGACGATGTGTGCTGCCGGGTAGCCCTCGCCGGGGCTGGCGCGCTCGGGGCGCCCGATGTAGCCGAAGTGCATGCCCTGGGGCATGATCTGCATCAGCCGCGGGAACATGTGGGCGCGCGCGCCCATGTTGCGCGGCTCCTCTTGCACCCACAGCACCTCGCTGAGGTTGGGGTAGCGGCCCATCATCTCCAGGATCTGGCGTTCGGGGAATGGGTACAGCAGCTCCACACGTCCCACCGCCAGGCCCGGGTGGCTGGCGCGGTCGGGGTGACCGACGAGGTCGTAGTAAATCTTGCCCGTGCACAGGACCAGGCGTGTGACCTGCTCGTCGTGTACGCCCGGCTCTGACAGCACCGGCTCGAAGCGGGTGCCCTCGGCCATGTCCGCGATCGCACTGGCCGCCTGTGGCAGGCGCAGCAGCGACTTGGGCGTCATCACCACGAGCGGACGCTGCTTGGCGATGCGCGCCTGGCGGCGCAACAGGTGGAAGTACTGTGCGGGCGTCGTCGGGCTGGCCACACGGATGTTGCCCTCGGCCGCCGAGCGCAGGAAGCGCTCCAGGCGCGCCGAGGAGTGCTCGGGGCCCGAGCCCTCATAGCCGTGGGGCAGCAGCAGGGTCAGGCGCGAGGTCTGCCCCCACTTGGCCAGGCCCGACGTGATGAACTGGTCGACGATCACCTGCGCCGAGTTGACGAAGTCGCCGAACTGCGCCTCCCACAGCACCAGGGTCTCGGGCGCCTCCTGGCTGTAGCCGTACTCGAAGCCCAGGCAGGCCAACTCCGACAGCGGGCTGTTGTGCAGCTCCAGCGGCGCCAGCGCCTCCGGCAGGTTCTGGATCGGGCACACCGTCTGGCCGGTCTTGGCATCGTGCAGGACCATGTGGCGCTGGCTGAACGTGCCGCGCTCGGTGTCCTGGCCGGTCAGGCGCAGCGGCGTGCCTTCCGTGAGCAGCGACGCGAACGCCAGTGCCTCGCCGTGCGCCCAGTCGATACCCGGAGTCGACGGGTCCGCGATCAGCGCCTCGTGGCGGCGCTCGAGCTGTTTGACCAGCTTGGGGTGGACCGTGAAGCCCTCCGGCACGCGCAGCAGCTGCTCGCCCAGTTCGCGCAGGCGCGTCGCGGCCACCGCCGTCTCGATCTCCGGGCTGGGGGAGCGGTCGAGCTGGTACTCGCCGGTGCTCTGCTCGTCCGTTTCATGCTCTGCAGCCGCCGCGATCTTCGTCTTCAGCCGTTGGTGCAGCAGCGTCAGGTTGTCCCACACGTCCTGGGCCTGGCGGTCCACGTCCTCGCGGGAAACCACGTCTTCGCTCACGAGCCGGTCCGCCCACAGCTCGGCCACGCGCTTGTGGTTCTTGATCTTTGCGTACATCTCCGGCTGGGTGTAGGCCGGCTCGTCTGACTCGTTGTGCCCGAAGCGCCGGTAGCCGATCAGATCGATCAGCACGTCGTGGCCGAACTCCTGACGGAAGGCGAACGCCAGGCGCACCGCGCTCATGCACGCCGGCACGTCATCCGCGTTGACGTGGATGATCGGCACATCAAAGCCCTTGGCCAGATCTGAGGCCCAGCGCGTCGAGCGCGCGTCGTCGGGGTCGGTCGTAAAGCCCACCTGGTTGTTCATGATCAGGTGCACCGTGCCGCCCACCTGGTAGCCGTCGAGTGCCTGCAGGTTGAGCGTCTCGGAGACCACTCCCTGAGCCGGGAAGGAAGCGTCGCCGTGGATCACGATCGGCACGGCCGCGTTGGTGTCCTGGTGGGCGTGCGGACCCTGGCGCGAGGTCTGCGCCGCGCGTGTAGCGCCCTCGACCACCGGCGAGACGTACTCCAAATGGCTCGGGTTGGACTCCAGGTTGACGCGGATGGTCTCGCCGTCGGGCAGGCGGTAGCTGCCTTGCGTGCCGTGGTGGTACTTGACGTCGCCCGTGCCGCCCTGCGGGATCGTCGTCACCGCCTCCAGCGTCGACGCCCCCTCGAACTCCGCAAAGATCGTGTCGTAGGCGCGCCCCAGGTTGTGCGCCAGCACGTTGAGGCGCCCGCGGTGGGCCATGCCGATCACGACCTCCTGGCCGCCGTGGGCGGCCGACAGCTGGGACAGCGTGACGGCGCACCTGCCGCGACTGCGCCCGGCCCGCGAGGTGGAGCTGTCGGTCAGCTACAGGACGCCGGCCGAAGTGATGGAGGTCGCCTCGCGCGTTCTCGAGGCAGCTGCCCCGTCGCTCAAGCCTCCTACGGCAGTCAGGCACACCGGAGTGGCACCGGTCTTCGTGGAGACCCGGCCCGAGGACCTTGCCGCCGAGGTGGCCGCCAAGG
>Ga0209420_1001103_pt1 | contig 13075 bp, 12 predicted proteins | sample BlaSpr_A8_OM1_O1_FD_187972 | JGI IMG/M metagenome (GOLD analysis project Ga0209420, IMG submission 187972) | Forest soil microbial communities from Thunder Bay, Ontario, Canada - Black Spruce, Ontario site 2_A8_OM1_O1 (SPAdes) (version 2) | ecosystem: Environmental > Terrestrial > Soil > Boreal... | reverse complement strand
GGTGTCGCCTTCAGCCTGTTACCCAGCTCGGCTACGGTGGCGCTGCTGTTTACCAGACCTCCGAAGATGGCTCCGAAGTAGAGGCCGCGCGTGCTGTAGATGCGGAGGAGGACGTAGTTGACGAATCCGATACCGGCGATGGCGATGACGCTGATCCAGGCATCGCTGGGATTGAACAGTTGCCAGGGATCTACGTAGCGGTTGGGTAGAACGGGGTAAATGACGAAACCGATGAGGCCGAGCAGGACGGCGCTGCGAATTTCCGATGGCTGCAAGCCGCCGGCGAAGCGGCTGAGTTCGGTTTTCCAGGCGAGAAGCATGGTCATGACGATCGCTCCGGCGACGGGAGTGAAGATATGACCGAGGCCGACCAGAACTCCGAGGACGTAGTTCACCATTAAGGCGCCGGAGGTGGTGATTTCGAGAGAGCGATCGTGAAGAATGCTGCGCGTGTTCATGGAGGCAACCAGCAAGAACACGCCAATCAGGCCGACGATGGCGGCGTTCGGTCCGACCAGGGAAGCGAGCATGCCGAGCAAGGCAACGATGGCAAAGGTTCTGATGCCGACGTCTTTGTTGGACCACTCACGCTCCATGCCGGCGAGCATCCCGACGCCGATGGCGACGCCCATCTTCAGGGCGATGGGAGTCGCGGGGAAATGTGTGGAATCGGTTTGCATGCTGTCAGCGCCCTGGCAACAACAGTCCTAGTAACCCAATGAATCCTAATACATGACGAGCATCCAGTGACAAGGGCATTTTATTCGCAGCCCGTATAATGTCTGGGTGCGGCTTATTTTCGACATTTTCGGGCAGACGCTGGGGACGCTGTGGGGACACAAGCTGCGCTCATTTCTGACTATGTTTGGAATTGCCTGGGGCGTGTTTTCGCTGCTGCTGCTGGTGGGACTGGGGGAGGGCTTCCGGTCGGGAAATAAGAGGCAATTCGACACGCTGGGTGAAAATGTGATGTTCATCTGGTCGAGCCGGGCTCCGGTGATGCAGGGGAGTTTCACGGCGCTGCGGCAGTACTACCTGACCGACCGGGATTACAGAGACATTTTGCAGGAGGCTCCGAGCGTGGGAGCGGTGGCGCCGGTAATCCGCCGCAACGATATTCGGGCAGTGAGTGATTACTTCCAGGCCAGCGGTGAGGTCATGGGGGTACCGGAGATGTTCAACCACATCCGTTACCTGCCGATCAAGGAGGGGCGGTGGCTGAATCAGATGGATCTTGCGCAGAAGCGGGCGGTGATTGTGCTGGGAGATGAGACGCAGCGGACATTGTTTCTGGGACGGCCGGCGGTGGGCAGCACGATTCTGCTGAACGGAGTGCAGTTTGAGGTGATCGGAACGCTGCAGCGCATTGGACACGGGGATAACAATACCCAAAACCTGAAGTGCTTCATGCCGTTCACGACTATGCGGGAGTATTTTCGCCTGACGAACGTAGGAGAATCGCCGGATGTGATCAACATTATCGAGTACCAGCCGAAGACGCGAGCACTGCACGAAGCGGCGAAACAGGAAGTGCACCAGATCATTGCGCGGAACCACGGGTTTGATCCCAGCAATCCGGATTCGTTCGATGAATGGGATACGGTCAACACGGTGGACCAGGTGGGAAAGATTTTCGACGCGATGAATGCGTTTTTGGGGAGTGTGGGGCTGGTGACGCTGGGGCTGGGAGCGATTGGGATCATCAACATCATGCTGGTGGCGGTGGCCGACCGCACGCGCGAGATTGGATTGCGCAAGGCGCTGGGAGCAACGAACGCGAGCATCATGTTCCAGTTTTTTGTGGAGGGCGCGTTTCTTACCTTGTTAAGCGGGGTGATCGGAATTGCGGGAGCGGCGGGGCTGATGGCGTTGCTGTCGCGGGTGGATCTGGGGGATGGATTTGATCCGCCGAAGCTGGTGGCGTCGACGGCGGCGCTGGCGGTGGTGTCGCTGGCGATTGCGGGAGTGGTGGCGGGATTGTATCCGGCGCGGCGGGCGGCGATGCTGCAGCCGGTTGAAGCGCTGCGGAAGGAGTAGGCAGTACCTGGTACCTAGTACCTAGAAATTTCGCCACGGATTTGCGCGGATTCACACGGATTTAAAACCAAAACCTTTGACACAGAGGGCACACGGGATCACTGGGTCGGACCAGAAGCTAGCAGCCAGGAGCTGCATTTATGCATCAGGACTTGTTGGGACAGGCATTTGCGGCTATGCGGCATGATTTGCGTAAGACTACGCTGACCATGGCTGGGATGGCGTGGGGGATTGCAACGGTGGTGCTGCTGCTGGCTTATGGGAACGGGTTCGCGCAGGCGATTACCAATATTTTTCAGAGTTTTGGGGCGACCGCGGTGGGGATATTTCCCGGACGTACTTCGGAGCAGGCGGGAGGGAATAAGGCAGGAGTGCAAGTACGCTTCACCAATGACGATGTTGAATTGCTGCGCAACAATGTGCCGCTGTGCAAACACGTCGTGAGAATGTCGCAGAAGGATTCGTCGGTGCAGAACGGAAACCGGACATTCACGCTGCCGGTGCTGGGCATGGATCCGGCGATCGAGGAGATATGGAATCTGGATATGGATCAGGGCCGTTTTCTCAACGATGAAGACAACGAACGGCACCGGTTGCTGGCTGTGATCGGGTCGGAGGCGAAGGATAAGTTGTTTTCGGGGATGCCTGCGGTGGGTGAGGAGATCCGGGTGAACGGTGTGGAATTCCAGGTGTTGGGAGTGGTGAAGCCGCGAATGCAGGAGGGCGACGACGACGACAACCGGACGATCTACATTCCGTATAACTCGATGAATGTATTGAAGGACAATCACTATCTCGATGGAATCTGGATGGATTCGCAGGGGCTGAATCACGACAAGCTGGATGAGACGATCCGGGACACGCTGGGAGCGGCGCACGATTTCAAGAGTGACGACAAGCGGGCGCTTTTTGTATTCGATGCGCAAAAGCAGCTCTCGCAGTTCGGGATTATTTCATTGGCGCTGAAAGTTCTGCTGGCGTTCATTGGGACGCTGACTTTGGGGATTGGCGGAGTGGGCCTGATGAACATGATGCTGGTGACGGTGACGCAGCGCACGCGGGAGATTGGAGTGGAAAAGGCGCTGGGAGCGCGGCGGCGCGACATTCTGTTTCAGTTTCTGGCGGAGGCGCTGGTGATTACGGGGATGGGAGGGTTGCTGGGAATTCTGCTGTCGTATGTGGTGTCGGTGTCGGTGGGGCGGCTGACATTTTACAGCGCGATGGCAAAGCACGCGGAAGCGGGAGACATCCGTCTGATTTTGTCGCCGATGATTCTGGTGGTAGCTACGGCGATATTGGCTTTGGTGGGAGTGGTGAGTGGGATGGTTCCCGCGATGCGGGCTGCGAAGCTGGATCCGATTGAGGCGCTGAGGTACGAGTAGGCAGTACCCAGTACCTAATACCTAGTGAAAGATGACTTCTCCCGATGACATTTTGAGTTTGGCTGCGCCTCGGGCTGATGCTCGGGTGACTTATGGCGAGGACTCGAATCAGTTTTTGGATTTGCGCTTGCCTTCGGGAAAAGGGCCGCACGGGCTGGCGGTTTGCGTTCATGGAGGGTATTGGCGGGCGAGATACGATCTCGAGTATATGGGGCATTTGTGCGCGGCGTTGAGTGCGCGGGGAATCGCGAGCGCGAATCTGGAGTACCGGCGCGTGGGGAATATTGGGGGAGGCTGGCCGGGGACGTTTGCGGATGTGCGGGCGGGTTATCAATTTTTGTTACAGAATGCTCGGAAGTATGAGGTCGACTTGCGGCGAGTCATCGCGATCGGGCACTCGGCTGGAGGTCAGCTTGGGCTTTGTCTGGCGGCGCATGAGACTGGCGTGAAGGCGGTGGTGTCTCTGGCGGGCGTGGTGGATTTGCAGCGGGCTTATGCGTTGCATTTGAGTAACGATGCGGTGGTGGAATTTCTGGGCGGGACGGCGGCCGAGGTTGCGGACGACTATCGCGAAGCCGATCCGATGAAGCTGGGGATCACGGCGCGGCAATGGCTGGTGCATGGCGCTGACGATGATGTGGTGCCTCCGGCGTTCAGTCGCGATTATGTTGGCGCGAAGAAGAAGATGAAAGAGGATGCGCAGCTGGTGCAGATCGACGGGGCGGGGCATTTTGAGGTGGTCGATCCGCGGTCTGGGGTCTGGAGGGATATCGAGAGAGTGGTGATGGAGGCGGTAGCGTAAGGGCTGGCTCCGCAGCGGCCTTGAACGACGGGAACGGCGGTCACTTTGTGATAGCGACCTCTGAACGTTTCCAGATGGCTTCTTTCGCACTCACGCCCCAAATTGGGTTTGGAGCGACCGACACGATGTAACAGAAGCCATACTCAGGCAGGTCTGCGATGCGCACGATGCGACCCTGTTCCTGGGTGGTCTTGTTGTGGACAATGTCTCCGACTTGAAGCTCCATGACGAAAGACGGTGGCGGGAACAACTTGAGCGGAAGAATCAATATCAGCAGCAACGCTGCCTGAGGGCGGGCAAGTGGCATTTCCCCGCCCTGCATATTTTTTTAACAGGTCCCCCGAAACCCTTGCAATCGGGGAAACTCCAAGAATCTCTACGGGGAAATCCTCAGGAAGCAGTGAGCGCTCATTTGCTCGTTCTCTCGTGGATCGCTCGCTCGGTCTCAAGGGCTTGCTGGCGCACGTCGTTGGAAATATCCGGCAGGTCGCGCTCGTAGGGGCGAATGGCGGGGAGGTCATCGAGCTGGCCGATTAGATAGAGGGCGCGCAGAGCTTCCCATATCTGGGCGTTGGCGGGATCGACTACCGCTATTTCTGCTCCCACGGAAATACCTGCTCCAGCGCCGGCTACGGTGCGAATGCGGCCGGGAATTGGGGAGCGGATTTCTGCAATCTGCTTGTTCGCGAATTCCAACTTGGCTATCAGGCCGCCCTTGTGGACCGCCGTGCCGGGGCGATCTGAGTCAATGATGTGGCCGGACTCGAGAGAAGCAATGTGCGCGGGCTGCAGCAGTACGAGAATCTGCGGACGGCCTGTGGCATCGCCGAAGCGCACTAGCGACAGCGCGGCGTTGCCGCGAACCATCGGCGATGGATCCGATTGCATCTTCAGCAGGGTTTGGTGAAATTCAGCGACCGAAGTGTCCTGGCCCATGACCCAGGCGTCGGTGTTGCGGATTTCTTCGACGGGATCGGCGGCGAGACGCACCAGATCCGCATACCATTGTTTCGCGCCTGCATCCTGGCGCGTGATGCGCTCGCCTATCTGCACTAAGGCTTGCTGAATGTGGCGCGGCTTTTTCGTGTCGTGCAGATATTCAGTTAGCTGCTGGTCGGAGAGCTTGCGGCCGAACCATGTGTTCCACCAGAACAGGAACGGCATCAAGCAGATGAGCCAGGCGGTTACGAAGAAGAGGAGCTTTTGGGTGCGGGACATGCCTGGCTTCTTGGGGACGTCCGAGGCGAGCGTGGCTGGTGTTGGATTTGCGGACATTGTTGTCGACGAGGGAATTGTCATTACTACTCTACGACATCGGCGTCGAGTACGCGGTCCTGCTCCAGGTAATGGGAGACGGCGTATTGGGCTAGAAGCGGCGTCTGGAGCTTGATTTCGGCTCCGATCCAGGCCCCTTTGGGGTAGGGCTTCTGCCTCGCTTCGCTTTGAGGCACAGCCCCTGCGGTCGTATCAGGATTTGCGGAAAGGCCACCGCTGCCGAACTGGGGGCCGAAGTTGGCGCTCTGAATTTGATCGAACTGGTCGATCTCGCGCCAGGCTTCGTCGCCTGTCGTGCCGGCTACGTCGATTTTTAGTTTTGCGACTGGCATAAAAATATCGAAGAGGAGACCTCAGGGGTTGTTATTGGCCCTTAACGGCACGGCTGAAGCCGTGCCCTTCCCGATCCCTCTCGCGAAACCCGTTCTCGTTTGTGTTCTCCGTATCTCTGGGGCTCCGTGGTGAACTCATGATTCTAGCTGTGCGGGAACCATTGGTAGAGCATGAAATATACGAGTACGCCGGTTACGCTTACATACATCCACAGTGGCCAGGTCCAGCGCGCGATGGCGCGATGGCGATCATATCGACCCCGGAGGCCGCGGCTTAGCGTGATGATCACCATGGGTACTATCACGATGGCCAGCGTCACGTGAGGGATGAGAACGATCAGATAGATAACATGCCAAAAATGATCGCCGAGAAAACGGATATCCCCAACGTGATAGTGAAAATAAACGTAGCACGCAAGAAAAAGCGCCGACGACACGACGGCGGCGATCATGAAGGCGCGGTGCACGGCCATGCGCCCACGGGCAATCGCGTAGCGGCCGGCAAGGAGAAGAACGGCGCTGGCTCCGTTGAGACTTGCGATCAGGGCCGGGAAGTAGGCGTATTGTTCAGCGATCATATTCTGACGATCAGGTTCTGTCGATCAAGCGGCCGGCCTCGTGGTGCGGCGGTTTGCCATCAGGAATGCGAGCGCAAACATTACCAGGGAAAACAGGATTAAGGTTGCGATCGAGTGCGACAGCGGGACTTCGGTTTCCATCCCGGGATAGAGCAGGTCACGCAGGGCTTCCACTCCGTAGTAAAGGGGGTTCATTTTCATGAGGACACGAATCCATTCTGAGGCGCCGGACAGGCGAAACAACGCGCCCGATAGGAGCCAGAGCGGAATCAGAAACAGGTTGATGATCCCGTGGAAGGCGGAGGTGGAATCCATGGGCCAGGCAATGGCGAAGCCCAGCGCGGTCAGCGCGAACGAAACCAAAAACACTACCGCGGCCACCGACAAAACCTGGAGCTGATTGAGATGCACACCGGCGAAGGGCGCGAAGACGAGGAAGATCATCCCCTGAATTGCTGCGAGCGTGGTGCCCCCTAGAACCTTGCCCAGCACGATTGCGGAGCGTGGCACGGGGGCGACCATCACGGAGAGCAGAAATCCTTCCTGACGGTCCTCGATGAGCGACATCATGGCGAAGATCGAAGTGAACAGGACGATCAGGATCAGCGTGCCGGGATAGAAATAGTTCATGTAGGGCTCCTGCCCTTGGCTGGCGCCGGAGCGGAAGGAGTTGCCGAATCCGGAGCCGAGGACGATCCAGAACACGAGCGGCGATGCGAGCACGCCAACCACACGCGATTTCTGGCGGTAGAAGCGGACAATCTCACGCCACCACAGAGTGAATGCGGGCAGCAACACGCCCGCGGAAGCTGGCGCGATCGGTCTCGAGAGAGCGGCGGTTTGAGTGGCCACAGAAATTAAGTCGCCTTCGCCGGTGGAATTTTCGCTGCCGGAGCGGCGGCAGCTTTATTGCCGGTCGTTTTATCGCCGGTCGTTTTATCGCCGAGCAGGCCGTGGTCGCGCATCTCCCAGTATGCGTTCAGCAGGAAAACCGCTGAGAGGGTGAGCAGGATCAAGGTGATGAACAGGCCGTCGACGGTCGTGATCAGGCCGTTCATCAGCGTCCACACGATTCCCAGCAACGGAAGTATGGCAAGCACGAGAGAGATAATAAGCATCATAGAGAGTTGTTACCTCCTGCGATCTTTTAAACCGGACTGCTTGTCTTCACTTGCATTGTTACTCTCGCTCCAGAACTTGTGTCCGGTGCGGCGAATGAAGACGTCTTCGAGCGCGGGCTTGCTCACTGAGATCGCTTCAATTTCTCCGGGAAAGGCTTCGACGACTTCGGTTACAAAGCGGTGAGCGCCTTCGCGTTCCATGCGTACCTGGTTTTCGAGGACGGTAGTTTCCACGTGAAACCGGTCCTGAATGCGCTCGGCAAGCAACGCCGCATCATGGGCGGCGTCGAGCAGAATCACGTCGCCACCGATTTCGCTTTTTAATTCCGCGGGTGTACCCAGGGCCACGAGGTTGCCTTCGTGCATGATTGCGAGACGGTCACAGCGCTCGGCCTCTTCCATGAGATGCGTGGTGACCAGCACGGAAACATGCTCCTCGTCGCGCAACGTCTGCAGGTATTGCCAGAGGTCGCGCCGGGCGCCGGGATCGAGGCCGGTGGTGGGCTCATCGAGCAGCAGCACTCCGGGATGATGCAGCAATCCCTTGGCTAGCTCGATGCGGCGCTGCATGCCGCCGGAAAATGTTTCGACGAGTTCCTTGGCGCGATCGACGAGTCCGACGCGGGAGAGGATCTCGCCGATTCGATTCTTCAGGGCCGCGCCGCGCAGACCATAAAGATGTCCCTGATGCCAGAGATTCTCGTAGGCGGTGAGTTTGAGGTCGATGCTCTGGGCCTGAAAGACTACGCCGATCTGGCGGCGCAAACGGGCCGGCTCCCGCGCGGCGTCGCAACCCATGATGGTGGCGCGCCCCGCGGTTGGAAGCATCAGGGTGGAAAGAATGCGGAAGAGGGTTGTCTTGCCGCTGCCGTTGGGACCGAGCAGGCCGAACAATTCCGCCGGGCCAACGTCGAATGAAACGCCGTTGAGAGCCGTGCGGTCGCCGTAGCGATGTACGAGATTTTCCACGGAAATGACGGGTGCGACGGAAGCGGGAGCCACTTCCGGAGCGGCGTCGGCGAATGCGGAAACTTTCGATACCAAGAGGCGTCCTAAGTTAATCCACTAACAGTTTACGACGAGATCGGGTTCGAAATCATGAGAAAGCGCAGTGGTCGCTGAGATCCTTCGCCAAGCAAAAGGCGCTGGGCTCAGGATGATGACAAGTGCCGGGCGGTGGCCGCCGCTGGGAGGGCGACCGGTCATGCGGCTGAAACATTCTGCTGCGCCTGAGGCACACGTTCTTCGACTGCGACTGGAACGTGACGCCACACTTGAATCGCCAGAACCACCGTAGTTGCGAGCAGCAGAGCGCCGACGGCTACATGCGCCACAGTGGACGCAACCATAGGCAACTCCGGTTGCACTGTGCCCTGTCCCCAGGCAACGCGGGTCAAGAATGCAGTGAAGCCGAGACAGAGCTGGGTGATCAGAAGCGACAGCATCACGATGGCCGGGCGACGGACGGCGTCAATATTGGAATAGACCGAGATCGCGCGGATTGCGGTCCAGGCCAGCACGAACGAAACGACCGCCGCATTCAGAACGTGCGGCCACCAACTCATGCCGTGGTGACGGAACATCCCGCCGAGGATGAGCTGCACGTACAGCACGAAGATGGAGAGCGAGGTCAACGTGAACAGGCTGGGACGGCGCGAGTCGAACTCCACGCGTGGCTGCTCTTTTTCCGGTCGATCTTTGTCCAGTCGATGTTTTTCCGGCCTTTCCTCGACCCACTTGCGTCCCGCGAAGAGCGCGATGGCGACCGCGATGCAGAAAAACGTTTGCGCCACCGTGGCGTGCGCTGTTGAAACCCAGGGCGGCTGGAAGAACAACACTGTAAGGCCGCCGAGAGTGGCCTGTGCGATGACGGTGCAGAAGGCGCCCACAGCCAGCCAGCGCATCCAGCGCCGCTTTTCGACCAGCAGCGTCCAGATGGCGATGGCCAGGGTGAGAGACACGAGCGTGCCGGCCACCATGCGGTGACTCCATTCATAACGGACGCCGCCCACAAAATGCGGAACTTTCACCAGATAGCCAAAGGAAGTTGGCCAGTCCGGAACGGAGAGTCCAGCGTCGTTGCTGGTGACCAAGGCACCCGCAGTGATCACGACCAGCGTCGCGCATGCCACGAACACGGCGAAAGTGTGATGCGCTCGGTTGTAAGTTGCCGGGATCGCTTTCAGTGTGTTTCCCCTTGGTTCAAGGCTAATGCACAGGGACGAGAGTGTTCGGAAGGCACGGCCTTGAGCCGTGCCCCTCCCGAATCTTGGTTTATTTCATTTGACGACGCCTACTCGCCACCGGCCTTGAAGGTCTGATCGACGGTCTTCGAATCCTTCGGGGCGACGGTTATTTTCTGGTCCTGCTCACCCAGTTTTTCGTGGACGAAAGCGATTGTGTAGTCGCCCGGCGGCAAGCCCTTGATTTCATACTTGCCGGATTTATCGGTGACTGCGTAGAACGGGGTCTTGACCACGTTGATGTACATCTTCATCCAAGGGTGTTGGTTGCACTTGACCGGGAGCATGATTTCTTCGCGGGCAAAGTTCTTCTCGAGCGGAGCAGAGGACGATGGCTGCGATTCGTTCCACTCGCGGTTGTCTTTCGGCGTGGGATGAATGTTGTGCGTGGTCTGATCGTCATTCTTGATTTCAACGGTCTGCCCAGCCATCACGCCCAGCACGTGGGGATGGTACTTGCAGCCGCTCTGGTCGAGGACGACTGGATCTTTGGGGACATCGAAGGTGCGGCTGCCGAGTCCGTCTTTGATGTACACGAATACGTTGGCGAGATTGCCGTTGTCGACGACGACGGTCTCAGCTTCGTTGCCGCCTTTGCAGGCCGGATCCTGGCTCATATCGATTTTCGACATCCTGGGCGCCATACCCTCCATCTTCGCCTGCCCGCTCACGGTGGCGACGGTTGCGGGATCGATGGGCGTAGCCGCTGGAGCGGAAGCCGCTTCCTTTTCGGCCGCGGTGTTGCTTGATTGTTCCGTGTTCTTGTTACATGCAACCGTCAGCAGCAAGGCAAATAACGCCAGCGTGCCGACTGATATCATCTTCCGGCTTTTCTTATTCATGATGTCCTTCTTTCTTTTCTTTCTTGTAGTCAACTAGAAGCTCCTGTCATCCCGAGCAAAGCGAGGGATCTTGGTTCTTGCCTGCGCTGCCAATGTTGCCGCCGCACGCAAACACCAGGATCCCTCGCTTCGCTCGAGATGACAACTCCTGATGGGATGACGACCGCCTGATATATGGACGAGCCGCCACCGAACTGGCCATTTTACCGCGAACCGCCGCTCACCGCTGAATGCCATTCCACGGCAGCCTGTTTGCGGTTGCTCTTCGGCTGCAGCGCGGCCTTTGAATGCGGCAAGGATCCTGCCACCTTTCGTTGCTCTTCGGGCGTCAACTGGAAGATGTAGTCCGTGAGCAGCTTGCGATGATCTCCCGTGTAGCCCTGGAACGACGGTGGCGTCGGTCCGGCAAACACCCACTGATTATTCTCCTGCTTGAAAAGACCAGATGGCATTGAGGTTCCGGGGCTGACGGCTTGCGGGTCCGTGATCCAGCGCTCGACCCAGTCCGGTTTCAGGCGCTCTTTGGCGAGCAGGAAGTTGGGTGCAGTGGCAATCTTGTCGTGTGCGGGATCGCCTGTGGCGTGGCACTTCAGGCAAGGGGCGGCGGTGCTCGAGAACAGACTGCGCGCCATGTCTGTTTCCTTGGTCGTGAGGACGGGCACACCTTCGGGGATGTAGGGCATGGGCTGTTGCGACAGCGCCTGGAAGAAGCGCACCAGCTTCCGCAGTTCGTTGTCGGAGAACGAGAACGTGGGCATGCGCACGTTCAAGTAAGGACGCACGCCGTTGCGGTTGGTATCGTTTGTATTCAATGCCGGATTCGATAAGAACTTGCGCAGCCACTCAGGGTCGACGCGCGCGCCTTCAGTCAAGAGCTTTGGCGGCAACTGCTCCTGTATGTCCTGATACTGCTTCAGTCCCATCAGAATAGTCTGCTGCCCGGGAATGAACTGGTGGCAACCCATGCAGTTATATTTCTTGACTACCCACCAGCCTTCCTGAATGTCGTGGCGCGCATCGCCCGGTTTGTATTGATAGTTTGCGGGTAGGGAAGTTTCTTCGCTTCCCATCAGGAAAGTCGTGAGGTCGAGCACCTGGTCTTTGGTGAGGTGCAGGTTGGGCATGCGGAGAGCTTCGGTTTCGGTCTTGACCATGCCTTGGTCAAAAATGTTGGGCTCGGCCAGTTTGTGTTCGAAGAATCCTTTGTGGTCGTACCAGGGCTCTGTCGCGGGGCCGTCGGGCAAGCGCGCTAGATCTTCCTTGTCTTTGATGGGCTCGGCGCCTTTGCCACCACGCTCGGCTGTTTCAGTGAACAGAGCGAAGTCGAGACGCTCGATGGGCTTGCTGCCTTCGAAGGTAAGTTCGGTGCCGATGCGGCCTTCGTCTTCGAAGCCGGCGATCTCGTGGCAACCGGAGCATCCGAAGTGTCGAACCCACGTCTTGCCCTCAGCTTTAAGCTTGGGATCGTCCATGAACGTGGCTTCTGCGTAGGAGGACGGCTCCTGCTTTTTCTGCGTCATCAGATAGGTGGCAATGTCCTCGGCATCTTCTGGAGACAGACGCAGGCTCGGCATCACGGTCATGTTCTGCACTTGCAGTTCGTGGCCGTCATTAGGGCACCGGCTGTGCTCGAGATCAAATTCGTAGGGAAGGCCCTTCTTGGCGTAATCCTCGGGACCGATGTCTTTCTTTTCGTAGGGACAATAGGGACGAGTGCGCTGGCGCGCGTTGTGAATCCAGCGGACGAGGTAATCGTAATTTGCTTTTTCACCGACGCGGGTAAGATTTGCGGCAAACGTGCCGCCCTGCACCTGGTCGCCTTCACCGATCGAGTGACAGGCCAGGCATCCGCGGGTCTCGAATAATTCTTTTCCGTGCGCGCCGTTGCCGGGCTTGTGTTTGGGAAGCGGATCGGTGAATCCCGATTGCCAGATGTACGCTGAAATCGCCTGGATCTGATGATCGGTCAGGCGGAAGTTTGGCATCTTCGTGGTCGGACGGAAATCCGTCGGCTTTTTGAGCCATGCCGGAATCCAGTTCTTGTTCAGCTTGAGCCGAACATCTTTCAGGTTCGGACCGACCTTCTTCATATCCTGCATCAGGCTGTGCGATTGGTAATCGAGCTGTTGCAAACGGCCGTCCAGCTTGCTGTTTGCCACTCTCAAATCGACGGCCTGAGTATTCAGCTTGTTCGCTTCTTCGTTCGACTCGGCCGCGTCGGCCTGCTTCATGAGGTAGGCGGTCTGCTTGAGATTGTCTTTTTTCTGCGTCTCGATCTGCTTGATCTGCTGGCTGACCGAGTTGAGGTCGTCGGGTTCCTTGTCGTAGCCCTCGAAGCGATGACAGCCGATGCAACCGCGCTGGCGGAAAAGGTCTTTGCCGTCGTTGATGGTTTGCCACTGCACATCTCCGCTGGCCAGAACCATATCGGCAGCGTGGCAATTCTGGCAGCCCGCCTGTGAG
>Ga0209420_1001101_pt1 | contig 13083 bp, 7 predicted proteins | sample BlaSpr_A8_OM1_O1_FD_187972 | JGI IMG/M metagenome (GOLD analysis project Ga0209420, IMG submission 187972) | Forest soil microbial communities from Thunder Bay, Ontario, Canada - Black Spruce, Ontario site 2_A8_OM1_O1 (SPAdes) (version 2) | ecosystem: Environmental > Terrestrial > Soil > Boreal... | reverse complement strand
CGCTCCTGCAGACGGTCGTAACATGGCTTGCAAATGGAGGCTGGCTCGGCACCTTGAAGGTGGCGATCTCCCAAACTGCAAATAGCATTCGAGCCGGCGACTTCAGCAGGGGCTGCCGAGATTTTGGACTCAAGCTCTTTCAGGAACGCTTCTCTCTCCCGCTCGACGACAGCACTGTCGGGTGTGGATTCGGCTGCAACCTGCGCCTTCGGAACGGCCGGAACGGCACGGGGAGAGACCCGGACTTGGCTGTTGCAGGCAGGGCAGACATCGAGGTTGGCGGGATAATAGAGGCGGCAGTTGGAGCAAGGCATGCCGAAGCCTGAGGACTTTTGGTTCTTGGCGTCGTGGCGGACGGCGTTCCGCAGGTCTTTCCTGACGTCACTGCGAACATCGCTCCGAACATCCTTCCGAGCCTCACTCTGCACGACGTTACGGACGCCGCTTTCCGGCGGCGTAGAGTGCGCTGGCTTGGCGGCGGCGGCGGATGCGGATCTTGTCACGTCCATGAAATGACCCCAAGAATGCGTGGGCACGCGCAATCATCTTGTCTGAAACTGTGACTCTGGCGCAGCCCTTGCATTCCAGTGTAAGCAGTCCGCAGCCCGGCCGAACATACCGGGAGTACACTTCCTGGTACTGTCCCTGCGGAGCGGTTACCGGGAGTTCGTATCCTTCATCTGCATTAGCTTCACAAGTTCGTCGCGGCGGGCGCGATAGAGTTGGCGCTCGGGATCAAGATGCGCGGCCGTCTCCAGTTCCGACAAAGCTTCTTCATAGCGGTCCATGGTCATGAGGCAGGCCGCAAGAGCGTAATGGTTGTCGGGGGAAGCATTAAGGCGCAGCGCCGCGCGGAATTCCTTCTCTGCGGCCTGTAGCTGCCTCTCTTGAAACAGCGCGGCGCCGAGAAAGTGGTGAGCCGCGTCGGAGTCGGGGTTGAGCGCAACCGCAAGACGCAACTCGCGAACGCCTTCTTCCAGCTTGTCATCGAGCAAAAGGGCTTCGCCGAGGACGCGGTGTTCGGCCGAGCCGGTGGGATTCTGGCGAACTGCCAATTCGAATTCGCTAATGGCGTTGGCGTAATCTTTCTTCGCCATATAGGCGCGGGCCAGGCAACTGTGTCCCTGCTCCCACTCAGGATGCTGGCGGTAAAGCTCGCGCAGCTCGAGCATGGCAGCATCGAAGTCGCCTTTGTCGCAATAGGTGTTACCCAGATTGTTGCGGACCGAAGCTTCCTCAGGCGCGAGCTTCTTGGCTTCGCGATATTCAGCGATGGCGTCATCCAGTTTGTCTTGTTCATGCAAGATCAGCGCCAGGTTGGAGTGGGCTTGCCAGAAACCTGGGTTCAGACGGATGGCGTGGCGATAGGCGGCGATGGCGGCGGGCAGATTTCCATCAGCGTGCAGGGTGATGCCCAAATCGTAGTAGGTATCGGAGTTATCGGCATCACGGGCGAGCGACTCAGCGAAAGCGTGAACCGATGCGCCGTATTGTCCATCGCAAAACAGGGCGAGGCCAAGGAACTGGTAGGCTTCCGCGTTCTGCGGATCCATGCTGAGCGCGGTACGCGCCTCCGCGATCGAGTTGGCAGGGTCATCCAGCCGATAAAAAATGTAGGCGAGGCTGCTGTGGTTCTCCGGGAAATCCGGCATAAGCTGCGCGGAGAGCGTGATCTCATCAAAGGCGTCGTCCCAGCGCTCCTGCTGTCGAAGCATCGTACCTAGAGCAAAGTGCAGCGCGGCATTTTGGGGATCGGAGCTTAAGGCCTGGCGCAGAGCAAGTTCGGCTTCGTGGAAGCGTTGCGCCCGGGCATCCGTGGCGGCCAGCACCAGAACTGTGGGAATCTCAGAGGTTGACGAATCAGCGGAGTCGGACCGCTTGAAGCCCTTCAGGGCATGGATCAGATTCGGATCGGCACCAGCGGCTTCAAGTTGGCGAATCGGTTCTTTGCCGGGGCCATTAGCGATTCCGCGCTCTTGAACGATACGGACGAGTCGGTTGCCCGGCACACCAGCCGTCAGCCAGGCCATCAATTGGACAGAATTCACCGGCTGACTCGCGCTGGACTGGGCAGCCAAAGCTTGAATGGCAGCTGAGACAACCCCAAGAAGCAATAGAAAAACTGACAGGCCCTTGCGCTTCACTCGACTCTCCGGCGATGGTTTGGCTTGCTGGTGGCGCTGATTGCGGCGCGGTTTACGGGGTTTCGGCCGGACCGCTCATTCCACATTAGTCCTGCGGCAGGACCGGAGGTAAGGTCACGGAAGTAATAGGCAGGTTTGCCGCGCGGTGGCGCAGTTTGACAGGGAAGCGAGCCAACCGCGGGATTATTCCGTCGCAAAGGACGCGACGCTTTGCGCAGCTCGCCCGGATCCTTCACTGCGCAAAGAACGCTTGTTCAGGATGCAATTAACCGTGCCAGGCTCAAAATGAAAGTAGCCCACTACCGTGCCAGGCCCCGTAGTTTGACTTCCCCTCACCCCTCCGGTACCGTATAGGGGAAGAAGTGGTTGCAGCGTGTTTTCAGGAGGTTCCCCGTGGAAGGTTTGTTCCAACCGTGGCACCTGATCATTATTTTTGCCATTGCCCTGCTGATCTTCGGTCCCAAGAAGTTGCCCGAGCTGGGCAAAGGACTGGGCGAAGGATATCGTGCTCTGAAGGAGGGGATGAAGGATAATCCTACGCCCCCGGCTTCGACTGAGCAGAGCAAGACCGCCGAATCGAAGGAAACCAAGGCCTGACCGAGTTCCCTTCGCGGGCAGTAATCCTCTTCGTTTCCACCGCCGCTTTGTTGCCGTTTTCTGTCCCGTTCCGCGTAGTTCCGGGCCTTAGATAGCATTTGAGTTGTGAAACTGACTCTAAAATCTGGAGGTAGTAGTGGTGCGTAAGATCGAAGTTGTTGCTCTCATCCTGTTTTTGGGATTAGCCACGGCAGTTTTCGCCGATCAGATCACATTGAAGAATGGTGACCGGCTGACCGGTACAGTCGTGAAGTCTGATGGCAAGGTTCTGGTACTGCACACGGAGTTCGCGGGGGACGTTACATTGCAGTTTGCTGCGATCACGCAGATCACCACCGAGAAGGCGTTGCACGTTGCATTAAAGAATGGCCAGACGGTCGTGGGACCGATCACTACCAGCGACGGCAACCTGGAGGTTGCTGGCAAGAACGGCGCTCCGGTGGAGGCGCCAAAAGACAGTGTGGTCGCGATCCGCAACGATGCTGACGAGCTTGCTTATGAGAAGGCTCTGCATCCGAGTCTGCTGCGCGGCTGGAATGGCGGGGCGAACGTGGGCCTGTCTTTGACTCGCGGCAACAGCCAGACCGAGAATCTTTCGCTCGCTTTCACGGCTGCGCGCGCCACCAAGAACGACAAGCTCAGCCTGTACTCGAACGCGGTCTATGGAACGAACCAGCTGGCCACTCCCAGCACGACGGCGAACACTGAGTCTGGCGGCATCCGTTACGATCGCAATATCAATCCGCGGGCGTTTGGGTTTGTGGCCGCGGATTTCTCGAGCAATGGGCTGCAGGACTTGAATCTGCGTTCGGTGGGAAGCCTTGGTTTGGGATACCACGCCATCAAGAACGATCACACCACACTGGACTTTTTGGCGGGCGGAAACTTCACGGATGAGAACTACTCGGAACCGGCGGTCCCGGCGAACCCGGCCGGAACTCCGCCAACTCCGGCAATCCCGGCGATGAAGATTATTCACAATTACGGCGCTCTTACTCTGGGCGAGGAGTTGACGCACAAGCTGGGCAAGAGCACGGTGTTGACCGAGAAGCTGTATCTTTATCCGAACCTGTCGGAGACAGGCGAGTACCGGGGAACGTTTGACCTGGGTTGGGTCACGAAGATCAGCAAATGGCTGGGCTGGCAGAACGCCTTCAGCGATATCTATGTCTCGAACCCGCCCGAGGGCACAAAGCAGAATGACATCGTCCTGACGACCGGGCTGAACTTCACGTTCACTCACTAAGGGTCTGCCGCACCTGTGGAATGTCAAAGCCGCTCGCGAGAGCGGCTTTTCTTCTCCTGGGGACGCCTAACCCAGACTGATCTCCCGACCGATTCGCGCTCACCAAAACTTGAAAGATGCGTCTACTACCGAGTACAGTACTGTTTCCCGTTTCCCGGGTTCTTAGAGTTCCTCACAAACAGGAGTCTGCTCGATGCGTCACGCCCTGACTTTGCTGATTGCTGTCTGCTGCTTCGGTCCACTTTCCTACTCTCAAACCGCGGACGAACTGATTGCCAAGAACATCCAGGCCCGCGGCGGGATCGAGAAAATGAAGGCCATCAAGAATATCCGCATGACGGGCAAGTTCGAGGGTGGAGGAGGCTTTACCGCTTCGATCGGCCAGGAGAACGAGCGACCAAACCTGGTGCGGGAGACATTCCTACTTCAGGGGATGACGGCTGTCCAGGCTTATGACGGTGCGTCGGGCTGGCAGATCCAACCCTTTGGCGGGAAGAAGGATCCGCAGTTGATGGGTGAGGACGACGTGCGCGATCTGCTGCTGGACGCCGACTTTGACGGGCCTCTGGTGGACTACAAAGAAAAAGGCAGCACGGTTGAATTTCTAGGACATGACGTAGTGGATGGAGACGACGCGCTGCGGCTGAAAGTGACGCTAAAAAACGGCGACATTATCTATGACTATCTCGATCCCGATACTTTTATCGAGATTCGCAGGGAAATCCAGCAGTTTATTCGAGGCTCGGTGCGCGATCGCGTGATGGGCCTGGGGTCGTACAAGCCGGTGGCGGGAGTGATGTATCCGTTCTCAATCTCGCAAGGACCGAAGAATAATCCCGATGCGCAGACCGTCACCGTGCAAAAGATGGAAGTGAACGTGACCATCGATCCGGCGGACTTTATGCTGCCGCCGTCGTTGCAAACTGAGGAAAAGAAGTCCGGGATGGTTGGAATTCACTGATTCCTTGAATCCGATTCGCCCGAAGAAGATAGCAATGAAAATCATTGGTGTAGAAAAGGACTCGTAAACATGAAAGCATGCGCTCGCAGTTGGGCAGTGACCGTGCTGTTCGCCGGAGCCTTGTTGTGCGCACCTTTCCAGGCTGCAGCGCAAGCGCCGTACCGCTTCGATGCGGCGACGGTTTCAGGATTGCCTGCGCGCAACATCGGCTCGGCCGCCATGAGCGGACGCATCGCGGCGCTCGATGCGGTGGAAGAGGACGGCCGCATCACCGTTTTTGTGGGCGCAGCCAGCGGCGGAATCTGGAAGTCAGTGAACGGCGGCACGACCTACAAGCCGGTGTTCGACCGTGAAGATGTGCAGTCGATTGGCGCGGTGGCGATTGATCCATCGAACTCGAAAATTGTCTGGGTGGGCACCGGCGAAGCGTGGACGCGAAACAGCGTTTCGGTGGGAGATGGCGTCTACAAGTCGACGGATGGCGGGGAGAACTGGACGAACGTCGGCCTTAAAGATAGCGAGCACGTCGCCAAGATTCTGGTGAACCCCAGCGACAGCAATGACGTGCTGGCCTGCGCGACCGGGCATTTGTGGGACGACAACGACGAGCGCGGAGTCTTTCAGACGGCCGACGGAGGAAAAACCTGGAATAAAGTTCTGGCCGGCGTGAACGGTTCGAGCGGCTGCGCCATGATTGCTCGAAGCACGCAGGAACCGAAGACCGTCTATGCGGCGATGTGGGATTTCCGGCGGCAGGGCTGGACGTTCCGCTCGGGAGGCCCAGGCAGCGGGTTGTTCAAATCCACTGACGGGGGCGCGCACTGGAGCGAAGCCAGCAGCAACAAGGGTCTGCCGCCGAAACCGTGGGGCCGCGTGGCCGTGCAGGTGGCGCCGTCGAAGCCGCAAGTGGTTTACGCGAACGTCGAAGCGGAAAAAGGAAGAGGACTGTACCGGTCTGACGACAGCGGCGCGACCTGGACCAAGCTGGATGCCGGCAACTACATGGTGTGGCGTCCATTTTATTTCGGCAACCTGATTGTCGATCCTAAGGATGAAAACAAGATCTTCAAGCCTGATCTAATTCTGCTGCTGAGCAACGATGGCGGAAAAACCTTCAACGTGGTTTCGAGCGCCGCGCACGGTGATTTCCACGACGTGTGGATCGATCCGAAGAATCCGAACATCGTGATTGCCGGCGATGATGGCGGCTTGTGGCGCAGCGAAGACGGCGGCAACCGCTGGAAGCACCAGATGAATCTGCCGGTTTCGCAGTTTTACCACGTAAGTGCAGATAATGCGGATCCGTATCGCGTGTACGGCGGCCTGCAGGACAACAGTTCATGGGTGGGCGATTCGTCGTATCCGGGCGGCGTGAGCAATTCGCGCTGGGAGAATATGTTTGGCGGCGACGGATTCTGGATGTTCGAAGATACGTCCGATCCCGACTACATCTATGCCGAGGCGCAGGGCGGCGAGATTGGGCGCGTGAATCGTTATACCCATGAGATTCGCGACATCCATCCGTGGCCGAACTATGGCGAAAAGAAACTGCGTTTCAACTGGAACACGCCAATTCACATAAGTCCCAATGAAAAAGGGACGATTTACATCGGAGCGCAGTACCTGTTCCGCTCGCGCGATCATGGCCAGTCATGGGACCGTATTTCTCCGGACCTGACGACGAACGATCCGGAGAAACAGAAGCAGGAAGAATCGGGCGGCGTGACGATTGACAATTCTTCGGCGGAGATGCATACCACGATCTATTCGATTTCAGAGTCGCCGAAGAACGGGCAGATCATCTGGGTCGGCACCGACGACGGAAATGTCCAGATCACGCGCGATGGAGCGAAGACCTGGACGAACGTGGTGGGCAATGTCAGCGGGCTGGGGAAAAATTCTTGGGTGACGACCATCGAAGCCGGCCGTTTCGATGAAGGCACCGCATATGCCACGTTCGACCGGCACACCTTCGGCGATATGAAGCCGTATGTTTACAAGACCACGGACTACGGACAGACCTGGACGAAGCTTCCGGCAGAGGAAAGCGGCGTGCGTGGGTTTGCCCATGTGATCAAGGAAGACACGGTCAGCCCGAGTGTGCTTTTCCTGGGTACGGAATTCGGGCTGTGGATTTCGGTGGATGGCGGACAGCGCTGGGGGCAATACAAAGGAACCGACTTCCCGGCGGTTGCGGTGGACGACATCGCTGTACAGGCGCGGGAATCGGACCTGGTGCTGGCAACACACGGACGCGGCATCTGGATCGTGGATGATATCTCGCCGCTGCGCGCACTGACTCCGGATGTGATGGCGAAGGAAGCGACGCTGCTTCCTGGCCGGCAATCGATCCAGTATTTTGACGTGTTTGGAGGCTGGGCGGAAGGCGACGAGAGTTTCCGTGGACGCAGCCGGCCCGGAGACGCGCAGATCACGTATTACCAGAAAGGCCGTCACATTTTCGGCGATTTGAAGATCGAGATTTTCGATCAGGACGGCAAACTGGTCGACACCGTAGCCGGCAGCAAGCATCGGGGACTGAACCGCGCGGGATGGGGAATGCGGGTGCGTCCGCCGGCGGTTGCTCCAGCGGCGTCCGCATTGTTTGAAGCGGCGCAGGGGCCGCGCGTGCTGCCGGGCATATACACGGTAAAGCTCACCAAAGGCGATCAAACTTACACCGAGCAACTGAACGTTGCGATCGATCCGCGGGCCAAGTACTCGCTGGAGGAGCGCCAGGCGCAGTTCGATCTTTCAATGAAGGTTTACAAAGAGCTCGAGCACATGACTTACGGCGTGGCAGCGATCGAGGGAGTGCGCGACGGCGCCAACGCGAGGGTCGCTAAGGTAGCTGAGAAAGATCCGTTGCGCAAGCAACTGCAGAGCCTCGCCGCCGAGTGCGACGCGCTGCGCTCGAAGATCGTGGCCACCAAGGAAGGTGGAATGATTACCGGCGAAGAGCGCATCCGCGAACTACTCGGACAACTCTACGGCGCGGTGACCGGATACGACGGCAAGCCTACGGATTACCAGGTCGCGCGGACCGACTCGCTGGGTCATGAGCTCCAGGATGTGATCGACGACTTCCAGAAACTGACGCAGAAAGAACTGGCGGGCATCAACGCAGGCTTGAAAAAGAAAAAGCTGGAAGCCATCACTGTGCTGGCCGAGGCGGACTGGCAGAAGAAGAAAGAAGAGTCGGCGGTCGCCGCCGGCGCGGGAATGCGAGCGGAGGAAGGTCAGATGCGGGAGCGGGATTAGGACACGAAAGGTTAATCCGCAATCCATTACGCCTTCTCAGCGTTCTTCTTTGTAGCGCTGATAGAGTTCAGGCCGAAAGATGTTGTCGATCTCCCCCGTAGCCGAAACGGTCAGAGTTTTCTCAAGAGGCACGCCATTGATCCCTTCCGCAGTTAAGTGGATTGTGAAATTACCGGCGTGCGTGTAGGAGTGCGTGACGGAAGAGCCTTCGGCGCTAGTTCCATCTCCAAAGTCCCAAAGATAAGAGAGCACAGGCACGCTGTCTGCGGCATTCTGGGCCGAGAGGGTCGCCGGCTTACCGGTTTCGATCTTTTCCGGAGCCTGCACGTTCACCGCGGGCGCAGATGCGGTGATCGACGTATCGATGATCTTCATCATCCGCACGGAATGCGGCGGCAAAGTCAGCGAAAATGAAGCCTGATTCTGAGCGATTGGTCCACCAGTGCCAAAGACATCCGACACGGTGTTATGGGTGGCGAGTGCTGGACTGGAGAAGAGATCGGAAAATAGGAATTTGTGTTCCCGTTCTTTCTCCGTCCAGTTAAATACCGCCAGAATTGATTGCCGCTTGCTCTCACGCAGAAGGAACACACTCGGCAACTCGTCCTCAGGCGAGTAAGTCATCAGGTCGAGGGGCTTCGCCGCGTGACCGTATCGCACTACGTTGAGGAGATCGCGATTCTTCAGCAGGGCCATGCGGTCTGGCTCCTGAAACAGCGTGGGGAGATCGTCGCCAATCTCGAACATGCCGCCGGAGACGGCCGCCAGCGCGACCGCAACTTGCGCCTCCGAGAGCGTGAGCGGCTTCGGTCCCCCGTGATCGCTTTCTCCCGGCCCCTTTCGAGAGATCGAGAATGCGTCAGGATCGCTGATGAAGAAGTTCCGGTTCATGTAGTAGCGGGCGGCGATACCGGTAAGCGAGTCCCGGCTGGCTCCAAACGTGTGACCTGTGTCGCAGGAAGTGCGTCCAGCATCCACAATGCCCACAGGAAGCAGCATCGGGCTGCCGTCTTTGTCGAGCAGCACACCATCTCCCACGGTTTCGCGAATGATCTGCAATCCAATGCGCATCGCTTGCAGTGCGGTCGTATGCGGAGTGTAGTAGTAACCCTCGATTACGCTGTCATCCATGAAGTCGAGCTTGATGTAGCGAATTCCCCAGTCTTTGGTCAGCTTGGAATAAGTTTCGCGCAGGTATTGCTGTGCGCCTGGGTTGGTGGGATCGAGCGCGTAAAGTTGGTCGAGATTGGTTGTGGTGTCGGGAGGCTCGGTCACCCAACCGGCGTGGATCGGCTGTCCTTTCGCATTGTGTACCAGCCAGTCTTTGTGATTGACGTATACCCACGAGCGCTCGGAGACCTCGAACGGCGCTGTCCAGATTCCCGGAGTCAGGCCCAGGCCCTGCACTTTGTCCTCGAGCGCTTTCAGTCCGTGAGGATATTTGTAGGCGACCACCGAGGTGAAGTCGCCCCGCGCGAATTGGTAACCCTCGTCGATATGGAAGAAGTTGTAGCCGTAGTCTCGCAGATGAGAGGCCAGAAATTCCGCGTTGGTAAGCGCCGGACCCTCGGTGAGGCCGAAGTAGTACGCAGTCCAACTCCACCACCCGATGGGCGTCGGGGCGCTCACTCTCGCCGCGTGCAAGCTGCGGATGGCTTCGCCGTAGGATTCCAGTTGTGCATGGTAGTCGGAGGAAAAGCTGGCCACGATGCGTTCTGACGCGAGACTCTGGCCCGCCTCGACGGGAAGGCTGAGTTCGATCTGGTCTTCCTCCGACGACTCTTTTAACGAGTTCTCTTTCGCGAGTTCTGTAGTGCCGGTGGAATCCGCTTCGTAGCCGGCGATGCCGTCTTTTTTCTCGTTGACGTGGAGCCGCAATACCGTAAGCCATTTGTCTGAAGTCAGCGCCCCGATAAAAAGGCTCTGCCGGCTCTGCCGGTTGTAAATCAACTGGCTCCCGACAGCGCGATGCATCCCATCGGTGGGCTGCGCAAGATCATAGATCTTCATGTCCGGCCGGTTTTCGCTGAAACTATCGGAGAGAACGCGGTCGGCAGATTCCGGCCCATCAAGATTGAGCATGGGGTTCCGGGCCTCGAGTACGCGAATGGTCTGCACCGTGATCTGCTTCCCCGTGCCATTGCGAACCTGCACTTCAATCTCGGCGAAAACTGACTGCGGGCGCACTCGCAGGTTGCAGATCAGGTCTGGCTGGCCGGACGATCCGGCGTAAGTCATCGTGATTTGCGTTCCTGCGCCTTGGTCGTCCGTAGGCGATTCTTTTATTTCATGCTGCGCGTAATCGCTCGCGCGGAGCCAGCGATGATTCACCTGCGCCGCCACTGCCGCCGTGAACGAAACCCGCGGATTCTCCTTCGAGCGAATCGTATACGTACCGGCCTTCTGGTTCGCGTCGATCTCCAGTTGGGCGTTTTCGATCTTCGCATCGCCCGGGGAATCGCCCGGAGTGGAAGCGACCGCGTCTCCGGCCAGGATGGAGAGAGAACACATCACAAGTATCAATATCAAAATCAAAGAGCACGGCAATGGTTTCGTCCACATGCAGATTCCTCGGTGTTCCCGAATTGTTGCGGCCTGGTTGGCGTTAAGAACGTTCGCGTTCGGAACGTCCGTGCTAAACCGAAAGAAAACGTAATGTTTCGTAATATACCTGCGAGCCCGCGGCTGTCAACAGCCAATGAGCGCAAAATGCCGATTATCTTGCAGCAAGAGCAGGACGGACTCGAGGATTGACAAGTATTTGCTTGGGCTTGCGGATCAGCGCGATTAACTGGCTAGCTCCAACTCAATCTTCTTCGTGGCAAGATCCACTTTCATGATACGGAATTTGCGAATCTGTCCGGCACGAACAGCTTCCGGCTTGGCCTCGCCCGCGGGCGCTCCGCCCTTCCACCGGGCCTGCAACATGGAACCCAGCGAGGACAAATCAGGCTTCGAGTGGGATTGCGAACCGAGTTTCGAAGATGACGGCTCCGGTTCCGCCGGCGCACTCTTTTCCCTGACCGCCGCCGCATCCATGCGGCACCTGGCCAGGATGCCCTCACCCAGTTCCACGCGCGCATGTCCATCCGAAACTTCTATCATGCGGCCGGTGACCACATCGCCTTCCTTATGTTCGGCGATGTATTCATCCAGTCCGCTGGGAACCAGCTGTTTCATGCTCAGCCGCAACTGCCGCTTCTCGCCATCGACCGCCAGCACCTGAGTCCTGACCAGCTGACCGACCTTCAGCATTTCCTGCGGATGGTTGATGCGCTTGTTAGCGCTCATCTCGCTAATGTGAATCATGCCCTCAACTCCTTCGGAAAGCTGCACGAACGCACCGAACTTCGTGATGCTGACGACTGGACCTTCTACTACCGAACCCGCGGCGAACCGCTGCGACACCTCCGCCCACGGATCGCCCAGCGCCTGCTTCAATCCCAAAGAGATGCGGCGCTCGACGGCATTCACGCCCAGAATCACCGCGTCAACGACCTCGCCTGGCTTCACTAATGTGCTGGCGCTTCGCAACTTCTTTCCCCACGACATCTCCGAAATGTGGATTAGCCCTTCAATGCCGGGCTCCAGTTCCACGAAAGCTCCGAACTCGACCACCCGCGTAACCGCGCCGCGGACTCGTTCACCGACCTTATATTTTCCGGCGCCGGCGTCCCACGGATGCGGCTGCAACTGCTTTATGCCCACGGAAATGCGCCGCTTGCCGGAATCATTCGTGATCTTGAGCACCTTCGCTTCGATCTGCTGCCCAACCGAGAGCACATCCACCGGTTTCGCGACGCGGCTCCAGGCGAGGTCGCTCACGTGCAACAAGGCGTCCACGCCGCCGAGATCGACGAATGCGCCGTAATCGGTGAGACTGCGAACCGTGCCGCTCACCGTATCGCCTTCTTTCATCTCCGAATAGCGGCGCTCTTTCACGGAGCGCTCTTCCTCTTCGGCCACAGCGCGCCGATCGACTACGACATCTTCCTCCGTCACGTCGAGCTTGATAATGCGGCAGAGGATCTCCTGCTCCACCAACTTCTCCATTTCAGCGGCGTCGTGCGCTCCGCTGCGCGAGGCCGGCATGAAGGCTCGCACTCCCACATCCACGCTGAGGCCGCCTTTGATCACGCCGGTAACCGTGCCCACGATCGTAGCCTTGTTGGCAAAAGCTTTCTCCAGTGCCGACCAGTCCTTCGGCCGTTCGACTTTCGCGCGTGTGAGCTGGTAGTAACCCTCCGGATCGCGGCCCTTCACCGAGACGGCCAGCTTGTCACCCGGCTTCATACTTTCGCCTGGGCCTGGCAACGCGGCAAGCGGCAGAATGCCCTCGCTCTTGAATCCGATGTCGAGAAAGACCGACTCGCCGGTGACAACAATCACCGTGCCCACAAGTTGTTCCCCGCCGCCTTCGCTCTTTCGCGAATGGCTCTTTTCATATTGCGAAAGGAGTTCGCCGAACGACTCGCCAGATTCGCTAGTCGATTCAGCCGTGAGTTGGGATTCTGGAACGCCAGGGTTGGACATGACCAAGTCGGGAAGCAGCCAAGAAAATGGTAGGCAGGAGGAGACTCGAACTCCTGACCTCTACCGTGTCAAAGCTGATCTGTTCAATTCCTTCAACATCTTACACCACCGGGGGGACCGCCCAAACCCTTGGAAACACGTGTAAGACGACGGTTCAATGGATTAAAGAATGGATTGGAGAACAAAGGTGGCTATCCAGACTGGTATGACCGGGGTCTCCGTATTGCCCATAATCGCCTGCAAGTGCGAAGCATCACTTCCTACAAGCCGACTTGAACTAAGCCGCTTTGCGGCGGACGCTTTCGCGTGTTGCTGAACCAACGGTCGAGGTGATCTGAGCT
>Ga0209420_1001100_pt1 | contig 13136 bp, 12 predicted proteins | sample BlaSpr_A8_OM1_O1_FD_187972 | JGI IMG/M metagenome (GOLD analysis project Ga0209420, IMG submission 187972) | Forest soil microbial communities from Thunder Bay, Ontario, Canada - Black Spruce, Ontario site 2_A8_OM1_O1 (SPAdes) (version 2) | ecosystem: Environmental > Terrestrial > Soil > Boreal... | reverse complement strand
GGCCGAAGCTCATGATGACCGGGTGGCGGTAGGCCCGGACGGCCTCGGCGTAGGCGCTCAGGTAACCGTCGTACCGCCCGGCGGCGATCCCGGCCACGCTGATCCGGTCCGGGTTCATCTGGACCAGCGGCACCGCGCCGTTGCTGGCCACCGTGGTGGCGAAGGCGGCCGGGAACGGCACGTACCATCCGCTGTAGTACATGACCACATCTGGCCTGGCGCCGGTGGCGCTCGTGAACGAGGACACGCCGCCGTACGACGTGGGTGCCCCGTTCGTGTATACGCCCAGGTAGGACTCGGGCGTCGTGGGCAGCTGGACCGGCAGCGGTCCCACGGCCGCGTGGCGATCCGCGGCCTCGTTGTAGAGGCTGACCCCGGCGCCGATCGCGGCCAGGGCCACGACCGCCACGGCGGCCGCCAGCATCCGCCGGCGTCTCCTGGGATGGCTGCGGCTGCGGCGCCTCAGGGAACCGTTCTTCCTGTGGCCGGGCCAAGGCTGCAGCCTCAGGTGAGCGTCATCCTCCTCGTAAGCAGGCGGGTATCTCATGCCGCAACCTCCGTGAACTCGGGACGGGCGCGTTTCCAGATGCCCTTGCTTGGGGTCAGCAACGGCGCCAGCATGTAGAGCTGCACTCCGCCCAGGACTTCGGTCGCCCAGTACGGGTGCCAGCCGTACTGACGGACCCGCAGTGCCAGGCCCGACCAGAGCAGGACCTGGACGATGACGATCCAGCTGCACAGGATCCGGTTGACCGTGGCGGGGACCTTTCCCCGGTCCGGCGAGGCGCCGGTGGGAACCCACTCGGCGACGCGCCCCCGCAGTGCGTACCAGATCGCGTAAACGTGACAGCACGCATTGATCATGCAGACCCGGTAGATGGTCGGCCGCCAGCCACGGCTCAGCAGCGGGAACACGAAGATGGTGGCGGCCAGCGCGGGCAGGATAGGCAGGTAATTGTGCGGGTAGATCCGCTGGGGATAGAACCAGATCATGGTCAGGGTCGGGAACGGCCCGGTAAGCAGCAGCGCGGCCGATGACATGTAGTAGAGAAAGGCGGCCCAGAACGCGGCTCGCTGCTGCCAGCTGAACGGTGCCTCCTGGAAGTGCTTGTCGATCATGAGCAGCATGGAGGAACGGCACCAGCGGGCCTGCTGATTGGCCAGGGAGGCGAAATCGGCCGGTGCTATCCCCTTGGCCAGGCACAGGGACAGGTACCGGGTTTCGTAGCCAGCCCACCACAGTTTCATGCCGGAGTGGACGTCCTCGCCGATCGGCACGCGGGCAAACCCGCCCGCGGCCACCACGGACGCGCGGCGGTAAACCAGGTTCGTGCCGGCGCAGATCGCCGCCTTGTAGCGGTCCCTGGCCGGCTGGATGAACCTGAAGAAGATCTCCTGGAGCGTCCCCGCGTACCGCTGGATATACGAGAATGACCGGTTGTCGACATCGAAGTACTGCGCGGTCTGGACAATGCCGACCTTGGCCTCGGAAAAGTAGGGCATGGTCTCGTAGAGGAATTCCGGGCGGACCGCGAAGTCGGCGTCGATGACGGCGATGAATTCTCCGTCGCTGATGTCAAAGGCGTGCAGCAGGTTGCCCGCCTTCTTCAGCTCACCGGGGTTGGGGCGGACCACGTACCGGAAGCCGTACCGATCGGCCAGGTCACGCACGCTATCCCGGGCCGAGTCGTCGAGCACGTAGACCGTCTTGACCCCGCCCCAGGTCATCTTGCTCACGTACTTGTACGTGTTGTCCAGCACCGCCAGCGGCTCCCCGCAGCTGGGCAGGAACACATCCACGGTCTCGCCCTGCTCGGTGTAGCTGGCCACAATGGCCTGGTGCTCCGCCAGCGTCAGCCTCGGACGCCCGATCCGCAGCCAGAAGTTGACCGCCACCGGCGGCACCATGACCATGAGCAGCAGCCACATGAGCGGGGACACGGCCCAGGCCCGTTCGGCCACGTGGACGTACCCGTAGAGCACCCCGCCCGAGGCGATGAGCAGCACCGCGAACACCCAACGGCGCTGCTTGCCGAAGTACGCGTACTTCTCCCGATGACTGGGTGGTCGCGGCAGGTACATGTCCGGCGGCGCGGTGACGTACGACTCAGCGACGGGCACGATCGCTCCCGTCCGGCTGGGACGGCGCCGGGCTCCGTACGGCCCAGACGGTGTAGGGGCCGACGCGGTCCAGGACGTAGTAGCCGCCCGCGTGGCGCATGTCCGCGGTGATCTGGTTATCGGTCGCCGCGGTGTCCGCGAAGTCGAGGATCACCAGCGAGAAGGCATGGCTGCTGATCGCGGCCTGGTACGAGGCCGCCCCGGGGAGGGCGCCAGGGAAGCTGAGGTAATAGGTGCTCGACCACCGCGGCCAGGGAACCTCGCCGCGCAGGTAGTAAGCCTCGACGTCGTAGTCTTCGGCCAGGTAGTTACCCGGGTGGGAGTGGACCGCGGAGCGGAGGGTGCCGATCAGCGACGCGCTGTCCGGCCAGACGCGGTAGAGCGAGGCCGCCTGCCCCATCGAGCCGAACAGCGTCGACGCGGCGATGGGCAGCGCCAGGACCGCTGCCCACCCCCGGCCCGGGTCCACCCTGCTGAAGCGCGCCATGGCGTAACCCGCCGCGATGGCCGCGAACCAGGCGCCGAATACCACGTGCTTCTGCAGGCTGACCGTGGTGTGGAGCTTGGCCTGCTCGGCCGGGGCGAGCAGGAGGGCAGCGGCCAGGACCGCGGGCAGGAACTTCCCGCGTGCCTCGCCGCGGCTGGCCAGCACCGCGCCGATGACGGCGAGGACCAGGATCAGGCTGGTCCACACGTACGCCTGCCGGAGAACGGTGGTCACCGGGGCGTCCGACCCGGCGCGGCCCAGGGTGCTGGTCGTGATGCCCAGCCAGTACTGGTGGCCGGCGGCCAGCAGGGCCGCGGTCGCCAGCGCGAGCCACGAGCCGAGCATGGCCAGCGCTGCCGCCAGCCATGCACCACCGGGACGCTTCTGGCGCACGGCCAGCGCCACGACGATGAAAACCGCCGGAGTAAACAATGTCGTGGCGTATTTCACCGCGTCCGCTCCGGCCAGGGTCAGGCCGGAGGCGACCAGGAGAGTCATCCGGGCCCGGAATTGGCAGTCGGCCGATCGGACGCCCAGCCAGACGGCCAGGGAAAGCAGGAACAACGCCATCGCATCGAAAGTGGCGAAAGCACCCAGGAACTGCGTGCCGGCCAGGGTGGCAAACAAGGCCGCAGCCAGGAGCGCTGCCCGCTGCCCGTACAGTCGGCCGGTCGTGGCCCACAGCAAGCTGGTGACCCCGAACATGAAGAACAGCGAGAGAATGCGCGCGGCGGTCAGGCCGCCCATGCTGTCCGCGAGAGCGCCGAGGGGCGGATAGATGACGGGCGCCCCGGAGAAATATGCGGGAAAGTCCGGGATCGGCGCGTGGTGCAGCAACCGCGCCCATTCCAGGTGCCCGGCTCGCAAATAAAGCGCTTCGTCCTGAAATGCAGTATTAGACCAGATCAGCCGGAGTGACAGTACGGCCTGGGCGGCCAGCACGGCGAGCAGCGGCCATCTCCTGTCCGCCAGGGTGACCCGTCCCGGGGCACCAGGCCGTCGCCGGGTACCGCGTGCGACCGCCGCCTCGCCGTGACGGCCGTCCTCGCCGCGACGGCCATCCTCGCCGTGGCAATCATCCTCGCCGTGGCGACCATCCTGGCCGGGGCGCGGAACGGTGGCGAGTTCTGCCACGGCCATGCGGGCCGGGTGCCGCGCCGTGCCGACCTGCCCGGTATCGTCCGCGGAACGCTGGCTGCCGATCAGCGCCGGGCTCCGGTCCCGGACCCTGCTGACCGGTATTTCGAGCGCTTGCTCATCGCGGGCCGCGGTGTCGACACGGGACCCGTCATTCTTCATTGCTTTGATGGCCTATAGGGCGCATGTGCTTGCGACCGCACCGTGCTAGGGGCACTCCGGCACCCCCCCTAACTAACGCGATGCACTGATAATTTCACTTACCGTAGTTAGGCCCTCCGGGCGGCAAAAGGCCAACTACGAAAAGGTACAGGTCATTTGCCCCGAGAAGAGAGCTTTTACAGATTTTCCCGGTAGGCCGGAAAAGGAGGCATAGTTGATCTTTCCGGCCAGCGGGACAGGCCAAATATTTGTGAAACCAATGTGACACATGTACCGATGCGCGACCTTCGTCCGGCTTGGCGCCTGTTCGAAATGCGAAGCCTGGACTTAATTAACGGGAGGCCTTGGCCCCAGCTCCCTGCTCACGCCAAGACGGAAGAAGATCTGGGCCGTCGGGCTGTCTTCGATCCGCCAGTCCTGCCGATGGATCCCGCCGTGCTGAGCCTCGTCGAACCACACCAGCCCCAGCGTCTTGTAGGTGGCCATCCCGCGGAACAGGTCCTGGATCTTGCCGGACTGGCCGGCGTCGGGCCCGACGGCGGTCTCCGCCAGCAGCACCGGGCTGCTGGTCAAGGCCCGCACCTGCTTGATGGTCGAGCCGAAGACGCTGCCGAAATTGTCAGTCGGCCGGTAGTAGTACCCGTCGACCCCGACCCAGTTCACGTACTTCGCACCGGGCCACCACGAGGCGATCGGTCCCGTGCCGGGCTCGTCGGCCTGCACCGTCCATATCCAGGTGACGTTATGGGCGCCCTGGTCGCGGAACAGCGTGACGATGTGCCGCCAGGCCGCCACGAACGTCGACGGCGGGATATGCCGGTAACCCCACGAGTACCAGGTGGCGTTCATCTCGTGCCCGAAGCCGATGACCACGCCATGGCCGAAGCCGCGGACGGAGTCGGCATACGAGCGCAGGTAGTCGTCGTAGGTGCCGTCGGTGATCGCCTCGATCGAGGCGTCGGTCGGGTCGATCTGCACGAACGGGATCACGCCGTGCCGGTGGAGCACCTCGGCGAACGACGTTTCGAACGGCTCCGCCCACCCGCTGTAATACCCGACCAGGCTGGGCACGCGGCCCGCCATCGTCGTGAAGTCCGCGACCGGACCGTAGGATGGCGGCGCCCCCGGCTCGAAGACCCCCAGGTAGGAAGCCGGGCTGGGCGGCAGGGACGCGTAGACGGGCCGGGGCGGCGAGTGGGACGATCCGGTGAGGCGGAGGGACGCGCCCGCCAGGGCAGCCACCGCCAGCGCGACGGCCAGGATCGTGACCAGCCGGGATGTCATGCTGCCCGGCTCCCGGGGAAGACAACGCGGCCGACCACCGCGAGATTGAGCACACCGAAGAACAGCAGGACCGCGAACTGCGGGGAACCGAGGGTGATCGTTCGCCACAGCGCCAGGGCCAGCCACAGCAGGCCGATGCCGCCGCTCCACCAGGTGACGCCCAGCCGGAATCGCGGCCACGAGCTTCCCGGAGTCCGCGTCGGGTGCCAGCTCATCGACTTGCCCCGGGCCCCGTCCCACAGCGCGAACACGTGCGCCCAGCCGCGGGCGATGCTGAGCGGCCAGGTGGCCGGCCCGTAACCGGAAACGTGCCACAGGGGGTACAGCACGAAGCCGGTCAGCATGGCCGGGAGCAGGACGATGAAGTTCCGTAGCCTGATCTGGTCAGGCAGGAAGGCCAGCATGACGATGGGGATAGCGGGCCCGAGGAAGATCAGCAGCGCCGTGTAGGCGTAGTACAAGAACCCGGAGACGTAGGTCAGCCGGGCCGGCCCGGACATGGGTATCGACCACAGCCGCCGGGAGAACACGATGCCGACATTCCCCGAACACCAGCGGTACTGCTGCCTGACGAATGCGTCGAGGTGGTCCGGGCAGATCCCGGTCGACACCAGGATCGGCAGGTAGGTTATCGACCAGCCGGCCCGGCGGACATCCAGTCCGGTGTGCACGTCCTCGGCGTACGGGATGAGGGTAGGGCCGCCCTGAGGCTCCAGCGCGGCACGCCGGTAGACCGCCGAGGTCCCGCAGCAGACGGCCGCGCCCAGCCGGTCGCGAGCCACCTGAACCGTCCGGTAGAAGACCTCCTGAATCGGTCCCGCGGCCCGCTCGACCCAGGTCTGCGCGGGACTGCTCCTGAAGTACTGCGGGGTCTGCACGATCGCGATGGCCGGATCGTCCAGGTACGGAAGCGTCTCGGCCAGGAAGTCCCGCCGGGGTGCGAAGTCCGCGTCCAGGATGACCAGGAACTCGGCGCTGGTCTGGGCGAAGGCGTAGCGCAGGTTGCCGGCTTTCTTGCCGGCCGGCCAGTCTGGCCGGTGCAGGTAGCAGAAGCCGAAGGACCCGGCCATCGAGCGCGCGGCCTCCGATGGGCCGTCGTCGAGCACGAAGGCTCGCGCCTCGCCCTGGTAGTCGCCGATCAGGCCCAGGACCGCGGTCCAGGTGTTGCGCAGCAGGTCGAGCGGCTCGCCGCAGATGGGCAGGTAGATGTCCACGTCAGGGTAGGAGGACGGCCGCCACGCCTGGATGCGCGCCTGGTGCGCATCCAGGTCGAATCCGGGCCCCGCGAAGTTCACCGGCAGGCTGATCGCCTGGTAGATGACGAAGATGGCGGTGAAGAACAGGAACGGCGACAACGCCAGGTCCTGCGTCTCGAACCTGATCTGGCTGAAGACGACGCAGCTCGAGCCGATGACGATGACGGTGGTCAGATACGGCAGGTTCCGCCAGACGTAACAGTACTTTTCCTCGTCATCCGGCGGCTGCGGCGGCTCCGGGCAGCTCTGCTGTGCGGTAGCGGGCCCGGCCGGCCGTGCCATGGTTCCGGTGGTAACTGGCCTCCGGCTGGTCACCGCCGTGGCTCGTATCGCCAGATCACGAAGGTGCCTAGTGCCGGGCCGGCCGGCCCGGCACCGTAGGGCACGACCTGGACCGGCTGCCCATAGCGCGGGTCGCTGTACAGGGCCGCCGAGATGCGCTTATCCAGCGCCACCGTGTCCGAGAAGTTGAGCGCGACCAGGGAAAAGTAGTTGAACTTCTTGATGTACACGACGTAAGTGCCGGCGTCGCCGTCCCCGACCACCCCGGCCGCGTCGCTCGGGCCGCCGGTCGGCGCCCCGCCCGGCAGCACGATGTTCCGCGTGCCGGACCACCGCTGCCACTGGCTCCCGGCCGGCAGGTAGTACTCAGCGATGGACGGATCCTCGACCAGCAGGTGCCCGCTGGTGTGCGCGACCAGCGGGCCGAGGATGGCAATGAAGGCGGTCGAGTTAGGCCAGCTGGTCGAGAAGACCCGGGACTGTCCGGCTCCGAGCGCGACCGGGAACGAAAGCGCGATCACGCAGGCCCCGCTGGTGATCGATCGCATGTTCCCCAGGGGCGCGGCCTCGATCAGCTTGTCTACCGCGTAACCCGCGGCGATGGCAGCGAACCAGACCCCGAGATCGACGTGCTTGTTCAGCGACGCGGTGGTGCCCAGGCCGGCCTGCTCGGCCGGCACCAGCAGGGCGGCGCCGGCCAGGACGGTCAGCAGCCAGGCCTGCGGGCGGCCGGGCCGCCTGACCCAGCCGAAGACGGCGCCGCACACCGCGGCGATGACGACGATGCCGGTCCATGACCAGGACTGGCCGAGGACGGTAAGCGGGGATTCCGCGCCTGCGGTGCGGAAAATCGTCGTCTGCTCGATTCCGTGGATGTAGCGGCTTCCGCCGATCAGCAGGGCGGGCGTGAGGAGCGCCACCGTAACGGCCAGGATGGTCAGCGGGCGCGAGGCCGCGAACTTGCCGCCGGGCTGCGGGAACGCGGTGACCAGAGCGAGCAGGAGCACGGGGATGTCGAACAGGGCGTAGGTGTACGCGGTCGCGTCGGCCAGAGCCAGCGCGACTCCGGCCGCGATCATCCAGCCGGTCGCCTCCCGCCGTTCGCCGGCCTTGACCACGAGCCATGCGGCCAGCGCGACCAGGCATATCGACATGGCGTCGTAGGTGGCGAACGCTCCCAAGTGCAACGTCGGACCGAGGACCGCGAACAGCGCGGCAGCGAAGAACGCCGCCCGGCGCCCGAATAGCCGGCCGGCCGTGGCCCACAGCGCGACGGTGGCCCCCAGCATGAAGATGAGGGACAGGACCCGGGCCCCGGTCAGGCCCCCGATGCTGTCGGCCAGCGCGCCGATGGGCGGGTAGATGACCGGTGCCCCGGAGAAGTAGGCCGGGAACTGCGGCAGCGGCGTACCGTGCAGCAGGTGCGCCCACTCCAGGTGCCCGGCCCAGAGATACGTCGCCTCATCCTCGAACGCCGTGTCGGCCCGGACGAGCCGTAGCGACAGGGCGGCCTGGACCGCCAGCACGGCCACCAACGCCCAGCTGGCCGGGACCCGCAGTTTCGCGGCCCGTCCGTGCCGATGCGCGGCAGCCGTCTCGGCCGGGAGCACCGGCATCGTCTCAGACTCTGCCGATCCCTGGGCCGACCCCTGGGCCGACCCCTGGGTCGCTGCGCCGTAATCCATAACCGTACCTGCTTGTAATCAGGGCACTCCCGGAGGCCAGGGAAGCCCTATCGATAGCTCACGCTGCCTGGTAAATGCATCGCTTAAAGCGGCGGGCCCGCCGGCGGATACGGGCGCCGCAACCCAGACCGTAACTGCAGGGCCCTTAGCAGGGGGCGCTTTTGCCGATTTTGACCAGAAACTATCCGGCCCGAGACATCAGGCCGGTCTGGTGGCAACCGCCGCTTCTGGGCCAAATCAGGTAGTTACCGTTACATTTCTTAGTTTTTGGTTGAAGAGGCGCCGATCCTGTGCTCCGCTATACCATGCGGTGCGCATCGTCCGGTGGGTGCACCGCGCGAGGGGTTTCCACATGGGCGACGAAGATCGCAACGAGCAGCTCCCGCACCGCGTGCGGGGTGCGGCGCCATCCCGGCCTGCCCCATCGGCATCACCATCGCTATCGGATGAATTGCGGCAACGCATGCAAACGGCGGTCAGCGCCGAGCGGGCCCACGCGGCACTGGGTCGGATGGGCCCGGGCCAGCCAGGACAGCCACGCCAGGACCAGCCAGGACGCGACCAGCCAGTACAGGACCAGCCAGTACAGGACCAGCCGGGACACGACCAGCACCGCCTCGAACCGCCCCGGCCGGCGACCGCGCCAGCGCCCGCGGACAACGCGGTGGCCGCGCCGTCCGCCAGCCACGCCGCCCGGCCCAGGCCCGCTGCTGGACCGCCGGCCATGAGTAACCCGGCCGCCAGCCCCCCGTCGCGACCGCGAACCGACCCGCGACCGCGAGCCGGCTCGCGCCAGGCGTCGGCCCGGCACATCCTGATCGCGACCAGCACGATCACGGTGGCGCTGGTCGTCCTGGCCGCGGCGTGCCTAGGTGTAGCGGTGGCCAAGTACCTGGCCAGGCCGGCCGTCCACGTCGAAACGGTGAGCCCCGCCGTGGCGCGTGCCGAAGCGGCATCACGCCGGCAGGCAGCGGCCTGGGTCACCCGGGAGGTCAGCCACGCCGCCGTTGTCGCCTGCGACGCGCAGATGTGCGCGGCGCTGCGGGCCGACCGGTTCCCGTCCAGCAATCTGCGCGTGCTCGGGCAGGCCTCGACGTATCCGCTGAAGTCCGCCGTGGTCGTCGTGACGCAGGCCATCCGTGACCTGTTCGGCAGCAGCTTCACCTCCAACTATGCGCCCGCGGTCCTGGCCGCCTTCGGCTCGGCCGAGGCGAGCATTACGGTCCGCGTGATCGCGCCCGACGGTGCCGCCGCGTACCAGGCCCAGCTCGGCACGGATCTGGGCAACGGGAAGGAGACCGGATCTGGCCTAGTGCAGACGCCGGGCATCACGGTGTCTGCTGAGGCCAGGAAGCAGCTGCTGGCCGGCCTGCCCGACGCGCGGCTGCTCGTGGCCATCGCCTCGCTGGCCTCGAGCGAGCAGGTCGACATCCTGGGCTTCGGGAACATCGGACCCGGGGCCGACCCGGCCCTCCCGCTCCGGTTCGCGGACCTGGCCGAGAGTGATCCGGCCGCCGGCAAGGCCGGCCCAGGGTACGTGCGGGCCTTGCGAGCCGTCCTAGGTGCCGTATCGGCGCAGTTCCGCCCCGCTATCGCGGCCGTGCATCCCTCGGGCGGTCAGCCCGTTCTCCGCATCGAGTTCACCGCCCCGACGCCGCTCACGCTGCTCGTTCCGCCACCGCCGAACTGACCACGGAGGAATCGCCGAGCCGGATCGCGAGGTTTGCGGGTGATTGCGTCAACCGACCTGGCCACCTTCGCGTCTCACCTAGTGAGGCTCGGCGAAAGCGGGACGCCGAGCCTCGTTTTATGCCCTGAGCCCGGCCGGATCAGGCAGGCCAGGCCGGGCCAGATAGGGTTTGCCGCTGTGGGCGGGCGCCGTGGATGACATAGACGCACGGATCATCGCCGCGCTGATCAAGGACGCCCGGACCAGCTACGCCGTCATCGGCGACGAAGTCGGCCTGTCCGCGCCCGCGGTCAAGCGGCGGGTGGACCGGCTCCGGGCTGCGGGCGCCATCACGGGCTTCTCGGCCCGGGTCGATCCCGCGGCCATGGGCTGGACTACCGAGGCGTACGTCGAGCTGTTCTGCGGCGGGCGCACCTCACCCGACGAGATCGCCGCGGCCGTCCGCCGGTACCCCGAGGTGGTCGACGCGTGCACCATCACCGGCGAGGCAGACGCCCTGGTCCACATCAGGGCCGCCGACGTCAGGCACTTCGAGGACGTGATGGAGCGTATCCGTGCCGAACCCTTCGTGGTCAGGACCCGCAGCGTGATCGTGCTGTCCCGGCTGGTCGACCGGGACCCCGGAACCGACACCCGGGCCCCCTCACGCTGACCGGATCATCCCGGTTCTCATCCTCAGGCGCGGCCTGACCAGCTACAGTCGTGCGCATGTCGGAGTTTGAGCAAGATCCGAGCGCCAACACCGGACGTTTCCGGGCCTTTGTCGAAAGCGGCGACGAGGACAGCGTCCCGTCTCGCCGCCTTCCCGCCTCGCCTGCGGTCCTGATCGGCGTGGGCGTGGCCGTCCTGGTCATCATCATCGTGATCGCGGTCCTGGCCTAGCCAGAAGATGACCGTTACCTCGACCGGCCGCGTCGCCACGGACCGCGGCGAGCGGTACCGCAAGCAACTCGCCAGTCACTTCGGGAACAAGATCGTGGTCACCGAGGACCCGGCCGGCACGGTGCTGAGCTGGGGATTCGGCGGCACCACCACGCTCACCGTGGAGCCCGATGCGCTGGTCATCGTGGCTGCGGCCGACGACACCCAGACCCTGGATCAGGTAAAGGACGTCACCGGCCGGCACCTGGAGCGGTTCGGCGAAAAGGACGGCCTCGCCGCCACCTGGCAGTAACGCGCCGCACCCGGCCGGGCATTGGTAAGGCATTGACGGGCCGAACGATCCAGGGCTTAGGCTGCCCCAGCCGTCAACGGGATCGGGGCGTTCCTGACCGCGGCGACCACGATCATCGAACCGGTCAGCACGACCCGGCCCCCGCCGGATAGCAGGCAGTGCGTGCGTGACCATTTAGATGACTATTTGAGCCAGCGCCGCGTGCTCGGCGGATGGCAAGATGCTGCCATGAGAAACATCGCGGTCAGGACCAGCACGGGCGGTGCCCGTGTCCTTTGACCTGCCGGTGGCCGTAGTGACCGGTGGCAACCGCGGTGTGGGCCGCGAGGTGTGCCGCCAGCTGGCCCTGCTCGGCTTCGGGGTGGTGCTCGGCTCGCGTGATCTGCGTAAGGGCGAGCTGGCCGCCAAGGAGCTTGATCCGGAAGGTAACCGGATCGTCGCCTGCCAGCTCGAGGTGGACAACTCGGTCAGCGTGGCCGCCATGGCCGACTGGGTCAAGGGGCGGTTCGGCCGGGCTGACGTGCTGGTCAACAACGCCTCCACCATGTACGACCGGTGGGCGACCGCGAGCAGCGTGGACCTGGGCACGGTGGCCGAGGCCATCGACGTCAACCTGTTCGGGCCCTGGCGAGTCATTCACGCGCTGCTGCCCCTGCTCCGCTCCAGCCCGCGGCCGAGGGTCGTCAACGTGAGCAGCGAGGGCGGCTCGATCGCCACCATGAGCGGCGGCTCGCCGGCCTACGGGGTGTCCAAGGCGAGCCTCAACGCGCTGACCCGGCTGCTGGCCGGGGAACTGGCCCGGGACGGCATCCTGGTCAACGCGGTGTGCCCGGGCTGGCCCGCCAGCCCCACCCATCCCGAAGGCCGCTCGCTGGGCCAGGCCGCGGCCAGCGTCATCTGGGCGGTGACCATCCCCAACGGCGGCCCGACCGGCACCTTCACCCGGGACGGCCAGCCTTACCCCTGGTAGCCCCCGGCTGACGGCGACTGCTACGGGGCGGCGGAGTCCTGGTCCGGGCTCGGCTGGTACCGGTAGCCCATGCCCGGCTCGGTGATCAGCCAGCGCGGGCGGGCCGGATCGGGTTCCAGCTTGCGGCGCAGCTGCGCCATGTACAGGCGCAGGTTGCCGGTGGCGTCGGCGTACCCCGGCCCCCACACCTCGGTCAGCAGCTGGTTGCGGGACAGCAGCTTGCCCGGGTTGCGAAGCAGCACCTCAAGCAGGTGCCACTCGGTCGGGGTAAGCCTGATGTCGTCGGTCGCCGCGCCGCCGGCCCCCGCCGGAACCGCGGCCTGCCGGATGACCCGCTTGGCGGCGAGGTCGATGATCAGCGGCCCGAGCGTGATCCGGGGCTGGTCCTCGGCCGCGCCGGTCCGCCGGACCGCGGCCCGCATCCGGGCCAGCAGCTCGTCCACCCCGAACGGCTTGGTGATGTAGTCATCCGCCCCGGCGTCGAGCGCCTCGACCTTGTCCGTGCTGTCGGCCCGGCCGGACAGCACGATGATGGGCGCCTTGGTCCAGCCGCGCAGGCCCTGGATCACCTCGACGCCGTCCAGGTCGGGCAGCCCGAGATCCAGGATGACCAGGTCCGGCGGATGATGGCTGGCCAGCTGCAGCGCCTCGGTGCCGGTGGACGCGACCTGCACCTCGTAGTCGCGGACCCGGAGGTTGATCCGGAGCGCGCGCAGGATCTGCGGCTCGTCGTCGACGACAAGCACCCTGGTCATGGCCCGGTATCTCCCGCGGCCTGTCGCTCCCGCTGCCCGGGCTCGGCCTCGACGGGCTGCTGATCCTGCCGGCCGGCCGGCGCAGGGAAGACGGCCCGTTCCCGCTCATCACGTTGGTACACGGCGGCCCTGA
>Ga0209420_1001099_pt1 | contig 13150 bp, 15 predicted proteins | sample BlaSpr_A8_OM1_O1_FD_187972 | JGI IMG/M metagenome (GOLD analysis project Ga0209420, IMG submission 187972) | Forest soil microbial communities from Thunder Bay, Ontario, Canada - Black Spruce, Ontario site 2_A8_OM1_O1 (SPAdes) (version 2) | ecosystem: Environmental > Terrestrial > Soil > Boreal... | reverse complement strand
CATCATTAATTATCCGTGGGGAAAATATCTGGGCGGCGAGAGTGAAGGTTGCGACGTCTGCGTTTCCTCCTGGACGCGGATTGCGCCGAACACTCTGCCGGCCATGGCAAAGTCGGGCGCGAACTACATGAACTCGCAACTCATCAAGATGGAAGCCATCGTCAACGGCTTCGCCGAAGGCATTGCGCTCGATGTCAATGGCTTCGTGAGTGAAGGTTCGGGCGAGAACGTATTCATCGTGCATCGCGAAAAGCTGATCACAGCTCCGCTGGGCAACTCGGTGCTGCCCGGCATCACCCGCGATTCCGTGCTGCAGATTGCGCGCGACCTCGGCATTTCGATCGTCGAGCAGATGATCCCGCGTGAGATGCTCTACATCGCCGACGAAGCTTTCTTCACCGGAACGGCTGCCGAGGTTACGCCGATTCGCTCGGTGGATAAAATCAAAGTGGGCAAGGGCGCAGTAGGCCCGATCACCAAGGCGATCCAGAAAGAATTTTACGCCATCGTGCGCGGCGAGAAGACCGACCGCCACGGCTGGCTGACGCCGGTGCCAGTGCGGACCAAGCAGCCGGTCGGGGTGTAGTCCGCTCATTGTCGGACCCGGGGCAGCCCCGGCCGTGTCGGACGAAACGGCCCCGTAAGATTTCAGCGCTCGATGTTGAAAAAGCCGCCTGCAAGGGCGGCGGCTTTTTGTTGGGTCGAGATCCAGCCGATCAGACTATTCGGCGCTCCCGGGGACGGCTGCAGCGGCTGCATCGAACCCGATCTTCGAATGCGTCCCGTCGCAGAATGGCTTGTTGGTGGAAGCTCCGCAGCGGCATAGAGCTATTTTCTCTCCTGCTTCAATCCGGTTGCCGCTGGCGTCGAGAAGAGTGACCTTTCCGGCGACCAAGTATGGGCCTTTAGGCAGAACTTGAATCGTTGGATCCGACATGCTTTTTCTCCTTTGAAGTTAAAGTAACATTTTGGAGCCGGTGGAAATTGATAAACGGTTTCGAGAGCCGTGATTATTTCCGGAGCGCATCCAGACTCCAGGGTCCGGCGCCGGTCTGCGAGATCAAGAGGGCGCCGCCCAGCATCGAGAGGTTCTTCATGAACATAATGAATTGCATCTGGTGCATCATGGGGTCGGAGACGGCCCAGAAGTTGTGGAGCATCGGAGTGACGACGGCCAGAAATAGCACGATGAGCCAGGCGCCGATTCTGGCGTGGTAGCCGAGCAGGATCGAGAGGCCGCCGGCGAGCGCGATGATGCCGGAGAGCGGGACTGAAATCGACGCCAGGGGAACGCCTTGGGAGGCGGCGAAGGCGATGCTCTTGCCGGAAAAGTTCATTGGGGCCGCAACCAGAAAGATCAGCGAGAACAGAATGCGTCCCAACAGGGCTACTGGCGCGGCAACTGCGGGCACAGTTGATGATTGCGATTGGGTGGATCGCGAACTAGCAGAGAAGGTTGAGGTGATGGCCATGTTTATTCTCCTTGTAGATAGTGTTTCGGTGGTCAGTTGGAGTTAGATGAATGCCCTTCTTTAATGGTTACAATAAATAACTTTTGGCTCTTTACATAGTAGGCACGTTATAGTAACTTAGTATCCACATGACACCTGCACGACGATCTGCTCAACCCCCGGCTGCGTGTGCGATCGGGGGGATGCTGGAACTGCTTACGCGGCCCTGGACGCTGCACATCCTTTGGTCGTTGAGCCACAACGGGCCTACGCGCTTCGGAGTGCTGCGGCGGCAGGTGGAAGGCATCTCGTCGCGGGTGCTGACGGAGCGGCTGCGCACTTTGGAGAGCGCGGGGTTTGTTTTCCGGCATTATGAACAGACCATCCCTCCGGCGGTGACTTACGGCATTACGGATCGGATGAAGGATATTGAGAAGGTGCTGGCTCAGCTCGAAGGGTTGGCTCGGAAATGGCAGGGTGAGGGCGCGACTGTGGAAGCTGGGCGAGGGACTCCTGCGAGGGCTGGCGCGCGCGCTTAGAAAAACGCAATGCCCAGGGGTTATGGGATCGGTGAGTGCAAACGCCTGTCGGAAGTTATGCACTTTACGCAAAGGGCTTCTGAAAATGACAGGGCGAACTCCCAGACCCCCGATCAATTCCCCGGCAACGGCAGCATATCCGGCGTAAAGCACGGGAGTAGCCTTCTTTTTAGAATGGCTCAAGCTGCCCGTGGTTTTTCTGTTGTTCACGGTTCCCAGGTGTGGTCTCGCTGCTGCTCCCCCTGCGTGTATGAGGATGTGCGGATTTTGATTTGGGGCTGTGCGCTTGACCACCAACCCCAACCGGAGGCGAATTGCCGCGTCGGCCTTTCATTCCCCCAGCGCCCCCGCCGAGCAAGGCTCTGCCATTCAGTTCTACGGAGGATGCCATAATGTCCGTCCGCGTTTGCTTCCTGCTCTTCGTCAGCGCGTTGATGATGGCACACTCCGCCCGACTGCGCGGGCAAGTTAAGCTGCGAAGGTGCTGAAGAATTTCTTGATTTGCCTTGGCGTGGCCTGCGCTTCACTGTCGGCCAAATTGGCCTGAGAGGATACGCTATTCGTAGTGCAGTGCATCAATCGGATCGAGACGGGACGCGCGGATTGCTGGAATCATGCCGCTGACCAACCCGACGAGCGCCAGGATTGCGGTAGAAACCGAGACGCTGACTGGCGAAATGATGAGCCGAATATCGCCGACCTCTCCGTGCTGGGCGAGCGCGCTGTAGAAAGTGAGGCTTCCTACAGAGAAGGAGATGATGTAGGCGAGCACGATCCCTAAAAGGCCGCCAAAGAAGGTAATCGCGAGCGCTTCGGACAAGAACTGCACGAGGATATCGAAGCGGCGCGCACCCAAAGCCTTCTCCACCCCGATCTCACGCGTGCGCTGAGTTACGCTCACCAGCATAATGTTCATGAGTCCCACGCCGCCGATACCCAGAGTCAAAGTACCGATAAAAGCAAGCAACACCTGCAGCGCCACAGTGATGGTGCGAAATTGCGAAAGCTGATCCATGATGCTGAAAACGAAAAGAGCGCGCTTATCGTCAGCGCGAAAATTGTGCTGTGCCGCCAGGGTAGTACGAACCGACTTTTCGACCCCTCCATAGTCGTAGCCGAGAAAATCTAACCAGATCATGTCGATGTAATACGTGCTGCGAAAGTCGCTCATGGTGGGGAACGGGATGTAGACCATGCGGTTGATACTGTTCTCGGTGCCTTCCTGCGGCCGGGGCTTAAGCACGCCGATTACTTCGTAAGGAATGCCGCTGATACGAACCTTCTCGCCCAGGGGGAAGCGCCCGGAAAATAACTTTTCACTGGATTCTGAGCCCAGCACACAGACGCGCGCGCGCAGTTGCAAGTCCTCGGCAGTGTAGAAATGACCGAGATCCAGCTGCAGGTTCTGAATTTCCTGGACCGGGGGATTGCCGCCATGAACGCTCCAAGTGTAGGAACGCCCCTCGTAGCTGACGGGCGCATCGAAAGACGATTCCGGAGAGATGCGGGTCACTTCTGGCACGTTCACCACGATCCGATCAACGTCATCCCTGGTCAACCGGATACTGGTACCGGCCTTGTTTCCTCCGGCCTGCATAGACGTGCGCCCGCCCGCGATGCCCATCGCCGAGGTGCTGGCAAAGCTCCTGAATATGTTGACGATGGCGGTTGAGAAACCCGTGCCATAGGCCAGCAACAAGACTACGGTGGCGATCCCCCAGGCCATACCCAGCATGGTCAGCGCAGTTCGCAGGCGGTTGTACCTGAGTGATCCATACGCTTGCGAGAGCACGTCTTTTGCATGGATCATTGGTTACTCCTGGGGTTACTCCTGACGAAGGGCGTCCACGGGCTGGAGCAAGGACGCCCGCCGCGCCGGATAGAGTCCGGCGACAATGCCCGCCAAAGCAAGACTGCCCATGGCGAGCACGGCAGTCGCCGGGTAAATGTGAGGCAATTCGAATCCATCGATCTGGGGCACAAGTCCGAATAGCTTGGTGGCCACGTAGGCTGCACCCAGGCCAATAGCGCCGCTGATTCCGGTAAGCATAAGACCCTCTAGAAAGAACTGGAACAAGATATTGCGTTTGGTGGCGCCCAAAGCCTTGCGCAGCCCGATCTCCCGGGTGCGCTCCGTTACCGTCACCAGCATAATGTTGATCACACCAATTGCGCCCAGGCCGAGTGTCACCAGACCTACGGCTCCCAGGAAGGTATCCATGGCATCGGAGATTTTGCCGACCATCTCGGCGCTGGCGATCGAATCCCAATCGTCAAAGGCGTCGGGCGTCTCGGGATCAAAGTTATGGTTCCTTGCAACGATACTCCGCACCGCTTGCTTGGCTTGTGGGTGCTGATCGCGTGTAATCGGCTGGTAGGCTAGATACTTGATCGCTTTTTCGTTGCCTGCTCCTTGCATCGGGAAATAGGTAGCCATGGTGGTATAAGGCATGATCAGGCGCATGTTCTGGCTGTTGTTGTTTCCGTGACCGATTCTCTGCATCGTCCCAACCACCTCGAACGGCACATCATTGATAAGGAGTGTGCTGCCTACGGCTGGCCGGCCGGGGAACAATATGCGCACGAATTCGCTTCCGATCACACAGACATTGTGGCGCTCGCGTTCGTCGTTCCAATCCAAATAGCGGCCTTGATCGATCGGCTCGTAGCGAATGCCCGAGAACTGCGGCTCGGCGCCATCCACATAGCCGTTGCTATTGCCGTACTCGCTGACCAGCCGAAGGTCGCCGCGGTAGATTACGGGCGTGGCATCGCGGACAAACCGCGAGCTACGAATGTCTAAATAGTCCTGGTAATTCAGGTAGTACTCGCGGGACGAAAGCTGGCTGCCGCCAACCGCGGGCACACGTCCGTTGAAGATCTGCATGTAGTCTTCGCCGAAGCTCGCCATACTCTTGGCGGTTCCCGCGCGAAAACCCTCTCCTAGTCCTACCAGGAGCAGGAGAGAACCTACTCCCCAGGCAATGCCAAACATGGTGAGGAAGGAGCGAAGTTTGTGCGTCCACATGGCACGCAAGACTTCGTTGAAGCTGTCGGCAAATCGCCTCATGACCAATCTACGAATATTTGAAGAGCAATGTTCCTATTATTCCATGTTCGCAGGAGCCTGTACTGTTTGCCGTGATGCCGATCACAGCAACGTGCGTGCCGTCTGGACGTGACATCCCGATAGCAGGCATTGAGCCAGGGCAATAATGTTCGAGGATTGTTTTTCTCGCACTTAGCACAAGGTCACTAGATCACATGAAGAGCGCTCGAAGGGATGCGAGGATTCCCGCGCCCGATAGACCGATACTATGGTTTGTCCAACTGTGCCTGCTTGTCTTTGGGCAGGGCTTGCTTGACGACTTCCAGCTTCTGAAATCCATCTTTGAGCACGGTCTGTTTCACGTTTTCCTGAGTGACACAGATCGGCGTGAGCAGGATGGCTTTTGTGGTCAGCGTGCCGTTGGGCACCTCCGCGCGGCTCTCCACGTCTTCATGCCGCGCGAGTTTGATCGCGGCTTCAGCCGCGGCCCGCGCCTCATTTCCGACCGGCTTATAGACGGTCATCAATTGAGAGCCCTCGAAGATTCGCTCGATGGCTGCGAGATCTGCGTCCTGACCAGAGACCGGCACTCTGCCCGACCAGCCCTTGTCTTCGAGCGCCTGGATGGCGGCGCCGGCAATCGCGTCATTCGAAGCAACAATCGCCGCGGGAGCAACCTTGAGCTTATTCAGTTCTTTCGTGACCATGATGTAAGCCTCGGTGGCGCTCCACTCCGGCACCCAGAGATCGGCAATAGGGTGGATGTCGCCGCGATCGATGAGGGGTTGCAGCACTTTCATCTGTCCGGCGCGAACGACTTTCGAGTTGGCGTCGAGGGGCGAGCCTCCCAGCAACAGGTAATTGCCTTTGGGTGCGCGATCCACCAGGCTTTGCGCCTGCTCGAGTCCGACCCAGAAGAGGTCGAATCCGACGTAGAGATCGACCGGCGCATTGGCCAGGCGGTCATAGCTGATCACCGGGACGTGTTTCGCGTGCGCGGCTTCCACAATGCGCCCAGCCTTGCTGGTATCGTGCGGCAGAAACACGAGCACATCGATGCCCCCCTTTAGCAGTTCCTTGATCTGGCGAAACTGCAGGTCATCGTCGCCATTAGCGGAGCGGGTGACGACGGCACCTCCGAGTTCATGGGCGCGCTGCTGAAATTCGTCGAAATCGGTTTGCCAACGCTCGCCTTTCATGTCCTCGATGGAAAATCCTATCTTGATTTCCTTTTTCTGCGCCTGCGCAACACCGAGCGTCAGGACGATGAGGAGGAAAGAAACTCCGGTGAAAAAACGAGGCGAAACCCGCATGAAAGTACCCCCCAGGTGGCGGCTCTCCGCGCGAACGAGAGCATGAGCCCGCAGCACCCCTGAGGGGATGATGGCAGCAGCGCTAATCAGGGTCAATTTACCTTCGTAACAAGGGTCTACATGGCCGGGAGGTTGTGCTTACGGACCGTGTAACCCGGACGCAGAGCAGACGGATGATTGAACGAGATATCGCCTTTACACCTCATGCCGGTCAATGACCGTAAATCGCCCGATTGCAACCGTTGCCTCCGGTTTGCCGTCAACCGGGCACTGCACTAAAGCCGGCCGGATTGGTCGCTCTCAGGGTGGATTCTTCAAAAGGTCCGCCACAGTCTTTAGGATCTCGCGCGAAAGCAGATCGTCTGATACGGCTCGGGCCAACGACATGGCTCCGACGAGCGCGCCACATGAGTTGCATCGGGAAAAACGCGACCCAGTTCCACGGGAAGGGGCGCGCCACGTACGGGCGACGGCAGGCTAATTGGAGAGGAATGAGAAAGCTGCCCACCGTGAGGCTGGCAATCATGATGACGAACAGTAAAGCCTGCCGGTTGATCGAGGCCAGGGAGGCATAAACCACCAACCCGACGAACACCACCGTCAGCTCGATCTGAAATACGCGCCGCCGAAGCACCGAACGTTTGGAAGTGACGGAAAGCATGCTCGCGCGTGGCTGGTGGTCAAAATTGAACAGCAAGAGTAACCCGGAGTGAAAAGAAAGTCATGCGGAAATAACCAGTTATCAGGTTGCCGCTATCGCCGGTCTCGTCTAGATGGGCGTAGGGCGAACCGTCCTCAGAACTTACATTCCGCAACTAGCTTCAAAAGCCGAAGAAGCGTCTCGCGCCCCTCCGAGGTCATTTGCCGCCGGAGACTCTCATCGGCGGCCACCCGAGCTTTGATTAGCCGTTCTCGGTACTTCCTTCCTTTGGCCGTCAGCTGGATTCGAATTGCTCTGCCCGATTTTGCCGGGTGCTCTGACACGAGTCCTTCCCTGGCCATTGACTTGATAGCCCGGTGCACCACGGTTCGGTCGAAACCCAGGAGCGTGGCGATCTGATTCTGATTCAGCGTTGTTCCGCCACGCAATGCCGACAGAATAAAGCCGCGTGTTGCCGAGCAGTGGGTTTTTTGCGCCAGTCTTTTTCCCACCGAGAAATACGCCGCTGCGATATGGGCGAGTACCGAGTCTTTCAGAATGTCGCCGGGAATCTCTTTCCTAGGGAGGATGTTCATAGGACAGTCACCGTTGCATCGAGAGGCCTTCGCCACTGCGGTGGCTCATTTTGGGCACACGATTTCTTCCCGATCGCAATCACCATCACAATCTCGTGGTGCCGGCTGGACAATCCCAGATAATGAGAGAGCCTGCGGCCATCAAAGCCTTCCATCGGACAAGTGTTCATTCCCAGCGCTTCGGCAGCGATCATCAGATTCTGGCAAGCCAACGATGTACTCTTCGTCGCCCATTTGAACAATTCCTGCCGGGACAGCGGCGGCATCCCGAGCACCTTCCGCAGATTTAGTAGCCAGAACAAGGCGCGTTTGATCGCGGCAAACATTCCGAATGGCCCAGGCATGAACAGCATCCGGCCGATCTTTGCTTTCCGCTCGTGGTCGCGAATTTTTTCTTCGGTGAAGTTGCTCCTGCGCATCCAGTCCAACTGGGCTTGCGTCGTAGCAGACAGCGATCCCAGGTCTGCAACGGCCACGACCAGCGCGGAGGCGGTTTCTGCGGGCTTCTGTCCGAGGCACAGTTTTGCCACTGCGACCTTCTTTGCCGAGGAGCGCACCCAATAAAACCTGTAAGGCTGCAGGTTGAAGCTTGAGGGGGCATGGCGGGCTGCATTGAGAATTTGCTCGCGCAGGCCTTCGGAAATTTCTATGGGTTCAAAAAGCTTAACCGCTCGCCTTTGGAAGATCGCGCCCAGGGTCTCGTTCATGGCTCGCACCTCTATGTTGCCATTACAACATAATTATGTTGCTATTGCAACATAGGCAGCCGGATCAAAATTGCAGCGCTGACATGTCTGTAAACTGGTGAAATGTCGCTTCTCCACCGACCGCGCTTACCTGGGTTGAACCGTAAGAAAAGGATTAAATCATCCTTGACAAGAAAAGTTGTCAATGGTACCGTCTCCTCGTGCTCGACCTCCAAGTCATCGATGATCCGGCAGCGGCGACGGCGGCTTTGGAGCCCATGCGGGGTCGACTGCTCTCCGAGCTAGTCGTGCCCGCCTCGGCGGCGACGTTGGCCACGCGGGTTGGCCTGACTCGGCAGAAAGTCAACTACTACCTGCACGGGCTCGAGGCGCACGGGCTGGTGCGGCTGGCCGAGGAACGCAAGTGGGGTGGGCTGACGGAGCGGCTGCTGGTGGCGACGGCCGCTTCCTACGTGGTTTCGCCGAGCGCGCTGGGTCCGGTCGCCGCGGATCCGAATCGGGAAATCGATAGGCTTTCCGCGAGCTATCTCATCGCCCTGGGCGCACGGGTCGTCCGCGAGGTGGGCGATCTGGTCCGTCGTGCGAAAGAGACGGGCAAACGCCTGGCGACCCTGGCGGTGGATACCGAGGTTCGCTTCCGGTCGGCGACGGACCGGGCGGCTTTCAGCAACGAACTCGCCGAGGCCATCACGAAACTGGTTTCGAAGTACCACGATGAATCCGTCCCCGGCGGCCGCGCGCATCGCCTGGTGGTCGTGGCGCACCCCCTGCCGCAAAAATCCCATCCCAAGGACAAGGAGCCATCATGAGCCTAAAGAAAGAAGCATCCGGACGCCGTTCAGTCCAGGTCGAAGTCGAGGTCCCCGGCACGCCGGAGGAAGTCTGGCTGGCCATCGCCACCGGGCCGGGTATTTCGTCTTGGTTCGTGCCGACTGAGTTCGAGGAGCGCGACGGGAAGCCGGTTGCGGTGAAGTTGAACTTCGGCCCGGGCATGGAATCCAGTTCCGTCGTGACGGCCTGGGATCCGCCGCGGAGGTTTGCCGCCGAGGCCCCTGGCTGGGTCCCTGGCTCGCCAGTCATCGCGGATGAGTGGACCGTCGAGGCGCGCGGGGGAGGCATCTGCGTCGTCCGCATCGTGCATAGCCTCTTCGCCAGCACGGACGACTGGGACAACCAGCTGGAAGGCACCGAATCCGGATGGCCTGGCTACTTCCGCATCCTGCGGATTTATCTCACGCACTTCCGCGGACAACGCTCCGCGATGATGCAGTGGATGGCTCCCGCCGCGGGAACCGAAGCGGAGGCCTGGGAAACGCTGACCGCGGCATTGGGGCTGAAAGGCGTGAGCAGCGGACAGCGTTGGACCGCTCCCGCGGGCATCCCGGCGGGCGTTCCAGCGCTAAGCGGCGTGGTGGAGAATGTCAGCCAGAGTCCGTACAACGCACTGCTGCGGCTCGACAAGCCGGGGCCGGGCACTGCCGCGCTTGGCGCCGTCAACTTCGGCGGCCAGAGCATGGTCACGCTAAGCTTCTACCTCTACGGCGATCAGGCAGCCGGGACTGTCGCCCGCGAGACACCGCGCTGGGAAGCATGGGTTCAAGAACGCTTTCCGACGCCGGCGGAGGCGAGCAAGAGTGAGTGAGTGAGTGAGTGAGAGTGAATGATCGCGCGGTCATGCGAGTGTTCGAGACTTCATGCGCGATCTAGAAAGGGTGAGTCGTGGCGAATCTCGAGCGAAGATCGAAGAGCGAACCGTGTTCTCCATTCGAATCGAAACTTGTGTGTAATCCGCAGCTGCAAAAAATACCGTGGAGCGCAATTGCGCTCGGGTCGCTGTTGCTCATTGCGGCCCACTCAACAGGAGGACAGGAAGTGAAATCTCCGCAACCTGAAAAGTCGAAGCCGCCTGTCAAAATGGAGCAGCGCGGCCGCATCCTTGGAATCGGCGGTGTCTTCTTCAAATCTGCCAATCGTGACCAGATGCGCGAATGGTATGCGAAGCATCTTGGACTCGCTGACAACGGCCAAGGCGTGATGCTTCCGTGGCGCGAACACGACGACCCGCAAAAGGAACACTCTACAGTTTGGACTATTTTTCCCAACTCCACTAAGTACTTCGATCCCAGCCCTGCACCTTTCATGATCAACTACATCGTGGACGATATGGATGCTTTGCTCGACCGCTTAAAACAAGAGGGAGTGAAGATTGACGCCAAACGAATGGATGAATCCTACGGTCGCTTTGCCTGGATCTATGACTCGGATGGGAATAAGATTGAGCTCTGGCAGCCGCTGCCCGCGAAGCCCTAAGGGCCTTCTACTGCACTTACTCAATCATTCTTTCCCTCGTGGGCGCCCTCATTGCGAGGTATCCTTTCGCCGCCGTTGCTCGCTCTCCTTTTATCATTCCGTTGATATCCGCGACCGGCCGTATCTCAACCGGTCCAAGTCCATACTTAAAGCCTGGAAGCTGTGAGACAAGCTGAACGGCATGATTGAGGTCTCGGGCCTCAAGGATCTGAATGCCGCCGACCTGTTCCTTGGTTTCTGCATAGGGGCCGTCGGTCGTCGTGACTTTGCCGTTTTTCCAGTGCAGGGTCAACGCGGTCTCCGCAGGCTGAAGAGGTAGTTCGGCGAGGAGATGTCCGTTGGCGCGCAGATGGTCGTTGTACTCAAAGCAATCGTCGAGCACTGCGTGTCGCTCATCCTCGGTCATCGAATTTTCCTGGCTCGAGGTATCCCAAACAGATGTATTTCATCCATTCCTCCTTGTTTGCTGTGACTCAGAGCCGTGGTTCATATTCTTGTCAGCGCCTCGTCCAGGTCAGCGGTTTTCAGCACCCAAAAACCGGTCTTATCCTTTAGACTTCGGGCGGGCCGGTTGCCCTGCCTTCACGATATAGTCGAACGCCGGACCGGAATTCGACAAATCGTCAAAGAAAGTTTTTTGGCAGAATTGGGGGTGTCAGCGACCCTTCGACTTCGCTCAGGGCAGACTTTCTCGCAAAGAACGCGAGAAATGGGGCGCCCGGCACCGAGCTCACGTACGGTTGACTCTCGGCCGGATGGGATGCGGATTTCAACGGTTGCGGATTTCCGCTTGGGGCCTTCCGGGCTGCCGTGTCTGACCGATACCTCGGCATTGATTGATACGTTCGTCCAATAGGTTCATCGTCGCGCTTCTGCTAATTTGCCTCAAACAGTGACTCGCTCTGGCATCGAAAGGAGTACCAAATGGACGGCAAAGATGGACGGAAAGAGACCACGCGCATGACCGCGCCTGTCGCGTCGAACGCGCCTGAGTCGAACCCACCTGAGTCAAACACACTGAGTGTGAACGTTTTTACCGCCCCGGGAAAGACTATGGTCGGCGAGCGGCCAAAGCCATTCGGCGAAGCGTTCGGCTTTGACCCGATCACGTCGACTTTAATCTTCGGCGAGTACGACGCGGTGCTGGTGGACGCAATGGGGACGGTGGCTGAAGCCGAGGCTCTCGCGGCTTGGATCGCTCTGCACAACCGCAACCTGGAGACCATCTATATAACGCACGCCCATTTCGACCACTTCTACGGTCTGAGCATTCTGCTCGACCGTTTCCCGGGCGCTCGGGCGATAGCAACGCCCAAGGCGGTGAACGCCATGCAGATGTCTTTCACTCCCACAGTGGAACGGCTGGCCCGCCGGCTCTTTCCTGGGCAAGTGGCCGCCAAGTTGGTTCCACCTGAGCCCTATGAGCACGACACTTTCACACTCGAAGGCCACGAATTACGCATCATCGAGCAGGGCCGCACCGATAGTCCCGATTCGACGTCTCTGTATGTCCCAGCGATCGGTCTTGTCGTCGCGGGCGACGTTGTGTACAACCAATGCCGCATGTACGTCGGCGACACAACCCCCGAGAGCCGAAAGAATTGGATCGCGGCGCTGGACCGGTTAGCGGCGCTCAGTCCGACGACGGTTGTCGCCGGTCACAAGAAGCCTGGCGCGCCTGACTCTCCCTCGACAATCCAGGACACCAAGCGTTACTTGCAGGACTTCGATCGGCTGCAGAAAACCGCGAAGTCCGACCAGGAGCTGTTCGATCAGATGACGGAGCTGTACCCACATTGGGTAGCCAATCAGTCGTGGTTGATGTTCGGATTCCCGGGGGCATAAGCTACATCAACCGCCGATGCGAATGTTTCCTCGCGCATGGTGGAAGGTTGCCCCTAGTTGAAAAGGCCCGGAAATCGCATGAACCTAATCACGCTGGCACTTATTCCGCCGCGGGACCGTAACTATTCCGTAGGAGGTTGACATGCATGACACAAAGGAACGGTTGTCTCTATTGTGGGTCTTCGCGTTTTTGAACTATTTGTATGCGGACATGCTTGCCCTGTGGGCTATTGTTGGCTCGCCAAATCTAGCCGACGCCCCACATCTCCCACCATGGGCTATGGCGGGTTCAGCGGTCTTGATGGAAATACCCATCGCCATGATTGTGGCGTGTCGGCTACTTCCGTTTAGAGCGAACCGGCTGGCGAATATCATCGCGGGGGCAATTTGCACCCTTGTAAACGGTTCCCTGACCTTCGTTCCGCCTCTTTTCGGTGCCCGGACGCCCGCTCTCCCTGAGTACTTGTTCTTCGCGTCGATCGAAACTGTATGCACCCCGGTCATCATATGGCAGGCGTGGACCTCGTCAAGGGTTGAGACTGTCCGCACGTCGTAACTGGTCCCTCAAATAATGAGGTCAACGTCGCGTCTGTCCCCAGTTTTGCGGAGGAAACAAACTCGATTTCAAAGTCGGAGTAGGGATCACGATTGCGCATGACCCCCTCCACGGATCCGGACGAGCGGTTTTCCCGCATCCGGC
>Ga0209420_1001098_pt1 | contig 13151 bp, 10 predicted proteins | sample BlaSpr_A8_OM1_O1_FD_187972 | JGI IMG/M metagenome (GOLD analysis project Ga0209420, IMG submission 187972) | Forest soil microbial communities from Thunder Bay, Ontario, Canada - Black Spruce, Ontario site 2_A8_OM1_O1 (SPAdes) (version 2) | ecosystem: Environmental > Terrestrial > Soil > Boreal... | reverse complement strand
CCCCGGCTTAATGACGATACCTGTTAAGACGAAGCCGGGTTGGAAGTGGTATGCCAGCATCGCGAGTGATTATTGGTATGTGATCCTGCCGATGCCGAACTCGGCAAGCAACGACGGCGTCGATTACATGTTCCTTGAGCAGACTTTTCATACCCCAGTCGTTGCCAACACCAACGACACGGAATTCAGTATAGGCCTCCAGCTTCACTATGATTCATGGCCATCCCAGACGGTCAGCCTCATTTCGTGTACTGATCCTGGCATTGCATCCACCGCGGACAAATGCGACCATCCTCAGTCACATTACGACCAACCGCAGAACGGTACGCTGCGCATAGCGATGACGGGACTAGCGGAAACTGGCACTGCCGAGAAATGCAACTACCATCTGCGTGCCGCTTATCACCACCGGATCCTTTTTCTGGACGACACCCCGCTCGATTCGGGCAAAAATGTGAATCGGGATAAGGAGTACATCGACCTGCGGGCTGAAAATACCGACCAGTATGAGGCCAGCTGCTATCTATGTGACCCGCAGTACAAGCCTGATGCGTCCTGTCCTCGGATGCCGATGACGCAAGACTATACCCATACCGATGCGAAAGAGTTGCTGAAAAATATTGTCCACGACCTCGCCCAGCTTGATTCCAAGAGGCAGGATGCATTGCAGGTGGCCGCCCTGGGAGAGATTAGGACGGAACTAACGGACCGGCGATTTCCAAACCCGGATCAACTCGTGAAGATTAGGAGGTTGTTGGAGCTATCCATTAGAGCGGTGCAGGATGTTTATGAGCTTGACGCCAAGGCCAAACTCACGGCACGAGCCGGCGCTGACGCTAAACCGCCTCTTGCAGTGAAGGTGGCGGGGGAAGAACAGGAACTGCTGGATTACACCATACTTTCTCCCACGAGCGGGAAAGACTGCAAGGCTGCGCAAATGTTGATTACGTCGAATTGACAGGCATTCACATCCGGGCCGGTGCCTCACGCCGGCCCACCGATTCAGTTCTTCCATTCGCATCCTGACCTCCTAACCAATTTCACAAAAGGGATTTCCCCCCCGGGATCCCCCGATTCTTACCAAAGTCGGTCACCGCTAGATAGACGATTGATGACGCGGAGCTTTCAGCTTCCAGCGTGGCCTTTGGACGAGCTGACCCTCTGATCGGCCAATTGCTAGATCGCTAGATCGCTAAATCGCTAAATCCATGAATTTCGGTAATGGCCACCCCGAAAAGGATTTTCCCTGCAGTTGTCGTACTGGTCTTCTGAGGGCAGCATTTCCCACCGGGCGGGGTTCAGACAAGTCGGACTTCGATGGGGGCGAACAACTTAAGGAGGCAACCAGTGAAAGCAAGATCAATCGTTTTCGCAATCGCAGCCGCAATTGTTTGTTGGTCAACGCTGTCTCTGTGGGCGCAGGGAGGCAACTCTGGTTCGGGATCTCAACCGTCTGCGGCCTCGGCGCCTTCGGCTAGCCAGGGGTCGGCGACCATCGAGAATCAGATGATCGCTTACGAAGTCTTGCGCCAAATGGCGGGACAAATCGCTGAGAGGGTGAAGGCGAAGTGCAATTGCAGCACGGTGTTGCTCCCCGATCCCAACTCGCAGTCGGAGATCATTACTGCGAAGGCCTTCGATGTCTCCGTTAAGGCTTTGGTGGACGCCTATCAAGCATTGGGCGGGAAAGGAGCGCCTCCGATCCACGCTGATGCCTTTGCACCGACCCTGTCCGATGTTGCCGCCCTGTTCACGGCGATCAAGTCGAGCGCGGTTTACAGCAATCAAAATTTTCAACCGACAGCGCAATCGATGATCACGCTGTTGAGTATTGCTCTCAGCGGGGAAAAAGTTGCCGTCCGAACCACGAACTTGCCTGGGGACTTAGATGTCGGAGTGAAGGGCGTTCAAGAAAAGATTGGCGAGATCGAGAAGGCGCAGAAAGACGCCAAGGGCCGAATACAGCAAAAGCAAGATCAAGAAGACCAGAAAGAGGCAGAAAGACAGAAAAACAGCAAGGACAAGGACAAAGAGACCAAGGACAAAGAAGAAGCTGCCCATAAAGCGGCGCTCGCAGATATTGCCGCCGACAAATCAGCGCTGGCAGACCTCGACAAAGAGTTTAGCGGGCTGCGAACTGCTTTAGGAGGCACTAGCGCCGACGGAACCGTCTTGGCGACTATCATCAAAGGAAAGGCGCTCTCGAACTCTGCGCCGTATTCCTTGCTGACTGTCTCCGTCGACGGCGCTGGAGGCGACACGAAGGTCACGCACTTTTTTTGGCGGGAACTCATCATGCCGACTCCCAGCCCCTCATACAACGGAGGAGCCGTAGTCTCATTTCTTCTCACCGACCAGAATGCGAACTACCAGGATGCTGACGTATTCCACTATATGTATGGCTGGTCTAAATGGAAGAACCCGAAGATCCTCAATCGTTTCGATCCGCCTACCCAACCTTGAATTTCTGGCGGTTTTCAGCCGACTTATAAGGACGCAACGCAACCACCCATCGCGAGGCATAGGGATATGAGGCATTCAGAACCTGTTAGTACGTGCGGACGAACAACGATGAACAAAGGAACGTTCTCTCTCGTTTTGGTGTTCCTTTTAACCATTCCGGCCTGTCTGGCTGCGCAGGTTGTAGTTGACAAGCCGGCGGCTCACGCAGCGGATCAGGCCAATGTTAAAACCGGCCTCATGTGGTCGATTGACCCGCCGCCTTCGCCTTGGAATCTGACCCCATCTCGTGGCGCTGCTGAGTTTGCGGTTACGATACCGGCGGACTCCAAGATTGTCGCCGCGCATGTGACGCATTCCACCATTGTGGACTCGGACACAGGGAGGGGAACATCGCTGCCGGCTGGCCAATTCCACATTTGCCCAGCCAACGATACACCGATCAGCGAGTGTACAGGCCGAATTAAGGCACCGCAGGCCGCAGGATCGTCGGTAAAAACCACCTTTTGGCTGGTGATTGATGGCGATGTCCCCGACGGTACTTTCACGGGCAATCTCTTCATCGATACCGAGCCTTTAACTGAAACAAAAACTCTCCAGTTAACGATCAATCACTCCACTCACGAGGCTAAGGTTTGGGGCGTAGTTACGATCCTGGCGGGAGTGATTTTGGCGTGGGGCATCACGGTGTTTGCGCGCTCCCGAATTAACCGCGATCAAGCTCTTCTCCCGGTGGCGGTATTGCGGCAGAAGATCTCGGACATTCAAGCGGAACTGATCTCGACTCCTGGAGCCCTGAAGAGTTGCACATCCAATACCCTGCAAGAAGTTAAGGTAGTTCTGCATGATTTGAGTATCAGCAATCTGGATCAGCAACAATTGCTTCCGCCAAGCGTGCCACCGTGGGTACAGTCCACGACGCAGGCCACGGCGTACCAGACGTTCCTCAAGACGGAATCGCAGATCGCAGATAACCTGAACGTCATCGCAACGGGGATTCAAGCGGCCGCGAATTTGGCCGCGACAATTCCACCTGCGAGGTTGCCCAATCTACAAGCGCTGGGGCAAAAGATCGATCAATTTTCCACAACCTTGCCCCAGCCTTCTGCAACGTTGCAGGCTCAGATCAAAGTGTTGTTTGACGCCTGGAATGCTGCGCCACAAGCGCAGGGGCTGGACGCGGCGGCGCAGCTCTTGGCAATGCCGAGTCCCTCAGCGGCTAGCGTGTACAGCATTCAAATGGAAATTCAAACGATCACCTTACTCTTCTGGGCGGTGTGGGGCGTCCTCAGTGTCCTCATCGGATTCACTGTCCTTGTCATGCCCGCACCGGGCTTTGGCACCGCAGCAGATTACATCCGCTGTTCACTCTGGGGATTCGGACTGCCGGTCGCAGGACAAGGATTACAAACGCTCACCATGTCGTCACTTAACACCCAGCTGGGCGTAACTTTGCCCAAATGAACTCCAACAGAACATATTAAAGAGAGGATCACCATGAAGCTTGACTCAGTTCGGGACGTGAAAAACCAAGCACGGGGTATCGTTTCACAAATGCTGAGAAATGATGTCTCACGCCGAAAGTTGGGCGTCCGCGCCCAGAGTATTGAAAACGCAATCCAACCGCGTTCCATAGCGCTGGGTGTGGCGGGGACCAACAATGGGGACTATAAACTGGCGGTCCGGGTACAACATCCGCTGTTGGTAGAAGGCAAAGAAGTGCAAGCCATCCGTGAAATGGCAAAAGGCGAGGTGGATGTCAGGTATATTGGCCAGGTTCAAAAGCGGCAAGCTCCGTGGTACCAGCAAAGGTGTCGACCGGTACGCATCGGATGTTCCGTGGCACACTTCAAGGTCACGGCAGGAACGGTGGGAGCTTTCGTACAGTCGGCCGGCGAAGCCGCTATGGTCCTGTCAAATAATCACGTCCTGGCGAACGAAAATGATGCCTCTGTCGGAGACGCAATCCTGCAGCCGGGCCCTTATGACGGCGGCCAAAATCCCGCCGATCAAATCGCGACACTCACTCAATTTGTCCCCATCAACTTTGCCAGCCCCAACACGGTCGACTGTGCAGTTGCGGCCGTCGCTGCAGGAATTGCTTTCGATTCCAAGAACCTCGATCAAATTGGCCAACTGAGCGGCGTTCGTCCCTCGCCGGTGGACAATGGAGACACGGTTGCAAAAGTCGGCCGAACGACCGGAGTAACGCATGGCACCGTCGTATCATTCGAACTCGACAATGTGACAGTCGGCTACGACAATGGGAGTGCGACCTTCGATGGTCAGATTGAAATTGAAGGCGCGGGCACGTTCCCCTTCAGTCAAGGAGGTGACAGCGGATCGTTGGTGGTCGATCAAGAGAACCAAGCGGTGGCTCTCCTCTTCGCCGGGGCCGAGACGGGTGGCAGCAACGGGCAAGGTCTGACGTACGCAAACCCAATCGCCGCGGTCTTGCAGGCGCTGTCAATCACGTTGATCGTATAATAGATGAATGGGATACACTCTCGAAGAAGCTCGGGCGGCAAAAGACAAGGCCAAGCAACTCTTCACGAGCAATGTCGGCGTTGGAATCACACGGGTCAATGACGGCTACGCTGTGAAAGTGAATTTGCCAGATCCTTTGGTCGACCAGGAAAATATCCCTACGGCAATCGACGGTGTGCCAGTCCAGTTTGAAGTTGTGGGCCAGATTCGCAAGCAGCAGCCCTAATCTCCCCGTCCTACTTGCGCGGGGCGCATCCTGGAGAATGTGAATGCAAGCTGTAAGCTCGAAGCGTGGGTCGGTGAACACCATGTCGGCACGGTGACCGCCCATCAGCACCGAGTAGCTGCTGCCGTTTAGTGAGTTTCCGCAGTAGACTTTGTGGCGTCCTAGAAGCCACAGGTCGCCCGCCTGGCTGACCTGGATGGCTTCCCGGGTTTCAGGCAACACATCGGCAGGATCGTTCTACCCTCGACAGCAGGCGCCGTACCTTCGATGATGACATCGATCTCCCCAACTTCAAGTCCCGTCACATCGAGCGAGAAATCCAACTCTACTTCCGAGAGAGACTTCAGTTGCTCGGCCAGCAAGCGATCATCCCAGACGGAATTCTCGGCGAGCCGGTTATCGGCGACCATGAACGTTTTGAGTTGAGTCTCTGTCAGGTGCTCAGACTGATCGTGGGCAAAGAAATCTCGCTGCCGGAACTCGGCCGTGACCGGCGATGACCGTGAAGTTCGAGTCGATTGCAATCGGGATGTTGAAACCAAAGGTCTCTACACTTCGTGCAATTTGCCGAATCTGCTTTTCCGTGTGAAGCCGCGGATTCTTAGGATTGAGCGTCAGCCGAGCGTTTGAGAAAGACAGTGATTCCGCAATTCCCTCCGCACCGTCGATAAGGCCAGGCACTCGGATGGCAGCCGAGTGAAGCAATTTCTCCAGATCGTCCCGCCCAGCCTGCGGCTTGAGTTTCTTCAGCACCTCGACATTTCCTGCATAAGACGCCTGCTCCATGCCAGACGTGTAGCATTCGGGATCGTATGTGTTATTCCACCTCTGAAAACGGAACGCTAGTCACCTGTGCTCCGTTTTCAATTAACGGCTCCGCAAGATCTCGACCAACCGGACCGCAGAGAACGACTGCTCAGCAGCGAAGGCGGCCTGTGTCCCGGCTTTTCTCCGGAGGGCACATGCGCAGTCCGGTTTTCAGTAAGGCGTTAGGCGAATGCAATGCGATCAGAAGCCGAAGGATTCGGCCATAGCGAGTTGACTTTTGTCAGCACCTTGGAACCGTTTTCGGCGCCATATCATCCAGCCGTCAGCGATGTCACCGAAGCTGAGAGCGCTGTGGTGGTTGCGTTCGCGTTGACGGTCACCGTGACTGGAGCCGAAGTGCTTGGTTGATAGACGGCTTGTTCGTCGATAAATGGCTGTTGATAACCCTGATAGACCGCCGTCAGATTGTGCGTGCCAGGGGACAGCAGATTCGTATCCAAGCGAACGGTGGAAGTCTGGTAAAGCGACTGGGAACCTAGTGAGCTATTTCCATCCATAAAAGTCACAACCCCCGACTGCACTGATACCGTGCTGCTTACGGTGGCCGTGAGGCCGACCGTTTGGCTTGTATCGACAGACGTGGGACTTGCGACGAGAACTGTCGTCGTGGGATATATAGGGGGTGTGACCACCTGAAGCGCGGAAAAGCTTTCGGCAGCGTAGGTTGAGTCGCCGTTGTAAGTTGCGACGAACGTGTGCGCGCCCGTGTTTAGCGCGGAAGTATATGTGCAGGTGGCAACGCCTTTTGACAGCGTTGACGTCGCGATGAATGATCCGTCTACGTTAAAACTTATCGATCCAGTTGGTATCGGTCCTGAAGCGGTGGACATTGTGACGCTTAAGGTCACGGACTGGCCATATTGCGACGGTGAGGGTGAAACTGTGAAGACGCCATTGCTGGGCGCGCCCTCGGGGGAGTTGGTGCCGGGTTCATTCAGCAGCACAGCTACGGTGGTTCCACCGGCATTGCCCGCAACAATATCCGGAAAGCCGTCGCCGTTGACGTCGACGACACTTAAGCCTGAAATTTTCTGTCCCGCGACAAAATGCTGCCTGGGTAAAGATCTGATTGGACTGCCCCAGCAGTGCCAGTGTTAGGACACTACCGGCCTATTATGTCAAGAGCCCAACATCTGATTTAGTTTAGTGATTTGTGTCCTCAGCTGGGCAAGACTAACTACTATCGACATCGCTCACCTAACCCAAGCAACATCTCAAAGAAGCAACTTCCGAGTTGTTCCTTGTGGGCAATCGCGATTACTTCCTCTATGCCGACTTATCGTCGGTCAACGCTGCCTAGGCTCAAGAACATAGATATATATTCTAAGACGTTTCTAATGGAGTTCCCGGAGAGTGATGACGCACATTTGTCGATTCGAGGCGCGCGCGCCAATCAGCACCAGCTAACGTCTTTGCATTCTTGCTTCTGCAAACTCCATATTCCGAATGCCGAACCCCAGCGAGATGTGGCATGCAAATTGCCCACATCGCTACTGGTGACATTTGTGATGCGCCTGGACCGAATTTATATCGTGATCCCCTTGACCATGCTTGGCATCGCGAGCTGTGGTGATTTTTCTAACCCCGCGGCTCCTTCTTATAATGTCTCTGTGAGTCCTTCCTCGATTACTGTCGCTGCGGGATCCACTACGACGTTTACCGCCTTGTTTACACCCAGCCGACCCGAAGGAGGTTCCCTGACTTGGTCCGTCAGTCCCGCCCTGGGGGGCACAATCACCAGTACGGGAGCTTATACGGCGTCCGGAACGGTGGGGAACTATACCGTGGTCGCCACCTGGACGCAGTCCGATCCGGTACTTGGCCCGATTGTCAGCGGTTCTGCAGCGGTCGACGTTCTTCCCCCGCCGCAACTGGGAGCGGAACTCAACCCTGACTTAATCGAAGCCTCGGGCGCAATCCAGGCCTCGGGCACGGGCATGATTCAGAATGCCGCAGTCGTTGGCCAACTTGTCCCGGCTGTGATCTCAACGGATCCCAACGATAATATAGAAGTGCTCAGTGGATTCACCATCCCAGTTCCGGCAGCGTGCCCGAACTCCGGCAAGAGTTGTTCATCTTCGACGACGCGATAGCAGCGTCGTCCGTTGGCGCGCTACGCATTCCTGCTCAGAGTCCCAAATTAAGACTTACTTAGAAATTATTCTAAGCCTTTGTTAATCGGAGCCCCGTGGTGGTCGTCCCGCACACTCACCGGTTGCACGCACGCACGAATCAGTGCCAGCTAATGTCTTTGTGTTCTGGCCTTTGCACCCATTGCGTTTCCGAATGTCCAAAGGTACGCGAGATTTGGGGTGCAAATTGCAGTAGTCGTGGGAAACCACGAAATGATTGATGCAGGAGATAACAAGGTGCGTGCTGCTGCAACTGTTCTCGCACTAATCTCGATTCTCTGTCTGGCGAGCGAGGCCACCGCTCAGGTTGCGGAGCCAGCGCCGAGTCCAGTGTTGGCGTACGAAGGCCGTCTGCTTGAATCGAACGTGCCCGCAACGGGGGCGCGGACCTTCGTGTTTTCGATTCTTGGATCCACCGAAAACCAATTGTGGACCTCAGGCCCACAAACTCTGACGGTGAGCAGCGGTATCTATGGCGTGGTGCTCGGCGGCTCCGGCATGCCGCCCCTCCCAGCCACTCTGGCGCTTCAGACCGGGTTGCAGCTCGAGGTTACCGCTGACGGAGTTCAGCTCTCTCCAAACGTTCCACTGATTCCTGCGTTACAGGCGAGCACGGCGTGGAATGTGATTGGCCCATTTCTGGGGGATATCAGCGGCACGCAGCAAACCATCTCCGTCGATAAGCTGAAAGGCGTGCCCCTCGATCTGACCGGCGCACCCTCGAGTGGAGCGGTTCTCACCTTCAACGGAACCAGTTGGATTGCCTCCCTCCCCACGGGAGGAGGAAGTCAGGGTCCTGCGGGTCCTGCCGGTCCTCAAGGACCGCAAGGCGCCGCAGGTCTGGCTGGCGCGCCCGGACCGCAAGGGCCAGCGGGTGCTGCTGGCGCGGACGGTAACACCATTCTCAGTGGAACAACGAACCCCGCATCCTCGATCGGCGTGGATGGCGATTTCTACATCAACACTGCGACCAGCACAATATTTGGTCCGAGGATCGCGGGCAGTTGGCCGACAGGTGTTCTCCTTATGGGCCCGGCGGGCTCAACCGGCTCAACTGGCGGCACCGGACCGCAGGGAGCGACGGGATCGATTGGACCGCTAGGATTGCAAGGGCAGCAAGGTGTACAAGGAGTGGCTGGCCCCCCCGGGACGAACGGAGCGGCGGGGCTGAACTGGCAGGGGACATGGAACAGCAGCACGGCGTATGCCGTGAACGACGCGGTCGCCTTCAGCGGGTCGAGCTACATCAGCATCCAGGCGGGCACCGGCCAAGAGCCCGACACAAGTGGTTCCTTCTGGACTTTGTTATCGCAGGCAGGTGCGACGGGCGCCACCGGGCCCCAAGGACCTCAGGGTACGCCCGGTGCGACCGGAGGCGCGGGGCCACAGGGACCGTCGGGTGCAACTGGCTCCACGGGTGCTATCGGACCACAAGGGCTGATAGGCTCGACAGGCTCGACCGGTGCAACGGGACCGCAGGGTCCGGCCGGAGCGACCGGTCCAGCCGGACCCTCCACCATCAGCTACACCTCCAACGGAAGCACAATCAATCTGCTGCAAACTTTGACCACAGTTTCCTCGGCGTCGCGTGCGGTAGATGCGACCATCTCTGACTCCACGGGACTGATCGGAATTGCCAGCAGCACAGTAGCGACGGGTGCGGACGTGCTGGTGAATGTCTACGGCACCACCCCATGTCTGTTTGATGGGGCTACCGCCGCCGGTGACTACTTCCAGGCGAGCGCAACCATTGCCGGGAACTGCCACGACGTTGGCGTATCCTATCCCACCGCCAATCAGGTACTGGGATTCGTTTTGTCCTCGAATGCCGGGGTGGGAACCTATACTGTGTTCCTGTTTGGCGTGGAGATTCGCGGGGGCTCTGCGGCGCCGGTCAGCTCCGTCTTCGGCCGCACGGGCGCTGTCGTGGCGGCGGCGAACGATTACAACTTTACCCAGCTCGCCGGCAGCCTCGCTTCCGCTCAAGATTACAATGTAGGCTCCGCCGGCACCTATACGATTCTTACCACCAATGCGCAGGGCCGGGTTAGTTCTGGAGGCCAGGCCTCTGCCGGCAATCTTTCCAACGGAACCACGGGCAGCGGCGCGATCGTACTCGCCACCAGCCCAGCTATTACCACGCCCACCATCACCAGCCCCACCATCACTACGCCGACTATCTCCGGAGCTCTCGGGGGGAACCTTGACCTCGGTACCGGCAACGCGACCGTCATCGAAGTCGCCAATGCCACCCTCACGGGCACAGCCTTAAATAAGCTTGCACAACTCACCGGCTCTCCTTCCACCGCCGTGACCGCAACCACCGGCGAAACCAGCGGAATCATCGGAGTCGTGGTGGGCGGGGCGGGAACCACTGGCAACGCGCAGATTGCCACGGTGGGCGTTGCCAGTTGCACATTCGATAACGCCACCACCGCGGGCGACTACGTACAGATCAGCCCCTCTTTCGCCGGCGATTGCCACGATGCGGGCGCGAGCACTCCTACGTCGGGACAGATTCTTGGACTGGTGTTGAGCAGCGGCAGCGCCGGGATCCGCTCCATGCAATGGTTTGGCGGCCAGACTCTGGGCGCAGCCGCGTCCGTCGCGCTGGTCAGTTCTGTCTTCGGCCGCACAGGGGCGGTCACGGCGGCGGCCAACGATTACAACTTCAACCAGCTCGCCGGCAGCCTCGCCTCTTCCCAGGATTACACGGTCGGTTCCCCCGGCACTTACACAATGCTGACCACCAACGCCCAGGGCCGCGTCAGTTCCGGAAGCCAAGCCTCCGCCGGCAATCTCTCGAACGGAACCACTGGCAGCGGAGCGATCGTCCTCGGAACAGCACCCACGCTTACAGCGCCCTCTTTGAGTGCGCCTTCCCTCGGCGCCACCGCACACACCTCAACCTACATTTCCAACGGCAGCACCATCAATTTGCTCCAGACACTCAGCACTGTCTCCAGCGCTTCCCGCGCCGCGAACGCCGCAACCACTGCGACCGGCGGTGTTGTCGGCATCGCGCAATCGACGGTCTCCGCAGGTGGCTCGGTCGAGGTGGCCACCAGCGGCAAGGCCACTTGCCAATTCGACGCGACCGCCGTTGCGGCCGGCGATTACGTCCAGGTCAGTTCAGTTACCGCCGCAGACTGCCACGATGCCGGTAGCGTCAGGCCGGCTTCCGGACAGATCATAGGATTCGCGATTGCCACAGGTTCGGCCAGCACCGCCCAGGCGGTGAGGCTATTCGATGGCGAGGTAATGGCTCTGCCAGTCCCCTCCGCAGCGGTGGTTGCGGCATCGCAATCGACAACCTCAGGCACTTACACAAATCTTGCGACGACCGGCCCCGCCGTTACGGTCAACATTTCTTCCAATGGCAAGGCTTTGGTGACGATGACGGTCCAATCGAGCGACGACTACAACGACGGATGCAACATGGCTTTCGCCATTTCAGGGAACACGACCGTGGCAGCCTCGGATACGCAGTCCCTTGATATCCTGAGCTATTCAGGCGTGGAGGTTCAGGCGTCTGCAACTTATTTGGTGACCGGACTCGCGGCGGGCAGCAATACCTTCACTGCGTTGTACAAGCTCTCACCGCAGGCGGTGGACGATGGGGGAGATACGTGTACATTCCTCAACCGAAACATCATTGTGACTCCTTATTAGCGATTCGCAATCGAGACCTGCACCGCGCATACACAGGCAGTTCCCTTAACGCTTGCCAACGTTTCCGCCGATATCGGACATTCTCCGCCCGCAACCGGGATAACAATCGTAGAAATGAGTCCGGGTTCCCTTCCTCGCTTGCGTTACGGACGCTTTCGGTCTCATCGAGGCAGCAACTGAACTCGTAAAATTCGGCTTTCATGTTTTCCCTACTACACAAGAGATTGGGTGGCCTGCAAGCGTTTGTTGGAACCTGCTTTATTGCTTTGCCCACAAGATTCGGATAGTCCGTTCCTGCGCGCATGCCTTACGCTGTCGGTATCATGACTTCCACGATAATGACTTTCCCTGGTACGACTGACGATGCCATACTCGTTGAGGACGCAACTTGCCCAATGCCTGTGGCGCACCCTAACTCGATCAAGCCCGGCGATATAAAGCCCAACGACGACCGGCGCTGGAACGCAGTTCTTGCCCGCGATCCCGAGCACGATGGAAAGTTCGTTTTCGCTGTCGCCAGCACCGGCATCTATTGCCGGCCATCATGCGCGGCGCGACGTCCGAGGCGCGAGAACGTCGCGTTCTACTTGCATCCTGACCAGGCGGAGAAAGCTGGCTATCGCGCGTGCCTACGCTGCCGGCCGCGCTCTGCATCGTTGAGTGGCAATCCGCAATCAGACTTAGCCAAAGAAATCTGCCGCTACATTGAGCAGCATCTCGATGAGCCGATCACGCTCGACCATCTCGGAAAAGTATTTCATCAAAGCCCGTTTCACTTGCAGCGGCGCTTCAAGGCTGCGCTCGGAATTACGCCGCGCGAGTACGCCGATTCCTGCCGCCTGCGCCTGCTCAAGCACAACCTGCAGGCCGGAGACAATGTGACTCGCGCCATGTATGACGCCGGCTACGGCTCCAGCAGTCGGTTGTACGAGAAGACCGCGTCGCAACTTGGCATGACTCCCGATAAGTACCGGCGCGGCGCGATCGCCGCCTCGATTCGTTACGCCTGCGCCGATTCGCCGTTGGGACGCATGCTGATTGCGGCCACGGACCGGGGCGTCTGCTCGATCCAGTTCGCGCGTTCCGATGGCGAGTTGATTGAAGGCCTGAAGCGCGAGTTCCCGTTCGCCGTCCGCAAACCCGACAACGGCGGATTGCAGACTTGGATCGCTTCACTGTTGTCGAAGATGACTGGGCGCGAGTTGAATGCCGCGCTGCCTTTGGATATCCGCGCGACTGCATTTCAGCGCCGCGTGTGGACTTACCTGCAGTCGATCCCATTCGGCGCGACGCAATCGTATAAGCAGGTAGCGAAGGCGATCGGCCAGCCCAACGCCGGTCGTGCG
>Ga0209420_1001097_pt1 | contig 13152 bp, 13 predicted proteins | sample BlaSpr_A8_OM1_O1_FD_187972 | JGI IMG/M metagenome (GOLD analysis project Ga0209420, IMG submission 187972) | Forest soil microbial communities from Thunder Bay, Ontario, Canada - Black Spruce, Ontario site 2_A8_OM1_O1 (SPAdes) (version 2) | ecosystem: Environmental > Terrestrial > Soil > Boreal... | reverse complement strand
GGCAGCCTGCTCGGTGCGGGCGTGTTCCTGCGCACGTTGATCATCGCGCCGCTTGGCAGGCTCGGCGTGGAGGCCAGACGAGTGGCGGGCGGCGAGTTCTCGGTGCCGCTGGCGGTCGATCCCGGGCCCAGGGAGATCGCGGAGATGGGTGCGGAGATCGACGCGATGAGAGAGCGCATCGTGCGCGAGCTCGCGCTGGTCAGCGACGCCCACGTCCAGCTGGCCAGCCAGGCGGAGGACCTGCGCCGCTCCAACGCCGAGCTCGAGCAGTTCGCCTACGTGGCCTCGCACGATTTGCAGGAGCCGCTGCGCAAGGTGGCAAGCTTCTGCCAGGCGCTGCAGCTGCGCTATGGCGACAGTCTGGACGAGCGCGCCCAGCAGTACATCGAGTTCGCGGTGGACGGCGCCAGGCGGATGCAGGTGCTGATCAACGCGCTGCTTGCGCTTTCGCGAGTGGGGCGGGGGGGAGAGCCGAGCGAGCCCGTCGCGTTGAGCGAGGCGCTGGACAGCGCGCGACGATCGCTGGCGGGCGAGCTGGAGGGGGCCGGCGCGAGGCTCGTGGTCGATCCCCTGCCGGTGGTGCGCGGCGAGCGCTCTCTGCTGGTCTCTTTGTTTCAGAACCTGCTCGGCAACGCGGTCAAGTTCCGCGGCTCACAGGCGCCCGTCGTGCGTATCGAGTGTAGGGCGGGGACGGGGGAGTGGGAGCTGTCGGTCGCCGACAACGGCATCGGGATCGATCCCGAGTACGCCGAGCGGATCTTTCAGATCTTCCAGCGTCTGCACACGCGTGAGGCCTACGACGGAACCGGGATCGGCCTGGCGCTGTGTCGCAAGATCGTCGAACACCATGGTGGCCGGATCTGGCTCGATCCCGCATACTTCCCGGGGGCCTGCTTCCGGCTGACCCTCCCTATGGACGACTCCCATCAGCACATCCCGCAAGCGGACGGCGCGCGGTGATCGCCGAGCTGGCCTCGATCCTGCTCGTCGAGGACGATCCCGGCGACGTGATGCTGATCCGCGACGCGCTGGCCGAACACAAGGTCGGCAACACGCTGTCGATCGTCAGCGACGGCGTCCAGGCGATGGAATTCGTGCGCGGCCAGGGCGCATATGAGGGCGTGGACAGGCCCAACCTGGTGTTGCTCGATCTCAACCTGCCGCGCAAGAGCGGCGCGGAGGTGCTCGCGGATATCAAGGGCGACCCAGAGCTGTCGACCATCCCCGTGGTGGTGCTCACGACCTCCGAATCCGAGGATGATGTGCTGCGCTCATACCAGCACCACGCCAACGCCTTCATCACCAAGCCGCTGGACTTCGAGCAATTCAAAGACATCGTTCGCCAGATCGACGAGTTCTTCATCGGGATCGTCAAGCTGCCGCCCCGGGGGACGTTGGGTGACGGCGCCTGATCGTCGGGCGAGCGTGACCGTTTGACTGCTTGGCTTGCAGGTGCTCGTGATCGTTTTGTACGACGCAGACTGTGGCTTTTGTCGCTGGGCGATGGCTTGGGCCGTGAAGCGCGACCATCGCCATGTGCTCGTGACGGTGCCGATTCAGTCGCCGCTCGGTTGTGAGCTGCTGATAGACGTCATCCCGAGCGAACGTCTTCGTTGGGCTCATGTCGTGCGCGACGACGGCTGTCGTCGCTCGGGAGGTGCTGCTGCCGCGGATGTGCTGAGCGTGCTGGGGCCGACTCGGATGTTGGGTCGACTGGCTCACAGCTTGCCTCGGACCACCGCGCTGCTGTACGGCGTGGTAGCAGCGCGACGAAACAGCTTCGGAAGGCTCGTTGGCCAGGAGGCTCGTCGGCGCGCCGACGACCTGCTCGCAGCCACGAGCGCGACCACCTCGGCTGAGCTCGAAGTCCGGTCGAGAGCGCAGACCTAACGAGTTGCACGGGAGACGCTCGCTTCGCCATGGCGAAGGAGGCGTCTTCGGGCCATCGGCCAGAGCTGTTGAGATTCGTCCCGAGCGGGCGTCTGGAGCGAAGGTTGCCGGACGCTCGCTAATCGCTCGGAGCGACACTCTGCGTGAACCTGCGTAGCGGGATTGCCCAAGGGTCGAGCAAGACTTTCATCCTCCGAGGCGGTTGCGGTCTCTGGGCGTTCGATGCGCCGCGAGATCCGCGCTCGCTCACGCTCGATCTGACTTGGCACGAGGGGCCTTGTCCTCAGGGTGGGCACTGAGGATAATCGTGGCATGCCGGCGGTCATGCCCGAGACCCGCTACGCCAAGGCGTCTGACGGTGTTCACATCGGCTATCAGGTGGTCGGGTCGGGGCCATTCGATCTGATTTTCGCCAACTCCTGGTGCTCGCACATCGAGTTCTCGTGGAGTAGGCCGGCGATCGTTCCCTTCTATGAGCATCTGTCGTCGTTCTGCAGGCTGATCCTGTTCGACAAGCGCGGGACGGGCCTGTCGGATCCGGTTCCCGGGGTGCCGACGATGGAGGATCGGCTGGCCGACATGCGCGCGGTGCTTGACGCGATCGGCTCGCAGCGCGCTGCCCTGCTGGGGACTTCGGAGGGGACCTGTGCCAGCATCATGTTTGCCGCGACCTATCCGGAGCGCACGACGGCGATGGTCCTATTTTCCCCTTTCGTCGTTGGGAGGGCCGACGAGGATTGTCCATGGGCCTGGACCTCGGAGTTCTGGGATCTGCTCCGCACAGCTATGGAGAACAGCTGGGGGACTCCCGATGGCAGCGGGGTGGAGTTCTGTACGCCAAGCCTGATCGGTGACGAGACGGCTCGGGAGTGGTATGCGCATTACTGGCGATCAGCCGTCAGCCCCGGCGCCGCGCTGGACCTACTGGAAGTCAACACTGAGATCGACATACGCCCTGTGCTGCCCACCGTGCGGGTACCGACGCTGGTGCTGCACCGAACCGACGAGCAGTGGGTCAACGTCAACTACGGTCGCTACACCGCAGCCCATATCCCAGGCGCGACCCTTATTGAACTGCCGGCACCGACCACTATCCGTGGGAGCAGAACGCCGACGAGGTGGTTGGCCAGATCGAGGAGTTCCTGACTGGTGCCCGGCGCGAGCGGGACGACGACCGGGTTCTAGCCACGGTGCTGTTCACGGACATCGTCCAGTCGACCGAGCAGGCCAGCGAGGTAGGCGATCGAAGGTGGCGCGAGCTCCTAGACGCCCACGACGACATGGTCAGAAGGCAGCTCGAGCGGTTCTCTGGAAACGAAGTCAAGAGCACGGGGGACGGCTTCCACGCCACGTTCGACGGTCCGGCCCGCGGCATCCGCTGTGCCATGGCCATTAGCGACGGTGCGCGACGGCTGGGGATCGGCGTGCGAGCCGGTCTACATACGGGCGAGCTAGAGCGCCGCGGCGACGACGTGGGCGGGATCGCCGTGCACATTGGAAGCCGAGTCGCCGCCCAGGCGCAAGTCGACGAGGTGCTCGTTTCCTCGACGGTCAAGGATCTGGTTGCCGGCTCGCGCATCGAGTTCGCCGATAGAGGCGAACATACGCTCAAGGGCGTGCCAGACACATGGCACCTGTTCGCCGCCGTTGCCTGACGACGCACCTGCCCCACGACCCTCAGCCTCCCGCAAGCAGAGCGCGCACCAGCTCCTCCCGCTAGAGGCCGGCGCCCAGAGTGTCGGTTCTGCGCGATTGCGAGCGCGTGCACGAGTGAGGGTCACGCTCCTGACGACGAGCAGCAGCCAAGCCGACGCCCGACCCTGCGCTCGCTCTCCACGCCAAGCAGTCAGCCTGCCGGCTGGTTTCCGCTCTGAAGTCAACGGCATTGGGGCTAGGGACAAAAGGCTCCCATGATTTCCCTATTAGTTGACATAACATGCATTATCGAGCGTTGGCGGGTAGTGCCTCAGTTTGAGACTCCCTGCGGCGTCTCATTCATATGAGACCGGAATCTCACTTATGTGAGACCGCTTGTCTCATCCATATGAGACCTGCCGTGGGCCCAGAAATCTCATTCATGTGAGACTGGCTCGAAAGCTGACCTGGATCTTGAGATCGTTGTCAGTGCTGTGCGTCTACCGGCATGAGCTGGCTGAGCAGCGTTCGCTGGTAGTCCAGGAACCCTGCTCGGCTCGAGTCGTAGTTGGGTGCAGAGCTCTCTGTGTCGGCGTCGATGCGTGCGCGCTGTCGCGTCCGTGCGAGCCGCGGCGGTCAGAAGGAGCATTCAGGGCGCAGGTGGGTCCGCGAGTAGCGGCCGCAAGCGTGCCGCAAACTGTCCCGGGTCGACAAGGTGAAGCATGTGGCCGGTCCCGTCCCAGATCTCGACGCGCGCGCCGCGCACGAGGCCCGTAAGCCAGCCCGCGTAGTCCGGCGGTGGCGGCGAGTCGTGCAGCGATAGGAGTGGTGCTGCGATTCGGGGCAGGATCGCCTCGGCGATCGCGGTCAGTTGCTCTGGAGGGGTGGTGACCGACGATCGCGGGCTCCCCAAGCGCCACCTCCTCGACAACCGCCCGCACGTCACCGACCAGCGACACCATCGAGTACTCCGCGGTGCGGGAGGAAGCCCCGTGACCCCGTAGATCCAGCCGCACGCACGTGCACTCGTCGGCAAGCAGCGCGGTGACCGGATCCCAGGTCTGCCGGAAGGAAGTGAGGCCATGCACGAACACGACCAGAGGGCCGTGGCCCGCGATGTCGTAGGCGATCGTGGGCCCGTCGTCGCGCTGAAGGAGCCTGGCGCACGTCACCCCGTCACGCCCGATGCATCGTCGTGTCAGGGCGCGCTGGACCGTCCCCGCGAGCTATTCTGACAACACGTATATCCGCCACTCGCCGGGCACCCCCCGCAGTTCGTGCTCGCCGCGATCCGTGAAGCCCAAGCCCGAGCCGACCACCAGGTCCTTGACCGTGCTAGAGACCAGCACCTCGCCGGCGCCGGCGATCGCGCTGATCCGCGCTCCGATGTGAACCGCGAGCCCGGCCAGGTCATCCTCAACGAGCTCGACCTCACCAGTGTGCACGCCCGCTCGGACTTGAACGTCGAGGACCTCGCACGCATCGATGATCGACTGAGCGCAGCGAACCGCGCGGGCGGGACCGTCGAAGGTGGCCATGAAGCCATCGCCCAGCGTCTTGACCTCCCGGCCGCGCCAACGCCCGAGCTGCTCACGCACCGCCTCGTTATGGCGATCCAACAGCTCACGCCACCCTCGGTCACCAAGCCGCGCCGCATGATCGGTCGACCCGACGATGTCGGTGAACAGCACAGTTGCGAGCACACGGTCGGGGTGCCGTGGTCGCCGATGACCGGTGAGGAACTCCTCGATCTCCGCCGACACAGAGCTCTCCGGATCCGCCAGCGCATACAGATCCGCCAAACCAGGCACCTCGACCAGCCGGGCGCCAGGGATCAGGCCAGCGACCTCCCGGCCGAGCTCGACCGGACGGACGGGATTGTCGGTGCCCTGAACCACCAGCGTCGGGACACGCACACTCGGAAGGACCTCCCGCAGATCGGTCTGGATCGCAAGGTCGAACAGCTTGCGCGCCATCGCTGCGCTCGTACACGCGCGCTCGAACCGCGCCCACCACTCCTCAAACCGGCGATCACCCACCCGACTGGGAGCAAACAGCCCCAGCAACCGGCCCTCCCCCCAATGGTTCTCGATGATCTCCAGAAACTGCTCTCTCCCATCCTCGGTGAAGGTGCGGCTTCCGGCCGCGGTCGGGTTGACCAGCACCAAAGCGCTCACCCGCTGGGGATAGCTCGCCGCGTACATCGCGGCGCATCCAGGTTCGATTGCGCCGATCAGCGCCGAGCGCTCGAGACCAACCGCGTCCATGACAGCGGCGAGATCCTCCATCTGCTGCTCAAGCGTCGGCGGACCCTCCACCGGGTCCGAGAGCCCGGTGCCCCGCCGGTCGAAGCGCACAAGCCGTGCAAACGACGCGTACCGCTCGAACGTCCGCACCGTCAAAGGCTCGTCCCACTGCAGATCCAGGTGCGACGCCGGCCCGCTCACCATCACCAGATCGACTGGCCCCTCCCCGATCACCTGGAAGGCGATTCTCGCATCGCCGCTGCGAGCGAACCTGGTCGGTGGCGGCCGCATCATTCCGCCGGAGACTAACCACCACAACCCGGGCCAATCCCGCGGGCGGCCGTGGTCTCGCCGGCTCCGAGGAACGCCGAACCGTCAACAGCAGGGATTATCCACGTGAGACAGGGCAGGCAGCATTGCGCGTCGGCGAGTGCGCGCCTTGACGGTGATGTCGGCCATCGCGCCCTTCTCACGCCGCGGTCTGCAGGACGCTGTCGTCTACGTCGGAGGGGCCAGCGTCGAGCGCAGTGCCCGCGGGGGCGTACACCGGCTTGCGGTTGAGACGTTTTCGCTGGAAGTCCTCAGCCAGGAGCGTGCCCACCTCCCCGAGCAGCGCGCGCCGGTCGCATCCCCGACGCGCCAGCAGCCTCGCGGTGGCGCCCAACAGGCGCGGCGGGGTGAAGACTTGCGAGGGCCGCGACCGGTGGCTATAGAAAAGATCCAGGAATGTGCCTATCTTGCCCTGCTCCAGCAGTCGCCTCTCAATCTCGGGTAGCACCGCGGGCGTTGACCCAGCCTTCCCCATATCGGTCGCGAGCCAGTAGTGCTCGGCCGCGTCCTTGTCTCGCCAGCTGCCCCACGCCGCCATCTCACTATCGATGTCTTCTCCGGAGCCATCCAGCGCTCCTACGATCGCTGGCACGAGCGCGTCGACCTGCCGGAACGCGTCCTGTATGCCCTGGCCCGGTGTTGGGTCCTTGAAGTTGCCGGCGTCCCCGACCAGCACCCAGCCGGGGCCGGAGGCCTCCCGGAAGAACCCCTCCCAGCGCAGCATCCCAAACAACTTCCCGGTCCGCCGCGCGCTCGAGAGCGCCTGCGCCACGGGCCGGCAGCTGCGTGCGTACTCCATGAAGCTGCCCTCCAGATCCTCCCGGAAGCGAGGGAGATCAACCAGATCCGGGATAAGGATGACCTGATAGAGGCCGCTGTCGGCGTGCGTCGCGATCACCATCCGATTGCCCCACCGGTGGAACACAAATGCCGGATCGGAGTCGGGCTCGACTCCCTCGAAGAAGGACCAATAGAGGAATCGCTCGTTCGGCGTGAGGTTGTACTTGCGAGCCCCGACGAGGCTCGCGATCGTCGAGTTGCGACCGTCGGCGCCGACAACCAGCCGTGCCCGGAGCGTCGTCTCTGAGCCGTTCTGTGCGACCCGCACGCCAGCCACTCGACCCCGATCCTCGACGAGTGCTGTCACCTTGCTCGCCATCTGCAGATCGGCGCCCGCCTCCACGGCGGTCTGAGCCAGGATCGGATCGAGCAGCAGCCGACGCACCGATGCCGTACCGCCGACGTCGCCTGAATGCAGCTGAATCGGGGTCACGAACTCGAGGTCCTCCGCGCGCAAGTCGACGCGGTCGACGAATGGCGCGCCTGTCGCGCGTATCTTGTCGATGACCCCGAGGCGGTCTAGGAACGTCAGCGCCTGGGCCTCGAAGATGTGCGTTGAGAGGGTGTCGCTCGGAAAGCTGGCCTGCTCCACGAGCGCGACCTTTACGCCCCGGCGGGCGAGCAGCGCGGCCAGCGGCGACCCCGAGCAGCGCGCACCCACGACGATCACATCGAATTCTTGGCTCATGTGTCCTCCGATCTCTCTGTTGGCAGCGAGGCCTGGCCTCGTTGCCACCGAGATTGACCGGCAGAGGCTCGTGCTACATCGGCCAGATGGCGCATCCGAGCCGGCAGCAGTGGCGTAATCGGCGTCGGTGCTGCCGACTCGGTTGGGCGCTAGAGCTCTCTACGCGCCGCTTGCGCTGCGAGCTCGGCGCGCGATGAGACGGCGAGCTTGGCGAACACATGGGACAGGTGAGCCTGGACGGTACGGCGCGAGATGAACAGGCGCTCGCCGATCTGAGGGTTGGTCAGGCCCTCGGCGACGAGCTCCACGACCCGCAGCTCGGCGGGGCTGAGGCTCTCCCAACCGCGCAACGGCCGCTTGCGTTCTCCGCGGCCGCGCTCGGCGTAGGCGACCGCATCATCCAGCGAGGCCGAGGCGCCGGCCGACCACGCCGCCGCGAAGGCCTCCTGGCCGAGCGCCTCGCGCAGCGCGCTGAGCTCCGCTTCGTAGGGCGGCTGACGCACCGGGAAGCGCACGCAGCCCACCGCGGCGCGAATGCCATCCGCCGCAGCGAGCAACCGAACCGCCTGCTCCGCGCTCTGCAGCTCTGAGACGAGCGCCGCGAGCGACTCCAGCACGTCCGCGACGCCACCCGGGTCGCCGGCCTCATAGAACGCGCGCAGAGCCTCGTGGAGCAGCTGCTCAGCTCCGGAGACCTCGCCGGCCTCGCGTGCGAGCTGCGCTTGCGCCTCGAGCGCGGCCCCGATCGCCAGCGGGTTCTTGCTCTCGCGTGCGACGAGCACCGCTTCTTCGATCGCGGCGACGGCCGTTACCGTCTCTCCGCGCGCCAGCTGGGCGGCCGCCGTGATGAGCAGCGCGGGGACGGTGAAAGAGGCGTAATTGCTCGCCCGCGCCGTCGGCAACGCCTCACTCATCATCGTCTCCGCACGCTCGAGCTCGCCGGTGGCGTACTCCAGCAGTCCCAGCTGCCACTGCATCAATGGCGTGCCGTTGTGGGCCATACGCACGCCCAGCGCGATCGACTCCTCGATGTGCGCTCGCGCGGCCGCCCACTCCCCGGTGCGGGTCTTGACGAAACCGAGGGCCCCGAGATCGACCATCGCGAACAGCGGGTCGCCGAGCGAACGCGACTGCGCGAGAGCCTCCCCCAGCATCGCCTCCGCCTCCGCGAATCGACACTGCACCGCCGCGTTGAAGCCGAGCCAGCTGAGCGACTCACGGATACCGAGCAGGTTGCCCGCCGCACGCGATACCGCCAGGGCGTCTTCGAGCAGCGGCGGCGCAGCCTTCAGCCGCCCACCAACATTTGCAAGAAAGCCGGCTCCGTAGAGCCCATCGGCCAGAAACCAGGCGTCCCCGAGCGGGCGCGTGATGGCGATGCTCTCTTCGAGCACGGGCATCGCAGCCTCCGGCTCGAGCGAGATCAGCGCCCACCCGAGCAGATCGAGCGCTCGACCCACCGTGCGCTCGTCACCCACCTCACGGCCGATCGCGAGCGCCTCCTCGGCGAAGCGCCGCGTCGCTACCCAGTCGGTTGCGATCGTCCCGATGTGGCCCACAGCAACCAGCGCCTTTGCCCGAGGGAGCCCGCTCGCACCCTCCCCGGCGAGCGCCGACTCGAGGTGCCCCCGGCCCTCGCGCCAATGGCCACGCGCCTCGAAGAACAACCACAGCGCAGCGGCGAGTCGTAGAGCCTCTTCGACGCGCCCCGCATCGACCGCCCACGCGATTGCGGCGCGGAAGTTGTCGAGCTCTGTCGTGAGCGGCTGCAGCCACTGCTCAAGGCGCGCGCCGAACAGGTCCGGCTCCGCGGTCTCGGCCAGCCGCAGATGGTAATCGAGGTGCTGGTTGCGCACGAGCGCCGCCTCGGCGGCGTCGCTGAGCTTCTGCCGCGCGTACGCGCGAACCGTCTCCAGCAGCGCGTAGCGAGTCTTGACGCCCTGCTCCTCGACCTGCACGAGCGACTTGTCGACGAGGCTCGAGAGCAGGTCGAGGATCTCAACGACCTCCAGGCCGTCGCCGGCGCAAACCGCCTCGACCCCATCGAGCGTCCAGCCGCCGGCGAACACGGAAATGCGCCGGAACAGTGTTTGCTCCGCCGCGCTGAGCAGGTCGTGGCTCCAATCGACCGAGGCCTCGAGGGTGCGCTGCCGCGGCATCGCCGTGCGTGAGCCCCCGGTCAGCAGCACGAACCGCTCGCGCATCGCGTCGGCGATCTCCTGCGGAGTCAGCAGCCGCACGCGTGCCGCCGCCAGCTCGATCGCCAGGGGGATTCCGTCCAGGCGCCGACAGATCGTCGCCACCGCCTGCGCGTTCGCGTCCACCAAACGGAAATTTGGTCGCACGTGTCGTGCCCGGTCGCAGAACAGCTGGATCGCTTCAACCTCCGCGAGCGCGGCTCGTGCCAGCTCGGCTTGCGGAACCTGCAGCGAGGGAACCCGCCAGCTCTGCTCTCCCTCGACCCCAATCGACTCGCGGCTCGTCGCCAGAATCACGACACCGGGACACGCCTCGAGCAGCGTAGCCGCCAACTCGGCGCACGCGCCCAGCAGGTGCTCGCAGTTGTCGAGTGCGATCAACAACCGCCGCTCGGCGAGCTGGGCCGTCAGTGTGTCGATCACCGGCTGCGACGGGAACTCGCGAATCGAAAGCGCGCCCGCAACCTCGCTGGCCACCAGCGCCGAATCGCTGATTGGCGCCAGATCCACCCACCACACACCATCAGGGTGATCGTCAAGCGTCTCGGCGGCCACCTGCAAGGCCAGCCGCGTCTTCCCGCTCCCACCCGCTCCGGTCAGAGTGAGCAGGCGCGATCGGCCGAGCAGCTTACGAATCTCTGCGATCTCGGCCTCGCGGCCAACGAAGCTGGTGAGCTGGACGGGCAGGTTGTTCGGGAGGGCTGACATCGAGCGCAGCGCCGGGAAGTCGTCGTGTAGATCCGCGTGGCACAGCTGGTACACCTGCTCCGGCCGCGCCAGGTCGCGCAGCCGATGCGCACCGAGGTCACGCACACTGACCCCGTCGGGCAGGCCGCCCGCGACCAGCTCATACGTCGAACGCGACAGCAGCGTCTGGCCCCCATGTCCGATCGCCCGCAGCCGAGCACAGCGATGGATCGAGGGGCCGGTGTAGTTGCGCGCATCGCGCAGCACGGCCTCACCGGTGTGCAGCGCGACACGCACGCGTAGATCCACGCCCTCAGGCCACTCCTCGCTTCTTATCGCCCGCTGCAGGTCGAGTGCGCACGCAACCGCATCCGACGCTCGCACGAACACGCCGACCGCACTGTCACCCTCGCCCTGCTCCTCCGGAAGCACCCCGCCACGCGCCTGCATAGTCTCGGCGAGCAGGTCGTGACAGCGCGCCATCACCCCCGCCATCACCTCGCCCCGCTCCTCCCACAACAAGGTCGAGCGCTCGACATCGGTCAGCACGAACGTCACCGTCCCAGTCGGGACGATCGCCACCGCGTCCTGGTCAGCTCCGCCCACCGGAATCATGATCTCCTCGTGCATCATCCCAAGCCTGCCGTGCCGTACGGTGGACTACATCGGCCAAATGGCCTATTCGCCGTCAGAGCTGGCCGGATCGGCGACGCCCGCTCGCTTCGACCGACCCCTGTCCGTGTCCGCGTCGCGGCCCGAATGGCTTCCCTGTCTCACATGAATGAGACGCCAGCGGTCTCATATGAGTGAGATTGGGCGTCTCAGATCGGTGAGACGCCGCAAGAATTGGCTGCAAATCGCGGCCTTTCCGGTCTACGGTCTTCGGCGATGCTGCGAACGGACGAGGTTGCGACGCAACGTGAGATCGTGCGCCTGGTGCTCGAACGCGAGCGCGAGCTGACCGCGCTTGAGCGGCTGCTTGGCTCCGGCGCTGTTGCGGCGGTCAAGACGCTCGCTGCCGATGGCGTGGTCGTCCGCAACGGCGAGCTGCTGTGGGCTTCCTCCGCCCTGTCGCGACTCGATGAGCTACGCCTGATCGCCGTCTGACCGGCTGGTACGCTGGAGCCATGCCAGACCGCTCACGCAAGCGTCCGCGCGACCCGAACCAGCTCGCCAAGCTGATCGTAGACATCGCCACAGGCGAGGGCGAGGACACGGCACCCGACAACGGCAAGAATCCCGCAGCGGTCGAACTGGGCCGCAAAGGCGGCCTGAAGGGCGGGAAGGCTCGCGCCGCACGCATGACACCCGAGCAGCGCAGCGAAGCCGCCAAGCGCGCCGCATCTGCCCGCTGGCAGAAAGGCTAGGTTGTCACTAGCCGGAGCGGCGGATGCGCTGACGGCTGCTTTGTGGGCGTGCCGTTACCTTCGACTGGGAGCATCGCAAGTCCGAAGACCAAGGCGTCCAAGTCTGGCTGATAGATATGCAAGGCTGCCGCAATATCCGTCTTTGTAATGCCCTCGCGTCTCAAAGCTGTAAACACGCGATTGAGTATCTGTGAAGTCTCTCGCTGCATAGGCTGCGGCTCGTCCGCTCGGTATCCCCGATCGGATATCTCTACATAGAACGTTCGGTATTGCCAAGGTGTGAGCCACTTCAGCTCATACAAGCGATGCGTGAGGGCAGCTACAGACACCTTCCACCGCTTCTTTAGCTTAATGAGGTCTTGGAGTGTCGGTACGCGAGGGATGGATGCGAGCAGGCTTTCCGCAGGCATCAGAAACGCCGCGGCAAATCGATTCGCCTCCTGCTCAGCTTGATTGCCTTGCGGCACCTCGTGATGCCAATGCATTACAAGGTGCCCTAGCTCATGCGCAGCGTCGAAGCGGCTGCGCTCCGCCGACTTCTTAGTGTTGAGGAACATAAACGGCTGCGCGGAGTGCCATAGGGAGAAGGCATCAACCTCGCGGGCATCTTGTGCGAGTGAGAAGACACGCACTCCATGTGCCTCCAAGAGATGAACCAGATTTGGTAGAGGCTTTTCTCCGAGTTTCCATTCAGCCCGCACAATCTGAGCGGCAGTCTCAGCGTCCAGACCGGGGCCGAGATTAGGGACGTTCTGCGGTGGAAGGCGAAAGCGCTCCGATATCCAGTCATGGAGCGCCAACGCCAGATCGCCAGCGTGCGATCTACTCAAATTTCGGCAGCAAGGACGATCTCTTCTACGCCCTCATGAGCAGCCAGATCAACGATCGGCTGAGCCAGATCACGAACTCCATCGGAGTGCACACAACATTCGCCGAGTTCAGCCGCGACGCCGGCCGAGTACTCAGCGACGCAACCATCGGCGACCCGAAATGGCATCTGACCTTCATCGAATTCTCGACAAGAGCGATGCGCAACCCGAAGCTACGTCGTGATTTCGCAGCCCACCGCCGGGCGGCACGCGACGCAATCGCCGACTACCTTGAGGACCACGCAGCGCGACTCGGGTCACCCTTCCCTACCAGCGCCACAACTCGCGATCACATTGCTCGCCCTCTCAAACGGCCTCGCGATCGAGCAGCTCCTCGAGCCCGAGCACGCTGACAAGTCGCTACTGCCCGACCTGCTGGAGGCCGCCGCTCGCGGCGGCCAG
>Ga0209420_1001095_pt1 | contig 13209 bp, 8 predicted proteins | sample BlaSpr_A8_OM1_O1_FD_187972 | JGI IMG/M metagenome (GOLD analysis project Ga0209420, IMG submission 187972) | Forest soil microbial communities from Thunder Bay, Ontario, Canada - Black Spruce, Ontario site 2_A8_OM1_O1 (SPAdes) (version 2) | ecosystem: Environmental > Terrestrial > Soil > Boreal... | reverse complement strand
AAATGCCGCCGGTCGCCATCGCAATCCTGTTAGCGAAAGATCGCGGCCCCATCGGAGGAGCGCTCAGTTGAGTAGCCCGATCGAGAACTATGCGCTGATCGGAAACCTGCGCACCGCCGCGCTGGTCGACCGCACGGGTTCGATCGACTGGCTATGCATCCCGCGTTTTGATTCGGGCGCATGCTTCGCAGCGCTGCTCGGAACCAACGAAAACGGGCGCTGGCTGCTGGCGCCGCAGGGTGAGGTCAAGCAAGTCCGGCGGAAGTATCGCGAGAATACGCTGCTGCTCGAAACCGAATTCGAGACTGAAAGCGGCGTCGTGACCGTCGTCGATTTCATGCCAATTGCTGAACGGCCGGATCAATTCGATCTGATTCGAGTCGTCAAGGGCATCCGCGGGCAGGTGCCGATGCGGACCGAAGTAATTTTCCGATTCGATTATGGAAATACAATTCCGTGGGTGCGAAAACGCGACTACGGCTTCAGCGCAGTCTCGGGGCCGAATGCGATCGCGTTCCGAACTGCGATTCCCCTGACCAGCAAGGACTATACTACCATCGGCGAGTTCACTATCAGCGAAGGCCAATCGGAGACGTTCAAGTTGACCGCGTATCCTTCGCACGAGGATGAGCCGCGCGATGCGGACCCAATCCAGCAGCTGTCGACGACCGAAGAACGATGGCGCGAATGGGCTGGCCGCTGCACTTGCCCGGGCGAATGGCGCGATCCAGTAATGCGATCGCTGATCACGCTGAAGGCGCTCACATATAGGCCCACCGGCGGCATCCTCGCGGCGCCGACCACCTCTCTGCCCGAGGCTCTCGGCGGTCCGCGCAATTGGGACTATCGATTTTGCTGGCTGCGCGATTCTACTTTCACCCTCTACGCACTATTGATTTCTGGCTATACGGATGAGGCGCGTGCGTGGCGCGAATGGCTACTCAGAGCAATAGCAGGCCATCCGCAAGATACTCAGATCATGTACGGAGTCGGCGGCGAGCGAATGCTCACTGAGGTGGAACTTCCGTGGCTGCCTGGCTATGAGAACAGCGCTCCGGTGCGTATCGGCAACGCCGCGCATCAGCAGTTTCAGCTCGATGTGTATGGCGAAGTGATCGACACGCTGCACGTCGCGCGCAAGTACAACCTGGAACGAAACGAGGATGCCTGGCGGCTTCAGACCGCGCTGATGGATTTCCTCGAGTCGGGCTGGAAGCAACCTGACGAGGGAATCTGGGAGGTGCGCGGGCCGCGCCGCGATTTTACACACTCGAAGGTGATGGCGTGGGTGGCGGTCGATCGATCGGTAAAGGAAGTGCGTAAGGGTTTTGGCGAGGGTCCGGTCGATCGCTGGATTGCGCTGCGCGACGAGATTCATCGCGACGTTTGCAGCCGCGGCTTCGACCCGCAACGCAACGCCTTCGTCCAATACTACGGCTCGAAATCTCTCGACGCGTCATTACTGATGATTCCGATGGTCGGGTTTCTGCCCGCCCACGATCCGCGCGTGATGTCGACTGTCAGCGCAATCGAGCGCGAGCTTATGTACAAAGGACTGGTGCTCAGATACCCGACTGAGACTGGCGTCGATGGACTGCCGCCGGGCGAGGGTGCGTTCTTGCCGTGTACGTTCTGGCTCGCCGACAACTACGCGATGGCCGGCCGCACGGCGGAGGCGCGCAGTCTGTTTGAGCGTCTGCTCAGTCTGCGCAACGACGTTGGCCTGCTATCAGAGGAATACGATCCCGTGCTTCGCCGGCAGCTCGGAAATTTTCCGCAAGCTTTTACCCACGTCTCGCTGGTCAACACCGCCCACAATCTCATGCCGGCCAAAGGTCCTGCTGAACATCGATCCGGGCATTGATCGATGAAGGCGATGCGAGCCGTGCATCTACTGTGCAGATCGACCCCCTTGCTGTTGATACTTCTTGCCGGTTGCCAAGGTTCACCGCCGCCTGATCAGCTCAACATCGCGCTTGCAGTTTTCCCCGACGAAGCCGCGCGCTATGGCTCGTTCGTGAGCGACTTCGAATCGCAGCACCACGTGCATGTGAAGGTGCTCGCGCAAACCTACTCCGACATACTGCAAGCGATGCGAGTTCAAGCGGGGAGTCATGGAGCGCTCGACCTGGTTGAACTGGATCTCGCGACGCTCGGCGAGGCTCATGGATATGCGCAGCCGCTCGACGCCGTGGTGTCACCATCTGCGCGGCCGCTGTTTTCCAAAGAAGCCTGGGATGCCGCGACTATCGATCGCCGGCTCTACTTTGTTCCGCATCGGCTGATGTGGCAGGCGATGATTTACAATCACGTCGAGGTCCCAAATCCGCCCGCGACCTGGAACGAGCTCGAGCGTTTCGCGCGCGATCATCCCGGCAAGCTGGCGCTGAAGGGCGCGCGTTATGAAGGCGCGATCTGCGACGTGATGCCTTTCATATGGACCGCGGGCGGCAACGAATGCACGCCGGATGCGCCCGGCTCGATCCGAGCGCTGGACTTTCTGCAACAACTCGCGCCCAACTTGAACGACGAGTCCGCGGTTTTTCGCGAGATGTCGGTGCTCGAAGCGCAGGCTCGCGGCTCGGTCTGGATACATTTCAACTGGCCGTTCGCGATGGGCTATCTGCACGCGAAAGGCCTCGCCCCCAACGTGAATCTGAGCGCCGCCATACCGGCGGGACCCGACGGCAGAGCCACCGCGCTCGGCGGCGGCTACCTTGCGATTCCGAATTCCGCACCTCATCCGAAGCTCGCCGCAGAATTCATTCAGTATCTTTTAACGGCTGACACGCAAGCGAAGTTGAGCCGCGAGCTCGGCTGGTACGGGAGTGTGCCGCCGGCGCCCGGTAGCGAAGACGCGCAGCTTTATGCCGGCTACACCGCGATGCGTCCTTATGTGCGAGCCCGTCCGACAGTCGATTGCTACTCCGACCTGAGCGATCAATGGCGGCGTGCGATTCGCGCGGTACTGTTCGATGACGCCGTGCCAACTTCGGCAATCGCGTCGAACGTCCTCAACGCCGCGGATCGATGCGTCTGTGCGGAATCCGCTCCAGGTTCACAACTGTGAACGCCGCCTCAAAGAGGCTTCGCACGGTCTTCGTCGTGGTGCCGTGCATCTTCATGATCGCGATGCTGCTGCTGCCCGCGTTGAACGGACTGCTTCTGTCGTTCGATCATCACGGTCCTTCGCTTGCCAACTACAGAATTCTTTTCGACGATTCGATGTTTTGGCGCGCACTCGGGAACAACCTGCTGGTGCCATTCGGAAGCGTCATCGTCGAATTTGTTCTCGGACTCGCGCTGGCCTTGATGCTGACCGCGCGGCGCAGTCGCTCGGCATTGATTGAAACCGCCGCGATACTGCCGTTCGCGATCCCAGAAATCGTCATCCTTACTCTCGCACGCTATATCTTTTTGCCGCGCGGGTACCTGAACGGCGCCCTCGCAATGGCCGGGATGCACGCACTCCCGTGGCTCAGCCCGCGCAGTCCGCTCGCGACGTTCACAGTGATCCTGGTTGACGCGTGGCATGTGACCCCGGTCGTGATGCTGATGTTAATGGCGGGTCTGCAAACGATCCCCGACGAACTCTACGAAGCAGCGCGGCTCGACGGCGCGGGAACGTTCGCCACTTTCTGGTTCGTGACGATCCCAATGCTGATGCCGGCAATAGTTGGAGCCCTGATTCTGCGCGGCATTGACGCGCTCAGGATTTTTTCAACCGTCCTCGTACTCACTGGGCCAGAAGGGGTTCCTGTCCTGTCGACCTATTCGTACAGCTTGTGGGACGACGCGCAGAAACCGCACGAAGCGATGGCAGCCTCGATGATCCTGGCATTGATGGTCACCATGATCGGAGTCGGCGGTCTCTTGGCGGCGCGCCGATTTTCACGCGACGACGGAGCGCGGGCGTGAACATTCGATCGCGCGCGTTGGCAGCGGCGCGATTCGCGTTGAGCGCGTTTGTAATCGTAGCGGCCGTGTTGCCGCTCTACCTGCTCGCCAAACAGTCGGTAACACCCGAGCTGGAGACCTTTGCCTGGCCGCCGCATTGGACGCCGCATCATTTGACGCTCGCCCACTTCATCAGCGTGTTCGAGGTTAACGAACTTCGCAGCGCGGTGCTCAGAAGCCTGGGCGTCGCCGCGGTCTCCGCCGCGATTGCGACTCTGCTGGGCGCGATGCTGGCGCATGCGATGGCGCGCAGCTCGATCGCGCAGCGCATCGGTTTATCGACGGTGTCGGGCATCCGGCTTCTGCCGATGATCGCGGTGGCGATCCCGCTCGGGATTATCCTCGCGACAGTTGGAATCTACGACTCGCCGAGCGGAATCGGGCTGGCGATTGTTCATGCGGCGATCGCGATCCCCACTGCCGCGCTGACGCTGTACGCTGCCTTTGCTGCGATTCCGCTCGAGATCGAAGAAGCGGCGTGGATCGACGGCGCGTCGCCGATCCGAATCTTTCTGACGATCGATTTGCCAATGGCCCGCGCTTCGATCGCGACGGCGCTGATCCTTTGCTTCATCCTGAGCTGGGATGAATTTGGATTTGCGCTGCTTGTGCAACAAACTAATCGCACACTTCCGCCGCTGCTGTACTACTACACGGTGTTCGGAAACGTCGGCCCAGCGAGTGCGCTCGCGCTGTTGATGATGATACCGGCGGTCTGCGTTGTGGTCGCGCTGGGTCCGGCGTTGCGCGGAACGCTGACGGCGGGGAGCTCGCGATAGGCGCGGCATGGCTGATCTCGTCGTTCGCAACCTGACGCGCAGTTTCCCTTCTGGCGGTGGCGTTTTTGACATTTCTCTCACCGTGCAAAGCGGAGAATTTGTGGTTCTGCTCGGACCTTCGGGATGCGGGAAAACCACGCTGCTTCGGATGATCGCGGGACTCGAATCGCCTGACAGCGGCGAGATTCAAATTGGCGGAGGGAACGGGGCTGGCAAGGCGGCGCATCGCGAGTCGATCGCGATGGTGTTTCAGAATTTCGCGCTCTATCCCCACATGACTGTTTTTCAGAATATCTCGTTTCCGTTGAGGCTTCGGCGCGTCGCGCGGGAGGAAGTCGAGCGGCGGGTAAGGGAAAGCGCAGCCAAAGCGGGACTTACGGTCGATCTCAAACGCTATCCGCGGGAGCTGTCAGGAGGCGAACGGCAACGTGTCGCGCTCGCTCGAGCGCTGGTGCGCGAGCCGGAAATTATTCTGATGGACGAGGCGCTCGCGAGCCTCGACGCACAACTGCGCTCGTCGCTGCGGCTCGAGCTGAAGGATTTCCAGCGACGCACCGGGCGTACCTTTGTGTATGTGACTCATGACCAGGTCGAAGCGCTAGCGCTGGCGGACCGGCTGGTGGTGATGCGCAAAGGAAGAGTCGAGCAGGTGGGGGGACCTCAGGAGATTTTTGATCGCCCGCAGAGCGAATTTGTTGCGGCCTTCGTCGGCAATCCGCCGATGAACTTCTTCGTCGCGAAGAGGGCGCCGAATGGCGGAAGCCTCACCGTCGACGGCATCGATTTCAAAATCAGGCCGCCGGAACGGAGTCCCGCGGAAATCAAAGTCGGAATTCGTCCCAACGATCTGAGCATGGAAGCGGACGAGCGCAGGGTTGCGATCGAGGTCGTGGTCGAGAGTGTCGAGTTCTCAGGCGCGACCTATGTCGTCTATGCAAAACTCGGGCATACTTCGATTCGCGCCGAGGTGTCCCGACGCGTTGAAGCCGGCGCGCATCTCACGTTGTTCTTCGACACCGCGCGAGTGCATCTTTTCGATCCTTCGACCGGCCGGCGCGTCGGACCCTGACGTCGCGACGCGATTATTCAATCTGATTATTGTTCGCGTGGGGGTGCCGATAAATTTGTTTGCGAGCTTGCCGTTGAGCCTGGAGGGCTTCGTGCTGCTGCCAGGCCCACACTCCAATCGCTACGGCACCGACAACTGCTGCGCCGATCAAGGCCGAGCGTTCCGCATTGGGGTCGGCATAGTACTCTTGCGGCGAGCCGCCTTGGGGATAGTATCCTTGCGGTGGTACCGCCTGTGGCTGATAACCTTGCGGCGGAACGCCTTGCGGCTGATAACCCTGCGAACCCGCCGGTTCGCCGCCGTCGGGATTCCCCTCGCGCATGTAGTCATCCACACCACCGACGGGTGGGAGATTCGCTTCCGCCAATTGGACCGGTTGATCGTCAATGTTGGCGCTAGCCGCATGGTTGGCGACTTCGGGCGAAACATCAGCGAAGGCAGACGCGCCCCGCACGGCCGCAAGTATCAGAGTCGCCAGCATCGCGAGCCCAATCGCGCGCAAACTCTGTCGACCGCGAATTTTTTGATTTGCCCGCAAGAGAAAAACATCCACTCGTAGGTGACCGCTATATAGACGCAGCCGGCGAAGATCCGGTTACGTCGGCGCGTTCAGGCCGCAGCCGGAACTTCGAACCAAACGGTCCCGAGTGGCGGCAGCCTGAGTGACAGCGAATGCGGGAGTCCATGCCACGGGATTTGCGCCGCGGGGACTCCACCTGCGTTGCCCTGATTGCTGCCGCCGTAGAGACTCGAGTCGCTGTTGAAAATTTCGCGATAGAACCCGGGCGCTGGAACGCCCACGCGATAGCCGGTGCGCACGACCGGCGCAAAGTTACACACGCAAATCAGCTTGCGGCCGCTGGAGGGCGCAATCCGCATGAAGGCGATCACGTCCTCGTCAGAATTGTTGGCGTCGATCCACTGGAATCCCGCGGGCTGATGATCGGCTTCCCACAACGCGGGCTCGGCGCGGTAGATGCGATTGAGGTCGCGGATCAGATTCTGTACGCCGCGATGGTCGGACTCGTCGAGCAGATTCCAATCGAGGCTGGCGTCATGATTCCATTCGCGCCATTGGCCAAATTCGCCACCCATGAAAAGGATTTTCTTCCCTGGCCGCGCCCACATGTAGCCGAACAGCGCGCGCAAGTTGGCGAACTTCTGCCAGCGATCGCCCGGCATCTTGTCCAGCAGGGAGCGCTTGCCGTAAACGACCTCGTCGTGCGAGAGCGGCAGCATGAAATTTTCGAACCACGCGTAGACAAATCCGAACGTGAGATCGCGATGATGAAATCGCCGATAGACCGGCTCCTTGCTGAAGTAGTCGAGCGTGTCGTGCATCCATCCCATGTCCCACTTGAAACCAAAACCGAGACCGCCGACGTACAAGGGACGACTGACGCCAGGCCATGAAGTGGACTCCTCGGCGATCATCATCGCGCCCGGATGGCGCTGGTAGATCTGCTGATTGAGTTCCTTGAGAAAAGAAATCGCCTCGAGGTTCTCGTTGCCGCCGTGGATATTCGGAACCCATTCGCTGTTCTTGCGGCCGTAGTCGAGGTAGAGCATCGACGAAACCGCATCGACGCGAATCCCGTCGGCATGAAATTCTTCGAGCCAGTACTTTGCGTTGCCCAGCAGAAAACTCCGCACCTCGTCGCGTCCGAAATTGAAAATGAAGGTGTTCCATTCAGGATGGAAGCCCTGGCGTGGATCGATATGCTCGTACAGCGCGCTGCCGTCGAAGCGCCCAAGGCCGAACGCGTCGGTCGGAAAATGCGCGGGAGTCCAGTCGAGAATCACTCCGATACCGTTTTGATGCAGGCAGTCGACCAGGTAACGAAAGTCGTCGGGCGACCCGTAGCGGGAAGTGGGGGCATAGTAACCCGTCGTCTCGTATCCCCAGGAACCAGTGAACGGATGCTCCATCACGGGAAGGAATTCGACGTGCGTGAAGCCTACGTCCCGCAGGTACTCGACGAGTTGCACGGCCAGTTCGCGATAGCTGAGAGGCCGGTTGCCTTCTTCGGGAACTCGCCGCCACGAACCGAGATGCATCTCATAGATAGCGACCGGGGTGCGCAACGGGTCGCGGCTGTTTCGCTCGATCATCCAGGCCGAATCGTTAAATGAGTAATCGGAACTGTATACCCTCGACGCAGTAGCAGGAGGGATTTCAGTAGCTAATGCAAATGGGTCACTCTTAATAGTCAGTCCACCCTCCCTGGTACGAATCTCGAATTTGTATTTCGCCCCTGCCTCCAAATCAGGGACAAAGATTTCCCAGACACCCGAGTTGCCGAGCATTCGCATCATGTCGAGGCGGCCGTCCCAGCTATTGAAGTCGCCGACCACGCTGATGCCATCCGCGTTCGGCGCCCATACGGCGAAGGACGTACCCGGCACGCCTTGCAGCTCGCGAACGTGGGCGCCCAGTTTGTCCCAGATGCGTTCGTGCTTCTGTTCGGCCCACAAATGAAGGTCGAGGTCGCCCAGCGTCGGCGGGAACGGGTAGGGTTCGCGAATCGTCACGATATAGTCGCCGTCATAGTGAACCCTGAGCTGATACGGGAAGACCTGGCGCTTCCCGGCTATCAGGATCTCAAACAGCCCAGGTTCAGGCCGCGCGAGCATCTCGCGGGGCGGTTCGCCGTCAACGATCAGGAATATTCTTCGAGCATCAGGACGATACGCGCGGACAATCACTCCGCGCTCGGTCGGATGCGCGCCGAGAATCGAATGCGGGTCGTGATGCCTGAGCGCCAAAAGGCACTTCAACTGCTCGGCTGGAATATTCGACAGCGCGGGGTCGCTGGATTCCGGAATCTGCTGGCTATGCTCGCGGACTTTCATGGATTCCGGGGTTGGGGACGATCAGGGGTTGTGTACTGCTCTCCAGTCCGAGCAACTGACTAATACTGAGTAATGGAATCAATAGCCAGTCGGGACGGTTGTTGAGTTCGTAACCAAGTTCGTAAATGGCTTTGTCCATCACGAAGGCGTCGAGCAGGATTGTGAGCTCGTTGTCGTTCTTGGGTATAAAGGCCGCGTGACCGGCGGCTTCCAAATAGCCTTTCAGGAATGCCCACGAGGACCAGTTCCGCCAGAAGTTCGCCCATGGCTGCATGCCGGCAAAGTCGAAGTTGCCCGTCGCGCCGGTTCGCAGTTGCTCGATGGTCGAGGTAAGCGCTGCGTAGTGGAACGAACGCAGCATCCCGGCGACGTCTCTCAATGCGGCGCGCTTGAGACGCCGCTCGCTCAGCGGACGCGCAGGTTCGCCCTCGAAATCGATGATGGCGAAGTCCCGGCCAGTGTAAAGAATCTGCCCGAGATGCAAGTCGCCGTGAATCCGCATCCGGTCCACGCTCAACCGGCAGCGAAGAAAAGCGTCGAAGCGCGCCGCGATCTCCCGCTGATGCGAGGCGATCAGTTGCGCTCGATCGCGCAAATCCTTCGAAATAGTCGACGCGCGGCTGTCGAGCATTCGCATCACTCGCGCGAGCAAATTCTGCATCGATTGAAAGGTCGAACGCTGGTAGAGGGTCGAGTACGGCTCGGTAGCGAAATCCGGGTCATCGGCTGTGGAAGCCAACGCGAGGTGAAGCTCGGCAACACGCTTGCCCATCAACCGAGCCGCGTCGAGATAGTGGCCGATCAACTCGGCGGCTAATGGGTCCGGCTCGTTAAGTGCGAGCAATTCGAGAAGGGTCTTCTCAATCGTGGGCGCCGACTCCGATCTGGTCGCGGCATTCTCGAGATAACGGTGCAATTCTCCGAGCGTGAACTTCCAGGCGTCACCTTCGTTGGCGACGAAGCCCTGCAGCACCGCGATCGTCCTCCGCTCACTGCTGGCGGAGCTGTAATCGATCCATCCGGCCAGCGGTGGAACGTGAGAAAACAACGCGTGGGAAGTCAGGAAGCGCCCGATCTCGAGGTCGGGATTCGAACCGGCTTCGATGCGTCGAAAGAGTTTTATGATGAAACGATCGCCGTACACGATTGAGCTGTTGCTCTGTTCCACCTTCAGGAGACGCGGTTCAAGCCGCGATTCGGGATCGCCGCGCAGCTGATGAAACGCCTGCGTGGCACCGGGCAGAAGCTCGCCCACCGAGGCTCGATGACGGCGGCGCCTGGCGATGATGTCGAGTAGCGCACTCTGGAAATCCGGATCGACGACCGCATCATACAGAATTCCGTCGCCGTCGCCATTGCGTCCCGCACTAGTCACTTCGCTGATGACATGTTCCGGCCAGCGTGACCGGATGTCGCGCGCTCGATCCCCGGTAGCAATAGCCAGTGGCAATGCGTAAGTCTCGGGCTCGGCATCTGAGTATTCGACATTCACCAGCATAAGTTGCGGAACGCCGGGTCCCTCCGACATCTGCATCGCGTCGGCGAGGTGGACGCCGGTTATCGTTCGGGTTTTTGCGCGAAACCACCGACTATGCCGCAGATAAGCGGGCATGAGGCGTTCGAGTTGCCGGCGAGCTTCACCACGCAGGATCCCGTTGAAGCTCGCGTTCATCTCGATGCGCGGAACCTCGTACTCGGAGCGGTCGGCCGCGGTTGTTGCCTTGGGCGGTTCGATAGAGAACCAGAAGAAGGCATGCGGTCCGAGCGTGAGTAGATAGGGTAGGTCTCCGATAGGTGGGAAAGGTGTGCGGCCAAACAACTCGATCGGCGTCGTGCCCTTGTACTTGGAGAGATCGAGTTCGACATACTGCACGAAGCGCGAAAGGTTGGCGACCACCAGTATCTGCTCGTGTTCGTAAGCGCGAATGAAGGCCAGCACGTGTGAATTTTCTGGGCTGAGAAACTCCATCGTTCCCCGGCCGAATGCCTTGATCTGTTTGCGCAGCGCCAGCAAACGGCGCATCCACCAGAGCAGCGAGTGGCGATTGCTCTCGTGCGCCTCAACGTTGACGCTCTGGTAGTGATACTCGGGATCGATGATCACGGGCAGGATGAGACGCTGCGGATTGGTCGCGGAAAATCCGGCGTTTCGGTCTGCACTCCATTGCATCGGAGTACGTACTCCATCCCGATCGCCAAGGTACACATTGTCGCCCATTCCAATTTCATCGCCGTAGTAAATCACCGGCGTTCCCGGCAATGAACACAAAAGGGCATTATTCAGTTCAATAGTACGTCGATGGTTGCCGAGCAGAGGTGCGAGGCGCCGGCGAATACCCAGATTGACTCTCATTCGTGCGTCCTGTGCGAAAGCCCGATACATATAGTCGCGCTCTTCGTCAGTAACCATTTCGAGAGTCAGTTCGTCGTGATTACGCAGAAACAATGCCCACTGGCAGCTGGGATCGATCTCCGGGGTCTGCGCCCAGATGTCGGTAAGCGGAAATCGATCCTCCATCCGCACCGACATGAACATTCGAGGCATCAGCGGAAAATGGAACGCCATATTGCATTCCTTGCCCTCCGCCAGATACGCGACGGCCTCTTCCGGCCACTGATTCGCCTCCGCCAGCAACATCCGGTTGGCGAATTTCGAGTCGATATAGGATCTCAATTCACGCAGGAATGCGTGGGTTTCGGGCAGGTTCTCGCAATTGGTTCCCTCGCGCTTGAACAGGTAAGGAACCGCGTCGAGCCGGAGACCGTCGACGCCAAGACCCAGCCAGAACGCGATCACTCGCCGAATTTCCCGGATGACCGCGGGATTGTCGTAGTTCAGATCCGGCTGATGAGCGTAGAACCGATGGAAGTAGTACGCCTTGGCCAACGGATCCCATGACCAGTTTGAGGGCTCGAAGTCCTGAAAGATTATTCGCGCGTCCTTGTAGCGCTCGGGCGTGTCGCTCCAGACATAGTAGTCGCGATATATGCTTCCCGCCGGCGAACGGCGCGCTCGTTGAAACCATTCATGCTTATCCGAAGTATGATTCAATACTAACTCAGTGACTATCTTCAGATCGCGGCGATGCGCCTCGCGAACAAATATTTTGAAGTCGCGCAAGGTCCCGCAGGAAGGATGGATATCGGTATAGTCAGAAATATCATATCCATCGTCACGCATCGGCGACGGATAAAACGGAAGTAGCCAGAGCGTGGTGACTCCCAACGAATGCAGGTAGTCGAGTTTGGCCGTGAGGCCGGAGAAATCACCAACCCCGTCACCATTGCTGTCGTAGAAGGAACGGACGCGCAGTTCATAGAAAATGGCATCTTTGTACCACAAAGGATCAGAGGTGAAACCGTCTTCAGGTTGATGATTAGTGGGCACGAATAAAACTCACAGCCGCTCCTCGACGCGGAGGATATGCGCCGGCTCGACACCAGGATCGAGCCGCACGTAGTTGCGGTCGGACCACACATACTTCGCGCCGGTCAGGAGATCAGTGACTCGATAGCTGCGGCCCGCAGCCACGCCGATTAACTCCGGCGGGACGAAGGCCGTGCAAAAGTGTGCGTTCAGTGGATCCAGATTGACGGCGACCAGGATGATATTACTCTTGTCGCGTGTCTGTTTCGCGAAGAACATGATTTGATCGTTGTCGGTGGTTAGAAACTCAAGATTGAGAAACTGTTGGAGCGCAGGGTTGTCGCGGCGAATCGAGTTGACGCGTCCGATGAGCTCCTTGATATTTCCGGGACGGTTCCAGTCGCGCTTCTTGAGCTCGTACTTCTCCGAGTGCAAGTATTCCTCGGTGCCCGGTACCGCTTCGCTCTCCAACAATTCAAACCCGCTGTAGATGCCGTAGGAGGGCGATAAGGTCGCCGCGAGTACGAGCCTCATGTTGAAAGCAGCACGTCCGCCAAGCTGTAATACCGGCGCTAGAATGTCGGGAGTATTGGTAAAGAAGTTAGGCCGAAAGTACTCCTTCATCGGCGTTTGCGTCAGCTCAGTGAGATACTCAGTCAGTTCGACCTTGCTATTGCGCCAGGTGAAATAGGTATACGACTGAGTAAAGCCAGCTTTAGCCAGTGCCCTCATCATCTTCGGACGCGTAAACGCTTCGGCCAGGAAAATGACCTCCGGATTGGAAGCCTGCACTTCATTGATTAGCCAGTTCCAGAATTGCACCGGCTTGGTATGCGGATTGTCGACGCGAAAGATCTTCACGCCATGCCCGCGCCAGAACTTCACTACCCGCATCAGCTCCTCGAGCAATCCGCGCTGATCGGGAGTATCGAAATCGATCGCATAGATATCCTGGTATTCCTTGGGCGGGTTCTCGGCGTACTTGATGCTGCCGTCTGGCCGGTGTTGAAACCAATTCGGATGCTCGCGCACCCACGGATGGTCGGGCGAGCATTGGATCGCGAAATCGAGAGCCACCTCGATTCCAAGACGGTTAGCGGCAGCGTTGAACCGATCGAAATCCTCCAGCGTCCCAATCGACGGATCGATCGCCGTATGCCCTCCGGCCTCACTGCCAATCGCCC
>Ga0209420_1001094_pt1 | contig 13212 bp, 14 predicted proteins | sample BlaSpr_A8_OM1_O1_FD_187972 | JGI IMG/M metagenome (GOLD analysis project Ga0209420, IMG submission 187972) | Forest soil microbial communities from Thunder Bay, Ontario, Canada - Black Spruce, Ontario site 2_A8_OM1_O1 (SPAdes) (version 2) | ecosystem: Environmental > Terrestrial > Soil > Boreal... | reverse complement strand
GAAGGACTTGGTGAAGCTTGGGGCCCGATCCGAAAGTATTGGGCATCACCCACAGCAGAGAATCGCGACATACTTCGGCAAAGTATTTTGACAGCGGGCGGAACGCGCTGGCAGTACACCCAGGGCGTAGCAAATCCGGAGACCGTTCCGCCTGAGTCCTACACACTGGATACGGCTCTGCTGGAACGGCCAGGGAACAAAGAGATTCAGCTCGATTTGTTTTTGGATTATGCGTCGAACGTAAAGCTCTATCCGAAATTCCAGGAATATTTTCGCAGATCGAAGCCGCCTTTGCTCGCGATCTGGGGCAAGAACGATCCCTTTTTCATCCCCGCGGGGGCCGAAGCGTTTCGAAAAGACATACCTAGCGCGAAGGTTCAGTTCCTCGATACCGGACATTTTGCGACGGAGACTCACGTCGTCGAAATTGCTTCCGCAATGAAAGACTTCCTCGCCGCAAATGGCCTCGCCCGCTCTGCCACAGGAAGCGAACCTCAACGATGAGCTTGTTCTTTCCTAACTCGCCGATCGTTTTGGCGAGAGGTCAACGAGAAGGGCGCTTGTTGTCATCTCATTTTCACCGAGAGAGGATTGGAACGAGGAGGGAGAAAATGCAACATCGTAGCTTTCCCGGTGCGCTCACAGCTGCATCTGTAGGGGTTGCGCTTGAGGGCTCTTTTGCTGAATTTGGGCAAGCGCAAGACGCCTCACCAGTTGTCGGAAGTTTGCCTGGGCAGGCCGCCAAGAGGGGCGAATTTCCCCAGAACTCAACGGTAATTTTGGTCCATGGGGCGTGGGCCGACGGCTATTGTTGGAGCAGCATAATTCTGCCTCTGGAGCGGCGCGGTCTTAAAGTGATCTGTGCGCCGATCCCTCTCACGTCCTTGACCAAGGATGCTGCGGCTTTGAGTTGGGCACTGGGACGGACCAGCGGCCCAGTTGTCCTGGTGGGGCACGCCTACTCAGGCGCCGTGATCGCCGCGGTGCGGGAAGACCGGGTCAAGTCTCTGGTCTATATCGCGGCGCTCGCGCCGGATGAGGGCGAGACCGTCTCCACGGTGTTCTATCGCGATGCACCCCATCCGGAAGCGCCCAAACTGGCTCCCGATTCCCATGGGTTTATATGGATGCCGGAAGACGGGTTTCGCCGAGCGGTTGCTCAAAAGGCCTCGGCCGATCAAACAAACATCGCGGCTGCCGTGCAACGGCCGATTGCGGTTCAGTGCATTGAAGAGCCGGCGCCGGCGCCGCTTTGGAAATCAAAACCGTCTTGGTTTTTGATCGCTGAGGAAGACCGCATGATCAATCCGAAAACTCAGCATTTCATGGCGGATCGGATGGGTGCAACCGTTCGGTCGCATCGTGTGGACCACACTCCCATGTACACCGACCCGGACCTAGTCGTGAAGGTGATCTTGGAGGCGGCGTCCGAAACCCCTTCGCGAGTGGGTTCTCCAGCCGCTTAGCTTTCTTATTCAAATATTCCCCAGAAGCGGTGTCATGACGACCAAATCTATCGCCGTTGTTACCGGTGCAAGTCAAGGCATAGGGCGGGCCACAGCCCTGCGGCTCGCACGGGATTTCTCAGGCGTTGTGCTTGTGGCGCGGAATAAGGAGAGTTTGGAAGAAACTGCGATCGAAGTCAGGTCTCTTGGGGCCGAAGCAATGATTTATGCCGTCGACCTGCGCGAACCGCAATCGGCAAAGACCGTCATCGGGGAAGCCCTCAAACGCTTTGGCAGGATCGATGCCCTGCTGAACATCGCGGGTGCTGTGCCTCAAACCGATTTGTTCCAGATGACCGACGCGCAATGGGACGACGGCATGGCGCTCAAGCTGCACGGCGCCCGCCGCTTGACCATACAAGCTTGGGACGCATTGAAAGCCTCGAAGGGCTCTGTCGTGTTGATGTCCGGAAACGCAGCTCTCGATCCCAGGCCGGGATCTGCCGCAGTCGCGTCGATCAACGCAGCTATCAACGCGCTCGCGAAAGCATTTGCAGAACAGGGGATCAAAGACGGAGTACAGGTCAACAGTGTCGCGCCCGGGGCGGTGATGACAGGACGCCGGCGGTCCTTCTTTGAAAGTTGGGCACCTGCGCACAATCTCAGCGTGGAAGACGCGATCCAGAAATTTCCGGAGAAAGCCGGCATCACCCGCTTTGGAACGCCGGAGGAGATCGCCGATTTGATGAGTTATCTGCTGTCACCGGCCGCGAAGTGGATTACCGGCGCTTCTGTGCGTATGGACGGCGGGGAGATCAAGACCATCTAGGCGGGGAGTGCATGGAAATCACAACTTCGAATGGCAGTCAAAAGAGCACCTCGTTGTCTGCCGTTTGCCCAGCTACGAATCCTTGGAATAAGGAGGAAGCCTTGGAACGTCGTACCTTTCTTGGAGTGCTTAGCGCCGCGTCCCTAGGTGTGCTGTCGGAGGGCTCCTTTACCGGATTCGCGCAAGAGCAAGAAGACACCGCACGAACTGGCGCAGCATCTGGTGATCACGGCGTTTTCGAGACCTCTCAAGTCGAGGTCTCAGGAAACACAGTTTTCCTGCGCCGCTATGGAACGGGGCCGGCCATTCTGCTGGTACACGGTTTCCCGCGCACGAGCCTGATGTGGCGGTTCCTCGCGCCGAAGCTTGCGGAAAATCACACCGTGATCTGCGTAGACCTGCGCGCCTACGGCCGAAGCGGGAGCCCCGAGTCCAGGAATGACCACTTTCCTTATTCGAAGCGGGCGATGGCACACGAACTGGTCGAAACGATGGTCAAACTTGGCTTTCCAACGTTTACGTTGGTCGGCCACGATCGCGGAGGAAGAGTTTCCTACCGGCTCGCTTTGGACCATCCCAAGAACGTAGAGCGCCTCGCTGTATTCGATGTGATTCCGATTCTTGAAGCATGGAACCGGTCAGATTCGCGGTTCGCACAGACCTACTGGCCGTGGATTTTGCTGTCGCAGAAGGCCCCGCTCCCGGAGAGCTATCTGCTCGGCGCGCCCAAGGCCGTCTTCGACAACCCCTTTGGACACGGTTCGTTCGGCCCCGAGATTCTCGACGAATACGTTTCCAACTATCGCGACCCGGCTCGTGTCCATGGAATCTGTGAGGAATATCGAGCCGCGGCAACGATTGACGTCGAACACGATCGCGCTGACAAGGAAGCCTCCAGACGAATCGAATGCCCGATGCTGCATTTATGGGCCGAGGGTGGCCCGCTCGACACTTTCTATGCAAAAGACGGTGGTCCGCTCGGCATCTGGCGGCAATGGGCTCCGCGAGCGCAAGGACAGCCAATGAAAGGCGGCCATTTCTTCCCGGAAGAAAATCCTGACGACACCGCTGTTCTGGTCAAACGGTTCCTTTCAGCCTAGGAGCAGTCGCTGGTTTCCTCGTGTTGCACATTTCGAAGGGGATTAGCCCACATGCTTGAACTCAAGGAGATACGAAAGTGAAAAAGTGGATACGCGTTGCAATTCCTGTTGCCGCGGTCGCAGGTTTCGTCGCCTGGTATGCATTTCGGCCAGAGCGGCTTGTGATCAATCGGCGTGTTGACGAAGCGTTGCCGACCGCACAAGGCGGCTCGTCGCCGCAGCCTCTTGTTTCGGGACAGTTCTACGGCATTTTGCACCCGACGGCGGGTACGGCAACCATCTACCAGATGGGAGATGGCACTCGCGTTCTTCGCTTTACGGGCTTCAGCACGTCAAATGGTCCTGATGTGCATGTCTACATGGTTGCCGCCGACGATGCGAAGGACGCAGCGACCGTGCAAAAGGCCGGCTTCGCCGATCTGGGAGTCATCAAGGGCAACGTCGGCGACCAAAACTACACACTTGGTAGCGACCTGGACTTGGCTAAGTACCGCGCAGTGTCCGTATGGTGCAAACGATTCAGCGTGAATTTCGGAGCCGCGGCGCTGAGACCGACAGAGGCATCGCCAAATCACTAAGACACGACTTCTCAATTCCTGGAGGGGAGCACACGAGGACACGATGGACTTGTGGGCTATGGCTGCAGTCGCGTTTTTGGTTTTCTACAGCAATTACATGGTCGCGCCCCTCATGCCGGCGTTCTCGCGAGAGTTTGGTGTACGTCCCGATGGACTCAGCTGGTTGGTGCCGGGCTTCTCGATCGCGTACGGCGTCTCAACTCTCATCTATGGGGTTTTGTCCGATCGTTTGGGAAGAATTCCGGTTCTGTTAGTCCTTCTGCCCTTTGCCTCACTGACGACGCTCCTGATTTCCTTTGCAACGAGCGCGCGAGAACTGATCACACTGCGAATTCTGACAGGCCTCGGGTCTGGCGGCATCGTCACGATCGCTTTGGCTTCCATCGGAGATCGGTACCCCTATGTGGTTCAGGGACGCCCGATGGGAACGATTTTCGGAGCCGTTGCGGCGGGGATGGGTTTGGGTTCTAGTTTGGGCCCTATCTTGAATTCCCTGGTCGGATGGCGGAGCGAGTTTCGCGCGCTTGCGGGCGGATTTGCTGTGATCGCGATCTTCCTCGTCCGGCGTACTCGATCATTTATCCTTGCGAAGCAGCGATCCTATCCCTACCACAGGATCGCATTGGAATACCTATATGTCCTTCGCTCTCCGCGCGGTCGTCGGACGATGGCTTTCATCTTCTGTAACGGAGTTTTTCACGGAGGAATCTTCGCTTGCCTGGGTTTGCTCATCGCAAGCCGGTATCGTCTCGAAGACGTGGGAATCGGGTTGGTGCTTGCGGGGTATGGACTACCAGATCTTCTGTTCGGCGGAATGATCGGAGGATGGGGAGATAGCTACGGAAGGCGATACGTCGTTCCACTCGGGTTTTTTTGGGCGGGCGTATGCGCCCTCTCTCTTGGGCTACCGGTTTCGCCTGTCGTCGCCGCCGTCATAATTACGGCGTTGTCGGTAGGTTTCGAAGCTACGCATCCGCTCATGTCAAGTATCGCTACGTCTCTAGATCCCGGATTCAGAGGTCAAATCACTGGCCTTGCCACATTCACTAAATTCCTCGGCATGGGCGTCGGAGCGCTCGCCTTTCAATACTTAATCGGGCTCAGCTTCGGAAGGGCGCTGTTTGTCTTCGGCACCTCGGAGATTGTTGTGGGCCTTGCAGCCATATTTGCGTTTCGCAATGAGCATCCGGCGTTGCCAATCACGTTAGCCAGAATATGCGGACCTTAATGGCCGCCTCCGTTTAGGGAACGGAGAGTCGAATGAAGAGCACGAAAGATGCTTCCCCTGCTCAGGTGAGCAAGAATGTGCAACCCGAGGAGTTCGATTTGGGTCATTCTCGGCGGCACGGGTTCGACCGTTGCTGGTTGGACGTTTGCTGGAGAAGGAAGACGTGTCGCAGTCGAGAGTCCGTTCGTTCCGAATCTGGCGGTTGAGGTGCCAACCCCGGTACGACGGAGGCTGCAAACGAACTTAGTGGGGCCCTTATCCAAGCGATTTCAGATCTAAGGAAGAACTTGCGAACCGTCGTTCCACTCCGCGAATTTCAAGGACTCACGAACGAGGAAACCCGCTCAACGTCTCGATTTGACCGTGGCCGCCGTCAAAAGCACGGGTTTTTCATGCAAGACGATGGCACCGGTGGCGATTCGAACGAAAACTCAAGCCGACAAGACATTGGCTCTGTGATTAGCATGTAAACTACGCAGTTAGCGAGTTAGCTTTCGGAAGTAGACTAACTTCGTGCGTCCCCATCGAAGGGATGAACCTTGACGACATCGCGGGATTCATCGTGCCTTGAACCTCTTCTATGACCACACCTTACACACCTCCGAGTATTGATGAATACCTGCGCAAGCGCCTTATGCCCGTGGAGGGTGCGATCCCGCATGTGCAGGGCATCGAGATGTACGGTAGTTCCATTCCCGCAGGAACGGTCGGCGGCGATCTGTTTGAGTACATAAACTTTCAGCAACGCTACGACATTGATGCGCGTATTCAGCGGGCCTTGAAGCGATCCCAGGAGTATCTCGAGCCTCTGCCCGTAGGGGCGCTGCCGCGCAATACGGTGGACGATCATGTGGAATGGCTGAAATCAAGATCGCCCAACAATTCGGAGCTGGAGAGAGAGTACAGAGCCGCACGAAGTTCGGAACAGGTACGGGTCGCCGAGGATCTGCATGAGTTGTACAGCACTGCGGGAGTCCTGTTGGTCGACGCCCAGGGGCATGGAATCATTTCAGCGAAAATCGCGTCCACGGTCCACGATACGTTTCATGCCCTTATGCTTTCAGAACTCGATCACCGAGGAAAAACCACGCCAGAGTTATTTGAGAGGATCAACCTGCGGCTGGCGCTGTCGGTCACGGCCCGCAATGCGCTGGGCAGAAGTGAGCAAGCGAATGCCCAGGAGATCGCGACTATGCTTTACGGTGAGGTGCGCCCATTTGGGTACTTCCGATTCGTGAACTTCGGACACCCGCCCCCTCTGGTCTTTTCCGCTGAATACCGCAAGTTTATGGACATTGACAGAAGTCGAATGGTGCAATTCCTTCCACTGGGCGTGCAGATCCCAGAAGATCACCCGGATCGCAACAGGTATTTGTCACTGGATTTCCGGAGGAGACCAGTGAAGTCCTCTGATCTAGCCGAGCTAACGCTGATGAGCCCGGGGGACATATTCTTTCTCTATACAGACGGAGTTTATGACGGCAGCGACAGAGGAGCACGCCAGCAACTCGAGGAAGTCATGCGCGAGCACTACCGGCGACCAGCAAAGGAAATCTGCAGTGCGTTGCTCGACCACGCTCTAAGAGAAGACGATCGTCTCCGGCAGATTGGAGAGCAGGATCGTATCGACGATAAGACCGTCTTCATCATCAAGCGAAACTGACGACTGAAATGACGGCGTTGTGGCTGGTCTAATGGCAAAATTGTGGAACAACTAGAGGATTCGATAGGTGTGCGCGCTGACCGTTTGGCGGATCCGGGTTTATGCCGCTTTGTAGCAGATCTTTTCGGGGTCGCCGTTCGCCCAAGCCCACCACAATCACCGATGCCCGCGACCGCAATTGAAACGGCCTGGCTCTAGGTCGCGCCGCCTACTTCACAGCCTCAGGCGCTGTGACTATAGCCGCCGCCATTGCGAGCTTGTGATCTTTGTCCCAGGGCGGCCCGACGGCACTCCGCACCTGGAGAAAGTGAGCCTCGAGGTTCTCCACACGCAACGCCTGGCTCGCCGCACCGAATACGCTCTTCGCGTCGTACCAGTGGACGGGCCAACCCCGTGCCTCGGCCGCGGAGGCCAGGGCCTTTCGGTACATCACCCAGTCGGCAACGTTCTGCGCACGGTAGTTCTTGATTCGCTCGGCAACCGTATGTGGAAGCTGTGGGCATTTGCGAAGGGCGACACCAAGGATACGCGGTACCACCATCGCGACAGCGTCCAAGGCAAGCACCGCGTGCCGCTCCGCTGACACGCGCACGCGCTCTACTAACTTTACAGCCTCGTCGAGTGGGAGCACTCGGCCTTCGCTGTGGTGCGGAAGCTTCGGCAAGCCCTCGCCCACGAGTTCCATCCGGCGGCGGTCGAGGAGCGTCCCATCACGCGTCACCGTCACCAGCACCGCCCAGCCGCCATGATCTGATACCCCGATGATCCCACCATCCTTCGACATGATGTTCTCTCAAACTTAACTTCGCCATTTTCGGGATTGGGAGTTGGTTGATTGGCTGCGATGCAACGACTCAGCAATACCAGTCCTGTAAGCGACTACGTTCTTGAGATGCCATCTCGAAACTCTGATACACCGTCGCCCTCCCAAAAGCCAGATGTTTCCGTAGGGCGGCGCGAGAATCTCATCAACTATCTCTTGAAATCACCTGAATAGAACTCAACGCTCTTCTTCATGGACGGCAGCTCTCGGTTTGTGATCGCGACGGTCAGGGTGTCGTCATATGGCCCGCCCGGGTGGAGCGCATACTGGTACGAGCACAAAAAGAAAAAGCGGGCAGTGATTCTGCCCGCCTTCTCAGGTAAACCGACCTTCGCTAGCTAAGCGGAACGCCCAGGAAACCCGGACGCCCAGGAAAGGCAATCGCCTTAGTTGCCCGAACTTGACGTCGTGGCCGCAGGCTGAGCATTCGCCTTCGGGATGCTCACGTAGCCGCTGACGGTGTTCTTTCCAACTTTGTTGATGACCATTTCTTCTGGGAAGCGCGCGCCCGAAGTATAGAAGAAGATCGGCTCATTCAGCGCACGGTTCTTCTTCTCAAACCTCTTGTCTTCCACGGTCATGGTCACGGTGAAGCGGTTGCTCTTCTCGTTGACGCCCTTGAGTTCGACGGTCACATTTCCCACCTTGACCGGCTTGTTCTTGCCGTCAACGTTGAATTCGACGTAGTCGCGCTCGCCAAGGCGGCGTAGCTGGTCGATTTCATCATGGTTGCGCGCGATCAGGGTGCCCATCTCGCTGCGCGCCATCTTCAGATCTTCCTTCGTGCTGTTCAGGTCGGTCTGCACGCCGCCGACTTTGGTGTCGACCGTCTTCACGTCATCGTTGGTTGCCTTGGTCGCCAGTTCGGTGTGAACCGAGGTGTCCAATGCGGTTAGCTTCTCCGTCGTCGCGTCGTTCAGCTTTGTCGTTTCTTCGCGCGCGGTCTTCAGCTGCCCTTGGGTAATTTTGAGTTTCTTGGTTACAACGGTGAGGTCGCCCTGCAGATCCGCGTTAGCCTTTTCATCTTGCGCTAGACGGTCTTTCAAGGAGGATACATCTTGCTGCACAGCCTGCTCCGACGACTTGATCTGTGCCGTCATCGTTTGCTGCGTGGTATCCAGCTTCGAAGACGCGTTCCAACCGAACCACAAGCCACCGATCGCAATGAGTCCCAATACGATCATCGCGGGAAGGTGCCAAGATGGTGATTCTCGTTCAATGATTTCTGACATATAGAATCTTTCTCCTCACCCCTGATTGGGCGATCTCTATTCTTCTTCCACTAACCGGCCCGTAACACTGAAGGAGCATGCCTTGCACCAAATGGCAGGGATCGCCCGAGAGGAAAACGAGTCCGTAACTTACTGTCGCGCTTGGTCTTGCAAAAAAGGAAAACAGATGCTGAAAATTACCGCGAGTACTAGTCCTGGGAAAGATTACTCGATGGTTGATTTTCCCCTGAATTTCGTCGGCAATTCACCCTAGGGAATCTCCACACCCAGATCCCGAAGCCCCTGGAGCAAACCTTCCTTGGACTGGTAATGAATGCCGGCCATGCCCAGACTTCGAGCCGCCTCGACGTAGCCGAGGATATCGTCTATATAGACGGCCTCGTTGGACTGCACCTTTGCGCCCCGCAACGCCTCTAAATACGCGATAGGGCTGGGTTTACTGGCGCCTACCGAGCACGAATAAACGCGTGCCGGAAAGAACCGGAAGAACTCATAACTCGCCTCCATATGGGCAACATGAATCGGGTCGGTATTGGATAGCAGCGCCAGGCGATAGTTCTCCGACAGCCTCTCGAATAGGCTGGTCTCCTGCATCGGCTGGGGATCAAGCACGCGGTTCCAGACTTCGGTGAATTGCTCAAAGCTGGAGGTTGTGCCAAGGCGCCTTGAGAGGTGTAGGTGCCAGTCACGGGCGGTCATGCGGCCCTCTTGCCAGTCGGCCCACCGGGGATCGTTCTCGATGGCGCGCCAAATCTCTTCCGGCGAAAGGGACAGGCCAGCAGCCAAGCCGGTCATCGCCCGGGCGACATCGATGCGAATCAAGACCCGTCCGATATCGAAAATTACCGCACGCAACTTCCGCGACGCCATTCCTCTATCACTTTCCTTTGGCCAAGATGGTCTTTCGCGAGCGCAAAATACTGATCACCGCGGGCAGGACGGAGAGCACCGCCACAATCAGGATTACATAGTGTATGCGTTGGCCGATATTGGGAACATTCCGACCCAGAAAAAATCCACCCAGGATCGTGGCGCTCACCCAGCATATCCCTCCGACAATATCGAACACAACGTAGCGCGAATACGGCATATTCGCCGCGCCCGCCACCGGAGGACAAAAAGTGCGTACGATCGGGACGAACCTCGCCAGTATCACCGCCCGCCCGCCGTATTTTTCGTAGAATTCGTGAGCCCGCTGCAAGTGGCTACGTCGGAACAGCAACGAGTCTTCGCGGTGATAGAGCGCAGGCCCGGCGGCCCGGCCGATCCAGTATCCGATCTGATCACCGACAATCGCGCAAGCCATAACCGGCAATAGCAGTCCGCGAAGCGGCAGCACATCGGCCGCGGCAAAAATCCCCGCGGTAATCAGCAAGGAATCACCCGGCAGAAAAAAGCCCACGAAAAATCCGGTTTCAATGAAGACGATACAACAGACCAGGGGAGCGCCGCCCCAACGGATCAGTTCCTTGAGTCCGTCCGGGTTGTAGAGAGAGCGGAGCAGGTGAACCAGAGATTCGAGCACGCGTCGTTGTTCCTTGGAGAAGTAGTAGCGATTGCTTGCGATACAGGCGCGAGCTCGAGAGCGCGCGAACGAACCGCGGTGAACGCACCGCATCCAATACGGTAACAGAAAAGCGTGAAATCATCGCCGCATTCGTACCAGAGGACGCCGAAAGTGCCAAACACAGCGATCCATGCGTTCAAGCGCCTCATCGCACGGCCTCCGCGGCCATCAGTGTGTTTTGCAGATCCGTTTCCAGGCCGTCGCGGCCTGCCTTTGCGCGCTCCAGATATTTCCGGATGCGCGGCAGAGCCCGGCGAGTCACTTCCGCTCCCGCTTCGATGGCCTCATCGGTTCGGTCGAAGGCATCCCACGCGAATGACTGTACGTCGGGCCGCAGCACCAGGTCGGCGTGGCGTTCCCAAACTTCCAGCTGATGCTTCTGCGCGGCGCTGACCGCCCGCGTCACGACTTGAAATATGTTGGATGGCGATCCGCGATCTCCGTCCTGAATCCCCACGGACACGCCTAGCACGAATTCCGCCCCCAGATTGCGCGCCGCGCGGGTTGGCACCGGCGCTACAAGCCCACCGTCGGCCAGGCACCGCGTGCCGATCTTCACCGGCTCAAACAAACCCGGAAACGCGCAGCTGGCTCGAATGGCGTCAACGAGATTGCCATGCGTAAGCACCACCGGTTCGCCGGTATTCAGGTCCGTGGCCACCACCGCCATCGGTATTGGCAGATCCTCAAAATTCTTGGAATCGAAGACTCGCGCGATCAAATCGCCGAGTCGCTGGTTACTGGCCAACCCTAGCCGTGAAACCCGCCAGCTGCCGATATCCCGAAACTTCAGCGTCCGGCAGGTGGCGATGATGCGCGCCAGCGACGCCCCGCTGGCATAGGCTGCGCCAAGAATGCTGCCCACGCTGGTTCCCGCAATGCATGTGATTGGAATGTGGTTTTGTTCAAGGACTTTCAGGACTCCCAGGTGCGCGAAACCGCGCGCGAACCCGCCGCCCAGGGCGAGCCCTATTCCGGCCCGGCTGGCGGGGATAGGACCACTGCCCAGTCCGGCTTGGTTATCTCGCATCACGGGGATAAGGATGCCAATTCGCCCTGCGCGAGCCAATGGTTCTAGCGTCCCGCACGAGCAGTACGTTTGTACTTCGCCTGAATTCACGTCGGGTTCGCATGCCCAAATGCCAAACAGTACGTTCTTACTACTCCGGTACCCTCGCTGTACCATTGGCGGTTTTCGAGCCATGCGCGATTCTGCTTGCGTCAGGAACGCAGTGCTGAGGGGGCTGAAATGGACAGCGCATACAAGTCATGGGTAGGGCTTCCGGTTGTTCTAAGAGTGGCTCTTGGAGACATCAAAGTGCCGCTGCGGGGCAAGATGCTGAAGGATGGCGGAGATACGATCCGGATGCGGATCGACGGTTGTGACATCGATATCTACAAGACGATGATTTTGGCGGTGGAAGAAGACGCGATGGTGCTGCTACCAGCTTGAGGAGGCACATATGAACAACCAAGTCCCGAAATATGTGACCCAAGGACGCGCCGCTCTTTTACTTGGAATCGAGGAAGAGGAGTTGCGGCGCATCTCCAGCGAATCCGGGTTAGGTCATACCGAGAGCGCCGGGGAAGAGAAAGAGACCTTCTTCACCTACGACGAGTTGCGGCAGATTTGCCTGCTCTCGACGCACCAGGTGCACTAGACAAAATTTAAACAAGTTTCCTCCGGCCCCCCTCAAGCAGTAACCCCCAACCCCGGGTCTTCTCCCCCCAGAAGCCCCGGGGTTTCCCTTTTTCCGGCGAGTTCAATAGACTTACCGCCGGCTCAATTCCTCGGGAGACTCACGAATGCCTTTCCAGAGGTTTTTGTTCGGCAGGATGTGCGTGGTATTAGGTCTGGGTGTCCTTCTGGGGGTCGCTTTTGCTTACGCTGAGAAGAGTTCCACGCCCCGAGAAACGTACGATGTGGTGATCGCCGCCGGCCGGGTAATGGATCCCGAATCGGGGCTGGATGCCGTGCGTAACGTGGGTATCCGGGGCGGCAAGGTTGCCGCTATTTCCGAGGGGCCTCTAGCAGGGAAGACGACCATTGACGCCAAGGGCTTGGTCGTCGCGCCTGGCTTCATCGATCTCCATGAGCACGGACAGGAGCCGCGGAACTATCAGTTCCAAGCCCACGACGGCGTGACCACCTCACTGGAACTCGAGGCCGGCACGGACGATGTCGCCAAATGGTATGCCGCACGGGAAGGGAAGTCGCTGATCAACTTCGGCGTGAGTATCGGACACATTCCCGTGCGCATGAGCGTAATGCACGATCCGGGCACCTTTCTGCCAACCGGAGATGCGGCGCGTCGAGCCGCCACTCCGGAAGAAATCAACGAGATGGTTGCGGCGATGGATCGAGGCTTCCGTCAGGGCGCGCTTGCAGAGGGCATGGGAATCAACTACACCGCCGCAGCGTCGCACCAGGAGATCGTGGAAATGTTTCGCGCGGCGGCGAAGTACGGCGCTTCGGTGCACGTGCATCTACGCTACGCGGGGATCAAAGAACCGGCGACGGGATTGACCGGCTTGGAAGAGGTGGTCGCGGCGGCTGCAGAGACCGGGGCGCCACTGCACGTCGTACACATCACCAGCATGGGATTGAAGTTCACGCCGGACTTGATCGCCATGGTCGAAGGCGCGCAACACCACGGTCTCGACGTAACCACCGAGTGCTATCCCTATACGGCTGGCAGCACCATGCTCCAATCGGCAATTTTCGATCCTGGGTGGCAAGAGAGCCA
>Ga0209420_1001093_pt1 | contig 13213 bp, 3 predicted proteins | sample BlaSpr_A8_OM1_O1_FD_187972 | JGI IMG/M metagenome (GOLD analysis project Ga0209420, IMG submission 187972) | Forest soil microbial communities from Thunder Bay, Ontario, Canada - Black Spruce, Ontario site 2_A8_OM1_O1 (SPAdes) (version 2) | ecosystem: Environmental > Terrestrial > Soil > Boreal... | reverse complement strand
GGTGCTGGTGATGGCCGGCGCTTGATCGACCGTCAAAGTGAACTGCTGCGTGGCGTTGGGCGAAACGCCGTTGTTTGCCGTGATCGTGATGGTATAGGTCCCACCGGTGCCTGCCGTAGCGATTCCGCTGAGCAAGCCGCTCGGTGAAAGTTGAACGTTCAACGGCAACGTTCCTGTTTCGCTAAACGCCGGCGTGGGCGAACCGGTAGCCGTCACCTGGAAGGAGCCAGTGGCACCGACGGTGAAGATCGTATTGTTGGCGCTGGTGATGGCGGGCGCCTGTGAACCGGCAACCACCGTCAGGGTGAATGACTGCGTGGCATTCGGGCCTACGCTATTGCTCGCTGTGATGGTAATCGGATAGGAGCCCGCTGTTCCCGCGGCCGGTGTCCCACTCAGCACGCCGGTGGATGACAAGGTCACATTGCTGGGCAGATTGCCGGTTTCGGTGAACGAGGGCGCCGGGAATCCGGTTGCGACGACCTGGAACGATCCATTCGTGCCTACTGTGAAGGTCGTGCTGTTGTTGCTGGTTATTGCGAGGGACTGATCGACGACGATCACCAAGTTCTCGACAGCAGGTGAACCCACGCCGTTCGATGCGGTGATCGTGATTGGATAATCGCCACCGGTTCCTGCCGCAGGTGTGCCACTCAGAACACCCGTCTCGGTGGTGAAGATCAATCCACTCGGCAAGGTCCCTGACTCGGTGATCGTTGGCGCGGGATAGCCGGTGGGCGTCAGTTGGAAAACTCCACCTGATCCTGATGCGAAGGCCACATTGTTTGTATTCGTGCTGCACCCCGTTACGCAGGTTCCGCTAAGAGCCGGAGCCGAAGGCGGCGGCGGGGTCTGCACGGGATTGCTGCCCGTGCTGGTGGGAGGGAAAGCCACAACCAAGTCATTGAACTGCCGAATTGTGCCGCCAATTCCCGCGTCGACGGGTTCAACCGGGTTGAAGAACGAGGTGACATCAAACTCAAACTGGCACGAATACGGCTCGTCGGTCTGGCTTCCTACAGGCCCAACAACCATGGGCTGGCCGCAAATCGTGCCGTAGGGTGAAGTCGGCGTGAAGGCATAGTCGGGATCGTCGTACAAACGCGGCAAGCTTCCCGTGTAGGTCGGTGAAGGCGGCGTGAACGAATCGTTGTTCCAGGTGATCTTCAAATTCACGAGGTTCACGTAATCGCTCGGCGGAGGTTCCTGGCCCGGAGTTGGGATACAAGGACCACTCGCCTGCGGCACGCAGTAATAAATATCGTAGTGAACGCAATTGCCGTTCGCGTAGGGGTAGCACAACGGCGTGATGGTATTTCCATTCGCGTCCGTACCGAAATTGAAGAAGGTCTCGAAGCGGCAGTCAAAATCCGTGGGATCGGTGACGCTACCGCCTGCTGGGCAAAGTCCATTTGCCTGAAATTCCGTCGCGGTCACGACCATGGTGAATGGCTGAAGCACCTGCGGCAGCGCGAACTCAAAGGCGCTCGCGTTCGGGCCTTGAGCGGCCGTGCAGGGATTGCTCGGGGTAATGGGACTCGGATTGCCGGGACAGTTAAAGCCGGCGGTAGATACCACGTTAATCCCGGGGGTGAGAGTGAACGTCTGCGATTGCGGCGGCGCGATAAAGTTGGCCGTCACGTTCGTGGTAGGCGTGAGGGTGACCATGCAGCTCGTGGCTGTCCCTGCCGAAGCGCAGGCGCCGCCCCATCCCGCGAAGGTCGAGGCTGGACTGCCCAAGGGCGTCGCGGTCAGATTGACGGTGGGATTACCGCTGCCGGCCGAATAGTTTGCCGTGCAGTTGCTGCCTGCGGTGACTACGCCATTGTTTTCCTGGCAATCGATCGCTCCAGAAATTTCGGTCACTTGTCCGTTGCCTGCGCCGAGCTCAGTGACGGTGAGGGTGTCTGAGGAAGTTCCGGGGCCCACACTCAGCACCACTGAGGTCGGATTGTAAGTAACGTTCCAGGCGAGTCCGCCAGAGAGCGCCGGGCCGTTAATCGATGCAAACGTGCCGGTAATCGACGACGCCGTCAGAATTGTGAATGTATTGCCGTTCGAAGGAGTAAACCCGCCAAAAAGGCTGACGTTCACATCGCCTGCCAAAGCTGCCGCGCCGGTTACATTCAACACAGAGTTCAGCGTGGTGGCATTAACCGTGCCGATTGCGACGTCCAGCGCTCCGCCGGCGACTTGCGTGTAAGTCTGGGTGTCGCTAACAGCGCCTGGGACTGGCGACCCATCCGGGAAAATGATGCCCGAGTTGGTCAGCGGTTGAACGATATTCATCACGCCAACGCCGGTCGTCTCCACCAAACCCTGGTTGGTAAACGGCGTGGCATCGATCTGGAGGGTGCCGCTACTCGAATTATTGGCATTCACCGTTCCTTGGTTTGTAAAGGAAAGGCCGTTGTTGCCAATGTCGCCCAAGCCGGAAATGGTGTTGTTGCCATTGATCAAAACAGAAGCACCCGACGGACGGCGGATTAGCGCTGCCCCGTTGGTCATGGTGACTGACCCGCCACCGGTCAGGGTCACCGTGTTGACGATATTCATCCACGTTCCGGCTCCCGACGAGTCAATGATGATTGAGCCGGTGTTGTTGATCGTGCCCATGAAATTGGTCTGGCCGTTGTTTTGAATCTGGAACGTGCCCGCATTTGTTAGTGTGCCCTGCGTGCTGCCGTCGAGAACCGGCGTGCTACCCACACCAACCATCGTTCCGGGCAAAGTACCCGGGGCGGTGGAGATGGTTCCGCCCTCTATTTGGGACCCATTCACGAAATTCACGGTTGAACCGCTGCCCGCGATAATCGTCGCGCCAGCGTTAACAACGGGAACGCTGATCTGCAGAATGCCCTCGCCGGTCGATTCCCAAAGACCCTGATTGACCGCACCTGCGGCATCGATGCTGAGCGTGCCACTCGGGACGTTTGAGTTCACAACGCCGGCCGCCTGGTTGATGAAGGTCATCCCGTTGTTTCCAATGTCACCCAGGCCGGAAATGTTGTTGTTTACGTTGGTCAGCACTGAGGTGCCCGAGGGGCGGCGAATCAGCGCCGCACCGTTGGTCATGCTGACCGTGCCACCGCCAGTCAGAGTCACCGGGCCCACGATGTTCATCCAGGTGCCAGCGCCGCTTGAATTAACGACGATTGTGCCGTTGTTGATGATCGTTCCATCAAAATTGGTCTGAATGTTATTCGCAATTGTGAAGGTGCCCACGATGGTCAGTGGCCCTTGTGAGCTCCCATCTAGCGTCGCGGTGCTAGTCACTGCTTGGAATATGGCGCCGCTCGCGGCGGTGATCGTCCCGCCTTCAATCACCGCTGGATTTAACAGGTCCACGATGGATTGTGCGCCAGCCGTTATGGAAGCGCCGCTGTTCTCGACGGTTTGGCTGAGCTGTAGGGTCCCGCCGTTGGTAGCTTCCAAAAGCCCGCCATTGATGGTGCTGGGAGCGTCGATGCTTAACGTCCCGGACGGACTGTTCGCATTCACCAAACCTCCGGCTTCGTTGACGAGGTTCATGCCGTTATTGCCGATGTCACCCAAGCCGGAGATAGTGTTGTTTACGTTGGTCAAGATGGACGTGCCTGATGGGCGGCGGATCAGAGCCGCAGCGTTGCTCAAGGTGACGGTCCCGCCACCAGTCAGAGTCACTGCGCCCAGGATGTTCATCCAGGTACCGGCGCCAGTTGAAGCTATGGCGATGGTTCCTGTGTTGTTAATCGTGCCAAGGAAATTTACCTGCGCATTGTTGGCGATGGTGAAAGTTCCGGTAACGGTGACGGGACCTTGGGTGCTTCCGTCGATTTGAGCCGTGCTGCCCACTCCCTCGAATATTCCGCCGCCCACACAATTGATGGTGCCGCCTTCGATATCAGCTGGGTTATCGAGTTCCACAGTCGACGCGGCGCCGGCAGTGAAAGTTCCCCCAGCATTGTTGTAGGTGACTGTGGTCGCCAGGTGCCCGCCGCCGGTCGCCTCAATAAGCCCGCTATTCGTGGATGAGGGCGCGTCGATGCTGAGAATTCCGGCTGTGCTGTTCGCGTTGACCACACCAGCTGCCTGATTGATCAAAGTCATGCCATTGTTGCCAACGTCTCCAAGGCCGGAGATGGTGTTATTGACGTTGGTCAGGACAGATGTGCCCGATGGGCGGCGAATCAACGCGCTCGCGTTGGTCAACGTGATCTGCCCGCCGCCGGTCAGGGTCAGCGAACCCGCAATGTTCAACCAGGTGCCCGCGCCGGTGGAATCGACCTGGATTAATCCAAGATTGGCGATATTCCCGTTGAGGGTCAGCTGGTTGTTATTGCCGACGATGACGGTCGACTTGGCGCCTATAAACAAAACCCCAGTCGTGGGAATCTGGCTGTCCGCTGTGACCATGTCGCCACCAGCGATACCACTGTTGATACAAACAGTCGTTGTGGCGGTCGGAATCCCGCTGCTCCACATCGATGAGTTGCTCCAATTACCTGTGCCGCCGGTCCAGTTATCGGTACCAGTTGCCGGACACGCTGCCGCAGCGGCCGCAGTCAGATTGAACGTTGCAGTCACGCTTTGCGCCTGGCTCATCGTGACGACGCATGAGCCTGAGGAATTGGTGCAGGCGCCGCTCCAACCCGCAAAAGTCGAATTCGACGTAGGGGCGGCAGTCAGCGTAACCACGGTTCCGCCGGCGTAATTGGCGGTGCAGTTCGGCTGGCAGTTGATCAGCGGAGTCGGCGTGGTGTTATCGATCACCGTGCCGGTTCCAGTTCCGGCTTGGCCTACGTTCAGCAGAAACGAGGCGCCGAAGGTCGCGCCTACCGTCTGATTGGAATTCAAAGTCACGCTGCAGGCGCCGGTTCCCGAACAAGCTCCACTCCAACCCGTAAATGTCGATCCGGAGTTGGCCGTCGGAGTCAGCGTAACAACGGTGGCACTGGCGAAGTTTGCCGCGCACGTGCCCGGGCAGCTAATGCCCGCCGGGCTGCTGGCTATGCTGCCGCTGCCGGTCACTGTGGTCGTGAGGGAAAAATCCGCAGTATTAATCTCCGCCACAAAGGCGTCGGTCTTGCCGTTGCAAGTTCCTAGGTCGCCGCAGCCGGTTTGGAAGGCTCCAGTTGTGGTCGGGAAAAACGGCGAGGTCGAAGTCGAATTCGTGAAGCCGGCGACGTAGATGTTGCCGGAGGTATCCAGCGCGATGCCCTGGCCAAAATCATCCCCTAAGCCGCCCAGGTAGGTCGCAAAAATTTCCGGAAAAGTGGCCGCGGTCCCGGTCGTTGACAACTCAGCCACGAAGACATCGTTGCCGCCGGCGTTCGCCGATTGAATCGGACCGGTGGTGGTAAGGTTGGCCGCGGCAGTTCCACCCGTCACGTAGGCGTTGAGTGAAGAATCAATCGTGATCGCCTGGCCGCCATCCTGGATTGACGTTCCGTTGTTCGTGCCTGCCAAATAGGTCGAATACTTCAGCGCAGCAGGATCGCCGCTTGGGGTCAGCACCGTTACGAAGCCATTGAAATTCGTGGCGCACGTAGTCGGGCAGGCGGGCTGAAATGCAGTGGAAGTAACCGGCAAATTCGTGGAGGAGGTACTTCCGGTGATGTATACGTTGCTCGAGGAATCAACCGCGATCCCGTAAGCCAAATCATCGCCCGAGCCGCCAAAGTAGCTGGAATAAAGCAGCGCCGTGCCTGTCGGATTCAGTTCCGTCACGAATGCGTCGGAATTCGTAACGCTGCCGCCACCCTGGAATGTCGTCTGGTACGCACCTGCCATGGTCGGGAAACTTCCCGTCGTAAATCCCGTCACCCACGCGTCCCCACTGCTGTCTACCGCAATGCCGCCTTTGCGAGTGTTATCGCTGGCGCCGTTGTAGTCCTCGTCTCCACTCCCGCCCAAGTAAGTCGAATAGATGAGCGACGTGGTCCCGGACGTCGCGGTATTGAACTCCGCCACAAACGCGTCACTATTGCCGCCGCCGTAGGTCGTCTGATATGCCCCCGTCGTGGTGGGGAAGTTCTCAGTCTGGCCCGCTGCGATGGTCTGCCCGTAAACATAGGCGTCGTTTGATGAATTAAGCGCGACGCCAAACCCTCGGTCGATCCCATTGCCGCCGAAATAAGTCGAGTAGTTCAGCGCCGATCCATCGGCGTTCAGCTCAAAAAGAAACGCATCGGCATCCCCGGTTGAGCACGTCGTGCTGCAGGATTCTTGATACGCGCTCACAGTGGGAAAATTCGGCGAATCTGTTTCGCCGGTTACGTAAGCATTCCCGTTCGAATCCACCGCGATCGCATCCGCGATGTCGTCTTCACTTCCGCCGATGTACGTCGAATAAGCAATTGACGCCCCGCCGGGATTCAGCTTGGTCACAAAAACATCAGAATTTTCCGTGCCGCCACCCGTGAACGTCCCATCGTAGGCGCCCGCCGAAATTGGAAAATCGCTCGAAGAAGTCCAGCCTGTTATGTACGCCGCGCCAGTGGAATCGACAGCGATCGCCCGTGCCTCATCGTGCTGGCTTCCGCCGACCAGAGTGGAATAAACCAGGATAGGGTCGATTACCAGGGTCTTGGCGCGATCGTAGGCACCCAGCTTGAACCCAATTTCGTTACGGGCGAGCAGGACGTATCCGCCATCCACCGAAGAGCGTGTGGATGATCCTGCCGCGGCAATCTGGTAGACGGTGGGTTTACGAAAGCGCATCTCTCCGGCGGCCGTGCCGACGATCAAGTCACCATGCGAATCAAGTGTTAACGCGTGCTTCGACGCGTGCCCATCGATCTTTAAGCGAATGCTGCGCGGGTCGCCCTGGGGCGCGACAAAGAAGTCGTATTCCAGTTCTTTCTGATTGCCGTGATAAATCAGGTCGACGCCGGGATAAACGCCGCTGTACTTCACGTCGCTGTAGGTGGGAATGCCGGTGTGCCAGTTCTTCGGATCTTTGCCAATGAGGTAATTCGTTTTGCCAGGTAATGTGTTGAGACCTTCTACGTGCGCCGCGTTTGCGCCAGCAAGCTGCATGGCGAGCCGATCTATCTTGTGCTCGCTCGCAGGGGAATCTTGAGCGTTACCCGACGCGGGGCTGGCACCCATGGAGAGCACGGCCCCGTCCGAGGTCAGGAACAGCGAGAATCCACGCCCGCGGGTCAAAAATTTGACTTCGCTATTCGACTGGCCTTGGTTGGGTTCGAATGCCGAAGAAAGCTGGGCGAAAGCAACCTCAGCCCGCTTATTGTCTGTGGGCAATTCGGGTTTATTTAGGGAGGCGTGCTCGGTGGTATCCACGAACGGCGCAGCGTGGGTGGGTGGAGGGGTCTTTCGCTGTGAGGGCGTCCCTGCAGGGTGCCCGTTTCGGGTGTGCCCCTTGCTGCGCTCTGTCTTGGATTGGCTGGGCGGCTGACCGTTCTCGTTTGTGGAATTCTTAGTCGCGGGATTATTGCTGACGTCTGCAGCGGGGCCTGCGGCGGCGGAGCGTTGCGCCACAACTACCTTCGATTTGCTCGACCCGAGCGGCAACCCCATCAAGGCGACAAGCGCCAGCGTCACCACACTCCGCACACACTTTCCTCGCGCGCCACTGGCTCCATGCCACACGCGCACTCTACTGCTAGTCTCTCCGAAAGCCTCTGATGAGGAATTCTCGAGGTCTGGCGTCATGCTCGCCTCCATGTGGCCGGGTGAACAGACAGCCAGCAGTCGCGGCCGTAGACAAAGGGCCTTTCAAACGCAATGGTCATCCACGCCGGGGGCGAGTACGTGGAATTGAATCGAATGTTCGTGGAATTCCGCTGATTTTGCTGGCCACACTATACGCTCGCAAAGCGGCGCAAACAATTGCTACGGCGATGATTCGCGAAGCGATGAATGACCGCAAAATTGACACACACCCCACTCGGACGCAGTACCGAAATGGGTTCAGCAAGCAAACTGCCAGGATTCTAGGCTGGAGCGGACGGAACTGCCGCAGATTCAACGGGTTTCGCGGGTGTCCCCGGCGAGTGTCACATCGATGGTCACTACTTTGGCCAATTTGAGCAAAAAATTGCTCGGATCCTTCATTCCCCAGCCGACAAAGGGAATCTCGAACTTCCCAGTCCCCTTCCAGCGTCCGGAGCCAACTTCCACGTTCACCGGCACGGTAATCACGTGCTCGGCACCGTGCAGTACGAGCACTCCATGAAGTTGTACATCACTTGAACCAGCCGCGAGGATCTTGCCGTCCATGGTCTGTGCGCGGAAGGTCGCTTCCCCGTAGCGCGAACTTTCCAGAACCTCTTTGTGCATCTTGTTGTCCCGGGACTGATTCCCGCTATCACCACTGCTAGCGTCGACCTTAATTTCGCCGGTTAGCTGGTTTTGATTGGCGACCAGTTCAAATTTGCCGCTTTTGATCGCGAACGTACCGTGGACCGTATGAAGGCTGCTATCGACCGTATAGTGCAAACTGCTCTGCGCCGGATTGACCGAGAGCTCGACCATACTGGCGCCGGGCTTTGCTGCCTGTCCATCAAGGAGCGCCGTTGGGGCAGAGGAAAAAGCCAGGGTGAGCAGTCCATTTGCAGCGAGGGCAATTACGGCAATTGACAGCCAGCACTTCTGGCCGAATTTCATTTGATCATGAAGGAGCATGGATTCCCGGGCTCAAGGCATCCCTGGGATAATAGATTCAGGATTGCTGCGAGGAGATTCGAAGGGATTACTTCAAACGGCTTTAGCAACCGCTTCAGCAGTGATACCGCGTTTTTGGTAGCAAAGAAGAATTAGATCCGCCCGGCGCCGCACACCAAATTTACTCAGCAAATTCGACACGTGAAACTTCACAGTGCGCTCGGAAATATTCAACTTGCTGGCGATTTCCTTGTTGGCCAAATTTTCGAGCAGCGCATCCAGCGTTTCGCGCTCGCGCCTGCTCAATTCGGCCGAGGCCACATTCTTGAGCTGCCTTCCATGGGAACTTTCCAGAATGGAATCCACAAAATTCGACAGCAGGACGCGAGGAACCCAGAACCCTCCCTCGGCAACCAGGCTCAGCGCTTGCGGCAGTTGTTCTCGCGCTTCGTCATAAGTAAGTAGCCCCTTCACTCCAAGCCGCAGCAGCGAATGGCTGTGCGCCTCAGTGGGCTTATCGCCGACAACGATCAGCTTCGCGCTCGGCGTATTGTCCATGATGTTGGAGATCAGCGACGCAGTGGCCTGTTGCGAAGTGTGCGCGTCCAGAATGAATACGTCCGCCTTGGGCAGCGGCATTCGCCGCAACTCAGGCGCCAGCGAAGACTCAATTTGTTTGGTGGTCACCCCAAACGAGTAGCGGTCCAGAAGCTTTTCGAATTCGACCAGAACAAGCGGATGCGCCGACAGTAAACAAACTGAGAGACCTCGTCCGTGATTCGACTTACGCATGCCCATACTCTCCAGACGCTTCCGGCCAGGAATCCGAAGACAAGGTCATCCGGGGGGAGATGATTTTCTAAATCCCAGCGGCGGACTGAGCTTCTAGGTCGGCGAGTCGTTCCCTGACAACAATCGTACAGTCCTTCATTCACTCTGAAGCTTGAATCTTCGAACGTGGATACCGCCTGGTAAACGACTGTAATACAGGCTTTATTGTCAAAATTTTGACTAGCTCGTTACCGCGGTCGATTGATGCGCGACACTCTGATTGAGCAGTGTCGCCACGATGCGCTCGGCGGCGTGCCCATCCCACAAATGCGGAATGCGCCCGCGTTTGCCTTTGCCGCTCAGCGCCATCCGCGCGGCGGCGATAATCTTTCGCGGATCGGTCCCCACAATTTCGTTGGTGCCCTCGGTAACCGTGATGGGGCGTTCGGTATTTTCGCGCAGCGTAAGGCACGGCACTCCGAGCGCAGTAGTCTCTTCCTGGATTCCTCCCGAATCGGTCAGCACCAGCTTGGCGCGGCTGAGCACGCTGAGAAAGTCGATGTAGCCCAGCGATGGAACCATCCGAAGACCCTCGAATTTGTGACTGCCGAGCGCACGCAGGCGCTCTTGCGTTCGTGGATGCACCGGGAAAATAACCGGCAACTCGCGCGCGACCTCACCGATCGCTTCGAGCAATGTAGTCAACGACTCCGCTGAGTCCACGTTGGACGGCCGGTGCAACGTCAGTACCGCGTAGGGCTTAGGGATTCCGTTCTCTGTGAGGCCAAGTTCATCGCCGATTTTTGACTTTTGCGCAGTAGGCAGGAATTGCCGCAGCGCGTCGATCATTACGTTGCCGACCTGAAAAATACTTTCGCGGGATTTCCCCTCGCGCACCAAGTTGTCGACGGCTTCCGCTTCGGTCACGAAGAGCCAATCAGAAAGCGCATCGGTAACGATTCTGTTGATCTCTTCCGGCATACCTCGATCAAAACTTCGCAGGCCGGCTTCGACGTGAATCACTGAAATGCCCAGCTTCACAGCGGCAAGGGAGGCAGCTACCGTCGAATTCACATCTCCGACGACCAGCACAAAGTCCGGCTTCTGCTCGATCAAGACCGGTTCAATTTTTCGCAAAATTTCTGCTGTTTGCCAGGCGTGCGAACCGGAACCCACTTCGAGATTCACATCCGGCTTGGGAATGCCCATCTGGCGGAAGAAAACGTCGGAGAGCTTTTCATCATAGTGCTGGCCTGTATGCAGCAGCACTGGCTGAATCTCCGAGTGCCGGTGCATTTCGCGCATTAATGGCGCGATCTTCACCAGGTTCGGGCGCGCCCCGACTACATTGATGATTTTCATGCGAGAGGTCTCCCGAAAAGGATAGCACCTGAGAGCGAAGCACGCCGGACGCGCTCACTGCGATTGTCGTTTGTTTTAATGCCTGAAAGGAAGTCGAGATCGAATCGACACTCAGAAAGGACTGTTAACAATGGCTGGAAACCGCGATTTAAAGGAAGGCCTCGAAGCGAAATTGCCGCCCAGTGAACCTGCGGACTCGCAGGCCACACCAAGCGGCAATTCCAAAATTCAGCTTCGTCTAAACCTACTTGAGCGGCCTACTTGTGCACCCACAGCACCACGTCGCCCGAGAACGGCGGATTGAAGTTCGTGCTGCTGCTCGCCGTAACAGTTCCAGTTGACACCAACGCGTGCGTGGATGGGTTGAACCATTCGTACGTATAGGTTCCCGACACGGTTTGCAAGGTAATGGTCTGCCCGGAGAATGGGCTGAACACCAAGTACTGCACTCCCGGCTCGGCCAAGCAATATCCGCTCGTTGAAAGACTGCCCTGCGGAGGCATGTTGGCCAGGTCGATTTTGCTTCCGTAATTACGGATGTCGGTCAGCGTGTTGCGAATCTCGTTCCAATAGGGATCGAGAGTGCTGCCGCTGGGCGCGTTGCGTCCCGGCCAAACCACCAGGTAAGGATCCATGAAGGCCAGGTTGTTGCCGTAGGCGAAATTCTCCCAGGCCCATTCGCGCTGGCCATCCTGTCCCGCGGACTGCATCTCGGTGTAATAGAAGGAGTGATCGGTGTCGTTGATGATGACCTTGTTTCCGGTCGCGGGCGGAGGAAGTTGCGTGCCGGGCGAAACCCAATCCGCCTGGCTGCTGTAGAGAGTTGAATCGCTGCCGCCTTCGTACTGATAGGTCATTCCCACAGGGTGCTGGTTTGGCTTGGTGGATTCGTACTGCTTCACGAAAGAAATCACACTGGCCTGCCAACTGGTTGAGTAGGGGGCTCCAGCTTCGTTCGATACTTCGTACATCACGTTGTTGAGATCGTTGACCGTGTCGACGACTTTCTGGATGTAGGCCTGTTCTGCCGCCCAGGTAGCCGAGGTAATTTGCGAATTGTCCGTGGGGCAGGTGCCGGAGCAATTGATACCGTTCACATTGTTACCACTGACGAACGGGTTGCCGTCGTTGCCCTGCGTGGCGAATTGCCACTCCCAGCCGTCGAACAGCATGACCGACGTATAAATCCCCTGATCGCCGGCCTGAATAATGCGCGCGCGCAACCGGTCGAAATAGGCTTGGTTAAGCTGCGTCAGGTCCCACTGGGGCTGGCCGTCATCGGCTGTTGCTGGCCCCGGCCGCGCCCAGATGTAAGGTGCGCCGGTGTAGTTCTCATACTCATCCTGTGAATTGCGGTTGGTGAGCATCCACGACCACATGCGCGTGAAGTTGAAGTTATGGCTCACCATGAAATTGATGTAACCGGTGTAGTTGAACGCCGCGGGGGGCTGCGTAGTGCCGTTATCGACCAAGTCCGACCAAGTGTGCGATCCGGCCAGCAAGATTGCCTGGCCATTTCCATTGGTGAAGTAACGCGGATTGGACGCCAACACCTTCAGGGGGCCGGTTGAGGCGCCGCCACCGGAACCGCCGCCGCCGCTGCCACTTGAGTTGGAAACCGTCACGCTTACCGCCGAGGATGTAGTAGAGGTTCCCGCAGTGTCGGTCGCAGAAGCAGCCAGAGTGTGGGACCCATTCGTCAAACTCGAAGTGTTCAGCGAGTAGGCGTAGGGCGAACTGGTATCGGGCGACCCAACGTTGCCGCCATCCACCTTGAATTGCACGCTGGCGATTCCAATGCTCGATGAAGCCGAAGCCGTGACGGTGACCGTACCGCTCAGAGTTGCGCCGGAAGCGGGCGAGGTGATGGAGACTGTCGGCGGGGCCACTGTGCCGCCGCCCCCTGAACCGCCCGAGCCACCGGACCCGGAGGAGCCAAGCGGGACCATCTGAATTCCGTTTACTGGCGCGCGTTCCGTTCCGTCCGAGGCGGCGCCTGGCGTAGCGGTGAGAGTAAAACCGGTCACGCCCGATGGAATGGTAAAGACCACGTAATTTCCAGCAGAGTTGTTTGCCTGTGTAAACGTGCCGCCGAAGTTCGCGTTCGCGGCATCGGTGAGGCTGATGCTGGCGGTGGTAATTCCCGTTCCGCTGATCTGGTAGTTGCCTGTGCGACTGGCCGAGCGATTATCGCCGTCAGCGTAAACGTAGACGCTATAGCCGCTGGAGCTCGATGGCAACCCTGCGATGGTCACGATAGTTGGATCGCCAAGATAATCGTCCAGGTATTCATTCATCATGCGTTGATTGCCGGGCTGATCAGCTACCGGCAACTCCCAAACGTTATCTGCAGTCCAGGTCGCGGTCGCGCCAGAAGCAACACCATTTTGATTGTTTAGCGCCAGCGGCGAATTGCTAACGTTCCCTGTGCCGTTGTTCCAATCGACTGCGGCCACCACGCCGGCAGATTCGC
>Ga0209420_1001092_pt1 | contig 13232 bp, 12 predicted proteins | sample BlaSpr_A8_OM1_O1_FD_187972 | JGI IMG/M metagenome (GOLD analysis project Ga0209420, IMG submission 187972) | Forest soil microbial communities from Thunder Bay, Ontario, Canada - Black Spruce, Ontario site 2_A8_OM1_O1 (SPAdes) (version 2) | ecosystem: Environmental > Terrestrial > Soil > Boreal... | reverse complement strand
GATGTGCTTGATCATGTGCAACAGCGCGGCGACCAGACGCAGGTCGCCCGCCACCGGCGCCTGCAGGGCCAGCAGCGAGAGGATGCCCTGGTGGACCTCCAGGTAGCGTCCGTCCACACGGTCGTCGTCGGCGATCACCATCTCGGCGAGCTCCACGTCCTGGTGCTCGAGCGCCTCGAGCACACGATCGAGCTGCTCGATGATCAGGTCCAGCCCGCCGAGCGCGTTGACTTCGAGCTCCTTGAGCTGCTGCTGGAAGTGCGCGCGGGCGTGAGGCGGCCCGCCCGTCCCGCCGGGCGAGGCGGCTGCCTGCGGGGACTCGACGGACACCCGTCCCGCCGCGTCGCCGGGTGTGCTATCCGAACTTGCCGGTGACATATTCCTCGGTCCGCGGGTCGACGGGCTTGGTGAAGATCTCCTGCGTGGGGCCGATCTCGACGAGCCTTCCGTCGAGCATGAACGCCGTTCGGTCGGCCACGCGCGCGGCCTGCTGCATGTTGTGCGTGACGATCACGATCGTCACGCGGGCCTTCAGCTGCTCGATCAGCTCCTCGATCCTCAGCGTCGCGATCGGGTCAAGGGCCGAGCAGGGCTCGTCCATCAGCAGCACCTCCGGATCGACCGCGAGCGAGCGGGCGATGCACAGGCGCTGCTGCTGGCCGCCGGACAGTCCCGCACCCGGCTCGGTCAGCCGGTCTGCGACCTCATCCCACAGCCCCGCGCTGCGCAGAGCCGACTCGACCTTGGCGCGCACGTCGCCGCGGCGCCCGGCGCTCAGGCGCAGGCCGGCGGCCACGTTGTCATAGATCGACATGGTCGGGAAGGGGTTGGGCTTCTGGAAGACCATGCCGATCGCGCGCCGCACGGCCACCACGTCGACCGCGGGGTCATATAGGTCGAGATCGTCAAGCAGCACCCGGCCCTCGGCACGCGCTCCGGGGATCTCCTCGTGCATGCGGTTGATGCAGCGGATCATCGTCGACTTGCCACACCCGGAGGGGCCGATGATCGCGGTCACCTCGTTGGCGCGGAACTCGAGGTCGATGCCCTTGACCTGTTCGGAGTCTCCATAGAACGCACGTAGCTGCTCGAGCGCGACGCCCACGCCGCGCTTGGCCGCGACGCCGGCGTCGCCGTTGGCGGGCACAGGGGCCGTGCCGCTGCTCGCGAGGGCCGATCCGCCGGCGGCGCCGGTGATCCGTCTCGAGGTCGTCTCCGGGCTCGGGTCTGTGGAGCTCTGCTCCTGTCGAGCGAGCTCAGAGCGGCTCTCGGGATCCATGTCAGCCACCTGCGGGGTCGATCCGTCGGGTGTCATGCAAGGCGACTCCTTCGTGCGATCAGACGGGCGATGAGGTTGAGCAGCAGGATCAGGGTGACCAGCGTGAGCGCTGCTCCCCACGCGCGGTTGACGACGGCCGTCGTGGGGGAGGTGACGTCGTTGTAGATTTGCACAGGCAGCGAGTTCATGAAGGCGCCCAGGTTGAAGTTGGTTTCGTGCGTATAGGCGGCGGTGAACAGCAGCGGCGCGGTCTCTCCGGCGGCGCGGGCGATCGCCAGCAGCACGCCGGTGATCATCCCCGGCAGCGCGGTCGGCAGGACGATGTTGAAGATCACCCGCCAGCGCGGCGCGCCGAGCGCCAGCGCCGACTCGCGCAGTGCCGCTGGCACGAGCAGCAGGACCACCTCGGCCGAGCGGATGACCACGGGCAGCATCAGCAGCGAGAGCGCGATCGAACCCTTGTAGCCGGCATACGTGCTGCCGGTGCCGACGACCAGCACGATGTAGACGAACAGGCCGAACACGATCGACGGGACGCCGGTCAGCACGTCGACGAAGAAGCGCACCGTATGCGCGAACCAGCTGTTGCGGCCATACTCGACCAGCCACACGGCGACGCCGATCCCGACGGGCACCGCGATCGCCGAGGCGAGCGCCACGATCTCGATCGTGCCGAGGATCGCGCTCTTGACGCCGCCGATGTTGGAGCCCCCGAAGAACGTGTTGCCGGTCGGATCGGTCGTGAAGAAGCTCTCACTCCACGAGCCCAGGCCCTTGCGCATCAGGTAGTAGACGATCAGCACGAGCGGGATGAGCGCGACCGTGGTGGCGGCGAGGATGCTCGCGCGGGCCAGGCGATCCTTGCGCCTGCGTGCCGGGCTGACGGAGAAGCGTGCCAGCTGGCCGACCTGCGCTCCGTCGGCGGATGCTCCGTGGGCGCTCATGCGCCGGCCGCGGCGTCGGCCAGCAGGCCGCCCGCGCCTCTCTGCTCGACCGCTGGCGCCTGGGGCTTGCTGCGGGCGGCCCTGACGACCAACAGGCGTGCGAGCGCGTTGACCAGCAGCGTCAGCACGAACAGGACCAGGCCGGCGGCGAACAGCGCCGAGCGGTGGATTCCCTGTGCCTCGCCGAACTCGTTGGCGATGACCGCGGCGAGGCTGTATCCCTGGCTGAACAGGTGATGGCTGAGCTGGGGGGCATCGCCGATCAGGATCGTCACCGCGATCGTCTCGCCGATCGCGCGCCCGAGGCCGAGCATCGCGCCGCCGACGATGCCCGAGCGGCAGTAGGGCAGGACGGCCACGCGGATCATCTCCCAGCGCGTCGCTCCCAGCCCGAGCGCCGCCTCCTTGTGGTCGGCGGGCACCGTGCTCATCACCTCTCTGCTGATCGCGCTGACGATCGGCAGGATCATGATCGCCAGCACGAGCCCCGTGATGAAGTAGTTGGGGATCGTCACGAGCCCTCCGCCGATGAATGGGACGAACGAGAGCCGGTCGGCGATCCACTGCTCGGCCGGCTGGAGCTTGGGTGCGAGGAAGAAGATCCCCCACAGCCCGTAGACCACGGAGGGAACCGCGGCCAGCAGGTCGACCAGCACGGTCAGCGGCGCCCGTAGGCGCCCCGGGCACAGCTCGGTGGCGTAGATGGCCGTGGCGACGGCCACAGGGACGCCGATCAGCAGCGCGAGCGCGGACGTGATCAGCGTCCCGACGAGCAGCGGCAGGGCGCCGAAGTGTTCGGCGCTGACGTTCCAGTCGTTGCCGAACACGAAGCCCACCACGCCTTCCTTGGCGAACGCCGGGCGGGCCTGGCCGACGAGGCGGATGAAGAAGTAGACGATCAGCGCGAGGATCAGCGCCGCGAGCGCCGTCAGCCCATACTTGAGCGCGCGGTCGGGAAGGCGCGCCAGTGGCGAGCGCTCGAGGATCGAGCGCTCGCCAGTGGGAATCGATGCAGCCTCCACGGCCTGGTTGTCTACCGCAAACGTGGCCGTGGCGTCATGGTCAGCCGATCGCCGCGCCGTTGCACTGCAGGCCAGCGACCGCTTCCTTGGACTTCGCCAGGATCGCGGAGGGCAGACCGGCGTAGTCGGCCTTTGACAGGATTGCCTGGCCTTCGCCGAGCCCGTAGTCGAGGAACTTGACCACGCCCTTGGCGGCCGCTTCGCCGCCGGGAATGCCGGCCTTGCAGAGGTCCTTGTTGACGACGATGAACGTCTGCGAGGTGATCGGGTAGGCGTTGGGTGTCGGCGAGTTGATGACTTTGATGCCGAGGTTCGCCGGCACCTGCACGCCTTCGCCCGACGCGCTCGTCGAGGCCAGCGACGGTTCCACGTAGCTGCCGGCTTTGTTCTTCACCGATGCGACCGTGAAGTTGTGCGTGAGCGCGTATGCCTGCTCGACGTAGCCGACCGCGCCAACGGTCTGCTGGACCGCGCCGGCCACGCCGGCGTTGCCCTTGGCCCCGGTGCCCGTGGGCCACTGCACGGTCTTGCCTTCCCCGACCTTGCTCTTCCATTCGGGATCGACCTCGGACAGGAAGCTGGTGAAGCCGGAGGTCGTGCCCGACGAGTCCGAGCGGTGGATCACCGTGATCGCAGTGCTCGGCAGCGTGACTCCCGGGTTCAGCGCGGTGATTTCGGGTGCGTTCCAGGCTTTGATCTTGCCGAGGAAGATGTTGGCGATCGTCTTGCCGTCGAGCTTCAGGCCGGTCTTGACGCCGGGCAGGTTGTAGGAGACGGTGATCGCGCCCAGGAACATCGGGATCTGTACCGCTGGGCTGCCGTTCTTGGCAATCGCCGCTTCGTCGGCCGGCTTCAGCGGCGGGTCGCTGGCGCCAAAGTCGACGGTCTTGCTCTCGATCGCGGTGATGCCGGCACCGGAGCCGACGGCCTGGTAGTTGACGGTCAGGCCCGACTGTGCCGAGGCCCACTGTTCATAGACCGGGGCGGCGAACGTCGAGCCGGCTCCCGAGATCGTGGCGGATGCGCTGCTGGCGGCGGTCGAGCTCGTGGTGGTGCTGGAGGTGCTCGAAGTGCTCGAGCTTCCGCATGCCGCGAGGACCAATGCGAGCGCCACGCAACCTGCGAGCGCGCCCATCTTGTTGTTGATCACTGCGTCTCCTCTGGCTGGATTGTCAGGTGCCCGCAATCACTGCCTGCGGGCCTGTACGCCCAAAACGACGTGCCGTAAGAACGGCCTGCGTCTAGGGAGTCTTTTCAGCCGCCGGTGGACTCCATGTGAACATTTCGTGAAGCCTGGGGCTGAAATCTATATCCGAACCCGGGATGCGTGTGGATGAAGCGCCGGTCGGGCAGGGCGGCCTCCAACTTGCCGCGCAGCTTGCTCACGTACACGTCCACCGAGCGATCGCCCGGCCGCAGGTCGCCGCCCCAGACGGTCCTGTAGAGCTCCTCGCGGGTTATGATCGCGCCGAGCCGCCTGGTCATCGCGACAAGGAGTTCGAACTCGCGCACCGACAGCGTGAGCGCCTGTCCCGTGGCGAGCACAAGCCCCTCCTCGAGCCGAACCTCGAGCTCGCCGGCATAGAGGATCTCTGGGATGTCCGGACTCTCCGAGATGGCCGCCACGACGCGTAGCGTCGCAGGGACCACTGGTAAAGGCGTTGCAAACTCGTGATCTATCGGTGAAAAAACGGTAAAGGCGGCTGGTCGAAATCGCGTGGCCCGGGCGCAGGCAATATCCTCGCGCGATGTCGTTCCTGCGTCGTGGCGTGGACAGCGCGCTGATGGCTCTCGTGGAGGAGGCCGGGCGCAATGTCCAGCGCTGCGGGCTGCTCCTGCACGATCTGCTCGTCGATTATCCCGAGCGCCTCGCGCTCGCCCAGGACCTGAAGGTGTGCGAGCAGGAAGGCGACCGCATCACCCACGACATCATCCACCGGCTGGCCGGACGCGGGCGCGTACGGGCGCCGTTCGACGCCGGCGACGGCTACGCCCTGGCGACCGCGCTGGACGACATCGTCGACCACTCCGAGCAGGTCGCCGCGCAGCTTGGGCTGTATGGCGTGGAGGCGCCGATGGAGCAGGCGGTCGAGTTCACCGAGGTGCTCGTGGGCGCAGGCGAGCAGATCGCCCAGGCGCTGCGCTGCCTGCGCACGGGCACCGACCTGTCGACGCACCTGGTCGAGATCCACCGCCTGGAGAACGAGGGCGACCGCCTGCAGCGCGACGGGGTGGCGTCGCTGTTTCAGGGCGGCACAGACCCGATGGTGGTGATCCGCTGGAAGGACATCTTCGAGTCGCTGGAGGCCGCTGTGGACGCATGCGAGACGGTCGCGCACGTGCTCGAGGGCATCACGCTCAAGCAGCGCCGCCGGCGTCGCTGAGCTGCCGTTCATGGCTTCGCCAAGCGGCCGCTCGAACAACCTGCTTTTACATTCCGTTTACATTCTGCATATTCCGGACTTGCAAAGTGAGGTATTTTCCGGTACAAGCCATACCCAACATTTTGTTTGACGACCAAAGCAGGGGGTATGGACGCAAATCCTCATATGCGCTCGCAGGGTGCGAGCACCGCAGCGACAGCTCGACGCCATCGTCGCGCCGTCAGCAGGCGCCAGATGCGCTCGCTGGAGCGCCTCGACGCGGGCCTGGTCACGCAACAGCCGCAGGGGCTGACGCTCGCGGTTCTCGACCGCGACTCGGGCTTTCTGACGGTGCTTGCAAAGCGCATCGAGCGTGCCGGCTGGCGCTACCAACTGCTTCCCAGCAGGATCTCCACGAAGGCGCTCGCCGAGACCCTGCAGGCCGACGCGCTGATCCTCGACATGGCGGCCCTCGGGCCGCGGCGCTTCGGCTGGCTCGGGCGACTGTGTGACCTGCGCCCGGATCTGAGCATCATCGTCTGCACGGAGACCTCTACGGTGGCCGAGCGGGTATACGCCCTGCGCCTTGGCGTGGACGACTGGTTGAGCAAGCCCTGCCATCCGGAGGAGCTGATCGCGCGCGTGGAGGCGGTCACCTTCCATCGCCGCCGCCCCGAGCCGCGGGCGCTCGAGCCGGTCGTGCTGGGCGAGGTCGAGGTCCGGCCCGACCAGTACCAGGCGTTCGTGGATTCAAACAGCCTGCGCCTGACCAGGCGCGAGTACCAGCTGATCGAGCTGATGTCGCGCGCCGGGCCGGAGGTGCTCGCGCGCGAGCAGATCTACGAATGCCTGTGGGGCTATGAGATGGCCCGCAACGACCGCTCGGTGGACGTGTTCGTGCACAAGCTCAGGCGCAAGCTCGAGCGCGCGTCTCCCGACTGGCGCTACATCCACACCCATTTCGGCATCGGCTACCGGCTGGCGCCCGAGCGCGTCGAGAGCTCCACCGTGCACGAGCTGCACACCGGCAAAGAGCCCGCCTCCGCGACGCGGCTGGCCGCTTAGCCGCTGCTGGGCGCCGGGCGCCGGGCGGCTCAGCCGAGCGTTGTCGCAGGCGCGCTCACTTCGAGCGTGGCTCCGTGGGGTTCTCCGACCAGGAAGATCTGAAAGGGGGTCGAGCCCGCGGGGGCCTGCGCCAGCACCGCACGCCCGGCCGCGACGATCCTGCCGGCGCGTCGCGCCACGGCATACACGATCAGTTCCTGCTGGCTGACACCCGAGTGGTTGACGACTATGCCTTCCGCGCCGGCGCCGCTGGCCGACCCTTGTGCGAGATGCGCTCCCTGCACCGTGAGCGTGGGGATCGCCCCGCTTGCCGGCGACGCTTCGCCGACCTTTGCGCTGACGCTCGCAGGAACGCTGCTGCTCTGGACCTGATCGTCGATCCAGGTGAGCACGCCGTGCGCGGGCAGCAGCGAGACGGAGACAAGCGATGGTGACAGGCCGGGCGTGGCGTTGGTGTATGTCGAGGCGCCTGCCGCGTTCTTGACGGTGATCTGGATCGGCACGTCGCGCAGGGTGCTGTTTGAGCTGTTGCGTAGGGTCAGGACCGCGGCTGCCCCTTCGGAGTCGTGCAGGACGGTCGCGGCGATCACCTTCACGTTGGTGCTCTGCCGCGTGATTGTGAGCGCGCGCTCGGCGAGAGCCCTGCGCTTCGCTTCTTCGACTTCCTGGGGGTGACGGGCCTTCTTCAGCGCGGCGCTGCGTTCTTGGTTTGACTCGCACCCGGTGAGCGCCAGCGCCGCGAGCACGAGCGCGGCCAGCTTCACCCGAAGGCCCCGCTGATGTAGTCGCGCGTGCGCTCCATGGCGGGGTGGTCGAAGACCTGCTCGCTGGTGCCGTACTCGACGAGCTCGCCGAGGTGCATGAAGGCGACGTGGTCGGCCACGCGAAAGGCCTGCTGGAGGTTGTGGGTGACGATCACGATCGCGACGCTGTCGCGCAGCGAGACGATCAGCTCCTCGATCGTCGCGGTGGAGATCGGGTCAAGCGCCGAGCAGGGCTCGTCGAGCAGCAGCACCTCGGGTTCGGCGGCGAGCGAGCGGGCGATGCACAGCCGCTGCTGCTGGCCGCCGGACAGACGCAGGGCGGAGCGCTCCAGGTCGCCGGACACCTCGTCGTACAGGCCCGCGCGGTGCAGCGCCTCGGATACCGCGCGCTCGATCTGAGGGCTGCGCCGGCGACGCCTGCCGCGCCCGGAACGCTCGGCCAGCGCGTAGGCGACGTTGTCGAAGATGCTCATCGGGAACGGATTGGGCTGCTGGAAGACCATCGTCACGCGGCGGCGCAGGTCGTTGACCTCGAGCTCGTGGATGTCCTGTCCGTCGAGGGTGATCTGACCGGCTCGCGCCGCGCCCGCGGTGATCTCGGTCAGGCGGTTGAGCGAGCGCAGCAGCGTCGTCTTGCCCGAGCCCGACGCGCCGATCATCGCCAGGACCTCGCCCTGGCGCACGGGCAGGCTGACGTCGCGCACCACCCAGTTCTCGCCGTAGGCCAGCCACACCGACTCGATGCGCATGCGCTCGCGCACGTGCGCGGACGGACTTCTCGTGGGGCGCGGGGGCGTGGCCACCGCGGTTGCGACGGCACCGTTGGTGGCGGCGCGGGGCGGGGCGACGAAGGGGTCGCGGTCGACCTGTATCCGCCGCACGGGCGGTGGCATCAACGGGTCCATAGTGTTCGCTCGCGCTGGTTCATCGGGACATGTCCGGCATATATGGAATCAGGCGAAATGCGCGACTCAACCTGCCGTCACGTGGCACATCGCTCCCGCCGCTCAGCCACGTGACGATCCCGTTGAGTGCGAGCACGACGAGCAACAGCAGGAAGGCGGCCGCGTATGCCTTCTGCGGAGCGCTGCCTTCCCCAGCCGGCGAGTTGGCAAATATGTAGCTGGTCAGCGTGGAGCCGGTGCCGCGCAGCGTCCCGTACAGCGGCGCATGCCCCACCGGCTCGAGGTCCAGGAACGTTCCCAGCAGGATCGTGATGATCGCGGTATCTCCGATGATCCTGCCGATCCCCAGCGTCATGCCGGTGGCCAGGTCGGCGCGGATCGCCGGCAGCAGCACGCGGCGGATCGTGGTGACGCGCGTCCTGCCGAGAGCGTGCGAGGCCTCGCGCAGGTGGTCGGGCAGGCGGGTGAGCGCCTCGCGCGTGGAGGCGACGATCAGCGGTAGCGCCAACACGGCCATCACCGCGCCGGCGGCGAAGAACGAGCGCCCGTAGACGCCGCCGCCGGCGGCAGACTGGGAGAGGAAGCCGAGAAAGCCCTTGTCGAAGATCAGCAGTCCGAACAGCGCGAGCACGACGCTGGGCGCCCCGGCGATGATCTCGATCGCGGACTCGACCGATCGCGCCAGCGCGCGCGGGCGTCCATACTCCGCCAGCCACGTTCCCAGCGCTATGCCGACGGGGGCGGCGATCGCGATGCCCAGCACGGCGACGATCAGCGTTCCCTCGATCGGGTCGAGGAACCCCCCGCTCTGGCTCTGCACCGCCGACGGCGCCGGCGACTGCACGAACAGGCTCGGACGCAGGTAGGCGATCCCCTTGAAGAACATGAACAGCACAATCGCCAGGGCAATCAGGCACAGGCCGATGCCCACGGTCCAGCACAGCACGTAGCCGATGCGATCGGCCAGCGGCCAGGAGCTCGTCCGCTCGCGCGGCGCGCGAGCGATCGCCGTGCCCGGCGGTGGCGACTGCGCGAGTCCGGCCGGCGCGAGCCCGGCGGCGGACATCACGCGCGCACCCCGTAGCGCTGGAAGCGCTGCTTGGCGGCCCAGCCGGCGAGCGAGAGCATCGCCGCGGAGACCAGCAGCACGGCCGCGATCGCATAGATCGTGTGCGCGAGCGGCGCGATCGTCAGGCCTTCGGAGTTCTGAAAGATCGTCGCGGCCAGCGGGCGTACGGGCTCGAACAGCGCCGTGACCCCGTCGAGCAGATTGGGGGCGAAGCCGCGGCCGCCCGCGACCATCGCGAGCATGACCGCCTCGCCGAGAGCGCGCGCGGTCGCGAGGATCGTCGCCGCGACGATCGCCGGACGCGCCGCGTGCAGCGACACTCGCCAGATCGTGCGCCAGCGGTTGACGCCCAGCGCGAGCGAGCCTTCCCGCCAAGAGCGCGGCACAGCCTCCAGCGCCCCGGCGCTGATCGCGACCATGATCGGCAGGATCATCACCGTGAGGATCAGCGTGGCCGTCGTCACATTGGCGCCGTCGAGCTGCACGACGTACCCCACCGACGCCTTGCGCGCGTTGCTGATCAGGTGTTCGTTGATGAAAGGCGCGATCACGAGGATTCCGATCAGCCCGTAGATCACCGATGGCACGCCGGCGAGCAGCCGGATCACCGGGTCGAGCGTGCGCCGGATCGCCGGCGGCGCGAACTCCGTCAGGAAGATCGCGGCCAGCATGGAGACGATCAGAGCGATCAGGACCGCCAGAACGGTCGTCAGCAGCGTGCCCCAGATCAGCGGCCAGGCGCGGAAGTAGTAGATGGAGTGCCCCGGGAGCGCTTTGACTTCCTGCATCGCGCGCAGCTGCGTGTCGACGTCGCCGCCCGGCCCGAACCAGCTCAGCCCGTTGTGCGAGAACGATGGCCACGCCTTGCTGAACACCGTGGCGAGCATCGCCGCGATGAACACGAGCACCGCGACCGCCAGCGCGCCGAGAGTGCGCTCGGCGCGCCGGTCGGTCCCTGCCGTGGCCCAGCGGCGGGTGCGCCGTCGCGGGCCGTCGGCGGGTGCCAATGTCAGTGGATGGCGATCCACTCGGAGCTGACGATCTTGCGCACGGTCAGGTTGCCGGGCTTGGTGACCCAGTCGATGAACTTGGCGGCTTCGCCTTTGGGGACGCCCTTGGTGACCATCCAGAAGTTGCGCACGCCGCCGTACTGGCCCGACTTGGCGTTGGGCAGCGTGCAGGGGATGCCCTGGTAGTCGACGGTGTGCACGCCGCCGTTGAGCGTTGCGGCGAAGGACGTGAAGCCGATCGCGCTCTTGTCGGCGCCCACCGCGTTGACCTCCAGGCCCTCAGAGCTCTCGGCCGTGGCGCTGGGGGAGATCTTCAGGCTTTCGCCGAGGAAGATGTTCTGGAAGGCGTCCTGCGTACCGGACACCGCTTCGCGATCGAACAGATCGATGGGGCCGGAGATGGTCGATCCGGGTACCTTGCTCCAGTCGCGAATGTCGCCCGTGAAGATGCCCTGGACGGTTTCCTGGGAGAGGTTGGGCAGGGGGTTGGCCTCACTGGTGATCACGCAGACGCCGTCGCGGGCGACCTTGCTGAAAACGAGGCCGCGCGGGTCCACGCCGGGGATCGGGTCGCGGGAGGCGTCGCCGATGTCCACGCGGCCGGTATTGACGTCGCTTATGCCGATGTCAGTCTGGCCGCCGCCCACTTTCGGCGCAGGGATCTTCGAGAAGGCCTGGTGATAGGCGGTCGCCAGTTTCTGCACAAGCGGCAGCATCGAGGTCGAGCCGTCGATGAGCAGGCGCTTGGGGGCTGCGCCGGCGGGTGCGGCGAGCGCGATCGCGAGGATCGCTGGGATGAGGATGAGGGTGCGGTGCGCGCGCACTATTTCTTGCTCCTTTGCTTTGGGGAGGTTGCTGACGCGTCGGTGTGGCCGGCGCTCAAAGCGAAACAGGTCGAGGTGTTAATCGATGCGGTGATGCGCGATGGACGCCACCCCCGCGGGAACAGTGGCGCGCCGGGGTTGGGCTTGTGTTTCGTTTTTGTGAACGTCGGCGCAGACCTCGGGGCAGGCACCGTGTTTACTTCTTGTGAACGTTCGTGTGCGTGATGTGTCGTTTTTGTGAACGGCATTGCTTTTCCACCCACGGCATGTGAGGCTGACGAGCAGTTGGGCGGACCGTGCTGTCGCCTTCGCGCAATCGGGCCGGCGCCATCTCTCTCGCGGCGATCAGGTCGCGCGGGCGGTTGGTCGGGCGGCCCTTCTTCGGCACCCGCAACTTCACATCCATGACAGATACGCCAGACCCTTCACAGCCTTCCTCGGACGCCCCCTCCGGCGCCCCGAGCAACGCTTCGACGTCCAACAACGGCGTCTCGCGCGGGGGCGCGGCCTCCGTGCGCTCGGGCCTGGCAAGGCGGCGCAACCCCGTGCTGGTGGTGCTCGGCGACTTCGCTAGCGGCACCCGGCGACTGCTCTTCCGCGATCCGCTGGCGCTGTTCCTCCTGCTCGCCTCGATCGGCCTGGGGATCGCTTTCACCGAGCTGCTCGGCGACATCAAGCCGAGCAGCTCGGGCATGCAGGTGCCGATCAGCACGGTGCAGACCCTGTCTGGCCACAAGCAGATCGCAAGCGCTGTCCTGCTCGACCACGACAACCGCGTCGAGCTGAGTACGACCGCCAAGGCGCCGCCCATCTCGGCGAACGGCACCCTTCCGGCTCCTATCACCACCACCACGATCGTCAAGGGCAAGCACGGCAAGCACGCGCGCACGGTGACCACCGTCGTGGAACCCGCCGGCGCGGGCGTGTCCCAGAAGCTGTGGGCCGCTTACCCTGCGTCCGGCGCGCAGACCCAGCAACTGCTGCGCGAACTGAGCGTCAGCGGGGCGACGGTGACGGTCGACCAGCAGACCGGCAAGCCGACCGAGGCGATCGTCGTCCAGTTCCTCATCCCGATCCTGCTGCTCGTGTGCCTGTTCTCGCTGTTCATGCGCCTGGGCGGCGACGGCGGCGCCGCCGGCGGCATCGCGGCGTTCTCGCAGTTCGCCGGCAAAGGCCGCAAGAAGGGCAAGGGCTCGGCCGAAAAGATCACGTTCGCCGACGTGGCCGGCGCGGGCGAGGCGGTGGCCGAGCTGCGCGAGATCCGCGACTACCTGGCCGACCCGAGCAAGTACCTGGTGGTGGGCGCCGCGGCCCCCAAGGGAGTGCTGCTCGTGGGTCCTCCCGGCACCGGCAAGACGCTGCTCGCCAAGGCGGTCGCCGGCGAAGCGGACGCCGCCTTCTTCTCGCTATCGGGCTCGGACTTCGTGGAGTCGCTCGTCGGCGTCGGCGCGGCGCGCGTGCGCGACCTCTTCCGCAAGGCGCGCAAGGCGGCGCCCGCGATCATCTTCATCGACGAGCTCGACGCAGCCGGGCGCAAGCGCGGCGCCGGCATCGGCCAGGGCAACGACGAGCGCGAGCAGACGCTCAACCAGATCCTCGTCGAGATGGACGGCTTCGCCGGCGACGGCGGCCTCGTGGTGATGGGCGCGACCAACAGGCCCGACATCCTCGATCCGGCGCTGCTGCGCCCAGGCCGCTTCGACCGCCAGATCGTGATCGACGTCCCCGACGTGCACGGGCGCTTGGAGATCCTGCGCCTGCACGGCGGCAAACGGCCGCTCGGCGCCGACGCCTCCTTGGAGGAGGTGGCGCGCCTGACGCCCGGCTTCAGCGGCGCGGAGCTGGCCAACGTGATCAACGAGGCCGCCCTGCTGAGCGTCCGCGACGGCCGCGCGCAGATCGACGAGAAGACACTGGAGGAGGCGATCGACCGGGTCGTCGCGGGGCCCGCCAAACGCCACATCCTCAGCGAACGGGAGGGCTGGCT
>Ga0209420_1001091_pt1 | contig 13235 bp, 14 predicted proteins | sample BlaSpr_A8_OM1_O1_FD_187972 | JGI IMG/M metagenome (GOLD analysis project Ga0209420, IMG submission 187972) | Forest soil microbial communities from Thunder Bay, Ontario, Canada - Black Spruce, Ontario site 2_A8_OM1_O1 (SPAdes) (version 2) | ecosystem: Environmental > Terrestrial > Soil > Boreal... | reverse complement strand
TGACGTTGGGCACGCTCCACTCGCGCATAGTCCGCGCGTCGTCTTCGGTCACCGCGGTGGAGGCCGCGGCGCGGCGCAGCGCGCGGCGCGCCTGCAGGTAGGCAGCGAGGACCTCGACCGCGAGGCGAACGCGCTCGCCAGCGCGCAGCTGCCGCGCCGAGGGCAGTGGGGGCGGGGCCGCGCGGTGGGACTCAGCCTGCCGGGCCGCCATCGATCTCGATCAGGCCTCGATCAAGCAGCAGCTGGCAGAGCTCGCACATGTCCTGCTCGACGAGCGCCTGCGGGTTCTTGTAGTCCTCGGCGACCGCGGCGGCAGCAGCGCGCACGCACGTCGCCTTCTTCAGCGCGTCGAGCATGTGACCGGCCGTCGCGTTGAGGCCGTGGTACTTGCCCGTGTTCAGGTTGAGCACGACGGTCTCCGAAGGAAAGCTGCGATAGACCACGTGCTGGGGCACCTTGATCTTCGCGTCTGGCAGCGACGTCGTTTGCGGGACCGTGTTGGGAGCCATAGCCAATCCTTCCGCCAGTTAGTACTCGATGATCGTTCCGCGCCGCTGGCCGAGCCGGATCGCCGCCGCCAGCACGAGCGTCGAGGCCGGCACGAGCACGGCCGCGAACACGGCCAGCTTCAGCAGCGAGATGCCGGCGCCTTCGCCGATGGAGCTGCCCACGAGCAGGTGGCGCAGCACGCTCGTGGCGGCCGTGAACGGCTGCAGTTTGGCCGCCGTCTGCACCCAGTGGGGCAGCAGCGAGACGGGGAAGTACAGACCGCCGACGATCGACAGCAGCGCGATCACCCACGTGGTGCCGACGCTGCCCTGCTTGACGAGCACCGTGAGGGCGGCGAACAGCAGGCCGAAGGGGAGGAACGCGAGCAGTGCGAGCGCCATCGCCGGGACGCCCAGCGGGACCGTCGACCAGTGCAGCTGCAGCCCAAACAGCACGCATCCCAGCCCGAGCGTGGTCGCCGCGAGGATGAACGACCACAGCAGCGGAAACAGCGTCATCGCCATCAGGCTGCGCACGGCGCCAAACGGCGAGAGCAGCAGGCGGTCGAAGGTGCCCGCCACGAGCTCCTGGCGCAGCAGTTCGGGGATCGAGAAGCAGGAGTACATGACGCCCACCATCGAGATGCCGACGACGACGAACCCGAAGTAGCTGCTCGGGGAGCTGAAGCCGCTGACGTGCACCAGGCGGGAGACGTAATAGAAGAGCGTCAGGCTGAACACCGACGTCAGCACCTGGCTGACCAGGCGCGTGCGGTAGGACAGGAAGATGCTGAGGTCGCGGCGCAGGACGGCGAGGAACGCGTGCCCGGCGGTGATCGCGTCGCTCATGCGGGCGCCAGCCTTCCCCCGTCGATGATCCATCGTGCGTCGAAGCGCATGTCCAGGCGTTCGCCGCTTGGCGAGCACCACAGGACGACCCCATCGCGATCGAGCAGCCGCCTGATCGCCCGCATCAGCACCGCCGCGCCCTCGTCGTCGAGGCTGGTGAGCGGCTCGTCGAGCAGCACCGTCTCCGGGCCGGGCAGAAACGTCATCGCGATGCGCAGCCGCTGGCGCTGCCCCATCGACATCCGATCCACGCGCCGATCGGCGAGCTCGCCGAGGTCAAACGCGGCAATCGCGTCAGCGACGCTCTGGCGAACCTGCCCGCGGGGCACCATCGAGATCCGCGCCCAGAACTCGAGCTGGCGGCGAACGGTGAGCCTCGCGTACAGGCCGCGGTCGCCAGCGGGCAGGAACGAGACCAGCGTCTGGTAGCGGACCCGGTTCTCGCGGACGCTCACCCCCCACACCTCCGCCCGGCCCTGCTCCGGCTCGATCAGCCCGGCGGCGATGCGCAGCAGCGTCGTCTTACCGGCGCCGTTGCGCCCGCCGACCCATGTCAGCGTGCCTGGCTCGAGCGCCAGATCGACGCCGTCGAGCACGAGCGGCAGGTCCTTGCGCCAGCGCTTGATGACGTGCTTGATCGCCAGCGGAAACGCTTCGCCTGCGCCAGTCCGCAAGATCGCGGATGCAGCCAACGTGTCGCGCGCGACGGGCGCGGCGTCGAGCGCGAGCGCCTCGGGCGAGCGCACGGTCATCGCACGCCTCCCATGGCCAGCGCCGCCGGACGATCCGCGAGCGCACCCTCGATCAGATCGGCTAGATCCGCGGGGCGGACGCTCGCGTCGCAGGTCAAACGCATCAGCGTGGTCGAGCCCATCAGGTCGGCGTAGAGGTCGAACTTGCGCCGCTCGCGCTCGACGTCGCCGGTCAGGCCGAGGACGTACGGGGCCAGCGGCAGCGGACTGGGTGGCAGGACGTGGACGTCGAGCGCCAGGCCGGGGCCGCGTTCGAGCAGGCAGATCGCGCGCATCGGGCGCGGCTCACGGGCAATGTCGTGGGCGGATAGCCAGCGCTCGCCCGCGATGAGCGCGAGCGTAGCGCCGATCTCCTGCGGCTCCAGGCCCTCGAGGGAGCTTTCGGCGAGGTTCATATGCGGCGTGCCCGGATACGCGAGCACGCCCTGCTGCGTGCTGGCCAGGGCGAGCACGTCATCGCTGATGAGCGGCCAGCCGCGCTGCATCAACTCGAGCGCGAGCGTCGTCTTACCCATGCCGGTCGGCGCCGCGATCGCCAGCGCCCCTGACGACGATTCGACCGCGCTCGCGTGCAACGCCTCGTAGCCGCGCATCACGCTGATGCTCGAGAGCACCTTCGTCACCAGCGTGCGCTGCCAGTCCAGCCCGGGGTGAAACGGCGCGCACATCAGCACGTGCTTGCCGGCGTCCAGGCGATAGCGAGCGCGCTCGCCGTTGGTGAACAGCAGGTCGCCGGCGCTGCCTGACTCGATCTCGAGATCGCTGCCGTCGCCGAGGCGCCCTCGCCATACGGGCGGGCCATCCGGGCCGCTCCACGCCAGCGCGAGCTGTTCGGGGGTGACCAGCTCGAGCTCAAGCGACGGCAGTCCCCGCGCGACAACGGGGGTCATCCCCGGGAGCGGAAACGACGAGCGCAACGCCAGGCCGTACGCAGCGTAATGCTTCTCCATCACGCTAACGGCGCGGTCGGGGCCGGAGAGGCTTAGGCTTCGTCGACCTCACGGCTTTCTTAACGCATGTGTGGTAGGTGCGGCTGCCGTAGAGATGGTGTCCGAGAACCGTCGTCGCGCGGATCTTGACCGTGAACGCACCGGACGGAAGACCTCTGAGATCGATTGTGGCGGCGAAGACGTTGTGCCGCCGTACCGCCGCTACCCTGCGGCCCCCGATCCTGACGACGACTTCCTTCATAGGATCGTGTCTTGGATCTTGCAGGTGGATCTTAAAATCTCTGCGGCTGAAGCACTTCTCGGCGCTTGGCAGTTTTACTGCTTGCGCGAAGCTCTGCACACCTGCGCTACTCGCCGCCGCCACCTGGACTGGGACCGGCGCAACTTCTGCGGATTGACGGCAGCCGTAGGTCACGTTCGCCGTGGCCCCGCTGGGAGCGATAGTCGGCTGGGTCCCCCCAGGATCGCTGAAGCACACCAGCAGGTAATGACCTCCGCCGGCAGATTCCATGACCCGCCAGGCCGTCGGTCCAAGCGTCGGGTTGTGAATACATTCTGCAGTTTCGAAGAACCACTGGTGCAGGCCCCAGTAGGATCCGTCTGGCTGCGGCCTTATGTCTGTCCACATTTGTTCTCCGACGGGGTGCGAACACTGGGCGAACCTGGTCGGAGCAACGACCGTGCCGACAAAGTTCGCCCCTTGTGCCTGGATGGCGACTTCTCCTCCATTGAAGGACCAGACCCGTTCGATCGGCGCCGCGGCAGCGGAGGCGAACGCGATCGGCGTGGCTGCGCCTACGGCCATGAGGCCGAGCAGCAACAAGAGATGTCGCGAGTACTTCATACCGACGACCGGATACCCAGGCAGTCCGGGCAACCCACGCTAGAGCCAGAGGACATTGCGCCTATGAACGCGTCAATTGCGGTCCTTCTTTCATCCAGGGAAACCCGTGCGCTCCCGCCGCCAACCATGCGCCGCGCTCGCGTGACTCCGATCCGCCCACAACTGCGGCTTACTCCCCCCGCCCCTGCGCGCCGCTACCGATGAACGCCCCGGCCCGGCACGGCTAGCGTGCCAATATGACCGACCAGCTCAGCGCATGGGACGCCTCCTTCCTGGAGCTCGAGCAGCTGGACGAGGGCGCCACCATGCACATCGGCGGCGTGATGGTCTTCGACCCACTGCCCGGCGGCGGCGCGCCCGGCATCAATGAGGTATGCACGGAGATCGCCTCGCGCCGGGAAATCCTCGCCGAAAGCCGTGTTAGGTTGGGGCGATGCCCGATGAGCGCGGAATGCAGTGGGAGGCCGGCCCCGTACAGCTCGGTCCGCGGACGCGGCAGCTGCTGGCGCTCGAGTTCGGCTCGAGGGCCGAGTTCGACGACCCTCGCTTGGAGTGGCGAAGACTGTTCTCCGAGCTGCTTGGCACATTCATGCTGGTGCTCGTTGCCGCCGGTGGCGGGCTCCTTCACGGCAAGGGCCAGATCAGCCTGGCCGCAGCCGTGGTTGCGCCAGGGCTGATGGTCATGGCGATCATTCTCTTCATGGGTGCCGTCTCAGGCGCGCACCTGAACCCTGTCGTATCGCTCGCGTTTGCCCTGCGTGGAGACTTCCCGTGGAAGCGCGTTCCGGGGTACGTCGTCATCCAGCTCATCGGTGCAACCCTGGCCTGTCTGTTTCTCTACGCGGTGTTCGGCAACGTCGGGCATCTCGGAGCCACGCTGCCTGGCGCCGGCTACGCAAACTGGCAGGCGCTGCTGCTGGAGGTTGCCCTCACCGGGACGTTGGTGAGCGTGATCTTGGGGACCGCCTCGGCTGCCCAGAGCGTCGGCGCGATCGCCGCGCTCGGCGTCGGCGGCTACATCGCGCTCGCGGGTCTGTGGTCGGCGCCCGTGAGCGGCACCTCGATGAACCCTGCGCGATCCTTCGGTCCGGCCCTGGTGAGCGGAGACTTCAGCAGCTATTGGGTATACGTCGTCGGTCCCATCGCCGGGGCGCTGATCGCCGTCGGCAGCGCATATCTGCTGCGCGGAGCAGGTGGAGACCCGACCTCCCGCCGCGCTGGTTCCGGCGCGCTGGAAGCGAGCAAGCCGGCAGACGATGATCAGGCGATCTTGAGAGGGACCTCCCCGTAGGGGTCGATGCGGTACACGAGCGACACACGGTGATAGCCGTCGGCAATGTCAGCGCCGATCTCGGCGCTGACCACGAGCACGGGGCTGAGATGCCTGCCTTCGATGACCTTGATCAAGTCTTTCATCACGCCTGGATCGTCCAGCGGCGCGGCGGTCAGCCCGGCGGCACGCAGGATGTCGTTCGCGCGCCGCGTTGTCAGCGACGCGTTGCGTAGATGTTTGACCGTCTTGCGCACCGCTTCCTTGTCGAACTTGAGTGACAAGTAGGCCTCGGCGGCATCGTAGTCGTGGTCGGCCACGTCGTCGAGCCATTTGATCTTCTCTACAGGTCCGGTCTGGAGTGTCTCGGTTGTTGCTTTGGCCATGGGACGATCATGCCAGACAGCGGGCCAGGCGTTCTGCGCGCGAGCCTTAGCGACCTTGGCCCACAGCGAAGGCATACTCCCTGCAGTGCTGCGGCTCATCACGATCCCGATCAGTCATTACTGCGAAAAGGCGCGGTGGACTCTCGAGCGGGCGGGAATGGACTATCGCGAGGAGCGCCACGTGCAAGGCATCCATCGGTTGGCCGCAAGGCGCGCAGGCGGTGGGAGCACGGTTCCCGTGCTTGTCACGCCCGACGGTGCAATCGGCGAGTCGCACGAGATCCTCGCCTGGGTCGATGGGCATACACCCCCGCAGCGCCGGCTGTTTCCCGCTGAGCCCGACGCACGCCGTGACGTGGAGCGCCTGTGCATGCGTTTCGACGGGGAGCTCGGACCGCGAGGGCGGCGACTGATGTATGTCCACATGCTCGCCCAGCGCAAGCTCGTCTTGCAGTTCAACGACGAGGGCGTGCCCGCCTGGGAGGACCGCACGATCCGCTACGGATGGCCGTTGGTCGTGCGCTTCCTGGGGCGCGCGCTCGATATCCGTCCGGGGATCGACAGCGAAGACGAGGCAGCGGTCTGGCGCGAGCTCGACTACGTGGCAGGGCTGCTCGCAGACGGCCGTCCGTACCTGTGCGGTGAGCGCTTCGGCGCGGCCGACCTGACCTTCGCGGCGCTGTCCGCGTCGGTTGTGATGCCACCCGAGTATGGCGTGCCCCTGCCACAACCCGACGTCCTGTCGCCCCGCACAGCAGCGCTCGTCGAGCGTGCACGCGCGCACCCCGCCGGACGCTACGCGCTCGCGCTGTTTGCACAGCACCGCTAGTGTGCGACAGGTGGCGCTCTCCTCCCTGTCCTTGGTCGAGTTCCCCGCCGACGATCCCGAGCGCGCCCAGCGCTTCTGGACTGAGCTTCTCGGCGTGGAGCTGGAGGCTCGCAAGGACTCCGAGGGCGAGGGCTGGCAGACGCACTCGGGAGCGCCAGCCGTTGGCATCCACGCTCGCGGGCGTGGCCCCGGCGATTCGTTCTCGCTGCCCTACTTCGCCGTGAACGACATCGCCGAGGCGCTGGAGCGAGTAGAGGCGCTCGGGGGCAGCGTTGTCCACCCGGGGGAGCAATGGGCGATCTGCAAGGACTCCGAGGGAAGCCCGTTCGCGCTGACGCGCGTGAGCTGACTCAGCCGAACAGAGCGTCCACCGAGACCGCTATCCGCCCGCTGGCGCCCGACTGCTCGTCCTGGCCCCAGGCGCTCCCGGCCCCCGCCGGGTCGGCGGGCCGATGGGAGACAACACATAGGCTCTGCACGGACTGCGTCAGAAATCGCGACGCCTTGCCGTAGCCGTGAGCGTCGTCGCCGCCGTGCGGGCGGTGGTAGTAACGCGACGGGACATACACGTGCAGGCTGCGACGCGCCCTGGTGAGCGCGACGTAGAACAGGCGGCGCTCCTCGGCCACCCCCTCCTCGCTACCCGCGCTCATGTCAGCCGGGAAGTTGCCGTCATAGGCGCCGATCAGATGCACCGCCTCCCACTCAAGGCCCTTGGCCGAGTGCACGGTGCTGAGCACGAGGTAGTCCTCGTCGAGATGCGGCGGGCCAGCCAGATCGGCGCTCGACGCGGGCGGGTCGAGGACGAGCTCTGAGACGAAGTGACGGACGTCCTGCGCTTGGCCGGCTGCTGCGGCCAGGTGATCGAGGTCGGCCACGCGCGCGGCGCCGTCGGCGTAACGAAGGCGGATCAGGGGCTCGAGCGCGCCGGCCAGTCGCTGCACCGCCGCGCCCGCACCCTGCTGTGGGTCGGCCTGCTCGCCCTCCAATGCGGCGATCAGCGCGGCTGCATGCTCGCGCGAATGCTCTGGCACGTGCGCGACGGCGGACGGCCAACGCGCCAGCTCGGGCGCCGCACCCCCACTCGGTCGCAACGCGTCGAGCACGCGCCTGGCGCGGGTCGGGCCGACACCGTCGAGCAGGCGCAGCAGGCGAAACCAGCTGAGCTCATCGGCCGGGTTGTCGAGCAGGCGCAGCAAAGCGATCAGGTCCTTGACGTGCGCCGCGTCCAGATAGCGAAGGCCGCCGTACTTGACGAACGGGATCTGCCGGCGCGTCAGCTCGAGCTCGAGCAGATCGGAGTCGTGGCCGGTGCGAAACAGCACCGCCTGCGCACGCAGGTCCATCCCCTCCTCGCGCGCCGCCAGCACGCGCGCGCATACCTCGCCGGCCTGTGCAGCTTCGTCGCGCGGGAAGACGAGCTCGGGCGGGCACCCACCGTCTCGTGCGCTCCACAGGCGCTTGGCAAACCCCAGCCGATCCTGCTCGGAGACCGCGTTTGCGACCGCAAGTATCGGCGCGCTCGAGCGGTAGTTCTGCTCCAGCGTCAGCGTGTGCGCGTCGGGAAACTGCTTGGGGAAGTCGAGGATGTGCTGAGCGCTCGCAGCGCGAAAGCCGTAGATCGCCTGGAAGTCATCGCCCACCACCGTCACATCGCGGCACGTGCGGCGCAGGCTCCTGACGATGTCCACCTGCAGGCCGTTGACGTCCTGGTACTCGTCCACGAGCACATGGTCGAAGGCGTCAGACATGCGCGCCCCGATCAGCTCGTCGGCCGCGAGCGCGCGCCAATACAGCAGCAGATCATCGAGGTCGAGCACGCCCAGCGAACGCTTGCGCGCGTCGTAGGCGCGGAAGATCTCAGCGAGCCGCTCGCGGTGGCCTTCGCACCACGGAAACGCCGTGGCCAGGACCTGCGCGAGCGGCAGCTGGGCGTTGACCGTGCGCGAGTAGATGTCAAGCAGCGTGTGTGCGCGCGGAAAGCGCCTGCCATGCGCCGCATGGCCCAGCTGCTCGCGCAGGATGTCGAGCAGGTCGGCCGCATCGCCCGCGTCGAGCACGCCGAAACCGGGAGCAAGACCGAGCGCGGAGGCATGCACGCGCACCATCCGGTGCGCAACCGAATGGAAGGTCCCGCCCACCACGCGCCCGCCGCCGGCTACCGCGCGCTCGGCCAACACCTGCGCCCGCTCGACCATCTCTCGCGCAGCGCGTCGCGTGAACGTCAACAGCAGTATGCGCTCCGCGGGCACACCCTCTGACAGTAGCCAGGCCACGCGGGCGCACAGCGTGGTCGTCTTGCCCGAGCCCGCGCCCGCGAGGATCAACAGCGGCCCGCCCGGGTGCGTCGCGGCGCTGCGCTGCTGTGGGTTCAGCTGATCCAGCCAGGAGGGCACCGCGGGCTCGTCGAACATGTGTTCGCGAACGCTAGGGCAGACGACGGATGGGCTGCAAGCGGGCGTGCAGGGCGGCCGGGCCCCTCTCCTGCTGTGCGCTCCGACGCCGGGTGTGGGAGCATCCTCGATGCCGATGAGCGATTTCTTGGTCAAGCGCAACGATCTCCGCGAGTGCCGGATCGTGGAATCCAAGGCGCCCGAGCTCGAGCCTGGCCAGACGCTGCTTCGGGTCGACAGCTTCGGGCTGAGCGCGAACAACGTTACGTATGCGGTGCTCGGCGAGATGATGTCCTACTGGGACTTCTTTCCAGCCGAGAACGGCTGGGGTCGTGTCCCGATGTGGGGCTTCGCCGAGGTGGAGCGAAGCGAGGCAAAGGACGTCGAGCCGGGCATGCGCCTTTACGGATACCTTCCCCCCTCGTCTTACCTTGCCGTGACCCCCGCCCAAGCCGACGCGGACGGCTTCATCGACGGCTCGCCGCACCGAGCGGCGCTGCCTTCGACGTATCAGCGCTACCGGGCGACCGACGCAGATCCTTTCTACCGTGCAGTCACCGAGGATCTGCAGATGCTCTTGCGTCCGTTGTTCTTCACATCGTTTCTGATCGATGACCAGCTCGTCGACGACGGGCTCGCTGCGCGCGGACCGATCGTGATCTCGAGCGCCTCGAGCAAGACCGCAATCGGCGCCGCCTTCCTGCTGGCGCAACGCGAGGGAGTCGAGCTGATTGGGCTGACCTCCGCACGCAACGTCGAGTTCGTCGACGACCTCGGCGTCTACGCCCGCACCGTAACCTACGACGCGATCGAATCCCTCGATCGAGGGCCGGCTACGTTCGTCGATATTGCCGGAGACGCAGGGGTGCGCCTCGCTGTCCACGCCCACTATGGGCAGGAGCTCCTCTACAGCATGAGGGTGGGGGGCACCCACTGGGAGGAGCGTGGTGCCGGCGGCGATGAGCTGCCTGGGCCGTCACCAACCCTCTTCTTCGCCCCCGATCGTGTCACCAAACGCTCTGAGGACTGGGGGCCCGCCGAGCTTCAGAGGAGGGTCTCTGGGGCCTGGCACCCGTTCTGCGAATGGACGGGCAGCTGGCTTGAGGTCATCCACGGCCGAGGCTTCGAAGCGGTTCAGCGCGTCTACCTCGATGTGCTCGAGGGACGCGTCGAGGCCAAGACCGCCCACGTGCTCTCGCTCGATTGAGCCGCGCGCCGTCGAGCTCGTCCGCGTCTCGCGGAGGTTCGTCTACGCCCGTCGACCCTACCCGAGCAGCGCCATCAACTCCTCGCGGCTGGGCCCTGGAAGCTGCAGCCGCTGGTTCTCGCCAGCCACTTCGAGCGTCCGCTCGGCGACGCCGTCCTCGGAGAACGTCTGCCCGAGGGGCTTCAGGACGGCGCGCGAGTCCAGATAGGCCCTGAACAGATCGGGGTCGAACACGGCCGCCGTGTTGAGCGCGTGCCTGAGAACGGTCGGGCGCTCGCTGGGCGGAGCTGGCTCGAGTCCCTCGCGCAGCGCATCGATCTCGCGCAGACGGTCACGGTCCTCTTCGACGGTCTCCCGATACCACGGAGTCATCCTCGCCTCGGTGGCCGCATCCCACGCCTCGGCGAACTCCAGCGGATCGTCCAGGTGCGAGCCGACGACATCTCGCAGGGCCCGCGCGTGCAGTAGGCCGAGAGACATACCGCGACCGAGGGAAGGGTTCGTGCACGCCCACGCGTCACCCAGCAGCGCGATCCCGGTCAGCAGCGGCCGGCCGCCCGCGAGCGGGCGGCGGTAGCGGTCGAGCACACCGCCCATCGCCTCGAACTCGCTGATCGGCTCGCCCTCGAGCCAGTGAGCGTGCAGCGGACAGGCCTTCACGACGGCCGTCCACAGATCAGGGTCGCGCATCCGCTTGAGCACGCGATCCCCGCTCGAGGTAACGAGCGTCACTGCCCACGTGCCGTTGTCGGAGGGGAGGGTCAGAACCGAGAAGCTGCCGAGTGGCGCGAGTAGCGGGCCAAAGGGCTGCGGCGTCGTCCCGTCGGACGAGCGGAAGTAGCGGCCGTAGTAGATGAACCCGGAGTCCTCGGACTCCTCGTGCAAGGGTCCTATGCCCGCGTCGCTTAGCCAGCGTGGCAGCTGCGAGCGCCGGCCCATCGCGTCAACAACGAGATCCCCGCGCAGCGTCTCGCCCGAGTCGAGCCGGACCCCGTCCACGTGCGGCGTGCCGTTGACCAGATGCATCGTCAGCTCCTTCGCGGCCGTGCCCCGCCGGACCTCCAGGCGCGGCTCCTCTGCTGCGGCCTTGCTCACGACCTGCTCGAAGATCGGGCGGCGGGCGGTGTAGGTCACGAACCGCTCATCCCCCGCCCGCCGCCCGCCCTCGGCGAGGTTGGGGGGCATCAACGCGAGCAGATCCAGGCGCGCAGCGCCAGCCGCCACGAGACCCTGAAGGACCTCGGGAAGGTCCTGCTCAAGCACGGCGCGACCAGCCGGCGCCAGGAAGTGCGCCAGCCGGAACTGCGTCACGCCGCCGCGATCCCACCTTCCCCATGCATCATCGAGCGAGTCCGGCACCGGCGCCGCATCGCGCTCGAGCACCGTCACCTCGTGCCCGTCGCGCGCCAGCATCATCCCGCCCGCTAGCCCGCACACGCCGCCGCCCAAGAAGATGATCCTGGCCATGCGCCGCTCACCCCCCAGCGCGCTCGGCGCGCTCTCGCCTGATGAAATCGATCCCAGCTGAGATTGGTGCCACGAGGTACGGATAGTAGGCGCCCGCGATGGCCGATGCCCTGCGCCGCTCCATGATCCAGAAGGCCGCCATGGCGAGAGCCGGCCGCGATAGCGCCTCGATCTCGCCGGTCCCGCGGCCTCCCACGTCTCGGCCGTTGATTGTGGATGGCACGATGGGGGGAGTCCGGCCACCCCACCTCATAAAGGTTGGCGTACCACTCTGCATCGGTATCGGTCGCCCGATCAGCGTCAGGATGAGACCGAGGTCCCAAGCTGCACGAGAACCTCCAGTAAGATCTGTCGTGCGAGCGAGCCAGCGACATTCCATACTGGTCATAAGGGCTAACGTGTGAGCAGCGCAATTGATCGTGAAGCCGATATCCGAGCTCGGATCCAGCAGCACTGGGAGGCCTCCGAGCGCGGGGACCTCGACGCTGAGCACGCTATCTACACTGCGGACGCGATCCTGGACTACCCGCAGTCCGGCGAACGCTTCAGAGGTCGGTCAAAGATCCAGGCGCAACGCGGCGGGCATCCGGCCGAACGCCACTTCACCATCCGCCGGATCCTGGGCCGCGGCGACCTTTGGGTGAGCGAGTGCGTGATCACCTACGACGGCGTGCCCACATGTTCGGTCAGTGTCATGGAGATCACCGACGGTCTTGTAACGCACGAGACCCAGTACTTCGCCGATCCCTTCCCCGCGCCTCCCGGGCGCGCTGCGCTCGCTGAGCCGATTCCAGCCCGCGAGCAATAACGCGATCCAGCTGTTGTCTATGGGCTGTCTGGTTAGCGAACCCGGGCCCGCAGGAACTTCCCGACGGCGCGGAGCAACGCCGGATCGCGCACGAAGACGATCGTCCCGGCCGGCGCGTCGATCTCCTCGCCGTCGACCGTGAAGAGCGCGTGTCCGGTCATCACGGCGAAGAGCTCCTGGTGGCCATTCGTCTTGTTCTCCTCGTCGTCGGCCTCGTGATGCTCCTCGACCATCTCGTCACCAGCGTTTCCGGTCGCAGCGTTGACGCCGAACGCCTGGACGTCGAAATGGCGACGGACGAGATGGAACGCGCCGTCGTTGATTTCGGGGTTCCCGGGGTCGACCTGGGCCAGGGTGTCCACGTCGGCCAGGCGGACGGATCCGTATGGTGCGGTGCGGGGATCGCTCATGGCGCCGATACTGCCACATTCGCGCTCCGTCCTAGCCGATGTACCTGTCGCCCCAAGCCCCGCCGCGGCTCCACCCGCTCCTGATTTCGCCTGAGAGCGAGTGCGCACAAGGCGCGACGACAGACAGCTGTTCCGGACGAGCGGGAGGGAAGCCGATCCGACGTGGGAGGCGGCGAAGGCGGACGGTGTTCGCGTCGACACCGCGGTGATTCTCCACGAGGTATAGCCGTCGTCGCGCTCGCTCGTGCGTAGGATGCGCAGCGTGACTGGCATCCAGCCTGAGCTTTGGGTCGATCGAGCGAGCGCGGCTGTGGAGTTTTATGAGGCGGCGTTCGGTGCGGCCGTGTTGCATCGCATCGGAGACGGGGACGACATCGTTGTGCAGCTTGCAGTGGGCGACGCTGTGTTCTGGGTGACGGCGGCGTCGCCGGACATGAGGCGTTTCAGCCCCGAGTCTCTCGGTGGCGCAACCGGGCGGACGCTGCTCATCGTCGATGACCCGAGCGCGGTGCTCGAGCAGGCGGTTGGCGCCGGAGCGCGGAAGGTGGCGGCGGTCAGCGACGAGCATGGCTGGCGCCTGGG
>Ga0209420_1001090_pt1 | contig 13236 bp, 13 predicted proteins | sample BlaSpr_A8_OM1_O1_FD_187972 | JGI IMG/M metagenome (GOLD analysis project Ga0209420, IMG submission 187972) | Forest soil microbial communities from Thunder Bay, Ontario, Canada - Black Spruce, Ontario site 2_A8_OM1_O1 (SPAdes) (version 2) | ecosystem: Environmental > Terrestrial > Soil > Boreal... | reverse complement strand
GCGCTTGCGCCTCGCCGCACGCCGGTTCAGGATCGATCGGCGGCGACATTCGAGGCGATCGTCGAGGCTGCTGCTCAGGTTTTCGAGCGACACGGCTACGCGGCCGGGACCACCAACCGCATCGCCCAGCGCGCGGGCGTGTCAATCGGCTCGCTCTACCAGTACTTCCCAAATAAGGACTCGATCCTGGTCGCATTGATCGAACGTCACGTCGAGGAGGGAGAAAGCGCGCTCGCGCCGTTGATGGCGCGGCTTGCCGAGCACCCGGCGCCACCAGTCGCAGAGGCGCTGGAGCGCATCGTGCACTCCATGCTCGAGCTGCATCGCAAGCGCCCGATCTTGCATCGCGTCCTCTTCGAGGAGGCGCCGCGGCCGCCCAGGCTGCGCGCTCGACTCGAGCGGATCTTCGAGCTGGCAAGCGCGGCGCTCGCCGACTATCTCGCCTCCTGTCCGCAGGTCGCCGTTGCGGACCCGCGCTTGGCGGCAGAGATGGTCATTCAGTCGATCGAGGCGATCACGCACGGATTGGTGATCCACCCGCGCGCGCAGATCACCCCCGAGGACTACGCCCGAGAGACCGTCACGATGCTCGAGCGCTACCTGACTCGGCCAGGCGCCTGATCGTGAGCAACTGCCCGCTGACGCACCAGACGCGGCCGGCGCTGCTCACTGCGTGAAGGCGACAGCGCGGCCGGTCTGGCTTGCGGCGTGCTCGGGTGCGCTTGCGTGCGCGGGCAGGCGGTGGCGCTCGTAAATCTGCTGCACCCAGCGGTAGCCGGGCCGGTCGGACAGGGGCGCGCGAAAGCGTTCGAAGGGCTCGGGCATGCGCTCGATGGCAGATGGCCCCTGGGGGGGAAGCACGATCGGGTAGAGCAGCGCCGCCGCCGTGAGGTCTGCGACGGTGAAGCGCCCGTCGACCAGGTACTCGTTGCCGCCCAGCTGTGCCTCCAGGTGATCGAGCGCAGCGACGATCTTCGCGCGCGCCCGCTCGGCGCCCTCGGCGTCGCTGGCTCGGTAGCGCAGGCCGGTGAACAGCCGCGTGTAGGGCACGAGCACCGGGCCGAGCACCGCGGACATCTCGGGCACGATGCGTGCGCCGACCTCGGCCAGCAGCTCGGGCTCGCGGCGCAGCTCATAGAAGGCCAGTCGGCGCATGTACGGGCCAAGCTCCTCGTCAAACCACTCCTCCAGCTCCAGCGCCCGACGGCGCTCGCGCGGGTCGCTGGGGTAGAGCGCAGGGTCGGGGAAGCGCTGCTCCAGCGCGGCGATGATCGCGGTCGAGTCGGCGATGCGCTGCCCGTCGAGCTCGAGGACCGGCAACGTGACGGCGCGTCCGCGGGTCAGCCAATAGACGACCGGCATGTGGGTGCCGGGTGGAGGAGCGCGGCGCACGTGCGCCACAGCCTTGTAGTCGAGCGCCCAGCGCGCCTTCTCGCTGTAGTGCGAGACGGTGATGTGCCAGAGGATCGGTCGGCCGTCGCTGCGCATACTGACTGGTCGGTCGGTACACTAGCACGAATGGCGGGCCAGGCGATGGCAGACAGGGAGCAGGAGCGGCGCGGGCGCCGCGACAGGCGTACCCGCTCGGCGCGCGCCGAGAACGCAGACGCTCGCGCGGCGCTGCTCGCGGCCGCCGCCGAGCTGTTTGCCAAGCGCGGCTACCGCGGCGCGTCGGTCGATGAGATAGCCGAGCGCGCGGGCTATTCCAAGGGTGCGCTCTACTGGCACTTTCAGAGCAAGGACGAGCTGTTCTTCGCGCTGATGGACCAATCGGTCGATGCGCCAACGCGCGAGATGATCGGGCTGCTGCAGGACTCGCCGCCCGAGCACGACATGGCGCCTGAGGCCAGCAGGCGGCTGGTCGAGCTGGTCAGCGGACAGCGCGACCTGCTGCTGCTCGACCACGAGTACTGGGCGCAGGCCGTCCGCGACCCCGAGCTTCGCAGCCGCTACGCCGCGCGACGCGACGAGCTGAGAGCCGCGCTCGGCAGAGCCCTGGAGGTGCGTCTCACGCACCTCGGTGCGCCCGCTCTGGAGATGGCCGCAGACCAGATGGCCACAGTCATCATGGGCCTCGCGGCCGGTCTTGCGCAGGAACGCCTGATCGACGCGGGCGCCGTGCCCGACGAGCTGCTGGGCAAAGCGATCGTGCTGCTCTACCGCGGCCTGCTGACCAGCGCGGGCGATCGACCGCAGGTGAATGCTCAGGGCTGAGCCTGCGCCTCGTCCTCGTCTGAGTGTGCCTGCTCTTCCCAGAAGGCGACTGTCTCGCGCTCGTGGCGCACGCCGAGCTCGAGCGCGAGCCAGGGACCGGCCCTCGTGTGCTCGATGGGCGCATTGAGGAACATTTCGTATTCGGACAACTTTTGGCGGTGGGTCTCCAGCTGCACCTTGGCCAAGGCGCGGGGATCGGCGCCGAAGAAGAGCTTCAGCAGCGCCGGATCGCGCAGCATGTAGGGCTCCGGTGTGAGGACTGAAAGCCAATCGTCCAACGCCTCGCGGCCCTTGTCGGTGAGCGAGTAGCGCTTGCGGCGCCGGCCGGCCTGCTCGCGCTGCTCGGTCACGTAGCCGGCGCGGGCGAGGCGTGCGGGCTCGGCATACAGCTGAGAGTGGGGCAGCGACCAGAAGTTCCCCACCGAGACGGAGACCATCTGCTTGAGGTCATAGGGAGTGGCCTCGCCGGAGATCGAAAGCAGCCCCAGCACGATGTGGGATGTGGGTGTGAGCTCGATCTCGCTGCTCATCGTGAGTGCTTGACTTTAATCCGTTTCGGATGGTATGTTTAGGACTATTGGGAACCGGGAGCGGTGGGAGGCGAGCTTAGATGACCGAAGCTGCGGACACACATGGACGGCGAGGCCAGACTCGTGGGGCAAATGCGGCAAAGGCGATCGTCGCGTCGCACGCGGATCATCAAAAGGGGGGGACGCTGCGAGTGGCGGTGGCGTGCCAGGCTCTGCTCGTCCTGGCCTGCCTGGCGAGCGCGCCGGCGGCCACGGCAACGCCCACGACAACCCTCAAGGTGACCTCGATCCCGATTCCGGGATTCCCTGGGACCGGCTACATCCTGGACGCGGGCGCCGAGACGGTGGTGCAGATGACGATCAGCGGCAACGAATATGCGGGCGCACCCTCGCCGCTCACCCAAGCCATCTTCTACATCCCACCGGGGGTCACGCTCACGACCACCGGATTCGCCGATTGCGCCACGACTGTGCTCGAACGCATCGGACCCACAGGATGCCCGACGAGCTCGCACGCCGGCCCTATCGGCGAAGGGCTCGGCGTGGTCAGCTTCGGCAACGAACGCGTCGAAGAGAAGGTCTCGATCCAGGGATTCTTCTCTTCGTCGGGCGGCCTGACCTTCTACACCCAGGGCACCACGCCAGCCGCGTTCGAATTCCTCGAAGATGGCAGCTGGGCTACGGCCACCGCTCCCTATGGACGGAAGTTCACGGTGAACGTGCCGCTGGTCGAAACCGTGCCCGACGCGCCCGATGCGTCCGTCACCTCCTTCCGCGTCCTCGTCGGCGCGGCGTACAAACGGGGTGGAAAGACGGTCTCCTACATCACCTTGCCCAAGCACTGTCCCAAAGGGGGCTTCCTGCTCAAGGCCGAACTGAAATTCCTCAGCGGCGAAGTGGTGCCTTCGAGCTATGACCAGCCGTGCCCAAGGCGCAGGTGACCTTCACCGCTGGACGCCTTGCAAGGCCGGTCTGTCCCGGCGCGGCGTCATCCGGCCCCCGCAGGATCACGACGCGCTCTCCGGTAATGCGATTCTCATAGAAGTCCCCGTAGCGCGACACAGGCACACCCCCCCCCGATCGGTCGGGGGGAAGATTAGCCTGGCGTCTGGTCTTGCGCCTGGCTCGCTGCTAATCTGACACCGTATGCGGTGTAACACGAGCGCATCGGTGCTGCTGCGCGAAGCGAGAGCACGTCATGGCATCAGCCAGCGACGACTGGCGCTGCGCGCGAGGACCAGCCAGGACGCGATCAGCCGCATCGAGCGTGGCATCGAGTCGCCGACGCTGGAGCGGCTCGCCAACCTGCTGATGGTGCTCGGCGAGCGCCTCGAGCTGGACACCGTGCCACTGGTTGAGGCGCAGGGCGATGTTGCGCCGCTCACCACGCGCGAACGATTGCGCGAGGCGGCATCGTGGAACCTGGTTGCGACCAAGCTGGAGATCGCGGGCGCACAGGCGCGAAAGGCGGGCCATCCAGCGACGCGCTACGTGCCGTCGTGAGTGACGCTCCCGAGCGCCCGCTGGACCTCAAAGAGCTGTTTCGGGTGCTCGCCGAGCACGGCGTGGACTATCTGGTGATCGGCGGGGTTGCCGCGCAGGTGCATGGACGTCGGCGAACAACCAAGGATCTCGACGTCACGCCCGCACCCGATCCAGAGAACTTCGAGAGGCTGGCAGCCGCGCTGGTGGCTCTCGACGCCCACCCGGTCGAGCTCGGGTCGAGCGCCCCGACCCCCACCGCAGAACAGCTCCGAGTCGCCTCGATCGTGCCGCCTCTCACCACTCCCCATGGCGAGTTGCACATCCTCAACGAGGTCCCCGGCGCCACCGCGTACGCCGGCATGCGCACACGCGCGCTGACGACCGACCTCGACGGGATCGCCTTGCATATCGTCGGTGTGGACGACCTGATCCGGATGAAGCAGACGGCGGGAAGACCAGGTGACATCGAGGACGTCGAGGCCCTGACGACGGTCGCACGACGCGAGCAGCACAGCTGACGCTCTGCGCAAGCAACGCCCGAGGCCAATCGAAACAGCCGGTGATCGAGGATGATGCGGCGGCGATGAACGCGTCTGCCGAAGAGGCCGAGCCGCACGACGACGCCACGCCGGCGACCGGCTCGTCGGCGTGGGCGCCTTTTCGCTCCAAGGATTTCGCGAGGATGGCCTCGGCGCAATTCGTGAGCAACGTCGGCAGCTGGATGCAGACGGTGGGAGCTCAGGAGCTGATGCTGACGCTGACGACGTCGGCCACGCTGGTGGCGTTGATCCAGACCGCGGCCGGCCTTCCCGTGATCCTGCTCGCTGTGCCCGCAGGCGCGATCGGCGATCTCGTCGATCGCCGCCGGCTGCTGATCGTCTCGCAGTCCTTCATGCTGCTGGCCGCCCTGGCGCTGGCCGGACTGGCGCTCGCCGGCCAGGTCACGCCGTGGGTCCTGCTCGCGTTGATCTTCGCTGTGGGCGTCGGTCAGACGCTGACGTCACCCACGTGGCAGACGCTGCAGCCCGAGCTCGTCGCGCCCGAGGACCGCACGCAGGCGATCTCGCTGGGCGCCGTCAACCAGAACCTCAGCCGGGCGATCGGCCCCGCCATCGGCGGTGCGCTGTATGCGGCCAGCAGCGCCTCCGCGCTGTTCCTGGTCAACGCCGCGAGCTTCGTGCCGGTCATCGGCGCGGTCGCTCGCTGGCGCGGTGGCGCGCGCCCGGCTACAGGCGCCGCGCCCGAGCACGTCCTCGAGGCGATACGCGCGGGAGCGCGCTACATCGCCGGGAGCCCCGCGCTGCGTGTGATCCTGCTGCGCGCCGGGCTGTTCATGCTGTTCGCCAACTCGATCTGGGCGCTGCTGCCGCTGGTCGCACATACGCGGCTGCATCTCGGCTCCGGCGGCTACGGGCTGCTGCTCGCCGGCGTGGGTATCGGCGCGGTCTCAGGCGCGGCGGCCCTGCCACGTCTGCGCGAGCGGGTGACGCCGGCGGCCCTCATGACCGCCAGCACGCTCGTCTTCGCGGGCGTGACGCTGGCCCTGGCCTATGTTCGCGTGAGCGCACTCGCGGCGCTCGCGCTCGTGATCGGCGGCGTGGCGTGGATCTTCACGCTCTCAACGCTCAACTCCCAATATCAATCGACGCTGCCCGGCTGGGCCAAGGCCCGCGGCATGTCCTACTACCTGGTCATCTTCCAGGGCGGCGGCGCGCTCGGCAGCGCGGCGTTCGGCGTGATCGCGCAGGACGCCGGGCTGACCGCGGCGCTGCTCGCCGCCGCCATAGGGCTCGCGCTCGTCACCCTCGCCGGCGTGTGGCTGCCGTTCAAGGCGATCTCCCCCGGCGATCTGTTGCCGGCCGGCGACTGGCCGGACCCGCATCTCGTCAGCGCGAGCGCAACCGGCGGACCGGTGTTGGTGACAGTCGAGTACTGGCCGGCGCCCGGACGCGAGCGCGACGTCATCGACGCGCTCCACGCAGGGCGCCACGCGCGACGGCGCACGGGCGCGGTGAGCTGGCGCGCTTGGCGCGACGCGGCCGATCCCGGGCATGTGCTCGAGCAGTTCGTCGTCGGCTCCTGGGACGAACACCTGCGCCAGCATGAACGCGTCAGCCGCCGCGACCTGCAGCGCCTCGAGGCGATCGAGGCGATGACCGATCCAAGCCGGCCCACCACGGTCACTCACTGGCTGGCGCCCCTCGACAGTCCATCCAACCGCGTATGACCACCACCGTCCAACCCAAATAAAATTATTAATAATTAAATTAATATGAAGGAGGGGCTACAGCAATGACTGACGCATTCGTTCTCGGCGGCGCCCGTACCCCCGTAGGGCGCTACGGCGGGTCGCTGTCGCACCTGCGCGTCGATGACCTGCTTGGCCAGACGATGGCCTGGGCCTGCGAGCGCGTGGGGGTGGCGCTCGACCGCATCGAGGACATAGCCGCCGGCTGCGTCAACCCGGCGCACGAGGGGATGGGGGACATCGCACGCTGGGCCGCGCTGGCGGCCGGCTTCCCCGACTCGGTGCCCGCCGCCACCGTCAACCGCTTCTGCGCCTCCTCGCTGACGTGCACGATCCAGATCGCCCACGCGATCCGCAGCGGCGAGCTCGACGTCGGTCTGGCCGGCGGCGTCGAGTCGATGTCCAGGTCGGGCTGGGCGTTCATGAAGGGTGAAGCGCCGTTCATGCCGCGCGGCCCGATCTTCATGCTCGACACCATGTGGGCTGGCGCGGGCGGACCGCCCAATCCCAAGCTGCTGGCGCGTGACGCTTACGTGGAAATGATGAAGACGGCGCAGAACGTCGCCGACCGCTACGAGCTCTCGCGCGAGGAGATCGACGCGTTTGCGCTGCGCTCCCACCGGCACGCTGCCGGCGCACGCGACTCGGGCCGGCTGGCCAAGGAGATCCATCCCGTCGAGATCCCAGCCGCCCGCAAACAGCCGGCGCGCGTGTTCGAGCACGACGAGAGCATCCGCGAGGACACGACCGCAGAGAAGCTTGCATCCCTGCCGGCACAGCCCAACACGACGCAGATGACCGCCGGCAACTCCGCGCCGCTGAACGACGGCGCGAGCGCGGTCGTGCTTGCCAGCGCCGCAGCGGCCGAGGAGCTGGGAGTGCAGCCGCTGGCACGCGTCGTCGCCTCGGCGACCTATGCGCTGGACCCGAAGATCATGGGGATCGCGCCTGCGTTTGCGATCCCCAAGGCACTCGGGCGAGCCGGCCTCGCGCCGCAGGACGTCGACGTGTGGGAGGTCCACGAGGCCTACGCGTCCGTCGCGCTCGCGATCCTGCGCGAGCTGCCCAACCAGCTCGACGGCTTCCAGGTCCCCGACGAGCGCCTGAACCCCAATGGTGGCGCGGTCGCCATCGGCCACCCGTTCGGGTCCTCAGGCACGCGCTACGTGCTGACGCTCGCGACCGAGCTGCGCGAGCGCCAGGCTCGCTACGGCGTGCTCGGCGTATGCGTCGGCTCCGGCCAGGGGGTGGCGCTCGTGCTCGAGAACACCGCGCGCTGAGCCCACCTGCCATGTGACCACATCGCCGAACCGTGCCGAGCAACGGTCGCGTCAGGGTTCCCTAGACTGGCTGCATGGCGCTTCCGCCCGGACCGTCCGCCCCGGCCGTCGTCAACACGCTGCGCTTCATGCGCAGGCCGCTCGGCATGCTGGCGCAGTGGCACGCACGCTACGGCGACGCTTTCACCGTACGCCTGACCGGCTTTGGCACCGGCGTCTACGTCGTCGACCCCGATGCGATCCGCGACCTCTTCACGGGCGACCAGTCCGACCTGCGCGCGGGCGAGGCCAACTCGTTCATGGAACCGGTGCTCGGGGCGAACTCGGTGCTCGTCCTCGACGGCGCCCAGCACCTGCGCCAGCGAAAGCTCCTGTTGCCACCGTTTCAGGGCTCGCGCGTGGCCGCCTTTCGCGAGGTGATCCGCGAGGTCGCCGAGCGCGAGATAGCGGGCTGGCGCCCTGACACCCAGCTCGTGCTGCGCGAGCGCATGCGGGCGCTGACCTTCGAGGTGATCTGTCGCGCGGTGTTCGGCGTTACGCAGCCCGAGCGAGTAGAGCGGCTGCGCAAGCGACTGGTCGCGGTGATCGACAGCAGCCCGATCTTCGTGATCGCGCCTCCAGCCCGCGCCGACCTCGGGCGCTTCAGCCCAGGTGGGGTGTTCGCGCGGCGCATGCGCGCCGCCGACGCGGTGCTGTTGGAGGAAATCGAGCGCCGCCGCCACGAGCCCGACCTCGAGGAGCGCTCTGATGTGCTCTCGCTGCTGTTGTGCGCCCGCGACGAGCAGGGCGAGGCGATGAGTGACTCGGAATTGCGCGATGAGCTGTTCACGATGCTTGGCGCCGGGCACGAGACGACCGCGACCGCGCTCGCGTTCGCGTTTGAGCTGCTGTTGCGCAACCCCGCCGTGCTAGCCCGTCTGCGCGAGGAGCTCGAGGTGGGGGAGGACGACGCCTATCTGGACGCCGTGGTCAAAGAGACGCTGCGCCTGCGCCCGGTGATCGACGCGGCCGAGCGCACCCTGACCGTGCCGCGCACGGTCGCCGGCTGGGAGCTGCCGGCGGGGGTGAAGGTGTATCCCGCGATCGTGCTCGTGCATCTGCGTGAGGACCTGTACCCGCGCGCACACGAGTTCCGTCCACAACGGTTCGTCGAGGGCGGCGCCGAGTCATACTCGTGGCTGCCGTTCGGCGGTGGGATCCGGCGCTGCATCGGTGCCGCGCTCGCGCACGCCGAGATCGCCGAGGTGCTGCGCGTCGCGATACCGCGGGTCGAGCTTCGACCGCTGCGCGATCAGCCCGACCCGGTCGTCGTGCGCGGGATCACGTTGGCGCCCAAGCACGGCGTGCCGGTCGCGGTCGAGCGGGTCGCGCCGGCGACTCGGCCGGTGGCCGCGGCGCTGGCTCAGTAGCAACGCGTCGGCGCTCTTCCGGGCCGCAGCTCCTCGATGATCGGGGATACAGTTGGGCGCATGTTCGAAAACGTGCTTGTCCCCGTCGATGGGTCAGACGACGCCGAGCAGGCGCGCCTGCAGGCGGTGGATCTGGCCAGGGCCGAGCACGCACGCATAACTCTGTTTACGGCCGTGCAGCCGCCTCCGCCCACCGTCTACGCAAGCGCAAGCTCCGCGGCTCTGGCGACGACGTTCGCGCAGGAGGCGCGAGCGGAAGCCGAGACGATCCTGCGTAGCGCCGCCGAGCGAATGCCCGAGGACGTATCGGCCAGCACGGTGCTGAGCAGCGAGCCGCCGCGACCGGCCGTGATCAAGCAGATCAAAGAGGGGCATCACGATCTGGTTGTCATGGGGTCTCGCGGGCTTGGCGAGCTGGGCTCGGTCCTGCTGGGCAGCGTCAGCCACCACGTCCTACACCACAGTCCCGTCCCGGTTCTAATCGTGCACGGCGCGCCGAGCGTGTCGGCGCGCCGCGGGTGATGGCCTCCGCGGGTCCGCGGTCGGAGGGCGGTCGGTGGGCGGTGCTCGCCCTCCTGGGTGTTGCGCAGCTGATGGTCGTACTCGATGCAACGATTGTGAACATCGCGCTGCCATCGGCGCAGCGAGCGCTCGGGTTCTCTACCGACAGCCGCCAGTGGGTCGTCACCGCGTACGCCCTTGCGTTCGGAAGCCTGTTGCTGCTGGGCGGCAAGCTCGGCGATCTGTTCGGGCGCAAGTGGACGTTCGTCGCGGGCCTGATCGGGTTTGCGATTGCGTCCGCGATCGGGGGGTTGGCTCAGTCCTTCGGGATGCTGGTGGGAGCGCGGGCTCTGCAGGGCGCCTTCGGTGCGCTGCTTGCGCCGTCGGCGCTGTCGTTGCTGACGGTCACATTCGCCGGCTCGCCCGATCGAGCCAAGGCGTTCGGCATCTTCGGCGCGATCGCGGGCGGCGGCGCGTCGGTCGGGCTGATCCTCGGCGGAGTGCTTACGCAAGCGCTGTCGTGGAGGTGGTGTTTGTATGTGAACCTCCTGATCGCGCTGCCGACCGTTCTCGTGGCGCTCAGGCTGTTGCAAAATCATCCGCCCGATGGACGGCCCCATATCGATATCCCAGGCGTGCTGCTCGCCTGCGGGGGTCTGTTTGCGCTCGTCTACGGATTCTCCAACGCAGAGACGCACTCGTGGACGACCCCGCTGACGATCATCGCGCTTGGCGCGAGTGTGATCTTGCTCGCAGCGTTCGTCGTGGTCGAGCGGCGCAGGAGAGATCCCCTGCTTCCGCTGCACATCATCATGGATCGTGCACGCGGAGGCGCCTACCTGTCGATCGCGCTGGCAGGTGCAGGTGTGTTTGCGGTGTTTCTCTTCCTGACCTACTACCTGCAGCAGAACCTTGGCTTCTCTCCTGTCAAGACGGGGTTGTCCTTCCTGCCGTTGACAGCCGTGCTCGTCCTCACCTCGACGACGGTCCAGACCAAGGTTCTCTACCGTACGGGAGCTAGGCCGCTGGTCGCGACGGGTATGACTCTCGGGGTGATCGCGATGCTCCTGCTGACCCGGCTCGCTGCCAATGCCAGCTACACGAGCCATGTCCTGCCCTCGCTGCTCGTCATCGGCCTCGGCATGGGATGCATCTTCGCGCCAGCCTTCAGCACTGCGACGCTGGGGGTCGATGGATCCGAGGCGGGCGTCGCCTCTGCGATGGTGAACACCTCCCAGCAGGTCGGTGGGTCCGTCGGCACGGCGCTGCTGAGCACTCTTTTCGCCAGCTCGGCGGCCGCCTATGCAAGCAGCCATGTCGGCACACCCGGGCTGCAAAACGCAGCGGCGATCCACGGTTACACCACAGCATTCTCGTGGGCAGCAGGCATCTTCGGCTTGGGCCTGCTGCTCGCACTGCTCATCCTGCCGGCAGTTCGCGCGCGAAAGCCCACGCGCCAACCAGAGGAGCCTGTGTACGACGGTGCGGTAGCGGCCACGAGTGGCGCAGCGACAGCGGTCCCCGTCCTGGTCACCGGGCCATGCTGTCACTTCGCTGCGGCGGAACATGGTCGAGGCACAGCCTGACGGTTCGCTGCTCGGCGAGGCTGACCGGTGACTATCGGCCCGCGGTAACCGCTTTCAGCTCGTCGAGTGACTCGCGGATGAGTCGCGGAAGATCTTGCTGGTTGGTCTCCGCGACATAGCGCTCAAACGCGACCTTGAAGACGGCGATCCCTGCCTCGGCGGTCAGACCCGCGGCTGGGTCCTCGACGCCGCGCCGGCGCAACGCCTCGGCGAGCGCGCCGGCGAGTGATGCGAGCTTGATCAGCTCGCGCTCTTGAAGCTCAACGCTCGAAGCGATGATGGCCTGGCGCTGGCGCGCGAGCTCCCCGCCCTCCTGGATGAAAGCGCCAGCAGCCTCGAGGCCCGCGGCTGCCGCGTCGATCGGCGCCAGTGACCCGGGCGCGTCGGCGACCGTGCTGACGAGCAGCTCCTGCAGGGCATCCGCGCCGGCGAACAGGACCTCGCGCTTGTCGGCGAAGTGCCGGAAGAACGTTCGCTCCGTCAGTCCCGCCCGCTCGGCGATCTCGGCCACCGTGGTCTGCTCGAACCCGCGCTCGCCATACAGCGCAAAGGCCGCCTGCATCAGCCGGCCGCGCGCGTTTGGCTCCCATCGACCCATGCTCCGAGTCTAGCGACGACAGCGGCTGACATCGCACGTGCTACGCTGATGGCAGTCACTGTCATCAGTCTTTATCGGGAGGTTCCTTCTCATGCGCATATTCGTCACCGGCGCGTCCGGCTGGATCGGCTCCGCCGTCGTTCCCGAGCTTCTCGGCGCGGGCCATCAGGTCATCGGGCTCGCCCGCTCCGATGCCTCGGCCGCCGCCCTCACAGCCGCAGGGGCAGATGTGCGCCGCGGCGATCTCGACGATCTCGACGGCCTGCGGGATGCGGCCGGCGCGTCAGACGGCGTGATCCACCTGGCGTTCAAGCACGACCTTGCGTTCTCGGGAGACTTCCAGGGCGCTGCCGACGCGGATCGCCGCGCCGTCGAGACCATCGGCGAGACGTTGGCGGGCTCGGATCGACCGTTCGTCATCGCCTCCGGGACACTTGGACTCGCACCGGGGCGCGTGGCGACCGAGCAAGACGGACACGGCCCCGCCTCGGCCTCGGCCGCTTTCGGCAGCGGTCCGCGGACTCGCTGGGCGACCGCTGAGCTGGTGCTCTCACTCGGCTCCCGCGGAGTCCGCTCATCCGTCGTGCGTCTCGCGCCGACCAATCACGGCGACGGCGACAACGGCTTCATCGCGACGCTCGTCGGCATCGCCCGTGAGAAGGGCGTCTCGGGCTACATCGGCGACGGGACCAACCGCTGGACCGCCGTGCACCGCCTCGACTCCGCTCGCCTGTTTCGCCTCGCGCTGGAACAGGCACCGGCGGGATCGACGCTGCATGCGGTGGCCGACGAGGACGTGCCGATCCGCGCTATCGCCGAAGTGATCGGACGGCACCTCAACGTCCCGGTGATCTCCATCGATCCTGAGGCTGCAGGCGAGCACTTCGGCTGGCTGGCCGGTTTCCTCGCGGTCGACAGTCCGGCCTCCAGCGCGCTGACCCGCGAGCTGCTCGGCTGGCAGCCCACCCAGCCCGGGCTTCTCGACGACCTGGAGAAGGGGCACTACTTCAGCCCCGCATAGCCTGGGGCCTTACGGTAGCTCGCTGCGGCAGGTATCGACAGTCCCGTCAGCACCGGGGCGGGGGTTACTGCCGGTGCTGACGGGGCTGCCGGGCGGTGGGCGCCTGGGCGGAGCGATGGGAAGGGAAGGTGGCCCGGGTGGATGTAGTGATCTCGGTGGACATGGAGGGGGTCGCGGGCATCGCCACCAGGCAGCAGGTGCGGCCGGACGGGCGCGACTACCCCACCGCGCGGGCGCTGATGACCGCCGAGGCGAACGCCGCGATAGCGGGCGCCTTCGACGGGGGCGCCACGGCGGTGGTGGTCAACGACAGCCACGGGCCGATGGACAACCTGCTCGGCGAGCAGCTCGACCCGCGCGCCGA
>Ga0209420_1001089_pt1 | contig 13246 bp, 10 predicted proteins | sample BlaSpr_A8_OM1_O1_FD_187972 | JGI IMG/M metagenome (GOLD analysis project Ga0209420, IMG submission 187972) | Forest soil microbial communities from Thunder Bay, Ontario, Canada - Black Spruce, Ontario site 2_A8_OM1_O1 (SPAdes) (version 2) | ecosystem: Environmental > Terrestrial > Soil > Boreal... | reverse complement strand
CGCGTACGGAGATAGAGGTTCCGGCTGGGCCCGGTGTGCGATACCGGCCACCTCGCTGCCAGGTGATGCCTGTCCCCTTTTGGACCTCGGCGGCCGTCTAGGCCGCTGGCCGGATCGCGGTGAACCAGAAAACGGATATTTGATATCCGGAACGTATTGACCTCGGCTTACCGGGCCTCTTAACATATCGAACGTTCGGTTGGTTATCCGCGTAGTGTCATGCAGCGAAGGGTGCTTGCCATGTCCGTTACCGCCAGACCCGAGACGGGCAGCCCGCTCGTCTCGGCCTCTCCTCGCCCTGGGCACGCGCTAGTCATCGGTGCCGCCGGCTTCGCCTGGTGCTCTCTGGCGCTCGGCCTGAGTACGGTCGGCGCGATAAACGCCGCGGGCAGCTCGGTGATCCTCGCCGGGACGTTCTTCTACGGCGGTCTCGTCCAGCTGGTCGCGGGATTTTTCGCTCTCGCGTCGGGTGCGACCTTCGCCGCGGCCTTCCTCACCACGTACGGGGCATTCTGGCTGGGCTACACCGCGATCCAGGTGTACGTGGCCCCGCACATCGTGGCCTCGGTCGTGGGGTCCGGAGCTCATGCCGGCGCTTCCGCCCTCGCGCTGCAGGCTCAGGCGGGCCACGATGTGGTCCAGGCGCTCGGCGTCTTCCTGATCGCGTGGCTCGTGGTCACCCTCATCTTCACCGTGGCGAGCCTGGGCACGAACGCGGCCACCGTGCTGGCCTTCGGCCTTTTGAACGTAACGATCGTGCTGCTGATAGCGGCATATCTCGGTGCCTCCAGCGTCGGCGCTCCGGCCAGCGCCGCGCTGCATGGGGCCGGGTGGGCCGAGATCGTGCTGGCCGGCGTCGCGTTTTACATCGTCCTGGCCGAACTCGCGAACGAGACACTGCACCGCGCAGTATTCCCCCTCTTCCCCCTGTCCCGCGCCGCCGCGCAGCCGGCCTGAGGCGGCAGGAGACGCGCATGAAAGCACGCATGCCGATCGTGGTGGCAGTGCTGGCCGCGGCCGGGCTCGCATCCGTCGCCGTCGGGCTCACACCCGCGCCGGCCCGCGCGGCGAGCAGCACGTGGCCCGGCAGCGGTCCCTGGCAGCCGGAGCCGGCCAGCTACGGCGTGAGCCAGCCCGTGGACATCGCGGTGCGGATGGACGACGGGGTGATGATCTCCACCGAGGTCGTCCCGACCAATCCGGCCACCGGTGCCCGTGCGCCCGGCACCTTCCCGGTGCTGCTAACCCAGAACCCGTACGGCAACACACCAGATCCGACCGCAGCCGGGGACTTCTTCGTCCAGCGCGGCTACATCTACGTGGCCTCCGACGTGCGCGGCACCGGCAGCTCCGGCGGCCAGGTGTCCTGGTTCGGGCAGCGCCAGGGGGAGGACGGCGCCGAACTGGTCGGCTGGGCAGCACACTCCCTGGCCGGCTCAGACGGCAGGGTCGGGCTGGACGGCTGCTCCTACCTCGGGGTGGACCAGTGGTTCACGGCGGCGGCCGCCGGCCCGGATTCCGCGCTGAAGGCGATCACCCCGTTCTGCACGGACTCCAACTTCTACGACGACCTGACCGCCGACAGTGGGATACCCACCCCGTTCGTCGCCGGGATCGCGCATGCCGAACCGCGCGGACCGCAGGATAACCCCGCCACCGATCCGCAGTCCGTCACCATCGCGCAGGAGGCCGACGGCGGCCCCCGATCCTACGACAACAGCTACTGGCAGTCCCTGGACATACAGCGGCTCATACCTCAGGTCGTGGCCAACGGAATCCCCGCCCTGAGCGAGGCCGGCTGGGAAGACCTGTTCCCTGGCGGCAACCTGGGCGACTACATCGCCGCGCAGAACGCCTACTTCCGTCGTCCGCTGACGGCCCCGGTCACCGCGGGCGAACCGGTCACCGGCCGGTACCAGGCGATCGTCGGGCCGTGGACGCACGGGGAGAACGTGAACGGCACCATCCTTCAGGACATCCGCCTGGAGTGGTTCGACACGTGGCTCAAGGGCGAGCGCACCGGCATGGCCGCCACCGCCACGCCGCTGCATATCTTCGAGAACGCCGCGAACCAGTGGGTAGACACGGCCGCCTGGCCGCCGTCACCGGCCGCATCGACTTACTACCTCGGCGCGGGCGGAACGCTGAGCTCCGGTGATCCCGCGACCCGGGGGACCGATACGCTCTCATGGGCCCCGGCCGCCGCGGCAAACCCCCTGACCTACACCTCGGCACCGCTCGTCCGGGACCTGGTCCTCGACGGGCCGTCTGACCTGACCGTCTACGCCTCGTCAACCACGACCGACGTCGAGCTGACCGCCACCCTCAACGTGCTTACGCCGGCCGGCACCGTGGTCAAGCAGGCCGACGGCGTGCTGCTCGGCAGCCAGCGCGAGCTCGACCGGGCGCAAAGCTGGTACGGCACGCGCTCCGTCCTGCTTCAGCCCTCGCACCCGTTTACCCAAGACAGCCAGCAGGCCGTCGTGCCCGGCCGGACCACGCGGTACGACATCTCGCTGCTCGCCAACTTCACCCTGATCCCGGCGGGCGACCGGATCCAGGTGGTGGTCACCAGCCAGCCGCCGGCGAACTTCCACCTGCCGCTCGCGCCCACCCCGCAGGAGCTGGCCAACCTGGCCGGCGGCAGATACACCGTCGACCACGGGGCGGCCACGGGTTCGGTGCTGGATCTGCCACTCGCCTCGCCCGGCCAGTTCACCGCCAGCCCGATCGACTGGGGACCCTCGTCCTGAGGAGATAACCATGACCGCGACCGCAGCCCCGTCGGGCGGCCTGGAGCCGATCGAAACCGTCTCCGAAGACGAACTGCGGGCCCTGCAACTCGAGCGCCTGCGGTGGTCACTGCGGCACGCCTACGAAAACGTGCCGCATTACCGGAAGGCGTTCGATGCCGCCGGGATTCATCCCGGCGACTGCCGGGACCTGGCCGACCTGGCGGACTTCCCGTTCACGACCAAGGCAGACCTGCGCGCTAACTACCCGTTCGGCATGTTCGCCGTCCCGCGCGAGCAGGTGGTGCGCATCCACGCCTCCTCCGGTACCACGGGCCGGGCCACGGTCGTCGGCTACACCAGCCAGGACCTGGAAACCTGGGCCACGGTGATGGCCCGCTCGATCCGCGCGGCCGGCGGCCGGCCAGGACACATCCTGCACAACGCGTACGGGTACGGGCTGTTCACCGGCGGCCTCGGCGCCCACTACGGCGCCGAGAAGCTCGGCTGCACCGTCGTCCCCGTATCTGGCGGCATGACCGAGCGGCAGGTCACCCTGATTCGCGACTTCCAGCCGGACATCATCATGGTCACCCCGAGCTACATGCTCGCCATCATCGACGAGATGGAACACCAGGGCCTCGACCCGGCCCGATGCTCCCTGAAGTACGGGATCTTCGGCGCCGAGCCATGGACGAATGAGATGCGCGCCGAGATGGAAGCCCGCGCGGGCATCGACGCCACCGACATCTACGGACTGTCGGAGGTGATCGGACCGGGCGTCGCCCAGGAATGCGTCGAGACCAAGGACGGCCTGCACGTGTGGGAAGACCACTTCTACCCCGAAGTCATCGACCCGGTCACCAGCCAGGTCCTGCCCGACGGAGAACCAGGCGAGCTGGTCTTCACCTCGCTCACCAAGCAGGCCATGCCCGTCATCCGCTACCGCACCCGCGACCTCACCCGGTTGCTGCCAGGCACCGCCCGCACCATGCGCCGCATGGAGAAGATCACGGGCCGCACCGACGACATGATCATCCTGCGCGGCGTTAACCTCTTCCCCACCCAGGTCGAGGAGCTCATCCTGCGCATACCCGCCCTGTCACCGCATTTCCAGCTGCACCTGGCCCGTTCAGGCCGGATGGACGCCATGACCATCCACGTCGAGCGGCGCCCCGGCACCACCCCCGCCGACACCGACGCGGCGGGCACGCAGCTGTCCTCCCTGATCAAGAACACCATCGGTGTCACCGCCGACACCGTCGTGCAGGACCCGGAGACCATCGAGCGCTCCCTAGGCAAGATGCGCCGCATCATCGACACTCGACCCCGATGAGCAACCGAACGCCCACGGCATACACGACCGGTCGCCGGCTCTTTACCCGGCAGCACCGCGCTGATCCGCCAGCACGGTGCTGAGGGTCCGGCGGCCGGCTTCCAGAAGTACCGGATTGTCTTCTGAGTGGGCCAGGAACACGATCGCGAGGTTCAGTGCCCAGCCTCGGGCCCGCGTCCGCAGGGCGTCATCGACCCGGCCGCCGGCTGCCTGGTAGGCCGACCAGAAGCGGTCATGGCAGCCGAGCGGGAGCAGCATCCAGGCCACCGACAGGTCGTTGGCCGGGTCGCCCGCGGTGATGTCGCCGAAGTCGATCACGCCGCTGACCTGGCCGTCGTTCACCAGGATGTTCGCCGGGTGCAGGTCGCCGTGCAGCCAGACAGGCGGCCCCCCGTAGCCGGGAGCGGCGAGCGCCGCGTCCCACACGCGGAGCACCGCGTCCCGGTCGGCCAGATAGTGGCTGGCTTGACCGGTGACCACGGCGAGGTTGGCCGCGAAGCTGCCGGCGCGCTCTGCCAGCGGGACGCCGCGGAACGGGTTGGCCGGCGCGTCCACCGGGGCGGGGACGTGCAGCGCGCCGAGGAACCCGCCGACAGCGACCGCGGCTGCCGCTGGGTCGAAGGAACTGGCCTCCGCCGCGGGCACACCCGGCAGGTAGGGCACCACGCTCCATGAGTAGGGATAACCGAGTGCGGGTACCCCGGTTCGTTCTGGATAAGGGATGGGCAGGGGCAGCCTCGGAGCGAGCCCGGGCAGCCAGCGCTGCTCATTCTTGATGATCTCCGCGCTTAGGGCGCGGCGCGGCAGCCGCGCTACCAGCCTGTCCCCGACCCGGTACAGCTCGTTGTCCCAGCCGTTCGCCAGGAACTCCACGGGCAGGCGCGCGAGGTCAGGGTGCTGACCGGCGAGCAGCCGCCGCACCAGATCCGCCGACACCTCCACCTCGGCGGCCGGCATCCGGTTCACCGCCACAACGATCAATCCTGCCATCGCGGGCTCCGCTACGGGCCGGACATTGCGGGGTTCACGGAAGAGCGGACAGGCCTTCGCGGCCGATCGTGGTGGTAACAGCAAAACCCACCCAGGAGGATCCGATGCGCAGGTTCTTTGTCAAAATGTCAGCCGCCGCGATCTTCGCTGCCAGCACCGTCGCCGCCCTGCAGGGCGGTGCGAGCGCCAGCACCCACATACCCGTGTCCCCCAGCAGCAGCACGGTCTACACCGGCCACGTCACGAGTCCCGGCCGGGTCACCGTCCCGGCACCCAAGCCGCACTGCTGCGGGGTTCCTGTGTAGCCAGCCGGTCCAGCAGCCTGGCCGCCCAGGGAGGTCAGCACCAGCTTGCACGCGTGTCACAAAATGGGTTGATGCCATCCGGGTCGCGCTACCGGAGCCCGGCACGCTGGTCCCATGCCATCCATAGGTCCCGCCGGTCCCATTACCGTGGAGGATCCGGGTGACTGCCCAAATACTCCGCGAAGGCAAAATCCTCCGCGATTTTGGGGCTGATGGGACTGGGCTGACGTATGCGGTCAGCTGCTCAGATGGCCAGCGCGGTCAAGGCTGGGCGGCGCGGCGGCGGACGGTTCGGTCGAGGATTCCTAGCGTCGCCTTGAGTGCGCTCTCGGGCACGACCGGGAACGAGCCTGACGTGCTCTGCCAGCTCGGGTCGAGCTGCGACCAGTCGTAATAGGAGGTCACGAGGACCCCTGGGCCGGCCGGCTCGAGCCGGTAGCCGTACACGTGGCGCAACGGGGGCTTGAGCCGCCCCTCGATGGTCCAGGCGATCTCGCGGTCGGGTTCGAAGACCGTGATGACGACTTCGACGTCATAGTCTTCCCAGGGCAGGTCCCCCAGTGCCCGGCGGTCCATGTGGACCGTGAACCGGTCGCCTGCGGCGCTGACCGGTTCGCCAGTGGCGTCCATGAGCATGCCGGAGGCGTCGATGTCGACGTGGCCGCGTGGATCTCGCAGGACGGTGAATACCTCATGGGCTGGTGCGGCGATCAGACGCGACACCTCGATACGCATGGGCTTGTCTTCGGGATCGGTCATCGTGTGAGTATGTCATCGGGGCGCCGCGGCTCGACACCATCCTTGCCATCGTAACTCTTGCTATGTAGAGTTAGGCCCCCGAGAGCTACTCGCCGGCCACCGCGACTCAGCCGGCCCTACGATGTGGCGAATGCGGTCGCGGCTGGAGGGGTGAGATGGAGGTCCTGCTCGCGGCCGTCTTGATCGGCGGCGTGGTGTGGCTGGTACGGCGTAGACAGCGCAGACGCGCCCGCACGAGCACAAGCACGAGCACGGACCGCGCCCGCACGGACGGCGCCGGGCCGGGTTTCCCCGACCGGCCGCTCGGCGGACGGGGGGTCTCGCCCGTACTGATGCCCCAGGGCCGGATCGAGGTCCGCGGGCTGACGAAGGAATACGGCGGCGTCAGGGCCGTCGATGACTTGTCGTTCACGGTGGAACCGGGCCGGGTTACCGGGTTCCTCGGCCCGAACGGTGCGGGGAAGACGACGACACTGCGGATACTGCTCGACCTGGTCGAGCCGACCGCGGGCACGGCCACCATCGGCGGCGTCCGCTACGCCGACTTGAATCAGCCGATCCGGCGCGTCGGCGCGGTCCTCGAGGCGGGCGCGGCGCATAAGGACCGCACCGGCCGCAGTCACTTGCGTGTCGTCTGCCAGTCCGCGGGTATCCCGCTGGCGCGGGCGGACGAGGTGCTTGAGCTGGTCGGGCTCGGCGTAGCCGCCACCCGGACGTTCCGGGGCTACTCCCTCGGCATGCGCCAGCGTCTCGGCGTCGCGGCGGCGCTGCTCGGGGACCCGCAGGTGCTAATCCTCGACGAGCCGGCCAACGGGCTGGACCCGGAGGGCATCCGGTGGATGCGCGACCTGCTCAAGACCCTGGCCGCACAGGGCAGGACCGTCCTGGTGTCCAGTCACCTGCTCGGTGAGATGGCGCAGCTCGCCGACGACCTGGTCATCGTCGCGGCCGGACGGCTGGCGGCCCAGGGCACGGTGGCGTCCGTGATCGGTTCCATGGCCTACCTGAGGCGGACCCTGGTGCGCACCCCCGAACCGGAAAAGCTCGCGGCCGTGCTCGGCAGCGATGTGGTGGTCACGCCGGCCGACGGCGGCGGCGCGTACATCACCGGAGCGGACGCGGTCGCGATCGGCGACGCCGCGCTGCGAGCGGGTATCGCCATCCACCAGCTGGTCACGCAGCTCCCCGACCTGGAAGCGGCGTTCCTCGAGCTCACCGCGGGAAAGGCGGCGATCCGATGACAGCGCTGCTCGACAGCGCCGCCCTGGACCAGGCCGGCGACACCGGGACCACCCTGCCTCGCCTGGTCAGGGCCGAGTTCATGAAGCTCCGCACGACGGACACCGGATGGCTCTTCCTCGCCGGTTTCATCGTGTTCACGGTGCTGGCGCTGACGATTAACGCGATCGGTGCTCACAATCAGCTTTATCCGCAGCAGGGCCTCAACGGCCCGCAGGCCCTCGCGGAGGCGGCGCGTTCCCATACTCCCGCGGGCGTGGCCGCGATCGCCGCCAGCATGATGACCTCAGGGCAGCTGTTCGGCGTCCTGTTCGCGCTGCTCCTCGGCGTGCTGGTCCTGACCAGTGAGTTCGCGAACCAGACGGCGGCCGTGACGTTCGTGACCGTTCCGCGCCGGACCACGGTCATCAAGGCCAAGGTGGCGACCGCGGCCTGCTGCGGTGCGCTGTTCTGGCTGGCGAGCACGGTCCTCGCCGCGGTGGTCACGCCAGTGTTCCTGTACACCCAGCACATCAGCACGTCACTAGCCGGATGGACCGTGGCCCGTTCGGTGCTGGTGAACCTACTCGCGTTCGTCGCCTGGGGGGTCTTCGGGCTCGGTCTTGGAGCGGTGCTACGCAACCAGATGGCCGCCGTCATCGGAGCGATAGTCGTGTACGCGGGCAGTTTCGGCGCCGAACTCGTCTTCACTGCGCTCTACAACTTCTTCCACCAAGGCTGGATGCTCGGGGCGCCGGTCATCGCCCCCGCGGTCGCCTCCGCGGTCATGATCAGGTCTCGGTCGGCATTTCCGTACGCCCCGCCCGCGTGGGTCGGCGGGGTCATCATGATCGGATACACAGTGGCTCTGGTCGCCGGCGGAATCGCCCTGACCAAGCGCCGCGACGTGATCTGACCGAGACGCACGAGCGCTGGACCGGCCCGCTGACGCCCGCGCCTCGTCAGGCTGCGTGCGGGACTTTCGGTCGGTCAGGTAGTTCCCCCGATCGCGAGACGGGGCTTGAGGCTGATCTGCTGGGTGCTGCCGGCGGTGCCGTCCATGGCGGCGAACAGCAGTGATATCGCGATGCGCCCGGTCTCGGCGAACGGCTGGTGGACGCTGGTCAGGTCGAGCGCCTCGGCCAGGTCGGAGTCGTCGTAGCCGACCGCGGCCGCCTCACCAGGGACGGCGCGTCCGGCGGCTCGCAGCCTTAAGGTCGGGTCATGCCTAGTTCCCTGCCGCGTAGCGCGCCGGCCGATCAGCGTGTCGACCCGGCCGCGATCCTCGGCTTCCTTGATGCCCTGGACGAGCGCCCCGACATCGAGATGCACAGCCTGATGGTGGTGCGGTACGGACGGGTGGTGGCCGAGGGGTGGTGGGCGCCGTACAGCGCCGCCCGGCCGCAGCTCATCTACTCGCTCAGCAAGAGCTTCACCGCCACCGCGGCAGCATTCGCGCAGGCCGAGGGCCTACTCGACCTGGACGACACGGTCGTCTCGCACTTTCCCGAATTCGCCGCGGACATCACCGACCCGGGCAGCCGTTCGGTGAAGATCCGGCACGTCGCCTCGATGGCTTCCGGGCATCTCCGGGAGACACTGGACGAGGCGCTCATGCGCGATCCGGAAGAGCCGGTCCGCGGGTTCCTGCTGACCCCGCCCGAGCGCGAGCCGGGCACGGTCTTCGCCTACAACCAGCCCTGTACCTACACGCTGGCCAGCATCATCCAGCGCCACGCGGGGATGCCGCTGACCCGCTACCTGCGGCCCCGGTTGTTCGACCCGCTCGGCATCGGGCACGTCGGCTGGCATACCTTCCCGCCCGGACGCGAGCAGGGCTTCAGCGGCCTGCACGCCCGCACCGAGGACATCGCCAAGCTCGGGCTGCTGTACCTGCAGCAGGGCCGGTGGGAGGGAACCCAGCTCATCGGTAAGGAATGGGTGACTGAGGCGACGTCGGTGCAGGTCAGCAATCCGGGCGAACCGAACCCCGACTGGCAGCAGGGCTACGGCTTCCAGTTCTGGATGTCCCGGCACGGGTACCGCGGCGACGGGGCCTTCGGGCAGTTCTGCGTGATCTTGCCCGAGCAGGACGCGGTGATCGTCACCACCGCCTATGCGCTCGACATGCAGGCCATGCTCGACGCCATGTGGACCCGCCTGGTCCCCGGCATCGGCACCGCCTCACCCGGTACGGCCTCGGCGCACGGCCAGCTCAGCGACCGGCTAGCCCGCCTTGCGCTGCCCGCCAGCCCCGGCGCACCGGCGCCCGGGGACTGGGGCCCGTGGACCAGCGGGCCGTTCACCGTTACCGCCCGCACGGCTGGCATCCAGGCTCAGCCGTTCTTTCCTTCCGCTGACACGTTCCTGACGTCCATCGAGGTGGCGCCGCGGGCCGGCGGCTGGCAGATCAGCCTCATCGAGCCCGGCAACGCACTGACCTTTCCCGTCGGCAGCGGAGGCTGGACCGTCTCTGAGCACGCCGACCGCCACGGCGATACCATCCCGGTGGCCGCCTCTGGCGGCTGGCTCGACGGCCAGCGGATGCGAGCCGAGGTCATCTTCCTGGAGACCCCGCACCGGATGGACATCACCTGCTCCCTGCCCGGCCGCACCGCCGGTGCCGTCTGGCGCCATCCGCCGCTGCGGCCCAGCAAGCTCCAGGAGCTGCACTGCCCCGGCTGAGCTCGAAACCGGACCGGGGCGGGGACCCCGGCCCGTTCGGAGATAAAAGACCTTTTTTCCGAACGGGCCAGGCTGCGAGCTTCCGGCCACGTCCTCACCAAAGCGCCCGGGCTATCGGGATTCATTCCGACTCAGGCCACTTTGCCCGGCGGATACACACATACTCGGCGGATTACGGGTACGGGAACAGATACGGTGCCAGGGCCCGACCCGGCACCGCGCCGCGCCGCGCCGCCAGGACAGGCGGCCGGCGGATCAGGTAGTCCGCCCAGGAGGTAGTCCGTGAAGCCCTTCGTGATCAATCAGCACGGCCGGCTGGTGTTCCCCGCCAATTTCCTCGGCGAGCTGGATTTCTCGGTACTGGAGTCCCTCGACCAGTTCACCGCGGTGATCGGCCGGGACTTCGAGGCCAAGGCGCCGACCGGTACCGACATCCTGGCCCGGGTCGAGGCCGGCAGTTATCCGGGGCGCTTCGAGCTACTGCGTGACCTGGGGCAGAACCTGTTCTGGGTCAACCGGTACGCGATCACCATGTTCGACAAGCGGCCGACCAGGTGGCGTGACCTGCCCAAGGGACGCGACGACGTCTTCCTGCCCGTGCTGACCCCGTGGGAGGACAGCGAGCGGAAGGTGACCGCGGTCGAACACGCCTTCCGTGAGCTGCCCGCGACGTGGGACGCCGGCACCGAGGACAGGGTGTTCGACTTGCTGTTCGGCGTGTTCAGCACCAAGCTGCACCACGCCACCGAACTGCCCGCGATCAAGCCGACCGTGGCCGAGTTCCTCAGCCAGCCCGCGGCGCTGACGTTCGTGATGCCGGACCATGACCCCGACTACCCGGCGTTCACGTTCGAGCAGATCCTCGACGCGCACGAGGACGTCCCGGAGCTCGAGGCGCTGATGCGCTGGGCGATGGTGCTGCATAACCAGTACCCGTGGGATCGCGCGCGCACCGAGCTGCGCGGGCCCGGCGAGATCGGCGACGACGACTTCGTGGTCGCGCTCCACCCGCGCAACCGTGACGTCCTGGCCTTCATCGAGCGGGTCAGGCGCTCGACGGCAGGCGGCCGCGAGCCGGACACCGTGGCCAGCCAGAACGGGCCGGTTGAGGCCGTGGCTCCGGTGCGGCCATATCCGCCGGTCCGGGTGCGGGAGGCGTTCCGGATCCAGCCGAAGCTCGAGGCCCTCGCGGTCGTGCGCGGCGAGTATGTCTGCAGCAACGACGACGTGATCAGGAACGCGAGCTTCTCGTGGTCGCCGATGACCGCCGCGGAGATCAGCGCGAAAACCGGGATCAACCAGCGCCGCTACAGCAGCCGGGAGCCTGAGCAGCTGGCCCTGCCCGCGGTCCGGGCGGCGCTGGCCAAATCCGGCCGCGCTCCCGAGGAAATCGGCGCCGTGCTGGTCAGCACGTGCACCAGCAACCGCCTGATCCCGTCCATAGCGTGCTGGATATCCGGTGAGCTCGGCCTGCTGCAGACCCATGCCTCCGCCGACCTGGTCGCCGCCTGCGCGGGGCTGCCCTACGGGATGGCCGAGGCCATCCGGCAGCTCCAGGAGGTCGGCCGGCCGGTGCTGCTGGTCTGCGTGGAGAAGTTCTCCGACAAGATCGGCAGCGTCCGCACCTCCCGGATGATCTTCGGGGACGGGGCGGCGGCCATGGTCATCGGCCCGGCGCCGGACGGCGAGGAGGGCGACGTGGAGGTCGTGCAGACCTACGCCAGCGGGCCGCACACCGAGGTCAACTCGATCATCTGGCCGAACGCGGACTTCGACAACGACATCACCGTGTACGGTCCCGAGGTCAAGTCGCTGGTGCAGCGCTACCTGACCCAGATGCTGGACGAGCTCGGCCAGCTTCCCGATCCCGACGACCCCGGGCGCACGCTGCTCGAGAGCATCGAGCTGATCGTGCCGCACCAGGCCAACAAGACGATGATCCTCAACCTGGCGGCCAAGGCCGGGCTGGCCGCCGACCAGCTGTACTTCAACGTGGACCGGATGGGGAACGTGTCGGCGGCGAGCATCCCGATCGCGCTGTTCGACGCGGTACGCGACGGCGTGATAACCCGCCGGACGCGGGTCTTCGCGCCCGGCTTCGGGGCCGGGGCGGTCGGCGGCTACGCCGTGCTCCAGGTCGACCCGGCCATCGTGGCCGATGAGGTAGTGCTGGACGTCGCCCCGCAGGCCGCGACGCCGCGGGCGGCGGGCGGCGGCACCAGTGACGACATGCGCGCGGCGTTCGGTGGGTGACCCGATGAGCACCGACAGCCGGGGAGCATTCAGCCGGGTCGCGGTCGTCAACCGGGGCGAGCCGGCCATGCGGCTGATCAACGCCGTCCGGGAGTGGAACGCCGAGGGGCGGCCGCCGCTGCGCGTCATCGCCTTCTACACGGCCGCCGACCGGCGCGCGACGTTCGTGCGCGAGGCGGACGAGGCGGTGCTCATCGGCCCGGCAGACCCCGGCGAGGCGTTCGCCGCCAGCCCCTACCTGGACTACGCCGAACTGGAGCGCGCGCTACGGCAGTGCCGGGCCGATGCGGTGTGGCCGGGCTGGGGGTTCGTCTCGGAGAAGGCCGAGTTCGCCGAGCTGTGCGAGCGGCTGGGGATCACCTTCATCGGCCCGTCGGCCGACGTCATGCGCAGGCTCGGCGACAAGATCGAGTCCAAGCGGCTGGCCGAGGAGGCTGGCGTGCCGCTCGCGGCGTGGAGCGGCGGCCCGGTGGCCGACCTGAAGGAAGCACGGGCCGCCGCGGAGGCGATCGGCTATCCGCTGATGGTCAAGGCCACCGCGGGCGGCGGCGGGCGCGGCATCCGGCTGGTCCGGTCGGCCGAGCAGCTTGACGAGGCGTTCGAGCGGGCCAGCTCGGAGGCGGGCAAGACGGCCGGCGACGCGACGGTGTTCCTCGAGCGGGCCATCCGCGGCGGCCACCACGTCGAGGTGCAGGTGGTCGCCGACGCCAAGGGCACGGTGTGGACGCTGGGCGTCCGGGACTGCAGCGTGCAGCGGCGCAACCAGAAGGTGATCGAGGAGTCCGCCTCCACGGTGCTGCCCGCCGAGCAGGAGAAGATGGTGCGCGCCCACGCCGCGGAGCTGATCAGGGCCGCCGGCTACGTCAACGCCGCGACCGTGGAGTTCCTCTACGAGCCGGGGGAGCGGCTGCTGTCGTTCCTCGAGGTCAACACCCGGCTGCAGGTCGAGCACCCGGTCACCGAGGCGA
>Ga0209420_1001088_pt1 | contig 13247 bp, 13 predicted proteins | sample BlaSpr_A8_OM1_O1_FD_187972 | JGI IMG/M metagenome (GOLD analysis project Ga0209420, IMG submission 187972) | Forest soil microbial communities from Thunder Bay, Ontario, Canada - Black Spruce, Ontario site 2_A8_OM1_O1 (SPAdes) (version 2) | ecosystem: Environmental > Terrestrial > Soil > Boreal... | reverse complement strand
GTTGCCGGCGACCGTGTAGATGTCGTTCTGCGTCATGGGCAAGCCGTAGAACGTCCCGGTGGACTCCGCCACCACGCGCACCCGGAGGTTGCCGTTGTCGGCGACGACCAGGTTCCCGGACTGGTCCGCCACGACCGCCGTCGGCTGGTTGAGCCCGGCCGAGGTGGCCGCGCCGCCGTCCCCCCCGAAGGTTCCCGCCGGCGACGGCGCGGCACCCGACCCGGCGACGGTGTAGATGTCGCCCGCCGTCATGTCGATCCCGTAGAAGGTCCCGGTCGACTGCGCGATCACGCGGATCCGGTTGTTGTCGGTGTCGGCGAGCAGGATGTTGCCGTTGGCGTCGAGCGAGATCCCGTGGGGCGCCCCGATCAGGGCCGAGGTGGCCGGCCCGCCGTCGCCGCCGAAGCCGGCGTCGCCGGAGTTCGTGGTGGGCTGGCCGGCCAGGTGGTACCAGTTCCCCACCGTCATCGCCTGGTCGTAGTAGGTGCCGGTGGAGCCGGCCAGGACGTCGAGGCTGTCACCCGACGACGAGACGAGCAGGTTGTCGTGCGGGTCGATCGCCACCGCCCAGGGATCGTTGTACGGCGTCGGGATCGTGTAGGTCTTCCCGGCCGTCATGGCCTTGCCCCAGAACGTGCCCGTCTGGGGCGCCCACACCTCCACGCCGGTGCCGCCGATGATCGGGATCACGACGTTGCCATAGGAGTCGACGGCGGCGTCGCCGCCCGCCACGGTGCCGGCGCCGTCGGTGGAGCAGACTTCGGACACGGTGCCCGGGTCGGTTCCGCTCGGCGGCGTGTAGCGGGTCGCCACCTGGAGCCAGGGCTCGTCGAAGACCAGCGACTCGTTGGTCGGATCGATCGCCATCCCGGCCGGGTCGTCGAGGGAGCTGCCGGTGGCCGCGACGCTCTGCTTGCCGTGCACGACGGTCTGCGACGCCCCGTCGCCGTCGCCCGCCACCACTTGTTCGGTGTCGGTGGTGGGGTCGAGGACGCGGATGACGCTGTCGCCGGTCGCGTTCCCGGGCTGCGCCGGATCCGGCTCGACCGCCGCCGGATCGGAGAAGTCCGACACGTAGATCTCGCCGTTCGCGGCGACCGCCAGGCCGTAGGGCATTTGTGCAACGTCGGTGCCCAGGCCGTTACCGGTGTCGCCGGCCGTCACGGCGACCTGGCCGTTGGCCACCCCCGACCCCCCGGCGGCCGGGACGGTCTGCACGGGCACTCCGGCGAGCGCCCCCGCCACCGCGACACAAGAGGCTGCGGCCAGGGCCAAGAGGCGCCAGGACGCGGCCCTACGCATCACGACGCCACCCCCTGGCTGGCCCCGCGACCACCGAAGACTCGAACGCCCGTTGTCGCCAAATGGCTCGCCTCTCTCGGACGAGCGGCACCTACTACCCCCCTCCGTTTCCCCTCCGTTAACCGATCGTTACACCGGCCAGGGGCCATGTCAATCAATGCAGACGCGTCGTAGCCGGGCCCGAAGGCCCGGCTACGAGATCCGACACCGCCATTTCCGTTCCCGGGACTAGCTATCCCCGGGTAAAGAGGCGCTTAAACCCGCCTGCTGGCTACATCATGCCGCCCATGCCGCCCATGCCACCCATGGCGGCGGCGGCGGCCGCCGGGTCCGGGCCCTTCTCGGGCTTGTCGGCCACCAGGGCCTCGGTGGTGAGCAGCAGGCCGGCGATGGAGGCCGCGTTCTGCAGGGCAGAGCGGGTCACCTTGGCCGGGTCGATGATGCCGGCCTTCACCAGGTCCTCCAGCTCGCCGTTGGCCGCGTTCAGGCCGGTGTTGCCCTTGGCCGACTCGACCTGCGACACCAGGACGGCGCCCTCGAGGCCGGCGTTGAAGGCGATCCAGCGCAGCGGCTCCTCGAGCGCACGGGCCACGATCCGCGCCCCGGTCGCCTCGTCGCCCTCGAGCGTGTCGGCGAGATCGTTGACCGACTTGCGGGCCCGGATCAGCGCCGTGCCGCCGCCGGCCACGATGCCCTCCTCGACCGCCGCCCGGGTCGCGGAGAGCGCGTCCTCGATGCGGTGCTTCTTCTCCTTGAGCTCCACCTCGGTGGCCGCGCCGACCTTGACCACGGCCACGCCGCCGGCCAGCTTGGCCAGGCGCTCCTGCAGCTTCTCGCGGTCCCAGTCGGAGTCGGTGTCCTCAATAGCCCGCTTGATCTGCGCCACCCGACCCTTGACGTCCTCGGACGAGCCGGCACCCTCCACGATGGTGGTGTCGTCCTTGGTCACGATGACGCGCCGGGCGCTGCCCAGCAGGTCGATGGTGGCGTTCTCGAGCTTGAGGCCGATCTCCTCGCTGATCACCTGGGCGCCCGTGAGGACGGCCATGTCCTGGAGCATCTCCTTGCGGCGCTCACCGAAGCCCGGCGCCTTGACGGCGACCGAGGTGAAGGTGCCGCGGATCTTGTTCACGACCAGCGTGGCCAGGGCCTCGCCTTCCACGTCCTCGGCCACGATCAGCAGCGGCTTGCCCGTCTGCATCACCTTCTCGAGCACCGGCACCAGGTCGTGCACGGCCGAGACCTTGGAGTTGTAGAACAGGATGACCGGCTCGTCGAGCACGGCCTCCTGGCGCTCGGGGTCGGTCACGAAGTACGGCGACAGAAAGCCCTTGTCGAACTGCATGCCCTCGGTGAGCTCGAGCTCGATGCCGAAGGTGTTGGACTCCTCGACGGTCACCGTGCCGTCCTTGCCAACCTTGTCGATGGCGTCGGCCAGCACGTCGCCGATGGCGTTGTCGGCCGCCGAGATGGAGGCCACCTGGGCGATCTCCGTCTTCCCGCCGACATCCTTGGCCTGCTTGGCGATGTTGTCGACCGCCGCCTGGACACCCTTCTCGATGCCCTTCTTCAGCCCGGTCGGGCTCGCCCCGGCGGCCACGTTGCGCAGCCCCTCGGTGATGAGCGACTGCGCCAGCACGGTCGCCGTCGTGGTGCCGTCACCGGCCACGTCGTTGGTCTTGGTGGCGACCTCCTTGACCAGCTGCGCGCCCATGTTCTCGAACGGGTCGTCGAGCTCGACCTCCCGTGCGATGGACACGCCGTCGTTGGTGATGGTGGGGGCGCCGAACTTCTTCTCGATCACCACGTTGCGGCCCTTCGGCCCCAGGGTGACCTTGACGGTGTCGGCCAGCTTGTTGACGCCGGCCTCGAGCCCGCGGCGGGCGGCCTCGTCGAATTTCAGGATCTTGGGCATGACTTCTCCTCTCGGGCCCCGTGGGGCTCCGGGTCAGGGGGATCTGGTTGTGGCCGCCACGCCGGCCCGGGCAGAACCGGGGCGGCGGGCCGACCGAATGCGAATGCGGCCGATCAGGCCAGCTTGGCCAGGATGTCGCGGGCCGACAGGATGAGGACGTCCTCGCCGTCGAGGATGTACTCGGTGCCGCCGTACTTGGAGTAGACGACGGTGTCGCCGACCTTGACGTCGAGGGGGATGAGCTCGCCGGTGTCCTCGGAGCGTCGGCCGGGGCCCACGGCCAGCACTTCGCCCTGCTGGGGCTTCTCCTTGGCTGTGTCGGGAATGACCAGGCCAGAGGCGGTGGTCTCCTCGGACTCGCCGGGGCGGACGACGATCCGGTCATCGAGGGGCTGCAGCTTCGGCATGGTTGAAAGGCCTCCTTGGCACGTTCGATTAGCACTCTCGGGTTGTGAGTGCCAGAGTAGCGGGCCGGACGGGCGGAGGCAACCGGTCGGGTGCGGCATCCTTCCTGGGGCCGTTTTTGGCCGGCTGTTGGGTGCCGGCCGCTTCAGTGAAACGGCACCCGGCCCGATGGATTTGGTGTGGACCGCCGAGGGGCTGGGAATGCGGAGGTGAAGATGCCGACCACGGGAGAGCGCCGCCTGGGCGTCGCGGCCATGGGTGCCAGTTTGGGCGCCCTGCTGGTCGGGCTCGTGGCCGTGACCGTCGGGCCGGGGGGCCTCGCCGGGGCGAGCGGCTCGGGCTCGGGCTCGGTCAAGGCCGAGCTGGCCCAGGCCAAGACGGAGCTCCTGATCAAGGCCGACCTCCCGAAGCGCTGGAAGGGGCAGGGGTCGGTCAGCACCGACAAGGGCAGCAGCCCCGACACCTTCCCCGGCGAGGACCAGCTGGCGGGCTGTCTCGGTGTCGCCAAGTCCATCCTCGAGCAGAACGCGCCGTCGGTCACGAGCCCGAACTTCGAGAACTCGAGCCAGACGGACTACGCCCAGGAGAACCTCTCTATCTTCGCCACGGCGAAGGAGGGCCAGGTGCAGTACGCCTCGTTGGCCAATCCGAAGGTACCGGCCTGTATGACGGCGCTCCTCCAGGGCCCACAGAAGTCCGAGATCGAAAGTTCCTTTCCCACCGGGTCAAAGGTGGGGACGATCACGGTCACTCCGGTGCCCAGGGCGGAGCTGGTCCCCCAGTCGACCGGGTTCCTCTTGTCCTTCCCGGTGACCGACCAGGGCCTCACCCTCCAGACCTCGATCGGCGAGGTGGTCTCGGTGCGCGGCACGTCGGGGGTCCAGCTCACGTTCACCTCCATCGGGCCACCGTTTCCTGCCTCGCTCGAGAAGCACCTGGTGACGCTTGCGTACAACCGGTCCTGACCCGGGGCGGCGGCTGTCGACGGATAGCGTTCGGTTGATGGCCGGCGCGAGCGGGGATCTGACGACCCAGCATCGTCAGCGGGGGCGGCGGGGTCGCCACGGGCTGGGTCCGGCCGCCGCGCTGGTCGTGGTGTTGGCGGTGGTCGGTGGGCTGCCCGGATCCGCCGGCGCCGGCGAGCACGCCACCAAGTCCAAGACGACGACCACCACCACGGTGCCGCGGGCGGTGGCGGCCGAGGCCAAGGCGGCCCTGCTCACCCTGGCCGCCTTCCCGACCGGCTGGCTGACGGCGTCGTCGGTGTCCGGGCCGTCCCGGATCGCCCCCGTGTCCAAGCAGCTGGCGTCGTGCATCGGCGCCTCCAAGAAGCTGGCCACCGAGAAGCCGGTGACCTACAGCAGCCCCGACTTCACCAACAGCGGGAAGACGCTGGCCGTCGAGGACAACGTGTCCGTGTACTCCTCAGCCGCCCAGGCCCGGGCGGCGCACGCCGCCGTGGCCAGCACCAAGACCCCGACCTGCATGAACTCGCTCGGCAGTTCGGCCCTGCGGTCGAGCATCCAGCACGAGGCGGGCAGCGGCACCACCGTCGGGACGGTGTCGATCACCGCTCTGCCCAAGGGGACCCTCGAGGCAGGCGAATCCGGCTTCGAGGTGTCGATCCCGCTGACGGCTGGCGGCAAGCAGCTTGAGATCACCAGCATCCAGGTCGACTTCGTGAAGGGGGCGGTGGCCCAGCAGCTGACCTTCAACGGCAACGGCACCACGTTCCCGGCCCTGCTGGAGGTGCAGCTCGTCCAGACGGCGCTAGCCCGGTCCTGACCCGGGACCGGACGGGTCGGTACGCTGCCCGGCGACCAGCCACCCGCCCTCGCCCCCGCCCGTCCAGGCGGGCCGGGCCGACGCACGCGGAAGGACACCCATGGCAGTGAGCCCCAGTACGGACCCCGACCGCTGGTGGCGCGGGGGCGTCTTCTACCAGATCTACCCGCGCTCGTACGCCGACTCGAACGGTGACGGCATCGGGGACCTGCGGGGCATCATCGGCAAGCTCGACCACCTGGAGCAGCTCGGCATCACCGGGGTGTGGCTGTCGCCGGTGACGTGCTCGCCAAACCGCGACTGGGGCTACGACGTGTCGGATTACCGCGACATCGACCCGGCCTACGGGACGCTGGCCGACCTGGACCACCTGGTGGCCGAGGCGGGACGTCGGGGCATGCGGATTCTGATGGACCTGGTGCCCAACCACACGAGCGACCAGCACGCCTGGTTCGTCGAGGCGCGGGGCGGCGGGCGGGCGTCGGCGCACCGGGACTACTACGTCTGGGCCGACCCCAAGCCCGACGGGAGCCCGCCGAACAACTGGAAGAGCATCTTCGGCGGTCTGGCCTGGGACCTCGACGAGGCAAGCGGGCAGTACTACCTGCACAACTTCGTGGCGGAGCAGCCCGACCTCAACTGGTGGAACGAATCGGTGCGCGGGGAGTTCGACGACATCGTGCGCTTCTGGTGGGACCGGGGCGTGGCGGGGTTCCGCATCGACGTGTGCAACATGATGATCAAGGACGCCTTGCTGCGCGACAACCCGCCGGCCACCGAGGACGACCCCTTGGACCAGCAGTTCATGGGCGTCAAGGCGGTGTACAACACCGACCGTCCCGAGGCGCACGACATCCTGAAACGCTGGCGGGTCATCGCCGATTCGTACACGCCCGAGCGGCTGCTGATCGGCGAGACCAACGTGGAGTCGCTCGAGCGGCTCGTGCAGTTCTACGGCAACGGTCGCGACGAGCTGCACGGCGGCTTCAACTTTCAGTTCATGCACGCACCGTTCGACGCGGCGGCCCTGCGCGCCGTGGTCGAGGGCATGGAGGCGATGCTCCCCGAGGGGGCCTGGCCGACCTGGCACGGCTCCAACCACGACTTCTCGCGGTTGGCCACGCGCTGGGCCGGGGGCGACCCCGCCGTGGCCAAGCTGGCGCTCCTCATGCTCCTCACCCTGCGGGGGACGCCGTTCCTCTACGCCGGTGACGAGATCGGCCTGGTCGACGCCAGCATGGAGAAGGAGGACCTGCTCGATCCCGTCGGCATCCGTTTCTGGCCCTATGCGGGCCGCGACCCCGAGCGCACGCCCATGCCGTGGCACGGCGGCCCCGGGGGCGGGTTCACCGAGCCCGGCGTGCGCACCTGGCTGCCCATGGCCGACCCCTCGGCGTGCAACGTGGCCGACCAGACGGGCGACCCCGACTCGGTGCTCGAGTTGTGCCGGCGGGTCATCGCCCTGCGCGCGGCGAACGAGGACATCGCCGTGGGGTCGTACCGCACGCTGCCCTCGCCCGAGGGCACGTGGGCCTACGCCCGGGGCGCGGACGCTGCGGTGCTGCTGAACATGTCGGCGGGGGCGGCGACGTTCGAGGCGGTGCCGGGCGCGGTGGCCGTGAGCACCGACGTCGGGCTCGAGGGGTCGGTCTGCGAGGGCGCCTTGACGCTCGGGCCCTGGCTCGGTGCCGTGGTGGTGGCCTGACGGTGGCGGGGGCGGGGGCGGGGGCTTTGGCGGTGACGCCCCGCCGCTACGTGCTGTGCACCACGCCCGCCCAGGGGCACACATCCCCGCTGCTGGCGCTGGCCCGGCGGCTGGTCGACGAGGGCCACCAGGTGGTGTTCTTCACCACGGCGCACTACCGCGACAAGGTGGAGGCGACGGGCGCCGCCTTCGTGCCCTTTGCCGAGGAGTACGACGCCCACGACCTCATGGTGGCCAACCCCGAGCGCGAGTCGTCGTCCAAGCGCGGCGTGCGCGGGGTGAAGGACGACCTGCGGCGCATCTTCATCGGGCCTATCCCGGGCCAATGGCGCGACCTGCGCGGCATACTCGACGAGCACGATCCCGACGGCGTGGTGGTCGACTGCATGTTCCTCGGTGCCCTGCCCCTGGCGCTCGGCGGCGGCGGCGGCGGGGCGTGGCGGGGGCGGGGGCGGCCGGTGCTGGCCTGCGTCGGGGTCATGCCGTACTCGTCGTGTAGCCGCGACACGGCACCCTTCGGCGTGGCCTTCCAGCCGGGCTCGGGTCCCCTGGCCCGGCTGCGCAACGTGACCATGAACTGGGCCACCGAGCACGGTGCGCTGGCCGACATCCAGCGGTTCGCCCGGCGGCGGCTGGCCGAGGCCGGGTGCCCGTCGGGCTTCCCCGGCTACTTCATCGACCTGCAGCCGAAGGTGGTCGACGCCTACTACCAGGCCACCGTGGCCGGGTTCGAGTACCCGCGCTCGGACCTGGCCCCGTCGGTCCGTTTCGTCGGGCCGATCTTGGCGCCGCCGCCGGCCTCCGCCTTCGACCCGCCCCCGTGGTGGGACGAGTTGGGGGACGGCCGACCGGTCGTCCACGTCACCCAGGGCACGCTCGACAACGCGGACCTGGGCCGGCTGCTCCTCCTCAGCCTGGAGGCGCTGGCCGGCGACGACGTGCTGGTGGTGGGCACGACGGGCGGGCCGGACCCGGAGCCGCTGCGCCGCCGGCTGCCGGCCAACGCCCGCCTCGAGCGCTTCGTCCCGCACGACCTCCTGTTGCCCCACGTCGACGCCATGGTGACCAACGGCGGCTACGGCGGCGTGCAGCAGGCGCTGGCCCACGGGGTGCCCCTGGTGGTGGCCGGCGACAGCGAGGACAAGCCCGAGGTGGCGGCGCGCGTGCAGTGGTCGGGCGCCGGCGTCAACCTGCACACCGGGCGTCCGTCGCAGGCCATGGTGGCCCGGGCCGTGCGCCGCGTGCTGACCCGGCCGGGTTACCGCAGGCGCGCCCGGGCCTTGCAGGCGGAGATCGCAGCGTGCGATCCCCTGGGCACCATCAGCTCGGCGCTGGCGGAGCTGACAGCGAACCGCGACGCGCGTCGAGAGCGCGTCGCCGACCCAGGGCGTGCCGCCCCTCAGCCCCCAGGCGGCCGGTAGCCGGAGCTCGATGCCTTCTTGGCGGCCTCGTCCATTTCGGCCGCGGTGAGGAGCACGGTGGTCCTTGACGCAGCGCCCCCGCCCGCCGTGACGGCCAGGCCGAGGGCAGCGGCCGAGACGTTGTCGGGCATGTCGACGACCACGACGACGTCGGCCTCCCCGAAGGCGAAGTAGAACGCCTCCACCTTGCCGCCCAACTCCTCGATGCTCGCGGTGGCGGTGGCCACCCGAGCGGTTCCCCCCTCGGACGTCACCCCCTTGATGCCCTCGAGGGTGTACTTCACTTCGACGAGATACTTGGCCATCGGAACCCCCTTGATTCGTCGATCGCGACCATACGGTCCCGGCGGCCAGCTGTCACGGGCCCCAGCCCCGGAGTCCGCCTACCGGTTGACCGGTGACATGTCGGCGTAGCGGTCGCCCTTGGCCGGCGCCACTGTGTCGAGCACCGCCAGGTCCTCCTCGGTCAGCTCCACGCCGAGCGCGGCCACGTTCTCCTCGAGGTAGGCGCGCCGCTTGGTGCCCGGGATAGGGGCGACGTCGCGGCCGGCGGCGTGGACGAAGGCGAGCGCGATCTGGCCGGGCGTGCAGCCCTTGGCGGAAGCCAGCTGGTCGATTACCTCGAGGATCGCGATGTTGTCTGCCAGGTTGTCGCCCTGGAAGCGCGGCTGGTAACGGCGGAAGTCGGCTTCGTCGAGGTCGTCCAGGGAGCGCAACTTGCCGGTGAGGAACCCTCGGCCGAGCGGGCTGTACGGGACGAAGCCGATGCCGAGCTCACGGAGGGTGGGCAAGATCTCGGCCTCAGGGTCGCGCGACCAGATCGAGTACTCGGTCTGGAGGGCAGAGATCGGGTGCACGGCGTGGGCGCGCCGGATGGTCGCCGGCGCCGCCTCGGACAGGCCGAGGAAGCGGACCTTGCCCTGGGTCACGAGCTCGCCCATGGCGCCGACGGTCTCCTCGATCGGGGTGTCCGGGTCCACCCGGTGCTGGTAGTAGAGGTCGATGTGGTCGACGCCCAGGCGGGCCAACGACCCGTCGCATGACTGGCGCACGTAGTCGGGGCGGCCGCTGACGCCGCGCTTGGCCGGGTCGTCGGGGTCGCGCACGATGCCGAATTTGGTCGCGAGGACGGCTTCGTCACGGCGGCCAGCCAGGGCCCGGCCGACCAGCACCTCGTTGGTGTGTGGCCCGTACATGTCCGAGGTGTCGAAGAAGGTGACACCCAGGTCCAGGGCGCGGTGGATCGTCGCGGTCGACTCGGCGTCGTCCAGGGGCCCGTAGAAGTCGGACATGCCCATGCAACCGAGGCCCTGGCGGGACACCTCCAGACCCTGGCGGCCGAGCGCAATCGTCTCCATGGCTTGCTCCTCTCGGCGGACGGGCGTGGTGGGCTCACCCTACCGACGGTCAGCCGGGGCCCGGGTTGGTGGAGATCCTCTCCGCCGGTACGAAGACGGCGCAGCGACGCTCGGCGGCCATGACGCGGTCGAACTCGTCCCAGTCCTCGTGGTCGCCCCCGGCTGCCCGGAAGACCGACCGGATGAGCTCGGGCACTTGGAGGCCGAACGCCGTCCCGTCGTCGGGGCCGATCAGGCGCACGGGTCCGCTGACCGCCACCCATTCGAAGCCGCTCTTGAACACGAAGGTGGCCATGCCGGCGTCCCGCAGCAGCTGCAGCTTGCGGGTACCCCCGCCGACGACGGCGCCGACACCCGCCGTGCCGTCGATCGGGTCGTCGATGACGCCGGCGCTGACGACCGACGCCTGGACGGACCCGTCGGGCCGGGCCACGGCGAGGACGGCCAGATGATGGTCGGCGGCCGCCAGCCGCTGGACGAGCTCGAGATCGGCCATGCGTGCTGCCTCCTTCGTACGCTCGACCCGTTCTATCCGCACCGGCGGGTGGCCCGTGCGTCCCGGTGCCCCCGTCAGGCGGACTGGCTCCTCCCGCCGTCGTGGTGCTCCGCCGCCAGGTCGTCCAGGCGCCGTGCGTACTGGTCGGAGTCGATGTCGTAGGCCCACATGACGAGCGCGTCCTGGCCCGTCACCGGGTAGTAGTTCTTGCGCACCCCGACGGGGGCGAAGCCGAAGCGCCGGTACAGCGCCTGCGCCGGCTCGTTGTTGGTCGCCACCTCGAGCGAGAGGTGCCGGACGCCGTCGCCGCGCAGGGTGCGGACGCCGTCGATGATGAGCGTCGTGGCCACGCCGGAGCGCTGGTAGGCGGGAGCGGTGGCGATGGTCGTCATGTGGGCTTCGTCGTCGACGATGAGGAACCCGATGTAGCCGGCCATGACGTCGCCGTCCCACGCCGCCCGGTAGAGGCGGCCCCGGCGCAGGGCGAGCTCGGAATTGAACACCGCCGGCGACCATGGCTCGGGGAAGACGACCGCCTCGATGGGGAGCACGTGGCGGAGGTCGCGGCGCCTGAGCTTGTCGATCCTCAGCATCAGGTCCGCTCCGCGCGGGCAAAGTTGCTCTTTGCATCCGCCTCCCGCATGTAAAGAGGAACGATGCAACCTGGGTCAGCTGGCGGTTCCCCGGCGTCCAGTCTCCTCAACGCCAGGTTCAACAGGGCTTCCGGGGGTGGGAAGGACAGGGCGGGGGCCCGGATCTCGACACCGGGCACGGCGCCGAGGACCTTGGCGTAGCGCGCCGCGCCGTCGCCCACGGCCAGCACGGGAGCGTTACGCAGCAGTCCGCCCAGCGCCTCGGCCAGCGTCGCCGGCGAGAACAGCCCCGGTGCCATCCGTTCGGTCGTGGTGCGCCGGGACTCTATGTGGTGCACGGCGGCGAACACCTCGCCGCGCCGTGCGTCGACGCACGACAGCACCAGGCCGCGGTGGCCCGCCCGCGCCGCGCCCGCGGCCAGGATGTCGAGACTCGACGCGCCGACCACCCCGATGCCGAGCGCTTGCGCCAGCCCCTTGGCTGCGGCCACGCCGACGCGCAGCCCGGTGAAGAGGCCCGGGCCGACGTCGACCGCCACCACGTTCAGGTCGCCCGGCACCAGGCCGACCTGGGCCAGCAGGTGTTCGAGCGCCGGGGTCAGCGTCTCGACGTGGCGTCGCCGGCCCGTCAGCGCGAACTCGGCCTGCACACCGGCGCTCGTGCGCAGGGCCACGCCCACGGTCTCGGTCGCCGTCTCGATGGCCACGACGTTGAGTCGCGGCTGGGCCACCGTCACGTCGCCCCGACGGGCTCGAGTGCCGCGGCCACCTCGCCCGCACGCTCCGCCCACGCGCCGCGGCCGACGACGGTCACCCGGCGGGCGGTGGGCGAACCGGCGCCCGCCATGTCCAGCCGCACCTCGAGCGTGCTCTCGCCCAGCGCCGGCGCGGCCAGGTCGCCCCACTCGACCAGCGCCACGGCGTCCTCCTCCACCAGTTCGGCCAGCGCGAGGTCGACTACCTCGGCCAGCGTGCCCGTGCGGTAGACGTCGGCGTGGATCAGAAGGGAGACCGGGCTGGCCGCGCCACAGCGGTAGTGGCGCACCAGGGCGAAGGTCGGGCTGGTCACCGGTCCCTCGACCCCCAGCGCGGCCGCGAAGCCCTGGGCGAAGGCGGTCTTGCCCGCGCCGAGGTCGCCGACCAGCAGAACCATGTCCCCGGCGCGGCACAGAGGCGCCAGCCGGCCGGCCAGCTCCCGGGTCGCCTCGACCGAGTCGGTCGTGGCGCGCACGGGCCAGGGCCCGGTGCTCACGGGCTCGCCGCCAACAGCCGCTTGGCCCGCACCAGGTCGGCCCGCATCTCGGCCATGGCTTCGCCGCCGGCCCGCAGCACGTAGGCCGGGTGGTAGGTCGGGACGAGCTGGGCCGTGCCCCGCTCGAAGGCCTGCCCCCGCAGGGCACGGATGCCCTGGTTGCTCCCGAGCAGGAGCTTGGTCGAGAAGTTGCCCAGCGTGACGATGACGGCCGGCTCGATGAGGGCGATCTGTTCCTCGAGGTAGGGCCGGCAGGCCTCGATTTCGCCGGGCAGCGGGTCGCGGTTGTTGGGCGGCCGGCACTTGACGACGTTGGCGATGTAGCACTCGGCCCGGGTCAGGCCGATCTCCTCCCACATGAGGCGGTCGAGCAGCTTGCCCGAGCGGCCCACGAACGGCTCACCCGCGAGATCCTCCTCCCGCCCCGGCCCCTCGCCGACGAAGAGGAGGTCGGCCGTCGGGTTGCCGACGCCGAACACGACCTGGGTGCGCCCCTCGGCCAGCGGGCAGAGGGTGCACGTCGAGGCGGTGACCCGCAACTGCTCGAGGACGGCGGCGTCAGGCACCGGGCTGGGGGCGGTTGACCGGAATACGCGGCATGCGCGGCCCGACGCCGCACACCACCTCGTAGCTGATGGTGCCCAACAGGGCCGCCCAGTCGTCCGCCGTGATGCACTCGTCGCCCTGGCGCCCGAGGAGCACCACCTCGTCGCCGGCGCGCACGGCGTCGTCGGTGCCGCAGTCGACCACGACCTGGTCCATGGTGACCATCCCGGCGAGCGGTCGCCGCACGCCCCCGATCAGCACCTCGTAGCCGGCGGTGAAGAGCGCCCGGGGCACGCCGTCGGCGTAGCCGATCGGCACGGTGGCGACGAGCGAGCGCGCCGGGAGCGGACGGAGGCGGCCGTAGGAGGGGCGCTCACCGGCATCGAGCGTCTGCACCGCGACCACCTGTGCCTTGAGCGACATGGCGGGCCGCAATGACGCGCCGCCCGCCTGCTCGTCGAAGGCCTGT
>Ga0209420_1001087_pt1 | contig 13254 bp, 7 predicted proteins | sample BlaSpr_A8_OM1_O1_FD_187972 | JGI IMG/M metagenome (GOLD analysis project Ga0209420, IMG submission 187972) | Forest soil microbial communities from Thunder Bay, Ontario, Canada - Black Spruce, Ontario site 2_A8_OM1_O1 (SPAdes) (version 2) | ecosystem: Environmental > Terrestrial > Soil > Boreal... | reverse complement strand
ACAGGGCGACTCGGCGGTGGAGCAGCGGCTGCGACTGGAAGCGGAGGGCGTACGCTTTCGCGGGAAGCGGGTGGACATGAAGGCCTGTGAATTTAAGTTTGATCGAACCGCCCGAAGTCGCAATTAAATGATGCAAACGGAATCCCCACATTTCTCGAGCGCTCCCATTGCCCTAAAGATGGCGGTCGCGATCGGCATCGGAATGCTGGCGGGGATGGAGCGCGAATGGTCCAATAAAGACGTAGGCGTTCGCACCTTCGCCATCGTTGCCTTGCTCGGCATGCTCGCTTCGCTGATCGGCCCCAGCGTTGCCATTGCGGCTTTGTTCGGCGTGTTCCTGCTGGTTGCCGCCATGAACACGCGCAGTATTCTCTCGGACCGCTCCCTGGAAGTAACTACCTCTGCCGCCTTGATGTTGAATTATCTGCTGGGTGTTTTAGTCGGGCTTGATCACATCTTCACTCCGGTAGCGGGAGCGATTGTGATGACCATGCTGCTGGCCTGGAAGACGGAATTGAGTCGCTTTGCCGGTGGCCTGCAACCCTCAGAGATTCGCAGCGCGGTATTGCTGGGCTTGATCGGCTTCGTCATCTATCCGGTGCTACCCAATCGCTACGTGGATCCGTGGCAATTATTTAATCCCAGCGATGCCTGGATCAGCGTGATCGCCATCGCCGGAATTGGATTTGTGAATTATGTGCTGCTGCGAATCTACAGTACTCGCGGCCTCTATCTGGGGGCGCTTTTCGGCGGTCTGGTGAACAGCAGCGCCACGGTGGCTGAGCTGGGCACGCGGTTGCAGGAAACTGGCATGATCGGTCGAGCGACCACTCTCTGCTTGTTGACCACGATTGCCATGTTTGCCAGAAATCTGATCCTCGCTACTATTTTCTCGCCGCGTTCGCTGAGCGCCACTCTGCTGCCGCTTCTGGCCATGACTCTGGTAGCGGGGGCGTGGGTGTGGCGGGACCGCAAACTGGAAGAAACGGTTCCGGGAACTTTGACCCTGAGTTCTCCGATCTCGCTGGCGAAGGTGCTCCGGTTTGGAATTTTGTTCATTTCCATCGACGTCGCGGGCACATTGCTCACCAGATATTTCGGCAGCTACGGCATGTTGGCCACCGGCGTCTTCGGCGGCCTGGTAAGCAGCGCCAGCACTACGGCTGCGGCCGCCACGATGGCGATGCACGGAACCATAAGCGCCTCTCTCGCGGGCAGCGCCACGGTACTCACGTCGCTGGCGAGCGCCGCGGTCAACTTGCCGATTATTTGGCGAACCACGAGGAACAGAACGGTGATGAGGAGATTAACCATTCAGATGATTACTGTGATCGCGACCGGAGTTGCGGCGGTTACGGTGGACCGAGTTTTTCAGTTCTCCGAGTGGCTGGTAAGAAGATGAGGTTGTGACGGCCGCGGGAACAGCGAGCGGCTTTGCCCCGGCCGGTCAGCCGACGCCTCTGTCGCTCCATGATCATTTCTGGAACACGATTATTTTTGGAATTGGGTATCGATTTCGACCTGGTATCCCGTCACCATTTTGTTCGTTTCGTTGGCCATGCTGACGATTGCCATGAGCTCTTTGAACATGGCGTCGGTCATACCTTTTTTTTGGGCGGATGCGGTGTGCGAAGCGATGCAATAGTGGCACTGGTTGGTAACGCTGACGGCGACATAGATCAGCTCTTTGGTGACGGGATCGAGCGCCCCGGGGCCCATGATCTGCTTGATGTCCTCCCAGGTGCGCTTGAGGGTGGCAGGATCATGCGCGATAGCCTTCCAAAAATTGTTGATCCAGTCGGTCTTGCGGGTGGTCATGATGTCGTCGTAGATGGCGCGGACTTCGGGACTAGCGTCTTGGTATTCGATTAAGCCGAAGATGGACACGTTGGTCTCCAGTTCTTGAGTTTTTGTTCACCCCAGAGTCCCAGCGAAAGACAACGCCCATGAAAAAGGCTTTCTCGGTGTCTCTTGTGGTGAAAATTGCTTGAGAATCCCGATCTGGCGATCGAGTGGCGGCGGGAGAGACCTAACATTGGTTACGTCTCTACGATAGCTCTCCACTCAGAAGCTTTTCCAGCGACGCTGCCTGGACTCTCACGCCTACGTAGAAGTGGCCGAACAGGGCGTAGACAGCGCTGACTTCGTCGAAGCGCATTTCGTAGATCAGCTTCTTGAAGACCAGGGGGTCGTCTGCGAACAGGTCGACACCCCACTCCCAGTCGTCGAAACCAATCGAACCACTAATGATCTGTCTGACTTCTCCGGCGTAGCGCCGGCCGATGAGTCCGTGATCGTTCATCTGGCGGGCGCGCTCTTCGAGAGGAAGTTTGTACCAGTTCTTATCTTCGCCACGGCGGCGGTCCATGGGATAGAAGCAAGCGTAACGGTGCCGAGGAATTTCGGGGTAGAGTCGCGGTCGCATCGCCTCTTTGTGGCGGTCGAGCTTGCCGGTGATTTCGGCTTTCCACTGGGGGGAATGGGGCTCGAGGCCTTGGTCGGCGAGTTCCTTGTAAATCTTCAGGGTGGAGTCATAGAGGCCGAGTTCGATGATGGACAGATAGGAAGAAGTGGGCTCGAGGTAATCGCCGAGGCGTAGATGGGCGAGTTGGAGTTCGGCCTGATTGAGATGGGCGAACGACTCGCGGAAGTGGATCAGCATGAGATCGCCTTTGTGGCCGATCAGCGAGAAGAGGGCGGACTGGCCGGCAGAATTTTTCTCCATGGCACAAAGCGTATCGGAAGCTTCTTGGGCGATGGCCGATTTGTCGGTTGCGGGCAATGCTCGCCAGGCCGGCCAGCGGAGGCGCATCATCTGGTGCAGCACGCTGTAGCCTTCGGTGGTGAGCGGAACTGCCGGGATCTCGGCCGCGACTTGCGGGCGAGGATGGTGGGTGGTGGTCATTCGAACCTCTTTCCGGGCGGTTTACCGAACTGTGGTTCCAGTGCAAAAAGCTTGCAAAAAGCTATTGTACGCGGTGATGCGCGGAGCCGAAAATTCCCAGGCGGCGTTTTGTTCGCTTGGCTTCGTGTGTATCATCCTTGAATAACGTAGTGCCTCTTGCCGAGGGCGCCACCTCGTTATGGGCCAAGTATCGCAACACACTCGCCGGGAACTGCTTCGGGCTGCGGCATTGGGCTTGCTCTCCGTCCCCTTCGCTGCGCTGGCCACAATCGCAAAACCGAAAGACTTTTTGGAGCCGGCGCGGGTTCCCTACCGCGGCTCCGATGACGCGTTGCTGGATGAGATGGAACGGGCGGCACTGGATTTTTTCTGGCACGAGGCGGGGGAAACCACGGGCCAGGTAAAAGATCGCGCCTTGCTCAACGGCAACGACACGCTGGTGATTTCCAGTATTGCGGCGACCGGGTTTGGGCTTTCGGGGCTTTCGATTGCGGAAGCGCGCGGCTACAGAAAGAAAGAAGAGATCGTCGAGCGAGTCCGCCAAACCTTGCGCTTCCTGTGGCAAAACGTTCCTCACACCCACGGCTTCTACTATCACTTTATCGACATGCATAGCGGAGAGCGGAAGTGGGAGTGCGAGCTGTCCTCGATCGACACCGCGATTTTGCTGTGTGGAGTGTTAACCGCTCGGCAACACTTTGCCGACGCCGAAATTCAGGATCTGGCGACCAAGATTTACGAGCGGGTGGATTGGCCATGGATGTTGGACGACGGCGAGACCCTATCGATGGGCTGGCATCCCGAGGACGGATTTCTGCCGTACCGGTGGGACCGCTACTGCGAGCTGATGATGATTTACCTGCTGGCCATGGGGTCCGCGACCCATCCCATTGCGGCGGAGACGTGGAATGCGTGGACCCGGCCCACGGTCACGTTCGATGGATTGGAATATATCTCGGGACCCGACCCGCTGTTCACGCATCAATACGCGCAAGCGTGGTTCGACTTCCGGGACAAACGCGACGCCTACGCTGATTATTTTGAGAACTCGGTGAAGGCAACGGCAGCGCACAAGCGATTCTGCCTTTCTCTGCGCCAAGAGTTTCCCGATTACAGCGAACACTTGTGGGGCATCACGGCGTCGGATTCGGCCCGGGGTTACCAGGCATGGGGCGGACCGCCGCCATTGGGGAAACTGGATGGCAGCGTGGTTCCGTGCGCGGCGGGCGGCTCGCTACCCTTTCTCTATCCGGATTGCATGCTGGTTCTGCGTACGATACGGGAGCGCTATCCGAACGCCTGGGGACGCTACGGATTTGTCGATGCCTTCAATCCGCTGACTTACTACTATGACCTCGACGTTCTCGGGATCGATTTGGGGATTACGATGCTGATGGCGGAGAACCAGCGCAGCGGTTTTGTGTGGAAGACGTTCATGAAGAATACAGAAGCGCAGCGGGGAATGGAGCTGGCCGGGTTTCGGGCGCAACCGGCGGCGCAAAAATAAGCGCGCCCCTGGCGGGACGCGCATGCTTGCGACGCTGGAATCAGAAGCTGAAGCGGGCCCCCAGTGTAACCACGCGGCCAGCCAAAGCAGCTGTATCTTGGCCGAAGTTCGCGCTGGCAATGTTATTGGAGATGCTCGTGGGATTGAAGTTTAAATTGTTAAAAATATTGTAGGCATCGAGGCGCAGCTCAAGCCGGGCGCGCTCGCCAAGTACCTTATTGTTGGGAAAACCGAAGCCCTTGGCCAAAGTCAGATCCACGTCCTTGTAGCCAGGGCCGTTGAGCGAGTTGCGCTCGACACCGGGCGCCTGCGGAAGCGCGCTGCCGAAGTTGCTGCCAGAGTAAGCGGTGTAGGCTGGAATTGCGAAATATGCCAAGCCACCGTTGGGATAGTTGGAGCCCGTCTTGAATTGATCGTTGCTGGTACTGGTACCGGCCCCGCCGAGATAGGCGGAGGGCTGAAGCGTCGTATAGCTGCAAGTACCGCAATAGAGGCTGCCGTTCGCAACGCTCACCAAAGGCGTCCAAGGGAATCCAGAGTGAAGATTGAGGATGCCGCTGAGCGACCAGCCGCCGGCAATATTCTCGATCCAGTGCCGGTTGCCGTGGAAGAAGACCGGCTGCCACATGCCATAAAGTTTGAACGCCTTACCGACGTTGTAATCCGAGCGTCCGTAGTTCAGGTGGGTGTTAAAGGGATAAATCTGTTCCGAGTAAGGCGCGGAACTGGTGTCCAGGCTTTTGGCCCAGACGAATTGAGTATCGGCCATAAACTGGCGCCCGAAATCATGCTTCAATTCAGTGAGCAGGGCGTTGTAGTTGCCGCTGCCGATCACGTTCCAGTAGTCGCCACCACCGATCTGCGGGTTCAGGGCATAACCCAGGGAGGAGACGACGTTCGGGTTCTCGTGGAAATAGATGTTACGCGACAAGGTTCCCTGATATCCCAACGAAGCGATGAACTTGTGGCCCAGATCGTATTGGGTATCGAGCGAGTAGTGATGGACACGCATGGTGGGAAGCGTGTTGGGGTAGAGGTCGATGCTGACTGCGCTTCCGCTCGTGGGTAGCCCATTGGCGCCGAATGCGTTCGGCGAAACCGCATTGGGGTTCGCCGGATAGCCGGTGATGGAGTGCAGATCGGTCGAGGGAGCATACAGGATGCCGGGATTGGGCGCGGTGGGAGAGCCCATCTCCAAAGTGGGATGGACGACTAGTCCGGGATTATTCACGATGCCAGACGAAATCGCGATTTCTTCCTGGTTGTAGTTGAGGCCGTAGCCGCCGCGGATCACGAGCCTGTCCTTGAAGACAGTTGGACTCCAGGCGAAACCGAGCTGCGGTCCGATGTTATCCTTCTCGGCCGTCCAGGAATTCCCCTTGTGAACGACAAGGCCCGTCAAGAAGTCAGCCCCGGCTCCGGGAGTGGCCACAAACATGTTGTTTTCTTTCGAGGAGAGAGGGCTAAAGTAAGACCAGCGGATGCCAAGATTGAGGGTCAGATTCGGTCGAACTTTGAAATCGTCCTGCGCGAAGAAGCCCATGAGGTTGGTGCGGTCATCCTGGCGCAGGGTGGTGGGAAAACCGTTGACCGGATTGAAGTTCGTGTTTTCGGAGTGGGGTGCATCGTTGAGGAAGTCCCAAATGTTGAAAAACGCGTAGTTGGGTACGCCGCAACCGGCGCACTCTTGCAGGTAATAGAGGCGCGTGACTTCGCCGCCAAATTTGATGGTGTGGTTTCGGATAATCTTGGTGGCCACATCCTTGTAGGTGTACGTCCACTGGTCCAGGATGCTGCCGATATTCGGTCCAAATTGACTGATATTCGTGCTCCCGGTGAGGCTGCCGATTTGTCCAATGGTATCGGTGGGAAGTCCGACCGGCGCCTGCGGATTGTCGGCGACTTCATTCCAACGCCATCCCGCAGCGTTTACCCGAAGTTCGTTGAGGAAACTGGGTGAGAAGGTATGGTTCCAGAGCGCAGAGTAGGCGTTGTTGACTTGCTGGTGATGGAACAGGTTGTACTCGCGGGCGGGGCCGTTCAGGGAAGTCGTCGACTGTGGAACCCAGTAGATGGCAAAGGCGATGCGATTGGTGGAGTTGAGATTCGCGTCCGCGCGGCCGTTGTACTGCTCTTTAGAGTAAGTGGTGTTGCTGGTGGTGACATAGTTCGCAATGTCGGCGATGCCGTCTAGGCCGCCGCCAACACCCGGATTCGAGGTGCTGGTCCAGCCGAGATCCTGCGTGCCCAGCGCTGTTTTCAAGGGCGAGCCGATATCCAGGCCCTGGCCGGGAATGGTCACGCAGTTTACACCCTCGTTCAAACCGGCATTGGCACAGGTGGAAGGATTGATGCTCGTGCTGTTGACGCCAGCACCGGGAAAGGTGAGATAGGTCGCGGCGATGCTTCCCGAGGGGGCTGACTTGTCGAAAGCCGGAGTCTCGTACCATCCGTTGGAAGTGCTGGGTTGAGTGGCCGGACTGCGAACCGTTTCGTAATCGAAGAAGAAGAAAACTTTATTCTTCCAGATGGGGCCGCCGATGCTGCCGCCGAACTGGTCAAAAAAGTTGTCATCCTTCAAATCCTTCTGGCCCTGGCCATTGAAGGCCTGGTAGGCATTCAGTCCCGGGCGGTGCATGGTAAAAAAGAGGCTGCCGTGGACATCATTGCTGCCGCTCTTGGAAGTGAGCTGAACCTGCGCGCCACTGAAGCGGCCATTCTCGGAGTCGTAGCCGTTGGAGAGGACTTTTACGTTGTCCACGGAATCTTCCGAGGGCGTAATAACCGTGGTTCCGCCCCAGACGGCGCTGGTGGTGCTGATCCCGTCAATCGAGTAGCTGTTGTTCTCATATTGCTGGCCGGCGGCCAAAGCCTGGGGACCGTTTTCCGTCTGAAAAATTCCCTGGTTGCCGCCGGTGCCACCCGGCCCTTGTGTTCCAGGTAGGCTTTGAGCGTTGCCGCCGCTTCCCTGGGCGCCATCTCCGAAGACGCCGGGCGCCAACTGGACCAATTGATAGACATCGCGTCCGAACGAAGGCATGTGCTCGATTTGATTGTCAGTGACGACACCATTGATGGAAGCGGTCTCCGTCTGCAGTAAGGGTGTGGTTTCGGCGTTGACGGTGATGGTTTGCGATGCAACTCCGATGGTGAGCTGAACGTTGACAGCGTTCGCTTGCTCGGGAATCAGTTGGAGATTGTCGATGACTTTCTTCTCGAAACCATCCTTTTCCACTTCCAAGCGGAAGGGTGCGGCGGGCAGCGCATTGAAGTTATAAACACCGGCGTCGTTGCTGACCCGGACCTGCTTTTCGCCGGTGGCGGGATTGGTCAGCGTGAGGTTGGCGCCGGGAACAACTGCGCCTGAGGTATCGGTTACCGCGCCCTGAATGGAGGTTCGATACTGGGCGTGCGCCAGGCCTGCGAAAAAAACGATGCAGGCAAAAGTAAAACCAGTGCGAAGTGCAGAAGAAGAAGTGGAGCGGCTCATGGCGGCCTCCCGCTGGCTTGAAACTTCAATTCGTCGAACCACGTGAACTAAAAGACTAGAAAAGCGTTTTAGTAGCAGTCAGGGCGTTTGTAGCACAGGCGATTTTCCACAGTCAAGCGCATTGTGGGGAACAACTCTATGATGCGCGGTTGCGATGCCGCGAAAATAACTTTTTTTCGCTCCGCCACCTTATCGATATTGTTAAGGCGATCACGCATGTTTGAAGTGGCCCTTGGCGGGATGGCCGGCGCGGCAGATTCGCGCTCGGCAACGATGCCGAGTGTGGTTCCCGAACACGCTTGGCGGCGGCTCGACTATTTCGAACGGTCGCGGTCGAAAGCACGGGACGTGGTCTCGCGGATGATCAGTTTGGGCTCGACAATGGTTTCGCCGCCACGGGAGTCTGGTCCGGATCGCCGGATGCGGCGCAGCAAAGTCTCGGCGGCAATTCTCCCCATTTCGCGCAGCGGCTGTCGCACCGTGGTGAGCGCCGGATTCTGGTAGGCGGCGCTCTGAATGTCGTCGAAGCCGACCACGGAAACATCCTCGGGAACGCGTAATTTCGCTTCGCGCAGCGCGCGGATGGCGCCCATCGCCGAAATGTCGTTAAAGGCAAACAGGGCGGTGAAGGGTTTGTGCGTGGCCAGCAGTTTGCGAGTAGCCTCATATCCGAGTTGCGGCGAAGAAGAATTGCCTTCGAGCTGGGAGATGAGCGCGGGAGAAATCGGGAGGGCGAGTTGGCGGGCAGCCTTCACGATGTTTGCCCAACGAACTTCGGTATCGGAGCTGAATTCCTGCCCTTTGATGAACGCGATGTCGCGATGTCCCAGGTGAAAAAGGTGTTTGACCGCAACTTCCGCCGCGCGCACGTGGTCCAGCACAATGTTGGTGACGCCCTTTACCTGATTGTGGCCCGAGACGGTGACCACGGGCACCGAGAGTAAAAGAGTCCAGGGAGTGTCGACGGCGATCAGGCCGTCGACCGAGCGCTCCAGAAAGAGTCGGGGATATTCATCGATCAGGTCGGCGCGATGGCGATGGCTGACGACGAAGTAAAAATATCCCTCTTGCAGCAGATAGTCTTCCACGCCGCTCATGACCGAGGCCGAGTAGCCGTCGCTGACTTCGGGAACGATGACGCCGATGGTGAAACTGCGCTGGGCGCGCAAGGAACGGGCGAAAAAGTTTGGCCGGTACTTGTACTTGCGGGCGGCGGCAAGAACTCGGTCCTTGGTTTCCTGGGGGATGGAGTCGGCGACCGGCGAGCGATTGATGACCAGCGATACGGTAGCCGGCGAAAGTTCCAGGCGCTCCGCCAGTTGCTTGAGGCTGACCGGTTTGGGCCCCATGCGCACGGTCCGCACAGCGCCCGGGGCGCGCTTTTTCCTCGTCACGCTGCGCAGTCTCGCACAAACCAAACGGGGTAGCAAGCGGGATGTTACCTCGTTCCCGCACAATATTGATTGACATTGGGAAGAAAACAGTTTTTTATACACTTCGGACATGCTCTACTAACGCGATTTAGTAATAGATCGTGGGAACCGTCGCGACGGAGGTGCCATCCCTTGCCATGCTCAGCACGCTGCACAAATAATCGTTCCCGATTTCTGGAAAGCAATCGCTCGGTCCTGATGCTTGCGAGGCTGATCTCCAGCCGATTTCTGTTCGGCGGAATATGCCTGGTCATGAGCGTGGCTTCGCTGGCGCAAATGCCGTCGGCGAGCCACCCGGGTGGTATCGCAGACACTGGTATCGCCGACAAGGGTCTCGACGCCCGCGTGGAGTCCATTCTGCAGGGGATGACGCTCGAAGAAAAAGTTGGACAGTTAGTGCAGTATTCCGCTGGCCAGCCGACCGGGCCGGGAACGGGCAGGAGCGACTACGACGACATGGTCGCACGGGGGCAGATCGGTTCGCTGTTCAACGTGATCGATCCGCGCGAGATCAACAAATATCAGAAGATTGCGATGGAGAAGGCGCGGCTGCACATTCCCATTCTGTTTGGCCTCGACGTGATCCACGGATTCAAGACGGAATTTCCCATTCCCCTGGGACTGGCATCCACCTGGGATCCCTCCATTGTAGAAAAAGCTTCTCGCGTGGCGGCAATGGAGGCAGCGGCCGACGGCATCCGCTGGACGTTTTCGCCGATGGTGGACATCGCGCGAGATGCGCGCTGGGGGCGGATGGCGGAAGGCGCCGGGGAGGATCCTTTTCTCGGGTCGGCGATGGCGGCGGCCTATGTGAGGGGCTATCAGGGTTCACGGTTGGATGCGCCGGCCAGCATCGCAGCCTGTGTCAAGCATTACGTCGGCTACGGTGCGGCCGAGGCGGGGCGTGACTACAACAGCACCGAGATTTCCGAACATACCTTGCGTCAGTTTTATCTGCCCCCATTTCATGCGGCGGTGGAAGCCGGGACAGCTTCCCTGATGAGCGCATTCAATTCTTTGAACGGTACACCGTCCACGGCCAACCCTTTCACTTTGAAGCAGGTGTTGCGAAACGAGTGGGGCTTTCGAGGACTGGTGGTCAGCGACTGGAACTCGGTGGGAGAACTGATTCCGCAGGGCATTGCCAATGACGGGGCAGCGGCCGCGCGCAAGGCTTTTGTAGCGGGCGTGGATATGGATATGGTGAGCAGCCTGTACCACGACAACTTGCAAGCAGTCGTGAACTCCGGGCAAGCGACCAAACCGGAGTTGGATGAAGCGGTGCGGCATGTGCTTCGCGTCAAACTGGCGTTGGGTCTGTTCGAACATCCGTATGTGGACGAGGGCGCGGCGGCGAAAGCACTCGATCATGCGGAGAGCGCGGGGCTGGCTCAGACTGCGGCGGAGCGATCGTTCGTGTTGCTGAAGAACGCGAATGGTCCGGTGGGAAAAGCGCTGCTCCCGCTGGGGACCGACGTGCAGAGGATTGCCGTCATCGGACCGCTGGCAGACAATTCCTGGGCGCCGGGTGGGGCGCCGCAAGGACAGGGTCCACGTGTTTCGCTCCCGGCAGCGTTGACCCAGCGACTGGGGGAAGGCCGCGTTTCTCAATTCAAGGGAGTGGGCATTCTCGATGGGACCGACGAGGAGATGGCCGCGGCCGTGAATGGTGCTCAAAAAGCCGATCTGGTCATTTTGACGCTGGGCGAGAGTCCGGAGATGAGTGGCGAGGCGGCCTCGCGCGCGCACCTGGGTCTTCCCGGTCGACAGCAGGAATTACTGGAAGCAATTGTTCGCACGGGCAAGCCGGTGATTTTGATTCTTTTCAGCGGACGGCCGTTGACGGTTCCGTGGGCGTTCGAACATGTGCCGGCCGTGATTGCGGCCTGGCAGCCGGGAACGGGCGGAGGACCAGCGCTGGCGCGAACCATCTTGGGCGATGTAAACCCCAGCGGAAAGCTGGTCGTGAGTTGGCCACGCAGCGTGGGGCAAGAACCGCTCTATTACAACCATCTCAATACCGGGCGCCCCGCTGGCGACATCGATCTCACCCGGCCGCCGGGCGATATTGTCAGCAAATACGTCTCCCGCTACCTCGATGAACAGAACGCTCCGCAATTCCCTTTTGGCTATGGTGACTCCTACACCACCTTTTCTTACGGAGCGACTACGATCAGCACGCCACGCTTCAGTGCGGCAGCACTGAATAAGCAGTTACGCGCCGGAGCAAATGGGACGGCGGCTATGACTGCCGAGGCCGAAATCACCAATACCGGATCACGCCCCGGAGAGGAAGTCGTCGAACTCTATATTCAACTTCAGGGAACCAGCATGGCGGAGCCGGTTCGCATGCTGAAGGGCTTTCGCACCGTCCATATCGCTCCGGGCGAAACTACAAAAGTAAGCTTTGCCTTAATGCCAGAAGCGCTTGCGATCTGGAACGATCGCAATCAGTTCGCGGCCGAAGCCGCCAAGATCAACGTCTGGATCAGCGCCGACTCCGCCCACGGTTCTCCAGCACAAGCAGAGATCGTGCCGTAGAGAGATCGTGCCGTAGACGGAGTGCTTGGCTAGACGCGCCGGGGAACTTTGGGGAAAGAACGTGATGAAGCACAGCAAGCGCATTGTTTTCGCATCAGCGCATCTTCTTTTTCTGTTTTTTCTGTCGCTGGGCCTGCTTTGGTTCAGCCCCGCCGCATGGGGTAACACAGAATATTATCGCCACGTCGTTTTCGACAACAGCCTAACCCCCGACTCTTATTTCTACAGCAACGGCATGGCCAACGGATCAAGTTTTCTTGCCTTGAAAGACCGTCGCCTACCCGTCGAGACGAAAACCTTTCTCACGCCGCCCAATGCGCTTCGGCTCGAGTGGCAGTCACAGGCCGGAGGAGGCTGGGAAGCGGAAGTGCGGGTGGAAGGTTATCGAAACCGGTTTCCGGAATTTGCCGGGCACAATCTTTACTTCTGGTGTTTCGCGCCGGAGGCGATTGCCGCGGACGATCTGCCGATGCTCGTGCTCTCCAACCGCGGCGCAGGCGTAGCTCAGTTGCCAGACGCTTTTACCGAGCCTCTGGCCTGGGGACAAATCGCGGGAGGGATGCCGGCGGGGCGCTGGATTCAGGTGCGAATCCCTTTTTCCGCTTTTCGCACAGCGTCGATGTATCGATTTCGGCTGGAAGATTTGCAGGATGTTATTTTTCATCAGGGGCGCGCCGATGGGATGCGCCATACTTTGATCATCGATGAAATCCGTGTGGCGGACGACGCAACGTCGAGCGATCGCTCCCTGCCCGCTCCGGAAAATGTTCGAGCGATTGGCTATGATCGGCACGTGGAAGTCCGGTGGGATTCAGCCATCACTTCCCTGTTTGGCCGCTACGTCATCTATCGCTCGATCGAGGGCAAAGAGTTCGAACCCATCGGCATTCAACTTCCGGGCACGAACCGCTACTCAGACTTCGTGGGAAGGTCGGGAGCCACAGCGCAATACAAAGTGGCGGCTGCCGACTGGCAATACCATATGTCTGCTTTCTCCAATGCAGCCAGCGCCACCACCCGTGAGTTCAGCGACGATGAACTGCTGACGATGCTCGAGGAAGCCTGCTTCCGCTACTACTGGGAAGGCGCCGATCCCCACTCGGGGATGACTCGCGAAAATATTCCTGGAGACGACCGCGTGGTGGCGACCGGGGCGAGTGGGATGGGAATTGCCGCGTTGCTCGTGGGCGTGGACCGCGGGTTCATCACGCGTGCGCAGGGCATTGAGCGAGTGACTCGGATCGTGGATTTCCTCGAACATGCCGAACGCTACCACGGTGCCTGGTCGCATTTCATGGATGGCAGCACGGGCCAGACGCTGCCCGTGTTTGGCATGTTCGACAACGGCGGAGATTTGGTGGAGACTTCGTTTCTGATG
>Ga0209420_1001085_pt1 | contig 13270 bp, 8 predicted proteins | sample BlaSpr_A8_OM1_O1_FD_187972 | JGI IMG/M metagenome (GOLD analysis project Ga0209420, IMG submission 187972) | Forest soil microbial communities from Thunder Bay, Ontario, Canada - Black Spruce, Ontario site 2_A8_OM1_O1 (SPAdes) (version 2) | ecosystem: Environmental > Terrestrial > Soil > Boreal... | reverse complement strand
GTCTGCTTCTGGAGCCGCCGCGGACAGCAGGGAGTCGCGCACGCTCGCCTTGACTGTCGCCAGCCGCCGTTGCGGATCGGCCGCCTCGCGATCGCCTTGCTCGAGCACCTTGAGCGCGCGCAGGTAGAGATCGCTCAGCAGCATGTCGCGCCAGTTGTTGTAGACCTTCGGCGCGACCGCGCGCATGTCGGCATAAGTGAGCAGGTAGAGCGCCTTGAGGCGATCGATCGATCCGACGGTGCGCGCAAATTCCGTGACGGTGGTCCGATCGTCGAGGTCACCTTTCTGCGCCACCTGCGACATCATCAGATGATTGCGCACCAGGAACACGACCAGATCGATCTCCTCGCTGTTGAGTCCGAGGCGCTGCGATACCTCCGCGGTCAGACTCGCTCCGCGCTCGTGATGGTCGTGGCCGTGACCCTTGCCGATGTCGTGCAGCAGCAGCGCGAGAAACACGAGCGGCAGATGCGGTAGCTCGCGCGCGACCTCGGTGAGCAGGGGAGTAGTATCCTTGAATTCCCCGGTGCGCATGCGTTCGAGCTCTCGCACCGCGACCAGCGAATGACGATCGACGGTATAGATATGGTAGAGGTCGTGCAGCACGCGCGCGTAGAGGTTGCCGAACTCGGGGATAATCGCGCCGAGCACGCCTGACAGATGCATCGCCTCGAGTGTGTCCGCCACGCGCTGGCGCGCGGAGAGAATCGTCATCAGTTCTTCCGCGACGCGCGGGTCCTTGCGCATGTCGTCGTCGATCAAGCCGAGGTTGTCGCGCACCAACTGGTAGGTGCTGCCTGACAGGCTCACGTCCTGCGCCTGGCAGTCCGCGTAGATCTTGATCAGCTCGAGCGGATCGCGTTTGAAAAAATCGTGCTCGGCGATACTCAGCAGGCTGCCCTGAACGATCACGCCGGGACGAATTTTGCGGGTCGGTGTGCGGCGAAAAAATCGTCCGCCCGGACTGTTCTCGGTGACGCGCGCGATCAAGCCTTCGGCAAAGCGATGGATCGTCGACGCGTGTTGGTAGTACGCGCGCATCAAGGCGGATCCCGCGGCCTGACCTTCCTCGGGCTTCAGCCCGAATATCGGCTCGATTCGCTCCTGCAGCTCGAAGGTGATCTGATCGAAATGGCGCCCGGTCAGAAAGTGCAGCGAATTGCGCACGCGCCAGAGAAAGTCGCGCGCCTCGATCACCTCGGCCGCTTCGGGCTCGGTGATGACGGCCTTTTGCACCAGCTCCTCGAGCGAGTGGACTTTGTATTTGACCTTGGCCAGCCACATCGCGGTGTGGAGATCGCGCAGCCCACCTTCGCCTTCCTTGATCTGCGGCTCGAGCAGGTAGATCGAATCGCCGTATTGGGCGTGGCGTTTGCGGCTTTCGTCGAGCTTGGTGGCGAAGAATTTGTCCTGATTGCGATTGAGGACCTCGGCGATCAGCAGCTTGTCGAGCTCGGTGTATAGTTTTTCGTCGCCGCACAGAAAGCGCGCGTCGAGAATCGCCGTTTTCTCCTTCAGGTCCTCGTTCGCGAGCCTGACGCTCTCCTTGGCGGTGCGCACGCCCTGGCCCACGATCAGGCCGGCGTCCCACAGCGCGTGCAACATGATTTCGGTGACGATTTCCGCGTACGGGCCGCGCTTGTAGTCGTGCAGAAATAGCAGGTCGACGTCGGATTGCGGATTCAGCTCGCCGCGCCCATAGCCGCCTCGCGCGACTACGGCGAGTTTCTGGTTGAGCTTGGGTGCGCGCTGGTTGTGTTGGGCGTCCGCGTAGTAAAACAGCGCGCGCAGCAGATCGTCCATCGCCGACGTCAACGCGGCTACTATCTCGCCGCCACTCGCACCGGCAAAATGCCGCTCGGCCAGCTCGGCGCGGACCGATTGGAGATAAGCGCGGGCATTGATGCCGGGAGTCTTGCTGGCGACGAATTGCGCCAGCAGCGCGTCCTGCCCGCGCGGCGAAGATCCAGTCGATAGGATCGGCTCGGCGCGATTCGCGCCCGGGACGAGGCTCACAGATCTCCCACCGCCACGTCGGCGTTGAAGTAGTCCGCGACCGACGTGGCGATCGCGCCCGCAAGAGCGTCCTGGTACCGCGGCGATTCCAGCCGCGCGGCTTCCTCGGCGTTCGACATGAAGCCGCATTCAACCAGCACCGCCGGCATGTGCGCGCCGACCAGCACGTAAAATGGTCCCATCTTCGCTCCCAGCGCGTTCACATTCAGCCCGAATCCGGCATCGAGATCGGCCACCGTCTGCGCGTCGATCATCCGGGCCAGCGAAGCCGCTTCGATTGCCTTATAGCTCTGCCGCATGTCGGTCAGGATGTAGTTTAAGTTGGAGTCGCTCGAGGTGCCATAGCCGTCCGCGCCGCCGTTCTCCATTCGCGCGAGGCGAATCGTCGCGCGGTCCGTGGTGTTGTTCAGGTAATAGACTTCGATTCCGGTGGTGTCGGGGTTCGGACTCGAATTCAGGTGAATCGAAACGAAGAGATCGGCGCCGGCGCTATTCGCGATTCGAGTGCGCTCGGCGAGGCTGATGAAAACGTCGCTCGATCGCGTGAGCTCGGCACGGATACCGCGGGCTTCCAGAGCGGTTTTGAGACGCGTCGCGATCTGCAGCGCGAGGTCTTTCTCCATCGCGCCGGCCGACGATTGCGTGCCCGGATCGTAGCCGCCGTGACCGGGATCGATCATCACCAGGAAATGACCTGGCGGATGATTCTCTTCATTCAAAGCGACGGGCGCCGGTGCGGGCGCGATCGGCTGCGCGACCGGCACGGAGTGGAGATTGTTCGGCGGCGAATACGCGACCGGGCGCGCGACGGGCAGAGCAGGGCGGCGCGGCACGACGTTGTGAACCACTATCGGCGTCGCGATATTCGGATCCGCGCCCGCGCTCGCTACCCGCAACACGATCTCATTTTCGTCTCGCAGCCGCGCGACCGCATAGTCGGCTTTGCCGATAACCTCGACGGCGATTCGCGAGCCAGTGTCCGATTGGATCGCGCGGACGGTCGCGATCGGCGCTGTCTCATGGCCGAACAGCGGACGCGGCGGAATTGCGACGCGCGTGCGCGCCAGCTCGATCCATAGTTCACTGCCATGCGTGCTGAGCTCGAAACGTGGAGCGGGTCCGCTGAATCCGAAATGGAGTTCGAGTGTCGGCCCGCGATGCTCGATTCGTGCGGAGGTCAGGACCGACGAGGGGACACTGGCGCGCGCGACCGCGACCATCGCGCAAATCGCCGCCATCGCGACTGCCACCGCCATGAATCTCCGCATCTCCGCAACCTACCCAGTCCGCAAGGATAGCTGCCGGCTGAGCCAATCTCCACGCCCCCATCAGCTATATGCGAATCTTCCGGATTTCCGTGCGTCACGCACTCCTGGCTGCTGGAGCAGGTGACGCTCGCCGTTTCTATATCGCCTGCTCGGTTGCGATCAGCCGATCAATCGCGCGCCGGGCATGAATCCGTGCCGCATCGCCGTGAATTTCGACCAACGGCCCGTCGGGAAGCTCGAGCAGTCGCTGTTGCTGAGCTTCGAGGACCGCCTTGTCCTGTTCGAAAGTCCTGGCGATTTCGTCAAATAGCTGGCGAGTCGCGCTTGGGTCATTTTGGCTGTAGCCATTTGCGGACGACCAGAAATAAAAGCTGCTATTCTCAGTTTCAGGCGTTATGCCGTGGAATAGCCTGAACGAGAAACAGTTTTCGCGGGGTCTATCGTACTTCCAATCGCGCAACGCACCTGTCCCCGCGTCGATCGCGCCGTTCCATTGAACCACCGCGTTGGGGGCAACGAATTCAATCTCCTGCCATCGATCCACCTTGCCTTTGAATCCGACGGTCTTGACGTAAGTCGGTGGGGGCACCGAGTCGATCATCCAGCGCTCGAATTTCACACCGTTGGGGGTGCGCACGGTCCGCATTTTGGCCTCAACGTGAGTAGTCGCGTCACCACCGACAGTGCCTTTATGCACGTAGCCCAAATGCGAAAGATCCATCAGGTTGTCCAACACCAGCAAGTAGCCGCTACGCAAATGCATCATCGTATGTTGATGCGGCCAATTTCGGGAATCGTTGTGGTAAGGGAACTCGATTATCAGCGAGCGATCCGCCTGTTCGGGCTTCCCCATCCATATCCATACGAACGCGTCTCGCTCGACGACAGGATAAGAGCGGACCTGTGCGCCCGGCGGCACCTTATGATCTCCGGGCACCAGCACGCACTGTCCTGCGCGGTCGAAGACCAGTCCGTGATACCCGCATTGGATTCCGCGCGGAACGATCTCGCCCAACGATAACGGCGCGCCGCGATGGCAGCATCGGTCCTGGAGCGCGGCGATTGCTCCCGCGGAATCCCTGAATAGGACGACCGGCTCGCCAAGAATCCGTCGGCCAACCGGCGACTGTGCGACTTCGTCAGACCACGCTGCTATGTACCAGGCGTTACGGACAAACATCGGTGTCTCCTCTGAGCGATCAAAAGTGAATTTTTTGAATATGCACAATCTTCGATCTTTCGGAAATTCAGGCTCTGGGCAGATTCTGTCAATGGCGGAGGCGGCTCACCCCTGCTGCTTGAGGCGGGCGGCGAGGCGCGCCAAGGCGTTCAGCGCGTCCATTGGGGTCATTCGCTCGATGTCGAGTGCGCGCAGTTCATCGATGATGCGTTCCTCTCGCGGCGAGAACAGACTGAGCTGCGGCGCGGGGACTTTGGCGCGGCGGTCGCGGGCGATTCGCGGCATCCCGGCTTCATCCAGTTCGCCCTGCTCGAGGTTGGCGAGAATTTCGCGCGCGCGGCTGATAATCGAATCGGGCAATCCCGCCAGCCGGGCCACCTCGATTCCATAACTCCGCGACGACGGCTGCTCGATGACGCGCCGCAGGAAAATCACCTCGTCGCCCCATTCGCGCACCGCCATGCTGAGATTCTTGACCCGTGGACGCTCGCGCGCGAGGTCGGTCAGTTCGTGGAAGTGCGTCGCGAACAGCACCTTGGCGCGCGTCTGATCGTGCAGATACTCGGCGACGGCCCACGCGATCGCGAGCCCGTCAAAAGTGCTGGTGCCGCGCCCGACTTCGTCGAGTAACAGGAGGCTGCGCTCCGACAGGCCCTTCAGCAGGCGCGCCGTCTCGCTCATCTCGACCATGAAGGTGGACTCGCCTCGCCGAAGTTCGTCGCGCGCGCCGATTCGCGTCAGCACGCGATCGATCAGCCCGATCGTCGCTTCGGCGGCGGGCACGAAGCTGCCGATTTGCGCCATGATCGCAATCAGCGCCACCTGGCGCAGATAGGTCGATTTGCCAGCCATGTTGGGGCCGGTGATCAGCAGGATTTGGCGCGTGTCGGGCTCGGCGTCGAGGTCGTTGGGCACGAACTCGCCCGCCCGCATTCCGGCCTCGAGCACCGGATGGCGTCCGTCGCGCACGCGAATCCGCAGCCCGGTGTTGATAGTGGGACGGACGTAGCCGCGATGGCGCGCGACTTTCGCCAGCGACATCACCGCATCGAATTCACCCACCGCGCGAGCGGTTTCGAGGATCGTCGCCGCGTGCGACTGCAAGTCGCGCAGCAGCTTGGTGAAAATTTGCAGCTCGAGTTCCTTGAGCGCCGATTCCGCCGTCAGGATTTTGCGCTCGAGTTCCTTGAGCGCCGGCGTGGTGAAGCGCTCGGCGCTGACCAGCGTTTGCTTGCGTTCGTAGTCGGCGGGCACGCGTTCGAGATTCGGCTTCGTGACTTCGATGTAGTAGCCGAAAATATTGTTGTAGCGAACTTTGAGCGACGGAATCGCAGTGCGTTCCCGCTCAGTCGCCTCGAGCTTCGCGATCACGCCGCGCGCCCCCGATGCCAGCCCGCGCAGCTCGTCGACCTCGGCACTCAATCCAGTGCGAATCACGTTGCCGTCGCGCGGATTCATGGGCGGCTCGTCGGCCAGTGTCGCTGCGATTTGTGCGACCAGCGCGGGCATCGGCGCGATCCGCGCAGCCTGCTCGCGGATTAGCGGGCTCTTGAGCGCGCCCATCGCTTGTTTCAGTGACTCAGTCGCCTTGAGCGCCTCCGCCAGGCGGTTACAATCCCTCGGCGACGCGCGCATCGCGCCGATTCGTCCCGCCAGCCGCTCGAGATCGCCGATTCGTTTCAACGATTCCGCCAGCGTACCGCCGAGGTCCGCATCGAACAGTTCTTCGACTGCCGCGTGCCGCGCGTTGATCGCATCGAGCGCGAGCAACGGATAGATGATCCAGTTGCAAAGCGTGCGAGCGCCGACCGCGGTCAGCGTCTCGTCGAGTATCGACAGCAACGATCCCTTGCGCGCGCCGTCGCTCGACGCGATCAGCTCGAGATGCCGCCGCGTGGTCTCATCCACCAGCATGTACTCGGCAATACGGTAGAGCCGCGGCGCCGCGATGTGCGCGAGGTCGTGGCCGAAAGTGTCCTCGACGTATAGCAGCGCGATTCCCGCCGTGTGAGCGATCGATTCGTGGAACTCGGCCGCAGTGTCTGCGAAACGATTCGCGAAGGCCGCGGTTGCGCGCCCGGCGCTGAAGGTTTCGTGATCGAGCGTCGTCAGCGAGCAATTCAGGTCTTTCAGCATCGTGCCCAACTCGCCGTCCTGCGCGGCGATTACGATTTCGCGCGGCGCGATTCGCGCGATTTCCTCGCATAGCGTCGAGACTTCGCGAACCTGCGTCGCGAGAAATTCGCCCGTCGAGACGTCGAGCGCCGCCAGCGTGAACCCAATGCCTTCCGCGCCCGTGACTGCGACCAGGTAGCTCTTCTCGGCCGCCGTCAGCACCATCTCCTCGCCGACCGTGCCAGGCGTGATCACCCGTACGATTTGCCGCGGCATCAGCTTGGGCGTCCTGGGGTCGGGTGTACCCTGCTCGCAGATCGCGACCTTGTGGCCAGCCTTCAAGAGCTTGGCGATGTAGGGTTCCGCGCTGTGGTAGGGCACGCCGCACAGCGGCACGCCGTCCTTGTTGCGCGAGGTGAGCTGGATGTCGAGCACGCGCGCGCCGACTTCGGCGTCTTCGAAAAACATTTCGTAGAAGTCGCCGAGGCGGAAAAACAGGATCGCGTCCGGGACGCGCTGCTTGACGCTCAGGTACTGCGCGATAAGGGGTGTTTGCTTGACTGCCACTGACGCGATTGCGGCTCACAATAGCAAATAGCAAGCGGCGCGCGCCCGCTTTTCGCTTTGCCGAATCCATCTCGATTTACTATGGTGCGGGTGTTAAGCACGCTTAATTCGCCGACACATCACAGACAGGAGATTAAGGAAAATGGCATCAGCATCAGCGTCATTGGAATCAGCGACTCGCGGCGCCAAGTCGAGCGCAGCGCTTGAGTTCCTCAAGAGCTCGCCCAAAAAACTTCTCATCGGCGGCAAATGGGTGCCGTCGAAGTCAGGCAAAACTTTCGAAACTCTCAACCCCTCCAACGAGCAGGTGCTCGCCCTGGTTGCCGAAGGCGACAAGGCCGACGTCGACGAGGCCGTCAAGCACGCGCGCAAGGCGTACGAGGATGGCAAGTGGGCGAGCCTGAGCCCGCACGCGCGCACCCGCTTTCTGCTGAAGATTGCTGAGCTGATCGACCAGCACACCGAGGAGCTGGCCGAGCTCGAGACGCTCGACAACGGCAAGCCGCTGTTCGAGTCCAAGAATATCGACATCCCGGGCGCCGCCGAGACCTTCCGCTACTACGCCGGCTTTGCCACCAAGATTTACGGCGAAACCAACCCCTCCGATCCCTCGATGTTCAACTACACGCTCCGCGAGCCGGTCGGCGTCTGCGGCCAGATCATCCCGTGGAATTTCCCGCTGCTGATGGCGGCGTGGAAGATTGCGCCCGCGCTCGCATGCGGCAACGTCGTCATCCTGAAGCCGGCCGAGCAGACTCCGCTGACCGCGATTCGCCTCGGCGAGCTTATCTGCGAAGCCGGACTGCCCGAAGGCGTCGTGCAAATCATCACCGGCTTCGGCCCCGGCGCCGGCAGCGCAATCGCCGAGCATCCCGATATCGACAAGGTCGCGTTCACCGGATCGACCGAAGTCGGCAAGTTGATTCTGCAAGCCTCGACCGGCAACTTGAAGCGCGTCTCGCTCGAGCTCGGCGGCAAGTCGCCCAACATCATCTTCCCCGACGCTGACATGCCGTCGGCGGTGTTCGGCTCCGCGCTCGGCATCTTCATGAACCAGGGCCAGGTCTGCTGCGCTGGCTCGCGCGTGTTCGTGCAGGAAAAGGTCTACGATCAATTCACCGATGAGCTGTCGAAGATCGCGAGCGGCTTGACCCTCGGAAATCCGCTCGACCCCAGCACCCGGATGGGCCCGCTCGTCTCCAAAGAGCAGCACGATCGGGTCAAGGGATATCTGAAGACCGGCAAGGCGGAAGGCGCCACCGCCAAGACCGGCGGCGAGCCGGGCAAACAGGAAGCCGGCTACTTTATCCAGCCGACGGTTTTCACCGGCGTGAACAACCAGATGAAGATCGCGCGCGAAGAAATCTTTGGTCCGGTCGCCTCGGCGATCAAGTTCAAGGACGAAAACGACGTCATCTCGCAGGGCAACGACACCACCTACGGGCTGGCCGCCGCAGTGTGGACCAAGGACATCAACCGCGCCCTCAGCGTCGCACGCAAGCTCAAGGCGGGCACGGTCTGGATCAACACCTACGGCCAGATCGATCCGATGTCCCCGTTCGGCGGCTACAAGCAGTCGGGCTTCGGCCGCGAGCTGGGCAAGTACGCGATCGATCTGTACACGCAGATCAAGTCGGTCTACGCGAAGATCGGATAGTTCGCGACCAGTACGAATAGCAGGAGAGGGCGCCCAATCGGGCGCCCTCTCTTTTTTCGGGAAGGGAAAATCACTTTATCGAAAGTGAAGCCCGCGGTGGGTTTCACACTTCCTTCGGCAGGGCTGAGCCCTGCACCCACTATTAAAAAGTCGGTCGCGCGCCGCGCTCCCTCAATAGTCCGGTTCCCCTTCCCGCGCGGGAAGGGGTTAGGGGTGAGGTTCTGCGCAGGTGAGAGTCCGCGACTCATCAACATTCCCCCCGCAACCTCGCCACCATTCTCTCCCCATCGTAAAAAATTCACAAATTCAGGACATAACGCTGTTTCGTTTTATCCGTGAATTCTTTACTATGACATCAGTGACCCAGTGGTGGTTGGCGTCATGCAGCAATCTACCGATTGCGGCCGGCGCGCGTCTCATGGCGCGTGGATGAGCTGTCCCGCGGGACAGCATTAAGTGGGTGGTGGTGAAATCGCGTCGTCGGAAAGTCCGTCGGCGCGGCGGGGTTCACGGATGGCGGCCGACAAGAACGACGATCCGATCGACGCGATGCTCTCGTCGCGAACCTCTCGTCGCACCGATCAGCCCGCCAACCCGCCAAATCCAGTCGATACGCCAGCCGAACGGCCGGCTGCCGAAGCGCCTCCTCCAGTCGACAAGCCCCGACGCGCAGCCCGCGAGCCTCACTCTCCGCCCTTGCGCCCGCCGACGAACGTGCAGTTCGAAGGGCGGCTCGAAGTTCGTCCGATCGGTACCCCGATGGGTTTGCGCGAGCTGGCCGCGCTGCACAAGCGGACCTGGAAGATGCTCAACGTGCAGGAAAAGCGCGTGCACGTCCTGCTATGGCCGCTCGCGATTCATTTCGGGCTCTACTCTGTGGGCAAGGGGAGCGAGCGGCGCCGCCCGCCGCTGATTGGCGCATTTTGGGCGCGATGCCTCGCGGACGCGCCGCTGACGCTCGGCCATCTCTATCCCGCGCAGTTGTTCAAGGGGATGCTCGCGTCGGAAGTGTTCGAGTTCGGCGGAATGGTGATCGACCCGACCTACCAGGGCAAGGGCCTGGTCAAGATGATGTCCGACACGGCGCGCCTGTTTGTTTTTTCGCGACGGCCCAAGCTGCTGATCACTAATCCGATCGAGCCGCTCTACGAGATGTACAAGCAGCTCGGGCTCAAGACCGTCGGGCGCGAGCCGGTCGAGCATCCTCACGCGTTCAACGTGCGGGTCTGGCTGATGTACGGCAGATTCGACGAGATGTCGAAACCCTACTTTATGTAGGTTTTCACTTAGGCCCTCGCCCCGACTACGATAACCGTTGCGCAGTCGCGTCGGGAGGTAACCGCAATGGCATCAAGTGATCAGTTCCAGCCTCCGCCAGCCACCCGTCGCGAGGATTTCCGCGAAATTCTCCACGGCGTCGAAGTGCCAGATCCCTATCGCTGGCTGGAGGATGGAAGCGCGCCCGAGACCCGCGCGTGGCTCTCCACGCAGGATAAGTACGCTCGGCCGTTTCTGGACACGCCCGTCCGCGAACGCATCCGCGCGCGATTGGCCGGCCTGATGAAAGTCGACGCGATGGGCTTTCCGATCGAGCGGAGAGGTTATTACTTCTATTCGCGACGACGCGCCGGCGATCAACAAAGCGTCATCTGCCGGCGCCATGGACTGCATGGTGACGAGGAAGTTCTGGTCGACGCAAACACGATGAGCGCGGACGGGATGACCGGCGTTCTAATCGCCGGCATTTCCCGCGACGGTTCCGTTCTCGCCTACGGCGTGCGGCACGGCGGTGAAGACCAGTTTTCGATTAATCTGCAGGACGTCGCATCGCGCCGTGACTTGCCCGACCACCTGCCCAGGGCGAGGTACGGCAACGCGTCATGGAAGCATGACGGCAGCGGTTTCTTTTACATGGTCAGAACCGACGAGGGTCCGCGCGTCAGGTTCCATCGCGTGGGCACACTGGTTTCTGAAGACCGCGAAATAATCGGATCCGATTGGGGACCTGACCGATGGGCCGGCGCGTTCGTGTCGGACGACGGGCGATATCTGATAGTCAGCACCGGTTACCGTACCGCGAGCACTAATAGCGGCGATCGCAACGATCTGTATTTTCAGCGCCTCGACACCGAAGGCGAGATCATTGCAATCGCCGACGACCTCGACGCTTCGTCGTTCGGTTCCGATGCGGGCGACGCGCTCATCATGGCGACCAACTGGCAAGCGCCCCGGCGCCGCGTCATTCGAATCGAGTTCGCCAATCCGTCGCGCGACAACTGGCGCGAGATCATTCCCGAAGCTCCCTGGACGATCGAAAGCTTCTCGGCTGTCGGCGGTAAACTAATAGCGACTTATACGGAGGACGTGCACTCGCGCGTCCGAGTGTTCGAACCGGACGGAACCTTTGTGCGCGAAGTGGAGTTGCCGTGCGCCGGCACCCTCGTGCAATTTACCGGGCGATGGGACCGCACCGAATCGTTCTTCTACTTCACCTCGTTCGATCATGCGCCGACGATCTACCGCTACGACACAGATACAGGAGAGCGAGAGGTCTGGTGGCGTCAACCATCTGTTCCCGACCTCGCACAATTCGAATTGCGCCAAGTCTGGTATCCGTCGAAGGATGGAACGATGCTTCCGATGTACCTGTTCCACAGGCGCGGGCTGGCACTCGACTCCGCGCGGCCGACATTGCTGACCGGCTACGGCGGATACAACCTAAGCCCGTTCCCGGTTTACTCGACGATGGCGGTTGTCTGGGCCGAGGCGGGCGGTGTTTTCGCTTCAGCCAACCTCCGGGGCGGCGGCGAATTCGGTGAGGAGTGGCATCAGGCCGGTCGGCGCGAGCGCAAGCAGAACGTATTCGATGACTTCATCGCCGCCGCCGATTGGCTCATCGCCAATCGATACACGCAACCGTCGAAGCTTGCGATTTCGGGCGCCAGCAATGGCGGTCTGCTGGTCGGCGCCGCCCTGACGCAGCGTCCCGATCTGTTCCGCGCCGTGATTTGCCATCGTCCAGTGCTCGACATGATGCGCCATCACAAAGATCCGATGGGACCTTACTGGATCGGTGAATACGGCTGCGCCGATGATCCGAATGACTTCCCGTACCTGTTCGCGTACTCGCCCTATCACAACGTGCGCGGCGGAACGCGGTACCCGGCAGTCATGTTCGTCACGGGAGATTCGGACACGCGATGCGATCCGATGCACGCGCGGAAAATGGCGGCGATCCTTCAATCGGCGTCGGCGTCAAAGCATCCGATCATACTTCACTATCGCGTCGAAGCGGGGCATATGCCGACGCTGCCGATGGACGCGACGATCGATGAGCTCGCGGATACGCTCGCGTTCCTGTCTCGCGAACTGGACGTAGCCTTCTAGGACTTCGCTTTCTGATCCGCCTTGCCGCCGCCCATGAACGTTGCGGCGCCTTGCATCATCCTCGTGCCGACGCTGAGCAGCGCGTCGGTGACGCCGGGGAACAGCGACGCGAGCTTCTCCGCCACCGCGGCGCCGGGAGGAACGTCCACTTCCGTAAGCCCGAACGCGGCCGCGGCCAGCACCGCCCATGTCACCCATCGCGCCGGCATCGCCATCATCGCCGGTACGCCTTTGAGCGTGTCGTGCTTGAGCGCGTTGCGCGCCATCGGTGTGTCGATCACTCCGGGCATCACGAGCGACACCTTGATTCCGGTGTTGAACAACTCGACCCGCAGCGCTTCCGTCATCCCCACCAGCGCGAACTTGGTCGAGCTGTAGCCGCCCAGCGGGCTGACTCCGCGGCGTCCCGCCAGCGACGAGATGTTCACGATATTGCCCGACTTGGCCTTGCGCATCACCGGCAGCACCGCCTGCATCGCGTTGAGCGCGCCGAAGACGTTCACCGCCATCATTTTTTCCAGATCTTCGGGGCGCATCGTCTCGACGGTCTCCGCGATCAGTAAGCCCGCCGAGTTGATCAGGATATCGACTTTGCCGAAGGCTTCCTTGACCTGCTCGATTGCCCAGAACACGCGCGCGCGATCGGTCACGTCGCAATCGAGCGCGAGCGCCTTGCCGCCGGCCTTGTTTATTTTCTGCGCGAGCTCTTCGAGCTGCACGCGCCGGCGTGCGAGCAGGGCGACCTGCGCCCCCTGTTCGCCGAACGCGAGCGCGACGTCGTGGCCGATGCCGCTCGAGGCGCCGGTTACGACCACCGATTTGTCGAAGAAGTATCCGCGCACCGGACCTTTTGATTCCCGCTTGGTTTCGCTCATTGCCGTCACCTCGCTTGGGCGCCGTTGCTCGGAACTGATGGTGTGGGCGTCGCGTTTGCGATTGTGCGCCGTCACCCGCGGATGCGCAAACCGCCGTCGAGATTGGTTGCGAGCGCGGTACGGCGTGGTTAACCTCTCACTGGCAAACATTGAGATCGAGAACTGTCATCACGGAAATTGTCGCGGCGGGGGCGTTGATCGGCTC
>Ga0209420_1001084_pt1 | contig 13280 bp, 12 predicted proteins | sample BlaSpr_A8_OM1_O1_FD_187972 | JGI IMG/M metagenome (GOLD analysis project Ga0209420, IMG submission 187972) | Forest soil microbial communities from Thunder Bay, Ontario, Canada - Black Spruce, Ontario site 2_A8_OM1_O1 (SPAdes) (version 2) | ecosystem: Environmental > Terrestrial > Soil > Boreal... | reverse complement strand
CCAGCGCGCCCAGCACCGGCTCGGCCGTGCCGGCGCGCGCGACCGCCTCGCCGATCAGGCCATGGAAGCGCTCGACGCGCACGCCCAGCGCTGCGCCCTGCCCGGCCAGCTCGCGCATGTAGTGCTCGGCGTCGGCCCGCGTGGGCACGACCAGCAGCGGCTCCTCACCGCGCGCAAGATGCGCGCCCAGGGCATCCATGACGACGCGCGCCTTGCCCGCGTTGGCGGGCCCGGTCAGCAGGGAGATCGGCATGCAGCCATCCTGGCGCACCCGGCCGACGAGCCCGATGGCGTGCGTTCGCGTCCGCGGCCCTACGCTGCGCTGCGCGCCGCAACGGCCGTCTCGCTTGCCGCCTCCTGGACCTCTGCGTCGGGCGGCTTTGCGCCCTCTCTGGCCCACACCTCGTCGAACTCCACCCGCCATCTGCCCTCGTCGGTCTGCTGCAGAGCCAGGTGCGCACGGAAGCTGCGCCCGCTGCGCCCGCGAAAGCCGGTGACCGCCTGGGCGGTGTAGCCGGTCTTGATCAGCTCCTTGGCCACGGCCAGCGGCAGCGTCTTGCCCGCTTTGGACTTCCAGATGACAAAGCCGCAGCCGGGATCGTCGCGCGCCCAGCAGGAGTAGCCCTTGCGGTTCTCCACGATCTCGTGGCCGCAGACCGGGCACGGGCCCAGCTTGGCGCGTGGGATGCGGACGTCTTTGAGCGTCTCGTCGAGGGCTTTGACGGTCTGCTGCGCGAAGCCCGCGATGTCGCCCATGAACTGCTTGCGTGAGTCTTCGCCGCGCTCGATCTTGCCGAGGCGCTGCTCCCAGCTGCCGGTCAGCCCCGGAGAGGTCAGGGCATGCTCGTTGAGCAGCCTGATCACGTTGAGGCCCTTCTCGGTCGCCACCAGCGCGCGCCCGTCGCGCTCGAGGTAGCCGACCGTGATCAACCGCTCGATGATCGCGGCGCGGGTTGCGGGCGTGCCGATCCCGGAGTCCTTCATGGCCTCGCGCAACTCGTCGTCGTCGACGAGCTTACCGGCCGTCTCCATCGCGCCCAGCAGCGACGCGTCGCTGTAGCGCCGCGGCGGTTTGGTTTCCTTGCGCAGGCTCTCGATCTTGCGCGTCTGCACCTGCTCGTCTTGAACCAGGCGCGGAAGCTGCTGCTCGGTCTCCTCGTCCTCGTCGCCCCGGGCCTCGGCTTCTGCCGCCTTGGCGTCCGCTGAGATCTCGTCGTAGACGCCACGCCAGCCCGGCACGATCAGCAGCTTGCCGCGCGTGCGGAACACGTGCCCCGCTCCCTGCGCGTCGCCGTTCGCGGGGGTGACGGTCGTCTCCACGCGCGTGTTCTCGAACACGGCCTCGGGGTGGAACACGGCCAAGAAGCGCCGCACGGCCATGTCATAGACGCGCCTGTCGTCAGAGCCCATTTTCTCGAGGTTGTGCTCGGAGCGCGTGGGGATGATCGCGTGGTGGTCTGTGACCTTCTCGTCGTTGACCACACGTGCAAGCGGCAGCACGTCCAGGCCGGTCACGTACTCGGCGCCCTTGCGGTAGTCGGGGTGGGCGCCCACCAGCTCGGCGATCGGCTTGATCTCCTCGACCATGTCGGTGGTCAGGTAGCGCGAGTTGGTCCTCGGATAGGTGAGCGCCTTGTGCTCCTCGTAGAGCCTCTGCGCGGCCGCCAGCGTGCGTTTGGCAGAGAACCCGTAGCGGTTATTGGCCTCGCGCTGCAGCGTGGTGAGGTCATACAGCATCGGCGCTTTCTCGCGCTGCTCTTTCTTCTCGAGCTTGGTGATCGTCGCGGGCCTGCCCTCGCACGCCGCCACGATCGCCAGCGCCTCCTGCTCGGTGCCGATGCGCGGGCCTTTCGTGTTGCCCGGGCTACCGGCGGGAGCCTGGAAGTGCCCGACGTAGGTGCGCTCGCCGCCCTCGCCGTTCAACGGCTCTGCCGCGAAGGTCGCGTCGACCAGCCAGTAGGGCTCAGGCTTGAACGCTTTGATCTCCTCCTCGCGACGCGCGACGATCGCCAGCGTGGGGGTCTGCACGCGACCGAGCGAGACCGCGCCATCGAATGAGCTGCGCAAACGGATGGTGGCAGCGCGCGTGGCGTTCATGCCGACGATCCAGTCGGCCTCAGAGCGTGAGCGGGCGGCCTCCTCCAGGCGCTCGAACTCCTCGGCCGGGCGCAGCGAAGCGAGCGCGCTTTTCATGGCGGCGCTGGTCATCGAGTTCAGCCACAGCCGTTTGACCGGCTTGTTGCCCTTGGCCTTCTCGTACAGGTAGGCGAAGATGAGCTCACCCTCGCGCCCGGCGTCGCATGCGTTGACCACCTCGTCGATGTCATCGCGACCGAGCTGCTTGGTGACAACCGACATCTGCTTGCGCGAGCGCTCGTCGCGTACTTCCAGCATGAAGCGCTCGGGCACGATCGGCAGGTCGGCCATCTTCCAGCTCTTGTATTTGGCGTCATACGCTTCGGGTTCGGCCAGCTGTACCAGGTGCCCGACCGCCCAGGTGATCACGTGTTCGGGGCCCTCCAGCGAGCCCTCGTGTTTCTTGAAGGGCCCCTTGAGCACGCGCGCCAGGTCCTGGCCCACCGAGGGCTTCTCGGCGATCAGCAGCGTCTTGGACATGGCGAGCAGCGTAGCGGGTGCTCATCCGGGCGCAACCGAGGCGATGGCCACCCGCGCCGGTCATACCGGGCATCGCGAGCGGGGTGGCTCTACTTGATCACCAGGATCTGCGGGTGGGTGGCCAGCAGCGTCTGCGTGAACACGTAGTTGAACGCGCCGATCCCCAGGAAGGAGATGACCACGGCTTCGTTGACCGCACGGCCCACCCCCTCCGCGCCGCCGGACGCAGACATGCCCTTGTAGCAGCACACGATCGCAATGATCGCGCCGAACACCGTCGTCTTCAGCACCGACCCCCACAGGTCGGTCACCGACGAGTTGGCGAACAGCGTGTTCCAGAACGGCCCCACCGCGCCGCCGTTGAGGACCTCGGCGAGCAGGCCGCCGAACAGGCCGAAGAGGATTGCGTAGATGTCGAACAGGCCGGTCACGATCATCAGCGAGAGAAAGCGGGGAACGACGAGGTTCTTGACGGGGTCGACACCCAGCACCTGCAGCGCGTCGAGCTCCTCGCGCACCTTGCGCGCGCCCAGGTCGGCCGTGATCGCCGTGCCGGCCACGCCCGCGACCACGATCGCTGTTATGAACGGGCCGATTTCGCGGATGGCGGCCAGCACGAAGAAGCCGCCCAGGCGGTCCAGCGCGCCGATCAGCACGAGGAAATTGGCTGCCTGCAGCCCCGGCGCGCCGTAGTTGATGGCCACGGTCGAAACCAGCAGCGGAAACCAGACCAGCCGCAGCGTGAACAGGAACTGCGAGACCAGCTCGCCGCCGTACGGGTAGGGCGGCCGCAGAGCCGAGGTGATCGTGCGACCCGTGAGGATCATCATGTCCCCGAATTCCTCGAGCAGATGCCGCCCCGGTCGACCCGCCCGCTCGACAGCGCTGCGAGCGTTCGCGACGAACGTGGAGGAGTCGGGCTGGCGTGCGACGGACGCCACGTCGGTCAGCTGTTCCCCGAGCGCATTCCCCTAGTGTACTAGTTGACTAGTACATTGTATTTCTGCATCGGAGCCCGCTACCGTTGGGCCGTGACGCAACGCCCGGCTGACAGCTCCGACAGGCCGCGCAACCTGGACCTCGGCGGCCTGGAGATAGACCGCAATGCGGATGTGCCGATCGGTGTCCAGCTGGCGTGGGCTCTGCGTTCTCGCATCGATGAGGGCGAGCTCGCTCCGGGGCAGCGGTTGCCGGGCCTACGCGACCTGGCGGAGGCGACGGGCATGAACGTGAACACAGTGCGCGCGGTCTATCAGCGACTTGAGCAGGAGGGCCTGATCGAAAGCCAGCAGGGAAGCGGCACGTTCGTCACGACCAGCCCCCGTCAGCGCTCGGCCGTAGGGGCGATCGCGGCGAGCGCCGCACGCGAAGCGCGTGACACGGGAGTCGACCCGCGCGAGGTTGCTGCCGCTCTGTACACCTCCTCCGACCCTTCCGAGGGACCTGACGAGCAGGCCGCCCACCGGCGCAGGCTCCTGCGCGCCCAGATCGGCATGCTCGAGCGGACGCTGGGCGAAATGGAAGCGACCTACCCCGGCTTGGCGCCGCCGCCGGGTGCGATCCGCGGCGACGTGGGCCCGACGCTGCTCAGCGCAGAGCAGCTCGAGCAGGTGCGCACGCATCTGGTGCGTCGCCTGGCGACAGTTCAGGCGGCGATCGACGCACACCTGGCGAGCAGCGACGGCGAGGACAGGACAGCGAGAAGCGGTGCGCGGTCAAACAGGACGACCAAGTCCATGGCTCCCGCCACGCCGAAGGCCCCGCGCGCGCCCAAACGCGCGAAACCGCCCACAAGTGGGACCAGCCCAGCCCCGGCGGGCGCCTGAAGGTCCTGGTCGAAGTCGCTCGCTCATCCATCGCGCTCATCCATCGACCTCCCCGCGCGCTCGCCCGCTGAGCGCACCCACGCCTCAGTCATCGACGCACCCTTCGGTGCTGACCTGCTGGCCTGCGCGCACGTTGGCGTTGGCCCGCGCGAGCACGGATACGACGGTTTCGTTGGCCACCCCGTAGCCGCCCCGGGGCCGGCCGCCGACAGTGCCGGCGAAGACGGTGGTGAGGACGTGCCCTTCGTCGTCGACGAGCGGGCCGCCGGAGTTACCCGGGCGCACGAGGCCGCGCAGCGGCGTCAGCAGTCGCGAGACGGGCCCCTGGCCGTAGGCGTTCTGGGTGATCACCGTCTGCGTGCGCCCGATGCGGGCGGGCTGGACATTGAAGGGCCCGTTCTCGGGATAGCCGAGGATCGCGCCGGAGGTGCCGGACGCGGGAGCGCTTTCGAGGCTCAGCGCAGGGAGGTCGAGCTGTTCGACGCGCAGCACCGCAAGGTCGTCGGTGGGGTCGAAGGCGACCGGCTGCGCGGTCAGCTCGGGGGGCTGGCCGCCGACCTCGACGGTGGTGTCCTGCTCGCCGGCGACGACGTGCGCGTTGGTGATCACCATGTCGGGCTCGGCCACCCAGCCGGAGCCCTCGATGGCCAGCCCGCAGGCCGTGCCGAGCACACGCACCACGCTGGCTGACGCGGACCTGACGCCGGCGGTGCGCGCGATCTGCGGTTCGGGGGCGGCGACTTGCGGGGACGGGCCGGTGATCGACGGCAACGGGTCCAGGCGCGCGAGCGCGTTGAGGATGGGGCCCGAGGGGGGCAGGATCTGGTTGAGTTTTTGCAGAATCGCCGAGCGCTGGATGTCGGCCCGCAGCTGGCCCTGTCCGGATGACTGGCCGGCCACGGCAGCGGCGATCCAGACGATTCCCAACGCGAGCGCGACGCCGAGCGCGGCGCCGAGCAGCCCGTCGAGCAGGCTCATGCCGGGGATGATCAGCGTGCGCCGCAGCCTGAAGCCGACCCCCTCCAGGCCGCTGGCGAGAATCGCTCCGGCGAGCAGCGCGCCGACGAGGCCGAACGCGGGCGCATAAGGAGAGGCGGAGCCCTGTGGAAGCAGCAGAGGACCCAGGCGCGTGCCGAGGAATGCACCTATGGCAAACCCCCCGAACGACAGCACGCCGACGATGAAGCCCTGGCGATAGCCGAAGATCGCCAGCAGCAGCGCGAACGCGACAATGATCCAGTCCAGCCGTGTCACCTGCCATGTTGTACAAGCTCTGTGACTGAGAACCGCAAGCAGCGGCTGCGACGTGCGCGCCCAGTCGTGGCGCTCGCGGCGGTGGCATTCGCGCTCGGAGCGATCGTTGGTGCGGGCCATGGCCAATCGCCGGCAAGCAGCCTGGCGATGCAGTTCGTCACGGCATGGACGCATGGCGACTACGTGACGATGTACTCGGGCATCGACGCGTCCTCGCAGCGGGCCACCTCGATCACGCAGTTCGAAGACGCCTACAAGCAGGCGCTGACCACAGCGACGGCCACTGGAACGACGGTCGCCGGCAAGGTCGCCAGCGGCCCCGACGGAGCGAGGACGGTGCCGGTGCGCGTGTACACCCGGCTGTTCGGAGCGCTGTCGCTGGACTTCACGATGCAGGTGAGCGAAAGCGCGCAGGGCGGCCCGCGCGTGGCGTGGTCGCCCTCGCTGGCGTTCCCGGGCCTGCGCCCGGGCGAGGTCTTGCTGCGCGATACGGCGTTGCCAAGGCGCGCGACGGTGCTGGCTCGCGACGGCAGCGTGCTGGCCGAAAGTCCGCCCGGCGCGCCCACGGACACAGGCTCGCAAGCTGGCGAAACGACGCGCAGCTCCCCGCTGGGCGACGTGGCAGACGCGGTGCTCGGGACGATCGGTCCGCTGTCTGCGAGCAGCACTTCGGCGCCCCGGCGCCAGGAACTGGAAGCGCAGGGCGTGCCGGGCGAAGCGGCGGTGGGCGTGAGCGGCCTGGAGCTCGCGCTGGACGATCGCCTGCGCGGGACCCCCGGCGGCGAGCTGATGGCCCGCAATCCCGATTCACTGGGCCCGGGTCGTCGCGTGCTCGCCTACGCGCCCGCCCATCCGGCGCCGCCGCTGCGCAGCACGGTCTCGCCGGTGGTCCAGCGCGCGGCGGTGCTGGCGCTCGGCGACCAGCTCGGGGGGATCGTGGCGCTGCAACCGTCGACCGGCCAGATCCTGGCGGTGGCGGGCATCGGGCTGGACGGCCTGCAGCCGCCCGGTTCGACTTTTAAGATGATCACCCTGACGGGTGTGCTGGCCGCGAAGATCGCAACGCCGCACACGGTGTTCCCGTACGCGACGTTCGCCACGCTGGACGGTGTGAAGCTGAACAACGCAAACGGCGAGGAATGCGGCGGAACGCTCGAACTGGCGTTTGCGGTGTCGTGCAACTCGGTGTTCACGCCGCTGGGCGTCAAGCTGGGCGCGGCGCGCCTGGTGGCGATGGCAGAACGCTTCGGTTTCAACCACGAACCGGGCGTGGTGGGCGCGTCTGAGAGCACCCTGCCGGCGGCAAGCGAGATCCAGGGCGAACTGGACGTGGGCTCGACGGCGATCGGCCAGGGACAGGTGCTGGCGACGCCGCTTGAGATGGCGACGGTGGCGGCGACAATCGCAGACGACGGACGACGCCCGCAGCCGACCTTCCTGCTCGACGCGGCCCCGGCGGCACAGGTCCCGGTGATGAGCGCGTCGGTGGCGCGCACGGTCCGTCACCTGATGATCGGCGTAGTGCGAGAAGGGACGGGCACGTCCGCGGCGATTCCGGGGGTGACGGTGGCTGGTAAGACGGGCACGGCGGAACTGAAGACGGTGTGCACGTCGAGCAAACCCGAATCGGGCGCTGCTCAGAGCACGAGCGAATCGGCGCCGTCAGGCGAAGGCTGCCAGAGCGCAGCCAACGAAGCGAGCAACACGGACGCCTGGTTTGCTGCGTTCGCGCCTGCGATCCATCCGCGCATAGCGGTGTGCGTGATGCTGGTCAAAGACGGCGCAGGCGGCGCGACCGCGGCGCCGATCGCCCGCGAAGTACTGGAGGCAGGCCTGCAGGCCATCCACTGACCGACGAGCAGCCTACTTATACGTCAAGCTCGGCGGACGCGCTTTCGGACGGGTTTTCGGGATCGGCGATCTTCAGGATCAGTGGCCGGTTGTCGAGCGAGACGATCTGGATCTTGAAGAGCAGCAAGGCGCCCTGTGTCCCGAAGGAGTCGTCTACGGTGCCGGGGGTCGGGATCTGGTTTTTGGGGGGGACCGGCCCGGGGCGGTAGGCGAACTCGTTGCTCGCACCGGGCGTGAGCGGGGTGTAGACGTTTTCCTGCGTATCGCTGATGGTGAAGTCGCTGGCGTCGGTCAGTTCCTGGTTGGTGTTGTTGTAGACCTGCATGAACACTGCGAACCACTCCTGGCCGGGTTCGAGCTTGCGTTCGGACGGGGTGAGGCCTTCCAGGTAGGCGGCGTCTTCGGTGTTGTAGGGGTTCAGCTCGCGCGACAGCTGCACCTCATAAATCAGCGGACCGACGTTCAGGTAGGGCGCGTTCTTGCCCCCCTCCCCGGCGTAGGTGCCGGTGCTGACCTTCGTGTGCGAGTCCCCGCACGCGGCCAGGAGCAGGGCGGCGAGCAGGGCGCCCAGGACGAGTGGGAGCTTGCGCAGGCGGCTGGACATGCGAGGCGGCAGTCTACCCTCCGGCGACGGTCACGCGCCGACCGCGACCTTCGTCGGACTCGAGGATCGAGCGCAGGCGCCGCAGGGCGCGCTCGTTCTTGCGCCGCAGCCAGCCGCGCGCCCCGAAACCCTCCATCAGCCGGTCTGACAGTGTGACGGGCACGGTCTCGATCGTGAAGCGCACACGGGTGGTCCCAGACGCGCCGGGATCGAGGTCATAGACGCCGAGCGTGCGGATGCGGTTGTTCTTGCCGGTGCGGCCGACCTCGACGATGCGGTGCGGACGCTGCACCTCGGCGAAGGTCACGTCGCCCCAGCTGAAGCGGTTGCCCGGCGCCTTGACGCGAAAGCGCGCGCCGGCCCCGCGGCCGACCGAATCGATCCTCGTCAGATGCCAGTCGACCAGGTAGTGGTCGGTGAACTCGGGGTGGTTGGCGATGTCCTGCAGGTAGTCGAACACGCGCTCGCGCGGGGCGGACACGACGATCGAGACGCTCACTGGATCCATGGCGGGCGGGAAGTGTATGGCAGGCCGCCCGCTCGCGGCGGTGCTAAGCGACGCGGACGGTCAGCCGCACGGCGTGACCGTGCTCGCAGTGGCGCACGATCTCGCGCGCGACCGGAGGCTCGCGCCGGCCGGTGCGGCACAGCTCGCAGACGATCCCCTGGCGGCGACCGTCATATAGATGCACGTACTCGCCGGTCAGGGGCGTACGACCGCAGTCGACACAGCGGCTCCTGTCGGCCTCCAGGGCGCCCACCCCGCGGCGCAACAGGACGCGCTCAAAGTGCTCCACGTGGGCAGTCGGCATGGCCATGATCGTCGGTGTTCGCCGTCACCGGCCCGGCTCCTTCCGCACGCCAGCCGCCGGCAAGCGGTTTCGCGTGCGGGCGACGCGGGTACAATCTCAGCGATCGGAGACACCGCATAAAATTCCGCCATCTGGCAGTATCCGCTTCCCTGAATACGCGTTGACAGCCTTGTTATGATCCGCACGAGCTACCCCGCGGCGAAGGACCGCCCTCCGGCAGCACCGAGACAGAGGGAGGAGTACAGCATGGACTCACTTACTTCGGGCACGATCGCGGGCGCTGGCTCCTTCCGCTGCCGGCGTTGCGGCTACATGTTGACGCTGGACGGCTCGGACACCCTGAGCGACTGCCCTGGCTGCGGCGGGCGCGACTTCGTCCGCGCGTCGCTGTTCAGCGCCGAGCCCACAGCGGTCGGCGGAGAAGGAGAAGCGGGCTCGGCGCTACTGGAGCCTGCGTCGGCGGAGTGGGATTTGCATCTGGCACACGCGCGCGAAGCGATCGAACAACCCGGCGAGTACCTCTGCTATGAGGAGGGCGGTGAGGTTCGCACGGTGGCGCTCACGCGCGAGTGGACACGCATCGGGCGCAGCTTGGTGGCGGACGTGCGCTTTGACGATCCCACGGTCTCGCGCCGCCATGCCCTGATCGTGCGCCAGCCCGACGGCGTGCGACTGCTTGACGACCGCAGCCTCAACGGTGTGTTCGTCAACGGCGCGCGGGTGGAAGGCAAGGCCCTCCTGGACGGCGACGAGATCATTGTGGGACGCTACCGCCTGATGTTCGTGAGCGTCGCGCCAGGCGCGCAGGCAGCTGGCATCGGCGCGTCACAACCCGGGTCGGTGCAGACCATCGGCTGACCGCCGGGCCCGACGTTGGCGCCCGCTGCAGGCGGGCGGGCTTCAATAGTTGCCGGCGCGTAGCATGTCGCGTCAGATGGCCCACACGATCGCCGTGCTCTCACAGAAGGGAGGCACAGGCAAGACGACCACGGTTCGCACCCTGGCCGACGTCCTGCGCCGCGGCGGCGTGCGCACGCTGGCGGTCGACTTGGACCCGCAGGGCAACCTGTCGGACTACTTCGACTTGCCGACAGATGTGGAGCCGACGATCGCAGACGTCCTGTCGGGGCGATCGAGCGCGACAGAGGCGATCCATCAGGACATGATCCCGGCCAACCTCAGCCTGGCCGAGGCTGAGTTGATGCTTGGCGGCAAGATGGGCCGCGAGCAGACGCTGGCGCGGGCGCTGGCGAAAGCGACCGGCGAGTACGACGTGGTGCTGATCGACTGCCCGCCGTCGCTGGGACTGCTGACGGTTAACGGGCTGGCGGCGGCCGATTACGCTCTGATCACCGCCGAGGCGCAGTATTTCGCCCTGCAGGGGGTCGAGCAGGCGATGGAGGTGGTGGAGCTCGTGCGCGACAGCATCAACCCGAGACTGTCGCTGCTGGGCGTGCTGCTCAACCTGGCAGACATGCGCACGGTGCACTCGCGCGAGGCGCTCGTGTCGCTGAAGGAGCGCTTTGACGAGCTGGTCTTCGACACGGTCATCCGCGCGTCGATCGCGTACGCGGAATCGGCCGAGCGGGCACGCTCGATCCTCGACCACCGCCCCGACCTGGGCACCGACTACGTGGCGCTGGCCGGCGAGGCGCTGGCGCGCATACCTGGCCTGGCGGAGTTCGGCGAGCGCCTGCCCAAGGTCGCTTAGCGCCTGCCCAAGGTCGCTCAGGACCTCCTTCGAAAGAGGTTTTAGAGCTCGCCCACGTAGGCGCCCTGGGGCTCGAAGGACGCGCGCAGCAGACGCGCCCAGCCCTCCACCTCAGCGGCGAGCGCACGCGCGACCGCGCCGGTCTGCTCATAGAAGCACCACACGAGCACCGTGGGCCCGGCGCCGGAGATGCTCGCGCCCAGTGCGCCCAGATCACGGGCACGGGAGGCCAGCTCGATCGAGCGCGGGAACAGATGCGCGCGGAGGGGCTCGTGCAGGCGGTCGTGTAGGCCACGAGCGAGCAGGTCCCAGTCGCCCCTGGCCAGGCCGAGCGTGAGCAGCGCGCCGTGTGCGACGTTGAACACGGCATCCTCCAGCGGCACCTGCTCGGGCAGGGCTGCGCGCGCGGCGCGCGTGCGTACGGCCTCGTCGGGCACCACCGCCAGCGCCTCCAGGCCGGTTGGCGGATCGAAGCGTGTGGCCTGGCCGTCGGCGCAGATGACAAAGCCGCCGTACAGCGCAGCGGCGACGTTGTCGGGGTGGCCCTCCAGCTCGGTGGCGCACGCGAGCAGGTCGGCGTCAAGCTCGAACAGGTGGTCGGCGACCATCAGCCCCGCCACGATCGCCGCGGCGCTCGATCCGAGGCCGCCCGACAGCGGTATCTCCGAACGGATCCTGAAGGTGAAGTCGTCGGCTGGGTGCAGCCGCTCGAACGCCCGCACGCACAGGTTCTCGCGTCCTCGGCTCACCGGCAGCTCGGTCTCTACGGCGAACTCGCCTGTCTCGACCACCTCGAGCTCCAGCGTGAGCGCGAGCGCGGCCGCCATGCAGTCGAATCCCGGTCCCAGGTTGGCCGAGGACGCGGGCACGCGCACAAGACGACGACGTCTGAGAGAAGAGGGGCCCGGCTCGCCATCCTCCGGCCGGCTTTGCCACCCTCTAGGGATCACCCAGCACTGCTTCCTCGATCGCGGCGGTCTCGGCGACACACTGGATGACCAGGCCGTCGTTGTTGGCCATCGCCGTCTCGGGGTCCTTCAAACCGCGCCCGGTGAGCACGCAGACGACCTGCTCGGCGCCGCCGGCGCCGTACTTGAGCAGGCCGGCGACAGACGCCGCGGAGGCGGGCTCGCAGAACATGCCTTCCCGGGAGGCGAGCAGGCGGTAGGCGCGGAGGATCTCCTGGTCGCTGACCACGCGGATCGACCCGCGCGAGTCGGTGGCTGCGGCCATCGCGTCCTCCCAGCGCACGGGATTGCCGATCCTGATCGCGCTGGCGACCGTTTCGGGGTGCTCGATGATGTGGCCCTCGACCAGCGGCGCGGCCCCCTGTGCCTGGAAGCCGAACATCTTCGGCGCGGCGCCCATCTCGCGAAAGCCTCGCCAGTAGGAGGTGATGTTGCCGGCGTTGCCCACGGGGATGCACAGCGCCTCCAGCTGTCCTTCCAGCGCCTCATGGATCTCGAAGGCGGCCGTCTTCTGCCCTTCGATGCGAAACTCGTTGACCGAGTTGACCAGCACGATCGGGTGCGTGGCGGTCAGCTCGCGCACGAGCACGAGCGCCTGGTCGAAGTTGCCCTCAAGCGAGATCACACGCGCGCCGTGCACGAGCGTCTGGGCCATCTTGCCCTGGGCGATCTTGCCCTCGGGCACGATCACCGCGCAGGTGACGCCCGCGCGGGCCGCATAGGCGGCGGCGCTGGCCGCGGTGTTGCCGGTGGAGGCGCAGATGACCGCCTTGGCGCCGTCGCGCACGGCAGCGGACACCGCGCACGTCATCCCCCTGTCCTTGAACGAGCCCGTGGGGTTGGCCCCCTCGAGCTTCAGACGGACGGTCGCGCCGACCATCTCTGAGATCACAGGCGCGCGCAGGAGCGGCGTGGAGCCCTCCTGCAGGCTGACGAGTTTGTCGCCGGGCTCGAACGGCAGGCGCTCGTGGTAGCGCTCGATCAGCGGCACGTGCGTGCCTGAGAAGGCAGCCCCTTCGACGAGTGGCAGGGGCACGCGCGGGACCTCGCTGACGGGGGGCGTCTCGGGCATATCAGATGAACTCCTCTTCGATCACGCGGATGGTGCGCGGCGCCCCGCGCCTGCGGCCTGGGCGCTCAGGCGCTGAGAGGACCGGTCCGGGCATCGGGGTTTACCTGACATGTCAGGGGTTTATTCGTAGCGACGCCGATCCTGGATTGGTAAGACCGGCGCCTGCCCGCCTGCCGACGCCCGGACCAGCGCCGTGCTTCCCTGATGATTAAGGCGCACTGATGCGGCTGCCGCAGTCCGGCTCAGGCCCGCCAGGGCGTGCGCCTCCTACGTCCGTCGAGTCCTGGGTGCGCGCCGACCACGCCGCATTCGACCTGGTCCTCTACGACGCGGTCCTCGCGTGGGTGGAACGCGACTGTCCATTTGATTCGGTCGAGTGCGCTCCGCGGTCGTGACCCGCGCCCGCCGCCGCGTGAGGCTCCTATCCTGCGGGTGTGTGCGGTAGATTGCCCGCCATGTCTGAGCTCGGACCCGCCGCTTGGCCAGCTGCCCCGATCAGGACTGGGCGGCTCGAGCGGGAGCGCTAGCGGAAGCAACGGCAGCCGTCTCGGCGGCACCACGGGCGG
>Ga0209420_1001083_pt1 | contig 13282 bp, 7 predicted proteins | sample BlaSpr_A8_OM1_O1_FD_187972 | JGI IMG/M metagenome (GOLD analysis project Ga0209420, IMG submission 187972) | Forest soil microbial communities from Thunder Bay, Ontario, Canada - Black Spruce, Ontario site 2_A8_OM1_O1 (SPAdes) (version 2) | ecosystem: Environmental > Terrestrial > Soil > Boreal... | reverse complement strand
GTGATGCCTCGTGAATATCCGTCAGGATCGGCACGTGAAACGTATCCGCAATCTTCCGCAGAGTGCGCAGTCCATCCTTCAGCCCCGGACCGCGAAACGCCGCCACCGAAGTACGATTCGCCTTATCGAACGAAGCCTTGAAGATATACGGCACGCGCAACTCGCCCGCAATCGCCACGATCTGCTCCGCCATCTTCATGGCGTGCGTTTCGCTTTCGATCACGCACGGCCCCGCGATCAGCACCAGCGGCAAGTTGCCGCCGATGCGCACGGCTCCGATTTCAATCTCCCGCGTTTTCATAGATGAGAAATCAGGCACTCCAGCGCACCTTCGCGCACTCTCACTCAAGCCTTGTCATTCTGAGGGCGATGTCCGCCCGAAGAATCTGTGTGCCAGCTTCGCTCCGGCTCACCTGGAAACTGTACAAATGTAGCCTCGCCACGCGCGCCCAAGGCTTTCTGTAGCCCGTCGCAACGCACTGGTTGTGTAGCCCGCCCCGTTTCGTAGGGGCGGGGCTTTTCTGCGGCGCAATGACCGTCCGCATGCGATCGCGTGCGGCAAATTCCTCGCCGCCCCGCTCAGAATGACATGAGATGTGAAGCTCCGCAAAGGAAACTACCTGCGGGGTGCGTTCCCCGAACCGCCGCCGGATGCGGAAGTCGTTGCGCTGAAAGCTGCCGTCGCAGCTGCCTTAGACTCTGGGCTTTCCCCGTGCGTAGAGCCGCGGGCAGTCACAGCCTCTCGGCCGCCACTGCTCACCGCATCGCCGCCCGTTCGTCCGGCCCGCCGCTCGCGGTGCTCCTGCGACGCCCCGATAAACGCCGCAAACAGCGGATGCGGCTCCGTCGGCTTGGACTTGAACTCCGGATGAAACTGGCACCCTAGGAACCAGGGATGATCGCGCACCTCGACGATCTCCACATACGTCCCATCGGGAGTCTTGCCGGTGATCTGAAACCCTGCCGCAATCAGCGTCTTCTCGTAATCGCGATTGAATTCGTACCGGTGCCGGTGCCGCTCGCTGATTTCGAGCGTGCCATACGCGCGGTGTGCAAAAGAACCCGATTGCAACACGCAGGGCCACGCGCCAAGCCGCATCGTGCCGCCCATTTCGTCCACGCCCAGCAGTTCGCGCAGCTTGTAAATCACGCGATTGGGCGCGGTGGGATCGAACTCCGTGCTATCCGCATTCTTGATCCCGCTCACGTTGCGCGCGTACTCGATCGTCGCGCACTGCATCCCCAGGCAGATCCCAAAGAAAGGCACCTTGTGCTCGCGCGCGTGCTCGATGGCATACACCATGCCTTGAATCCCGCGCTTCCCGAACCCGCCCGGCACCAAAATCCCGTCCACGTGCGCCAGCCGTTGGGCGGCCGTTTCCGGCGAATCGAGCTCTTCCGCCTCGATCCATTCCACCACCGTGCGCACGTTGTGCGCTAGGCCGCCGTGGCCCAGCGCCTCGCGCAAGCTCTTGTACGCATCCTCGAGCTGCACGTATTTCCCCACCACGCCGATGCGCACTTCGCTCGCCGGATGGCGCATGCGGTCGAGCAAGTCCATCCATCCCTGCAAATTTCGCGGCGGAGCCTCCATATGCAGCAGTTGCAGCAACTGGTCGTCCAAGCCTTCCCGCGCGAATTCCGCCGGCACCTGGTAAATCGTCTCCACGTCTTGCGCAGAGATCACCCGCGCCTCGGCCATGTTGCAGAAAAGCGCGATCTTGCGTTTCAGTTCCGGAGAAAGCCAGCGGTCGCTGCGGCACAGCAAAATGTCCGGCTGCACGCCGATGCTCAGCATTTCTTTCACGCTGTGCTGCGTCGGCTTGGTCTTCAATTCGCCCGCCGTAGGGATAAACGGCACCAGCGTCACGTGTACGAACGCGGTATTTTCCGCGCCCAGCTCGAGCCGCATCTGTCGGATCGCTTCCAAAAACGGCAGCGACTCGATGTCCCCCACCGTGCCGCCGATTTCCACGATCACCACATCCACGCCCTCGGCCACTTTGCGGAACGCCGCCTTGATTTCGTCCGTGACGTGCGGAATCACCTGCACCGTTTTGCCCAGATAATCGCCGCGCCGCTCTTTCGAGATGATGGACTCGTAGATGCGCCCGGTGGTCCAGTTATTGTCGCGGGTCAGCTTGGCGGAGGTGAAGCGCTCGTAATGCCCCAGATCGAGGTCGGTTTCCGCGCCGTCATCCGTCACGTAGACTTCGCCGTGCTGGTAGGGCGACATCGTGCCCGGATCAACGTTCAAATAGGGATCGCACTTCTGGAGGGTGACTTTCAGGCCGCGGCTCTCGAGCAGGCGCCCGATGGATGCCGCCGCCACGCCTTTTCCGAGAGAAGAAACCACGCCGCCGGTTACAAAAACGTATTTCGGGCGGTGGTTGGCCGTCGTTGCCAAATTCTCAGCGTGTACCCGGAATTAACGCGAGGTACGCCGCATTATGCGCGAGAAGCCCCGCAGAGTCAAATCGCCCACGTCGCGCACAAAACGACATCTCGCCGCCCGCTTGTGTAGCCCGCCCCGTTTCGTAGGGGCGGGGCCTGTGGCTGTGCCGCTCTTCGACGAATCCGGCCACATTTGGTAAAGCTTTTATGACAAGCGCCTGGCGTTCACCTTCTGCCTCGCACCGTGGCGAATGTGAAGCACCTCTACGCGTCGCTGCTTCTCCCGGACACGATAAATGACGCGATAAGTGTGAGGTTGTCGGCCGTAGAGCAGGTGCCTGATTCTGCCGCCCCGTGGCTCGCCGGACTTGCGCTTCCGATGCTCCGGTATGATCGGGCAGCGATTGGGGCGATTTTCCAAGCTTTGAACCGCGTCCCGCAGGCTCCAATACCACTTCTCCGCGGCCGCCGATCCCTCCCAGTTCGTTCTGACGTAGATCCCCATTAGGTCGCGCTCGGCGCGGGGAGTAATACTAACGAGATAGGCCATGCCGCGTTTCGAATTCTTCGAAGAATTCCCTTACGGGCCGGAGCTTTCCTGCCTTCGCGTCTTCCAAACCTTGGCGAATTCCTTCGTTCGCATCTATGCTCGCAGCCACGTCCAGAAGACGTTGATACGCCTCGGCGTCTTGCACAATAGCGGCAGCTTTGCCTTTTACCGTGAGCACCACAGGGCGTCTACTTTTCTTGAGTTGCCGCAAGAAATCGCCGGACCGGCGGCGAAATGTAGTGAGCGACTGAATGTCCTTGGTAATATCAAGCATCGGCAAGCCTCCACGCACCTTTTTAGGTGCTGCTAGAATAATCGATCTGCGCCAGGATGAAAAGTACTCATACAAAACACCGTGGTCCAACCGGTTCGATAAGCCCTAATCTCGCAACTAGGCACCACCGACCAATCTTGCTATCCGAGACGCTTAGCCACGAGCGCCTGCTGTCGTCGTAGGCCTTCATTCACAGTGCGCATCGTGTCGCATTCGAAGACGCGATCGCAAGCCCCGCAGAATCAATACCGATCGCGCATTTTGCGCAAAACTCCATTTTGTAAGCGTCCCATTTTCAGCATCTTGCGCACATCGAAGTCCGTAACGCCAATCCCTGCCGTATTTACAAGAAAATAGGGGGGGGGTGGGGTAACCGGCTGGTTACCCCTCGGCATGCTGCGGAACATGCGTCGCGGCGATTTCGTTCTGGTTAGCAGGAGCCGGTGCTCGCCAGCGTTGGATCGCCGCTCTCACATCGCGCAGTGCTAGGACGTGACGGCATGATGGACGTTTACAGCTTGGCGATCTGGTCCATGTGGGCGATCTTTGCCCTCTACTGGCTCGTGATGGCCTTTGGCAACAAGCGGATCATTCACCGCGGCAGCCGGATCTTTCAGTACGCAGTTGTAGTTGCGGCCTACCTGGTCTATCGCTATGCGGGCCACTGGCGCGGGGGAATGCAGTCCATCCCGGAAAACACCTTCATTCGCGTGGCGGGACTTGTCCTGTGTGCTGCGGGACTGGCGATTACCATCTGGGCCCGCCGCACGCTCGGCAGAAACTGGAGCGGCAATCCCACGATCAAGGAAGGCCACGAACTGATCCGCACGGGACCGTATCGCGTGGTGCGCCACCCGATCTATACGGGATTGCTGGTCATGTTCCTGGGAACGGGGATTACGGCGGGGCGTTATATGTATTTCGGGCTGCTTGGTTTCGTGGCGGTGATGTTTTATATCAAGCTGAAGATCGAAGAATCGCTGATGCTGCGCACCTTCCCGTTGGAATATCCCGAATATAAAAAGACGACAAAAGCTCTCGTCCCCTTTGTGATTTGAAGCTGCCGCGCCTTTGTGCGCGCCGCGACACGCGCGTGCGATTCCCATTCGCCGCCAAAGAAAAGAGGCTCCTGCTTGGGACAGGAGCCTCATCAGGCGCATCTTGGTTGCCCGGCTTGTTCAAGGCCGAGGCGTGGGGTCATCCATCCTAGCTTCCCTCTCAGAGGCAGGTGGGAACGGCTGGAAAAACCGGAGAGTGGGCCCCTTCCCCCCCACTAGCCGATTCGTGAAGCCGTTATCAAGATACGCCCGCGCCTCGTTAGAGCAGGTCCGGTGCCAAATTCGCTCCCGCCCCATGGCGTGCTTAACGTTCTGAGTATCTGTACCTTGCGGTAACGGGAGAGTAATTGCCGTGAGTCGCTTACTTTCTGAATCTTCTAATTTGGCACTCGGGCTAAAGCGTCGTGGCCCGTCTTGGGAAATCGTCTCAAAAAGAAGCTGTTCCGTTCGCGCATCACGAAAACGCCTGCCAACGCTTCTGCAATCCTATAGCGCGCGGACCATCCGCGTCTCCGCGCTCCCTAACCCGGAACGCGTACTATCCCCGCAACACCTTTCATGGCAAGCATCTACAGCCCCCGGTTCTAGGACCAGGTACCTGCCAATTCCCACCCATTGCGCCATATCGGGCCCGCTGGGGCCGCTGGCATCCTCCGCACATGCCACGGACCGCAAATGCTAGGGCATCGCGTGTAGCCGGCGTCGTCCTGATCATTTTGTTGGCATCGCTGCCGCTCTTTGGCGACACGCTGGCGCAGCGCCGCTCCGCTTATCCCGCATTTCGCTGCTACTGCCAATGCGAATCCGCCGGCGAGATGTGCCACATGAAATTTTGCGAGCTGCCCAAATACGCGCAGCGCTCCTGGGCCGCGTCGTGCCGCAAACATCCGTCGCCCCTGGCGGAATCCAAAAAGCCTGCCGAATCTTCTCCGCATTCGCGGCCCTCGCGCGGGATTCTGGACGCGCAACTTCATCTCGATCCGTTAATGTAGTTTCCGCGATATGACGCGCGCCCTGTCGCACGCGCGGCGACACCCTCAACGATCTTCCGCCCGGCGGCGCGGCGGATGCCTCCCGCGGATTTTCGATTCGCGCCCAAGCGCTTTCGCGCTAAGCTCCGCAGCGTGTCTGCCGGCAAAACGTCGCTCGATGCGCGCGCGCCGCGTGTCGGCAAGCCCGCGTTCCCGATTCTCCGTTGGGTGGGGGTCGTTTGGCTCGCGGTCTGGATTCCCGCTTATTGGCACGCATGGGGGTGGCAGAATTTCCTGCATTTCTGCGATGTCGCGGTTTTTCTCTCCTGCGCGGGCTTCTGGATGCGAGGATCGCTGCTGCTCTCGTCCCAGACGCTCGCATCCCTCGTGCCCGATGCGGTGTGGTGTCTTGACGCCGGCTGGCACTGCTTCACCCGCCACGGCCTCTTTGGCGGTACGGAATATATGTGGGATCCGAACGTGGCGCTGTGGATACGCCTTTTGTCGCTGTTTCACGTCGCGCTGCCGTGCGTGTTGCTTTACGCGATATGGAAGGTGGGGTACGACCGGCGTGCTTTACTATTGCAAATCCTGATCTGCGCCGCGCTGCTGATGATCGCGCGCCTCTTCAGCCCACAGCTCAACTTGAATTACGCTTATCAGGAGCCGCTTTTCCATCGCACCTGGGGCCCCGCCCCCGTGCATCTCGCCGCGGTGCTGATTTTCATGAGCGTCGTCTTCTATCTGCCCATCCACAAACTCTGCAGACGATTCTTTCGCGCGCGCAGAAACCTTGCATAACTCGTGCAGCGTTTCCATACGCGCCGCTTACCTGATTTTGATTTTTGACAGATCAAACTTCGGCTTCGGAAACTTCAGGTGCATTTCCTCGAGCGTCTCGGTGACGATCCGCGAAACAGCCAGGTTGCGGAACCATTTATGATCGGAGGGGATCACGAACCACGGCGCATCCTTCTTGCTGCAGCGGCTCAAGGCATCTTCATAGGCCACCGTGTACTCGTCCCAGTATTTTCGCTCCACGAAATCCGCAGGTGAGGCTTTCCAGTTGTGGTCGGGATCGGAAAGGCGCTCCTCGAAGCGCTTCTTCTGTTCGCCCTTGCTGATGTGCAGGAAGAATTTCAGGATTACGGTGTTGTTCTCGTGCAGGATCTTCTCGAACTGATTGATCTCATCGTACCGCTGTTCCCAAACATGCTTCGGCACCAGTTTGTGCACGCGAACTACCAGCACATCTTCATAATGGGAACGGTTAAAGATGCCGATATCGCCGAGTCCAGGCACAGCCTTATGCGCGCGCCACAGGAAATCGTGCTGCGCTTCTTCATGCGAAGGCACCTTAAATGAGGTGACCGTGCAACCCTGTGGGTTCACGCCGGCCATCACGTGGCGGATCGTGCCGTCCTTTCCGGCCGCGTCCATGCCCTGCAGCACAATCAATAGCGAGTGACGATTTTCCGCGTAGAGCAAATACTGCAGCTTATCCAGACGCTCGATCGTTTTGTCGGTGAGCTTCTTGGAGTCCCCGTCTTTCTTATAACCGAGCGTATCGTCCGGATCCCAATCGCGCAGCTTGATTTTGGTTCCGGGGCGTACGCGCAATTTCTTCGTAAAATTCATTCTGATCCTTTGGCGGCTGCGGCGATTCAGTGCGTACCGGCTGTCGCGCGCTGCTCGAGCTTCCAGCCGCGCCCATGCAGCGGCACGCCGGCTTTCACGCCCGTCAATTTGCCGCGCTCGTATTCGAGCTGTCCGTTTACAAAGACGTACTCGACACCTTCAGGAAGCTGCGCCGGCTTGATGTACGTCGCGTGGTCAATGATCTTCGCAGGATCGAAAATCGTCACGTCCGCGTAAAATCCTTTGCGCAACAGCCCTCGCTCGGTTAGATGCTCGCGCTGCGCCGGAAGCGAAGTGATTTTGCGGATCGCCTCGGCGAGGGGCACCAGCTTCAAGTCGCGGGAATAGTGTCCCAGAAATCGCGGCATCGAACCCCACGTTCGCGGGTGGTCGTGCGGACCAAAGAGTGGCCCGTCCAGCGATTCCTCGTTCGCGTCCAGGCCGATGCTGGTCCACGGCTGCTTCAAGCCGTACTGCAAATCGCGTTCGGTCGCGATGAAATAGAGCGCCCCCGTTTGCAAGTTGTCCGCGATCACAAAATCCATCAGCGCGTCGATGGGATCCTTGTGCATCGCCACGGCCATTTCCGCTACGGTCTTGCCCTCGAATTTCTTGAGCTTGGAATCGACCACCGACGCAATCATCACGCCGCTGGGGCCGCCCGCCGCCAGATAGAGATTTTCCCAGTCGGCATGGCTCGCGGCCATATCCGTGTGTATACGTGTTCGTACGGCGGGATCGTGCAGCCGCGCGAGCAATTTATCCGGACCGCCATCCGCCACCCACGGCGGCAACGCGGAGGCGAGCGCCGTCGCTCCGGCAAGGTAAGGATACATATCCGCGGCAACATCCACGCCACCGGCTCGGGCGTCTTCAATCTTTTTGACCACCAGCGGCATTTGCCCCCAGCGATCTTTGCCCGCGACCTTCAAGTGAAATACTTCCACCGGCAAACCACCTTCGCGTCCGATGCGGATGGCTTCGTCAAGCGCCGCCATCTCGCTCTGCCCTTCGCTACGCATGTGCGAGGCATAAAGTCCGCCATATTGCGCTGTGACTCTGGCCAGGGCGATCAGCTCGTCCGTTTTTGCGTAATGTCCAGGCGGGTAAATCAACGCGGTGGAAACGCCCAGGGCACCTTGCTCCATGGCCTTCGCCACGAGCGACCTCATTTGATCGAGTTCGGAGTTCGTGGGCGCGCGATCCGCGTCGCCGATCACGGCTTCGCGCACCTGCGCCGCGCCTACGTAAGTTCCAATATTGATGGGAGTCTGATCGTGCTGCAACCGGCGGAAATAGCCCGCGAGATCGGTCCAATCAACCGTGATGTGAAAGTGATCGAGCATCGGTTTCATGGGTCCGAGCGTGAGATCATCCTGCGGCGCGATGCTGCCGCCTTCGCCGGTGATTTCGCTCGTGATCCCCTGCGAGAGTTTGCTGAGCGAGCGGTTGTCAATCAAAAGCGAAGTTTCCGATTGCCCGAGCATGTCAATAAATCCCGGCGAGACGACCAATCCGGTCGCGTCAATCTCGCGTGCCGCGTGCGCGTCTTTCAGGTTTCCGATGGCGGCGATGCGGTCTGCGCGAATCCCCACATCCGCCGCGAACCAGATGTTCCCGCTGCCGTCAATGACGTGGCCATTGCGAACGATCACGTCGTAATCGGAGGACCCCGATCCAGGCGCTGAAGCGCTACCACTCGGAGCGGCGTTAACGGGGCGTGCCTGCGCGGGGGTGTCGTCGCCGGTCTTTGCCTGCGCCGCGGGCAGAGGTGCATCGTACGCCGCTGCGGCAATCTCCCCGACCGCCTGTCCCGCCACTTTGGTAGCCGCATCCGGATCGTCAATGGGCAAAGTGACGTGGTTCAGATACACCGCAAAGGCCAAATTCCGTCCGTCCGCTGTGGTCAGGTAGCCCGCCAGCCCTTTGCCGTTCAGCATCAGGGTCTTCGTCAGGTTATCGTACGAACCGAACGTTCCGGTCTTGGCGTGTACTTTGCCCGCAGCCGGCGAATCCTGCTGGATATTCCACAATGTGCCGTCCTTGCCCAAGATCGGCAGCGCATCGTGAAAGATTTGGAAGTCTGGCCGCGTTGCCATGTACGCCAGATAGTGCACCATGAAATCCGGCGAGAAATATGCGGACTGGGCGCCTCCCGCGCCATCACCCTGTGAAGCCCCGGCGAGATCGAGCCCGGCCTTGGTGAGAAATTCGCGCTCCGCGTCGAAGCCGGCTTGTAGAATGGCCTGCTTTTTCTTCGCGGCCAGCGCGCCGATCAGATAGGGCGTCATGCTGGCGTGCAGGTTTTGGCTCACCTTCAAGGTGACCTTTACCTCTTCTTTGAGCGGCGCGGACACATGCTCCGCCACCGCGTTTGCATCCGTGTAGGAAGCCGCTAGCGCCGTAAAATCCGGCTTGCTGCCCGCGTCGCGCGGCTCCGCGTTGATACCCTTCTCGCGCAAACATTCGGTGAACTCAACCTCGGCAAACCGGCTGGGTTGTGGAACTTTGTAGCTGACGATCGTGGCGTGCGCGCCAACCACCATTTCGCCGCCGATCGTTACGGTGTGCGTACCATCGGGCGCCGCATCATCTGCGGTAAATTCCAGGCTGCCCTTTGAGCCCGCCACCGATTTCACCTTGTTGATAAATTTCACGTAGGAAGTTGCCGGCGAAACCTCCATCGTGGCTGGAGCGCCATCCGCCCCAGGCGTCAGCGTCAGGTCCACTACATTGTCGTTCACCACGATCGGTGAAATCACCGCGCCGGTGCCCAACTCGGCTTCGCCCTCGGGGAAAAGCGTCGCGTCCACGATCACATGTCCCTGTAGGCGCTTGATGCCGTGCGCGGAAACTTGCCCAGCCAAATCGCGAAGGGCGGCCAGCGGTTCGCGCATCGGCGCGCTGGCGCCCATTGGTCCGCCGTAAGAGTGATCTTCATTGTCAAAATACATGGTGCCATCCGGCTGCACGCGGCCCGAAAGATTCGGGTCGCCGCTGGCCACCAGAATCAGGTCGCCCTTCAGAACGCCATTCTTTGCGATCGTGCCGGTGTGATAAACGCGGGTAGGAAAGCGGTAATCCGCGCCCAGCAACGCCAGCGCGGTGCCCTCGGTGAGCAGCTTGGTAGTTGAGCCCGGGGTGAACATCTTCTGGGCGTTGAGCTGATAAACCGGCTTGCCGGTGTCGAGCGAATAAAATTCCACGCCGAAGCTGGCGTGCGCAAATTCCGGCCGTGCCATCACTTTCTTAATTCGAGCATCGAGCGAGTCCCCTGAGGGTGCGGAGGAGGGCGCCGGGGAGTCCTGCGATGCGCCCGCGCCAGCATCTTGCCGCGCCTGTGCCGAACCGGAATGGCGTCCCAGCACCGGCAGCAGCAAAAAAACCATAGCAGCTACGGTCGCCCAAACAATCGTCTTCCAGCGCGGCGCAATAGCAGACATTTTCCCCCCGAGGAAACTCTGTTTAGACGCGATGAGATTGCTTGCGCTCTTGTACTCGCACGCACTACGCAAGTCAACGTGATCCGGCGTCCGAAGCTTTCGCTGGCCGCAGGGACCGGCCGTTTCGGCCCCGCTGATCTGTCCCACAACTGTCCTTCTGTCCAGTGTTCCCTATAGGCCAAAAGGCATAGTCTCAGCCCATCGCAGAAGAAGCTGGCTTCCCGAATCGCCCCACACGGAGGAAGTTTATGCTCGATACAGAAGCCTTTGCTGAGTTCCGAAAAGCACTTGGCGCGCTACGCGATGAGTTCCCGGAGAAGGCGCTAACGCACATGCACCGCGCCGTCGAGCTCGAGCCCGAAAACCCCTTTTACAAGTCCTATCTTGGCGTTTGCATCGCTCGCGCCGAAGAGCGCTGGGCTGATGCCGAAGACCTGTGCGATTCGGCGGTGCGGCAGAAGCGCGACCAGCCGCAACTCTATCTCAATCTTGCGGATGTCTACGTCGCCGCCGGCCGCCGCCAGGACGCCATCGAAACTTTGCTGTTAGGCGTGCGCTACGCGCAGCGCGATTCGCGCTTGCCGCGCATGCTCAATCAGCTCTCTTCGCGCCGCCGCCCGGTGATTCCCTTCCTGGCGCGGCAGAATTTCGTTAACCGCCAGCTTGGCCAGTGGCGCCACCGCGCCCTGCGCCGCACCGTAACAGAAGAAGCAACCGCTTAACGCACTCGACTTCGGCGGGCGCACCGTGCCACTGCGCCTGCCTACCCTACATAGCGCAGGTCCTCGGCCTTGCGATTTTTCTGCGATGCCTCGTCAGTGCGCCACACACCATCGTTGCGCCTCACCGCCCCACACTTTCATTGACTTGCAAGCACCCTGCCCATAAGATTCGCGGCAATGTCCATCGAAGTCTCCTATTCAGGACGGGTCTTCTCTCAATTCCGCGTGCTCGAAAAGCTTGGCGGGGGCGGAATGGGTGTGGTCTATAAGGCCGAAGATACGAAGCTACGCCGCTTCGTGGCGCTGAAATTTCTTCCCACCGAGATGGAAGGGGATTCGCAAGCTCTCGAACGTTTCCAGCGTGAGGCGCAAGCCGCCTCCGCGCTGAATCATCCGAATATCTGCACGATCTTCGACATCGACGAGCAGCACGGCCAGTACTTCATCGCCATGGAGCTCCTCAAGGGCCGCACGCTCAAACATGCCCTTGCAGGCGGGCCGCTCGATCTTGAACAGCTTCTCGAGCTGAGCATCGGCATCGCGGACGCCCTGGACGCCGCGCACACGGAAGGCATCGTCCATCGCGACATCAAGCCCGCGAATATTTTCGTTACCGATCGCGGCCAGGCCAAGGTACTCGATTTTGGCTTAGCGAAACTGGTCCCGCGCGCGGCGGGCCATCCCGTGGGCATGCTGACGGGCGCGACCATGGTGGACGAAGCACATCTCACCAGCCCGGGCGCAGCGGTCGGTACCGTGGCTTATATGTCGCCCGAGCAGGCGCTCGGGAAGGAACTCGACGCGCGCACGGATATTTTCTCTTTCGGCGTGGTGCTCTACGAGATGGCTACTGGCCGCATGGCGTTTCTCGGCAATACGTCCGCGGCGATTTTTGACTCGATCCTGCACCGCGCGCCGGTCGCTCCGGTGCGGCTGAATCCCAACGTACCTGTTGACCTCGAGCGCGTAATCAACAAGGCCCTCGAGAAGGATCGCGAACTGCGCTACCAGAGCGCCGCGGACATGCGCGCGGACCTGAAGCGGCTGAAACGTGAAACCGACTCCTCGCGCACCATCCGCCTCACTGCCGAAACACCCATAGCGCATGAACCGGCACCCAGTGGCGCGGCGATTGCGGCGCAGGCCATGCCGGCATCCGGATCCGCGTCCGCGGCTTCTGCGGCGCCGCTGGTCGCGAGCGCGTCACAGCAATCCGCGGCCACAGCACCCGTGGCTTCTTCGAGCCGGCTGAAAATCATCCTGCCGATCGCCATGGTGCTGCTGGCGGCTGCCGCGATTGGCGGTTATCTCTACCTGCACCGCGTGCCGGCGTTAACCGAAAAAGATTCCGTCGTCGTGGCCGATTTCGCGAACACCACGGGCGACCCGGTCTTTGACGGCACATTGCGCCAGGGACTCGCCGTCCAGTTGGAACAGTCACCATATCTCAACATTCTTTCCGATCAGCAGCTCGCGCAAACCTTGCGCTATATGAATCAGCCTTCGACCACGCGGCTGACCGACGACATCGCTCGCCAGGTGTGCGAACGCACCTCGAGCACCGCCACGCTGAACGGCTCGATCGCGCAAATCGGTAGCCAGTACAGCCTGATTCTGAAGGCCATAAATTGCGCCACGGGCGCAACAATCGCCAGCACGGAAGTGCAAGCTGCGGACAAGAATCACGTTCTTGGCGCGCTCACGCAAGTTGCCACGGACATGCGCCGCAAGCTCGGCGAGTCGTTGCGCTCCGTCCAGAAATACAACGCGCCGGTCGAGCAGGCCACCACAGCCTCTCTCGACGCTCTGAAAGCCTACAGCTTGGGGCTCGAGGCACTGGCCGCCAGGAATGATCCCATCGACTCCGTTCCCCATTTCCAGCAAGCCATTGCTCTTGATCCGAATTTCGCCATGGCGTATGCCGGGCTCGGCACGGCCTACAACAACATGTTCAATCTCGCGGCGGCCGCCGAAGACGAGAAAAAGGCCTACGATCTGCGGGATCGCGTAAGCGAGCGTGAAAATTTCTATATCACCTCGCATTACTATCAATTCGCGCTCGGCGATCTCGATAAAGCCGAGCAGGCCTACCTCGCGTGGACGCAGGCTTACCCGCACGACCACGTGCCCTCGACCAATCTGACCGCTATGTATGCGCTGCTGGGAGAGGGCGACAAAGCGATGTCCGAAGCCCAGCAAGCACTCCAGCTCAATCCTACCGCCATCAATTAC
>Ga0209420_1001082_pt1 | contig 13288 bp, 7 predicted proteins | sample BlaSpr_A8_OM1_O1_FD_187972 | JGI IMG/M metagenome (GOLD analysis project Ga0209420, IMG submission 187972) | Forest soil microbial communities from Thunder Bay, Ontario, Canada - Black Spruce, Ontario site 2_A8_OM1_O1 (SPAdes) (version 2) | ecosystem: Environmental > Terrestrial > Soil > Boreal... | reverse complement strand
ACCTTAAAATCACCCTGCCTAAACGCAGTCAGACGACTCCCGTGCAGAGGTTAAATCAGGAGGGAGTGGAAGACATCCGCAAGCATAAGTACGACAAAGCGGAGACTGTGTTCTACAAAGCTTACCTTCTGGATCCCGACGATCCCTTCACTTTGAATAATCTGGGATACATTTCAGAGCTGCAAGGGCAGGTGGACCGAGCACAACGTTTCTACGAGTTAGCTGGGCAAGAAGCCTCCGACGCAGTCATTTTTCGCGCAAGTTCGCGGCGAATCGAAGGGCGTACTCTGAAAGAAGCGCTGGCGATTCCGGGGACTCCGCTGCAACTCAATCACGACAACGTGGAAGCGGTACGATTGTTGTCACAGGGGCGCGCTCCTGAGGCCGATCTCTTTTTGAAGCAGGTTCTGGCAAAGGATCCGAACAATATTTTCACCCTCAATAACATGGGTGTGGCGAAGGAAATGGAAGGCGAATCACAGGCAGCGCTGAAATTCTACGATGAAGCCGCGGCAACGCACTCCGATGCCAGCGCTGTGGTGACGCTTGCTCATTCGTGGAGAGGGAAACCGGTGGCTGAGATGGCGGCGCAGAACGCGCGGAGTTTACGTGCCCGGCTCGAAGCCGAGGAGAAAAATCCCGAAGTGAAAGTGGCTGACCTAAACATTAGCGGAGTCTCGGCCATCAATCGCAACGATCTTGGTGCGGCAGATGAGGCCTTTCGAAAGGCTTACGCCCTCGACCCTAACAACGCATTTGCGGTCAACAATATTGGATACCTGGCCGAAATCGAAGGCGACCGTGAGACCGCGCAGTTTTTCTACGACAAAGCGCAAACCGTTGCCGGCAACGCGACCGTGGGATTGGCTACCCGACGCGCCGCGGAGGGGTCAAAGTTGTACCAGGTTGCAGGGCAGAACGACGCGAAGGTGGAAGCCACGGTTAGACAGGAACGCGATGTCCGCCGCTCGCGCGGAGAGCCGATTCTGTTGCGGCGCCGGGATAACTCGCCAGTACAGGAACCCGCAGCTCCGCCGTCAAACGCCCCTTCGTCACAGCAGAGCCTACCGCAGCAGTAGCGCCAGGGCATGAAGAACTCCTATTACCGCTGAGCTAGTAGCCGCTTTCCTGGAAACGGTCGATGTCAGACTCTGGGCTGTAGGAGAAATAACGGACCAGGTTCGTCAAGTATCGCAATAGCGTGTTGACATTCGTGGAATACCAGCAGCACCGTGTCATCTCGGGTGAGAACCCGCAAATAAACCGAAGGTGCCCCAGCGCGGATAGGGATGGACTGAGCATCGCCGCAGCCACGCGGTGATTGCCGTCCAAGATCGTTAGAGGGCCTGTTTCATCCACTCCGATGAGGAGGATGGTGGGATTATCCAGATCTTGCCGTACCGAAGAACTAAGACTGCGCAGCTTCGAAAAGAAATCGTCCTGGACAGAGGTTTCCAGCTGTACGCGGATGCGCTCAACTACATCCGTTACGTAGAAACTCCCCTGTGCAACGCGGCGCCATTGCGCTCTCGGAAAGAAGCGGATACGAGCCAGGTCTTCGGCCGTTACGTCAACTTCGAACCATCTCGTATCCGCCGGGAGTTCACGCCACATTGCGCCTCGCCGCAGAAATAGCAGAGCTTGCCGCACTGCGTTTTCTCTGGAGCTATTAAGATCCGGATGCCTGACGACCTGATCGAACTCGCGCCGATAATCGTCGAACTCGTGGTGATGGAATTCGCTCCGCAGGAACTCAGCCATCACCGTTTCTTCGGTCAGGATACTGCGCAGCCGAAGACTGCTGTAGGCGCCAAGAGGCGGAGGAGTCAGTTGACGGCGAAGCAATGGAATGACCAGGATGAAAAGCAAAACCACCATCAATACCAATTGAACGAGAATCACCTCGCGAAGCGTTTGGTGAAGAACGCAAATCCCTAAAACGAGGGTGCCGCTGAATGCCAGTTGCACCCAGCTGGTATTAGCGATCTTGCGGGACATTTCGTAAGTGATGATTACGGAACTGAGCGAATACACTCCGGTTGTGATGGCATAGAGGATCAGCAGGGGAGCCAGCGCGCCATAGCTGCCCAGTTCAAAGTGAGCGCCGAAAAGCGTTTTCCAGAGAAAGCTCGGGACCATCCATAGGCCGAAGATCAGTACCGACAGGATGAGAAAGACCAGCAGCAACGAAGTAACCAGGACAGGGCTGTTTTCGTGTTCGTCTGAGGCGGCCGCTGCGGAAACCGGAAACATGGTATTGACCACGGACCAGGCGCACATATTGACTAACCGCCCGACCAGCGCGACGGCGGCATAAAATCCCGCTTCGGCGGGAGGAAAAAAATGTTTTACCAGAACAATGTCGAAATTATTGATGACGGTCTGGCCGCAAAAGAAGACAATCGCCTGCAATCCCTCCCGCGCCGAAACAGCGATTCCGCGAAAACTCAGAGAGGTCAAGCCAGGACTGGGGATGGCGACAAAGTAAGAAACAATTACAGCCAATACACTGGCGAGGACGGCTCCTTTGACTCCCATACCCAATTCAATCAGCAGGAATGCTCCGCCCAGCCGGACTAACCCTTCCAGCATGAAATTGATGGCGAGGGGACCGAAAGCGTGAATGCCTTGAATGTAGCCGCGGCGTACGCCCAGAGGGACATAAAAAGCGGTTCCCAGCGCCAGGAGAGATATCAGAAATGGATCAGGCAAATTCAGATATCGGGCAAGCGGGCCCCTCAAGAGGAACAATAGGAAACTAATCGCGATTCCCGCAATCCATGAGCGCTGGTGCAGGCTGGCGAAGACGGACGATCTGGACTGCGGCGACGTACTCTTCGCCACATATTTTGCGCACACAACCTGAAACGACAAGGTAATGCCCGACATAAGCATCAGCAGCGTATAAACCGCAGTGGCATGCGCGAACCCCGTGGGACCGAGGAGCCGGGCCGTGATCACGTTGTAAAGAAGGTTCGTAACTCCGACGAGCCCAGAGCCAGCCAGCAATGTCAGGCTGCCGCCCAAAAGCTTGGACTTCAGGTTCCTGGCGGCTACTGACGCCGGCCGCACTCTCTCGTCAACGGACGAGATGCTTGCATCGCTCTTTATCGTTTCGGTCATGGTTGGGGTTAGGCGGTTTTAAAATAGGGTAAAGTGCACGACCGGAAGAAGAGTTGTCTTGGACGATCCTGCGAATTCGTAAAACGTTTGCTGCTGGAATCCAAAAGAGAGTCGGAACGGATGGGCGACAGGCACGCCGCCCGAGCCATCCTTCAAACCAGCGCGAAGCGGCCGTGTGTAGGAAACCAGAAATTCGCTTTGCGCGTTATCGTATTCGTGATAACCCTCACCACGGGAGAGCAGGAAATTTCCCTGAAAGTTCCAGCTTGGATTGGCGCGGAACTCGAATCTGGCGCCGGGAAGAAATGCCTGCGCGATTGCGTAATCGGTTCCCTGCACTCTCCACGACCGTAAATCCTCGGCCAATACCGCTGCGGTCAGACGCCTGCCGAACTTGCGCTGGAGTCCTACATAGCTTGATGTATTGAAATACTCCTCGATGAAAGGACGGAAGAGCAAGTCGCGGGCTGAGTAGCCGGCCAGCAAGGCAGTATGTCCCCACGGGCGTCCCACGGTGAATTCCAGATCAGCGGAGGCGTCCCGTGAATGCAGGTTCTGATCGGTGAACGGACCAGCTTCCCGAATAGCGCTGCCGTTGATCGAAACCCAATTAAAGAATGAACTGGTCGAAAGATAGAGAAATTGGCGAAAGAGGTTCTGGCTCATATAGACGGGCGAAATCGTATCCCGCCGAACTGTAAATTGGAGCCCGCCATTGAAGGCAATTGTGTTCGGTCCGAGATGAAGAACCGGGGTGATTCCGCCGTTCACAATAGTGTCATAGGTGTTGCGGTCTTCGACCACACCGACGCTGGGGAAAAGCTGCCGGCCGGTCGTCAGGCTTTCGCCTACAAAGCCGGAGATCACGGGCAGGTTTCCGAAATGAACGCGATAATGAGAATCAGCCAAATCCTGATATGAATGCCGCGGAGGCGGCAGCAGCGCTGGGTTTGTAACATTCAGAATCTTGGCATCGAGCGTGTATACGTTGATGTCTTCCAGTGCGGGGATGAATAAAGCCTCGGGCAACAGGCTTACGTTTTGGGTGATTGACTTGCCCTCCTCACTGGCAAGTTCGTTCTGTGCTGTCTGCGCTGTTGTTTGATCCTCCTGGCCGGCGACCGTGCTGGCCTGTGCGAATGCGGAAAGAGCTTGCAGGGTATCCTGGCGCTGGCGAAACACGTTCGCCTCAGCCATCATGTAGTCGTAGTCATCGATGAAATCTTTAGCCGGACCCAGGCTCGCAAGCGCGTCTTCTGCTTTGTGATTTTCTCCCTCTGCGAGGTAAGTATTCGCGAGTCCTATTTCAACCTCGCGATTGTTGGCTCCAGCGAGATGCGCTTTATCGAAATATGTTTCGGCCAGATTCAAGTCGTGCATTGCAAGAAAGATGTTCGCCGCCTCCAGAATGTCTTCGGGAGTAACCGGGGATGCGTCAACGCGGGCTTCGGCGAAGCCCAGCGCGATCTGACGGCGAGCCTCATCGTAGTGCCCCCGTCCCATAAAGACTTGAGCGATGGACAAACGCACCTGAATGCGGTCTCCCTTCGGAACGTCCAATGCGCGGGAGAACCGCTGCATCGCGGCGTCCCGGTCGCCCAAGAGCAACAGAGCACCACCAGTGGTCATCAGGATGTCTACTTTATTGTTTCCGTACAGCTCCGCCAACTGGATGTCGCGCAGCGTTTCTTCCCGCGCTCCCTCCTTCGCATGGACTTGTGCTTTCAAGGCATACACCGCCGGGTCTGTGGGAGAAAGCTTTTGCGCTACATCAATCGCAGCAAGCGATTGCGGGAAGCGGCGCAGGTGACAGAGCGTGTCAGCGTAGGCCAGTTGAATCGGAAGATCGTTCGGAGTTTCCTGCAGCGCTACCCGGTATTCCGATTCGGCGTGCGAAAAATCCTGTTCTTGGCGGAACGCCTCAGCCCTCGCCAAATGCCACGGGCGAGACCTCCCTAACACTTTCTGGGCGATGCCTAACTGCACGAGCGCCGGTTTGGGCCGATGCAACTGCAGATCGGAATATGCCAGGCCAAGCCGAGCCACGCCGTTGTCAGGCTGCAACTGAATGGCAATCTGAAAGTCTTTGACTGCGTTACCGGGGGCGTCCAGATCGTTCAACACGAATCCGCGATTCACGTATGCCAGGGTTAATTTGGGGTCGCGCTCGATCGCACGCGTGTAGTCGGCAAGAGCTTCGCGGGACTTTCCATCGTGCTCGTGAACGTAGCCCGCAACCAAAGCGAGATCTTTGTCGTCGGGAAGAATCGATTCGTACTTGGTTACGAGCGCCAGAGCGTCTTCATAGTGGTTCAGATAATAGAGATCGTAGGCGAGATAGACCACCCCTTCACGATCATGCGGCAGCTTATCGAGAACTTTGTAGCCGAACTTGGCCGACTCGTCGTAGTCGCCTTTCAATGTGAGGTAGCGCTCGCGTTCGCGCATCACCTGCGGGCTGTCGCTCATCTTGCCTTTGGCGCGATCCAGCCATTGTTTGGCTAAATCGGACTCATGCGATTCCAGCGCGGCATTGGCCCCTCCAGCCACGACGAGAGGATTGGTAGGCATGTGTTGATAAGCCTTCTCGTAGTTGGCCTCGGCTTCGGGGAAATTTCTTTCGGCGGTATACAAGTCTCCGAGCGCAAGATACGGCGCGAAATCCTTCGGATGTGCATTTACCAACCGAATGAAATAGGTCGCGGCGAGCTTTGCATCTCCCTTGTCGCGGGCGAGATAACCGAGGGACGACAAGGAGGTTCGATTGTTTGCGTCCAGTTCCAGAACTTTTGCAAAAGTTTCCTGCGCGGCATCTTTTTGGCCGAGTTTCCATTGCAGGCTGGCGTAGTTGAGAAGTGAATTAACGTTGGAAGGCGCCAGGGCCAGTGCATCCTGGATATCCTTGTTCGCCGCATCGAAATTGCCCGATCCGGCCTCGATGGCAGCCCGCAGTCTCAACATTTCCGGCTTAGACGATGCCGGCACGGTCACCTGATTGATCTCTGCGAAGGCGGTATCGAGTTGCTGCTTCGCTCCGGCTTCTTCGCCCTGGCGCACGTCGAGTTCGTACAGATTGAGGCGCAATTCAATCGGATACAGCGGACCCTCCGGTGCTTGTGCTGGCAGGTGGGTGAGCGCCTGATTGTATTCTGCGGTTGCGTCTTCAAGACGATCCTCCGCATCATCAATCGCGCCCGCAATCGCGTGCAGTCTGTAGTTATTGGGATCGATCCGCCGAGCCTCCTCAAGAAAGCTGCTGGCGGCATCCGTCTGTCCAAGAGTCACCAAGGCCTGCGCCGCGCTGAGATTCAGGTTGAGGTTGCCCTTCGCACTCTTCGCAATCCGCGTATATATGGCCGCAGCTTCCTGCTGATTACCAGCGAGTTGATAGGTGTAGGCCAAATCAGCCTGGACGTCGATGGTCTTCGTGGGAATTGCCTGCAGAGCGGCGATTGCCTGATCGTATTGCCCTTGATCACGATACTCTCCCGCAACTGCGCGCAAGACTTCCGGATCCTTTGGTGCTCGCGCTTTCGCGCGATTCAAGTAGCGAGTTGCCTCTTCGGGCTGAGAGAGATGTTCGTAAGCATGCGCAATCAGCAGATCGGTGTGTGCCGAGGGTTGCAAGCCATCGGCTCGCTGAAGCAATTCGAGAGCGCGGTTCGGATCCGAGTTGAGCAGAAGCTCGCCTGCAAGCTGCAGGCTGTTTGCATCTTTTGGATTCGCGTCCACAACGCGCTGCAGCAATTTCTCCGCATCAGCGTCGTGGCCCATCTTGGCATAGGTCTGCGCCAATCCCGCCATGCCGTTGACGGAGTTCGGACGAAGGTGAAGTCCGCGATTGTAGGCGTCGACCGAAGCCTGATAGCGCTGGTCGAGCCGGGCACAGTACCCCAGCAGGAACCACAGCTCCGCATTCTGTGGAGCGGATTTAGCGGCACGCTCCGCGAAAGAGACGGCGGCGGCGTAGTCATTCTTCTTCAGCGCATCTTGGGCGGCTCTCGCTTGTCGGGCTACCTCAATGCTTGATCCCCAACCTAGGTCCGAATTGTTCTGACTGGAATTGTTGTCCTGCCCGGTCTCAGCGGCGTTCTGTTTCTGGTTACTGGGATTAGGCGTACCTGGGTTAGACGTACCTGGGCCGTTGACGTCGTAAGTCTGACCCAGAGCGACATTAAAAAGAACAGCTATGCAAAAGCACGTGAGCGGAAATCGGCTTTTCACGGAATCACCACTTTATGTACAAGTCTTCGGTTTACCTCCCGCATCCGACTGTGCGTGCGGTCCCCATCTGATGCCAGTCTTTCGGGTAAGGCTGCTTTTGGCCGCCAAGCAATTGAGTAGCCACTTGAAAATTGAAGTAAACCCGCAGCCCGGTTTGTGAATCCAAGTTCTTCGCTAGTTGGACCGCATGGAGCGCAACAACCGCTATGGAGCGCACTACAGTGAATACTGTCCAAGGCTATTCTCGTCCCATTCCCCTGATCGCGATTGTTCTGGTGGCCCTTGCCGTTCACGGACCGCTGCTTATGATGCAGCTTCCGGCGGGGTCATTCGACGCGAATTTCCATATGTTCTTCGCGTCGCACTACGCTCATCACTGGTTCAATCCCTGGAATGAGAAGTGGTTTGCGGGTTTTTCCCAGACTACCTATCCGCCGCTGACTCACCAGTGGATTGCCCTGCTATCGAATGTCGTGGGCTTGAAGATGGGCTACATGCTGGTGCAATTGATCGCCATGCTGTTGCTGCCGGTGGGAGTGTTTCGCTTTGCCAGAATCTGGGTTGAAGATCGCGCAGCCAGCTATGCCGCTCTTGGGAGCATTTTTCTGGGAGCCCTCTCTTTTCTGGTATATCAGGCTGGCCAGCTTGCAACCGTAGCTTCCGCAGCACTCTACCTCAATGCTCTGCCCTACTTCTACGAATGGATTACCGAGGCCGCGGGCCGATCTCTTATCAAGGGAGTGGCTGTGAGCCTGGCCGCCGCGGCAGCGCACCACGTCACTTTGATGTTCGGCGTAGTGTTTTTTGCGGGGCCGGTACTGTGGGTCGCATTTCTGGATGCGCGCGACGAACGAGTCGCAGGATCGAGCGCAGGCGTCTTATCACGCGCTGCGGTATTTGGAGTTGTAGTGGCTGGGGGCGTGGGCCTGGTGCTGTTGCCGTACTGGCTGGCTATCCTTCAACATCCCATTCATCAGATTCCGATTCCTCACGACAGCCGCGCTAATTTCTTGCTGAATTCCACCACGGCCATCAATTATTTCGTGATTCCGTACGGAGCGTTGATTCTTGCGTTGCCATTCATTTTGCTACGCGGAGCTTCATCCCGCCGGCTCATACCTTTGCTTTTCGGATTCTGGCTGACCTTCATTTTTGGACTTGGCGGCACAACGCCTTTGCCGAGATGGCTGCTGGGCCGTGCCTATGAGATTTTGACTTTCGAACGATTCACCTTCTGGGCGACCCTAATGGCGATGCCCTTAGTCGGCATCTTAGCGGTCGAGATTCTCGATCGCTTCCGGGCTAAAGCGGCAGTGGCGCTCTCACTAGCTGCGGTTGGGACGATAGGTGCGGCACTGTGGTGGCTCTCGGCAAATCCCTACCGGTCGACGGGATCGACGAATGTAGCGCCGGTGATCGCTTTCTTGAATCGCGATGGCCACGACGCTTATCGCTATGTCACTCTGGGTTTTGGGAGCGAATTATCCAAGGTTTCGACTTACGCCAGCGCGGGGAGCGTCGACGGAGACTACAACTCCGCGCGCTTGCTGCCCGAGATGACGCACTACGGGTCAGCGCAGCTTACGAATGCAAAATTCTACGGCTCGGCGGGCATGGCTTCCCTGCGAGCGATGCTTGAGCATGCTAACCGCTACGGCTTGAAATATATTTTCGTGCACGACTCGTATTACGAGCCGCTGCTCACCTTTGCCGGATGGCGAAAGATTGAGACGTTCAACAACGGCGACATCACTGCGTGGTCGAAGGATGACGTACCCCCGGCTCACAGGATCGAGTCGGACGCAATTCCCGCGCCGTGGCAGGGTCTGCTGTGGGGGATCCTGCCGATCGCGGCAAGTTTTCTGGCAATTTTTCTCGAACTGCTATTGCCGGAGGGCCGCCGCGCGAAAATGCCGCTCGGAGTGCCGGTGCGCGCCGAACAAGCTGAACAACATTCCGTGGCCTGAGGCATCAGAATGAAATTTACTCTGCCAATCATTCTCGTCGCCGTAACCGCAGGATTGATGACCCTCGCCCTCTTTGGGCCGGGACACGCCAGCGGCACCGTTGGGATCGCCGCAGGGTCTGCCGTATTCTCGGCGAAAGCGAGCACCCCGGAGCAAGGGCTCAACAATCTTCTCTCGGATGTGCAGCGGCGAAATTGGGATCGTGCATTCTCCGCCCTGTCGACGACTAGCGCCGGCAACAAGCAATCTTTTATTCAGGACTGGACCGGTTCTGATGGCAGCCTGCGTTCCTTTTCAAGTTTGGAAGGATTTCAGGCCCGTCCGCTTCACGCCACCAACGACGATGCGCAAATGCGCGTCCGGCTTCATTGGACAACGCCTGTCGGCCCCATTGAAGATGTCCGCGACTTTCACCTGATCAGGGAAGGCGACACTTGGAAGGTGGCATGGCCGAAGATGCAGATTTCCAGCGTTCCCGCGCAGGTGATTCCTGTGACCTATTTGCGCTGGGACCTGGTGAGCGGGAATGCCTCCGATGAGTGGGGCTCGAAGAACGTAGATGCACCGCACGTGCGAATCATCTCCATGAATGCCGTGGACTCGGCCGAAGGCGCCGTAGTGATGGGCGAAGTGGTGAACGAAGACACGATTCCTGCGTTCGTGAACGTAAACGCTGCGCTGGTCGACGGATCGGGCGCTGCCATCGATGATGAGAGCAGCTTCGACAAAATCGACCACGTTCTTCTGCCCAAGCAAGTGACTCCCTATCGGATCGACTTTCCGAATATCAACCTGAAGAATGTCAAGAACGTTCGTATGGATGTGAAAGCCACTCTGGTGCCGGCTTCGGCTGATCCAGTGATCGGCGTGATGAATCAAAAAGTTGTGTCTGACGTTCAGGGGAAAAGCATTCTTCAGGGAGACTTGATGAATGAGAGCGGTCAGACGGTCAATATTCCGCACGTGATCGCCAGTTTTTACGACAACAACGGCAAAGTTATTTGGGTGTCTGACGGATATGTGAACCACGCCCTGCTTCCGCAATCAGGGGAACCTTTTGCCGTTGAGATTCCGCGAAGTCTGGCGAATAAGGTGCAGAGCTTTCATGTCGTGGTCAACCAATACAGCTTGGGCAGGTCTTAGATGCGTCGCCTTCTCACAATCTGCGCAGCCGCGTGTCTGGGTGCAGTGTGTGCAGCGCAGGATCTGCACGGCCCAACTTCTTCGACTGCAGGCGAAGAGGCGGCCATTTCAACAACGGGAAGCGGGAAGGCAACTTTCTATCTGCTCGGACCGGGAGTTTCACGTAAGAGTGATATCAGCCTGGGAAGCGAAGTCCATCTGCAGGCTCAGGATCTGCAGAATGCAGGCGAGTATTTCGCCGTTCTCTGCTCCGACACATGCCGCAGCTCCAGCTTCTACGTGACTGCCGCGAAGCCGGCCAGCTTGACCTTTCTGGTACATCCGTCGCGGGTTCCTGTGGGGCAGGGCGATGCCGTAAGCGGCGTTGCTTTTCCCTTTGATCAGTTTCGCAATCTAGTGCTTACTCCGGCGACGGTGAACTTCCAGCTCATGGCCGGAACGGCATCATTATCGTCCCGATCGGCGCAAACACGAGATGGCATAGCCTGGTTCCGTACCGCATCTCAGAAGTCTGCTGGAACCTTGCAGGTAGATGCTTCGCTTGGCGATCTGTCGGCGCGGCGCGCCGTGCAGCAAGTGGCTTCCGATCCCTGCAATCTGCGGATTAAAGGCGAGCGAACGAAGGCTGGGATTCTCGTTCAAACCGAACCGGTTCGCGACTGCGCGGGAAACCCCGTACCGGATGGCACCATTGTTACCTTCACGGCCACAGAAGCAAATGGAAGGAGCACGGTCGATGCCCCCATTAAACAAGGCGTGGCGCGCGCACAACTGGAAGCACCGGGCGCTACCGTAATATCGGTCGCCTCCGGCGTCGCTATGGGCAACGAACTCCGCATAGGAGCGCAGCCATGAGCCGCATCGTGATGATCTTCGCTTTGTTGCTTGCTTCTTCGCTCAGTTCGTACGGTGCCGACTCCGCGGTCCGGGTTGAACTGGATTCGACAAAGGCATCCCCTCGATCAGTCGAGAGCCTGACCGAGCAAGTAATTCTCCGCGACTATCGATTCGCGTGGATGAGCGTCGCTCAAGCTGTCGAGTTCAACACCCTCGATCCACTTGAGGGCGCATTCACGGGGGAAGCAAAACAGTGGCTCAGCCAGAGCGTTACCAACCAGCAGCGGTCCGGCCTCAGCCAAAGGTATGCCGATCAAAATCATAAAGTGCAAGCGGTGTTCTATGCCCCCGAGGGCGATGTCATGGAGCTGCATGACACGGCCGAGTATCAACTCCAGATTTTCGATGGCGGGAAATTGATCCATGAGGAACACGTGGTAGTGCATTACGTTGTGCTCATGACGCCGGCTGCCGATCGCTGGGTGATTCGCCATCTGCAGGCTGTGCCGCAGTTTTGAGATGGCAGAACATCTCACTGCGCCCAGACCCGCTCTTCCCGCACGCCAACCACAAGGCTTCGCGCAGCATCTTAATCTGTGCGCAGGAAGGCTGAAAGAATGGAGCGGTCATTTGCCCAGGACGCTACTTGCTTTTTCCATAGCTTGTTTTGTGATCGTGAGCGGGTGCGCCAACAACACCGGCGCTCATCGCGCTCTTCTGCAAAACGGAGTGACGCCGGGGCTATCTCCTAAGCTTCTCGCGGTCTACATGCCGTGGTTTGGCGATCACTCCCACATGGATGTGGGCTATTCCAGCCAGGATCCTGCTGTCCTCCGCAGGCAGATTCAGCACGCCCGCCGTATGGGAATCACGGCTTTTGTCGTCGACTGGTACGGCGAGAGCCGGCCTTATTCAGATCACAACTTTGCCCTCCTCCAACAAAGTGCTAGCGAAAACCACTTCCAGGTTGCACTCCTCTATAACGAGTCGGAAGATGAGGACGCGCAAGCCACTGACGCGGCGCTTGCCGCCCTCGACAAAGCTTACAAGGATTATTTCGGTCCCTCTGCAAGGTACCGCGATGCGTACCTCACCTACGACGGCAAGCCCATGATATTTATTTTCCCGAAGAGCGGGCACATCGACTGGAACCGCATTCGCGAGCATTGCAGCTCCTGGGACCGGCCGCCGCTGTTGATTTACAAAGACGAACCGGCGGCTGAGTTCGCAAGTGATTTTGCGGGATCGTATGCCTGGGTTCAGCCTGGTCCCGGCGGATGGGCCGCCGATGGCAGCAACTGGGGCGAGCAGTATCTGGACCATTTCTACAAGACGATGAAGAACAGTCACCCCGACAAGATTGCGATTGGGGGCGCATGGCCGGGCTTCGACGATTCCGCCGCAAAGTGGGGGCTCAATCGCCACATGCAGAATGGTTGCGGAAAGACTCTGGATGAAACCATGAGTCTTTATGAGCGCTACTACAACGGGTCCAATCCGCTTCCGTTTCTATTGATTGAAACCTGGAATGACTACGAAGAAGGGACCGCAATCGAACAGCGAACGGCTGCGAATTGCGGCGGCACCGCAACCGGCGCTTCAGTTGAGTCGAGTCCGCAGTCTAGTTCCCAGTGAACTCTTTAGTGAATCTTTATTGAACTCCGCATCCTGCAACACTTTGCATAACAACCTGATCGCGGATTTTCACATCGAAAAAGGGCCTGAATAGATTGGCACTCGCGAAGTTACGAACGGGCGAAACTATGGACAGCGTTAAGACGGAAGGCGTTAAGAACTCCACGGGAAGTCTCACACTTCTTTCCCGCCTTTTGCTGGGAGTCACCGGAAATACGGAAGAAAATGCCTCTGCGGTCAGCACCTACGGCCTGCGACAGCTAGGGGAAGTCTGGGGTCTCGCGACCTCTCATCATGTGATTATGCGTACCTTTCCTCGTTTGTATGAGGCGATGGTGGCCGCAGGGAATGACCAGGCG
>Ga0209420_1001081_pt1 | contig 13299 bp, 3 predicted proteins | sample BlaSpr_A8_OM1_O1_FD_187972 | JGI IMG/M metagenome (GOLD analysis project Ga0209420, IMG submission 187972) | Forest soil microbial communities from Thunder Bay, Ontario, Canada - Black Spruce, Ontario site 2_A8_OM1_O1 (SPAdes) (version 2) | ecosystem: Environmental > Terrestrial > Soil > Boreal... | reverse complement strand
CGGTCGCCTTCACCTTGAGCGAGTGCGCGCTCGCGAGCAGGTGTCGAGCGGTGCTCGACAGGTGCAGCGTGATCGACTTGACCTGACCGCCCGCCACGGAGAACGATCCGCTGGCCAGCGTGAGGATCGCCTTCTTACCCTTGGTGCTGGCCTTCACCGCCGTGAGGGTACGTAGCGTCACGGTCCCGATGCAGCTCGTCTCGCCGGCCGGGCAGCTCACCTTCAGCACCAGCGCGCCGGCGGGCGTGACCGAGATGGACGTGCCGGCGATCGCCGCGGCTGGGACCGGGATGGGACCGGCTTCTTTGCTTGGCAGCACGCCGCTGCTTGGGGTTTCGCTGGAGCTGCTGCTGCCGGAGCCGCCGCCACCGCCGCCACCGCCACCACCGCCGCCGCCGCCGCCGCCGCCACCACCGCCGGTGTTCTTGGCGTTGACGGTCAGCGTCGCTTCGGCGCTCGCGTGCGAACCAGCCTTGTTCGTGAACGTGGCCCTGTATTTGTTCCCGTTCTCGCTGATCGTCGTGTTCGGGACTTCGAGCTTGTCGGATTTCGCACCTGAGATCGCTTTGAACGCCCCACCGCCGGTCGACACTTCCCACTGGACTTCCGGTGCCGGCAGCCCCGTCGCGGCGGCTTCGAAGGTCGCGGTCTGACCTTCGGTCACGGTCACGCTGGTTGGGCTCTTCGTGATCTGCGGCGGCTGCGGCGCACTGACCGTGAGCGTCGCCGGCTGGGTGACTGCCGGCGATCCCTGTCCGTTGCTGAAGGTCGCCTGGTAGCGGTTGCCGCTCTCAGCTCCTGTGACTTTTTCGATCGTCAGCGAATCTTCCGTCTTGCCGGAGATCGTTTTGAACGGCCCCCCCCCGGTCGACACTTCCCACTGGACCGTGGGCACCGGCGACCCCGAGGCGGCCGCTACGAACGTCACGTTTTCGCCTTCCAAGACCGTCTTGTTTTCCGGCTGCGTGGTGATTGCGGGCGCTTTCGGGCCATTCGACACGCTGAGCGTGGCGGCGTGGCTGGTCGAGGTGAAGCCTTCCTCGCCGAAGACGGCCCGGTACTCGTAGCCGTTCTCGGTCGGCGTCGCCTTGACCGAGAGCGTGTCGGTCGTGTGGCCGCTGTCGGTCGTGTCCGGCAGGAATTCCTTGCCTCCGTCGGTGGAGACTTCCCATTTGACTTCCGAGGGCGACCCGGAGGCCGTCGCTTTGAACGTCGCGGTGTTCCCTTCGCTGGCTTCCGCGTTCTTGGGCTGTTCGGTGATTGTCGCGCCCTCGACGTCCAGTTCGTATTCCTGCCCGCCTTTTGCGGGGAAGGAGACTACGGGGGTCTCCAGGTCGTCGGTGTGGATCACCTGGCTGATCGTGAATTCGCCGCCTTCGTTGAAGATGTGCAGCAGCTCAGGTACCTGTAGCTCGTCCGTGTTGACTACTTCGTGCGTGGTTTCGCCGTTGGTCTTGTTGTGCAGCGTCCATTCCACGCTGAGCGCGTCGGCCTGCTTGAGCTTCGACCTCAGGAGCACGTTCTTGGTGGGGCTGACAAGCCCTTTGTCGGCGATCTTCACGCCGCCCACTTCGGCCACGACCCCTTCGCTGCTGATGGCGGCGGTTGCACAGCCCTTGCCTTCGGGCCCGAACTCGACCACCGCCGGGTGGAAGGGGCCTTCGATCGGTTCGCCGTTCGGTTCTTCTCTGAGCAGGAATTCGGTCGACAGGACGAACAGCTTACCGCCGCTTGCCGCCGCGATCTGAGGCGTGGGCGTGAGGAGGTTGGCGTTGTACGGTTCAAGAGCGCATTCCACTTTGCTCCCTTTGGTTTCCTGGCCGCCCGTCCAGCCGATCTCGGCGCCCGTTTCCGCCGACAGCTCCATCGCACCCCAGAGTTCTTCTTCAGCCTTGGATTCCTTGACAACCTTGGCGGTAACGTCGATGGTCTTGCCGTCGGGCGAGACCGACAGCAGGCCACCCACTTCGGAGTTGCGCACCGGGTGGGCGACGCCGTCTTCGTTGGGGTAGGGGGCAAAGCTGCGAGCCGCTTCCTCCTTGGAGAACGGGCTGGGGATTTCGACCAGTTCTTCGTCGCTCACCAGCACCCGTTCGCCGCTAGGCGCGGGCACAACGATCGGCGAGTTCGGCTTGACCGACAGAGGTGTGAAGTGCTTCTTGAGCACGTCGGTTTCGTCGACGTAACGTTCGCCGAGGGCACCCGTGGGGGTGATCTGCTGCAGGACGTAGTGATCCCAGGCGTTGTGGATCTGGTCCTTCGCTTCGCCTTTGGTGTCGATGTGGGCGAGCACGATCACGTCGCCGCTGGCGGTGGCCACGGTGATGCCCGCCGGTTCCAGCAGCGCCGCGCCGGCGGCCGACGATTCGGCGCCGATTTCGCTGCGTCCGGTCAGCACCGGGGTGCCGCTTTTGCCCTCCGGTTTCAATTCATTCGTCGAGAACGCGAACAGCTGCGAGGCCTCGAGCTCGTGGGCTTCGGATTCGGGCGTCTGCGGGAACTGCGAGAACTTCGCCCTGATCGCGTCCGGGGCCTTGCGGCGCTCGTCCACCGACAGCAGGTACACGCGTTCGCGGGAGGGATCCACGGCGATCCCCTCGATCGTCTGTTCGGAGCGGAGCACCGAGGGATCTTCGAACGGTTCCTGTTCGAAGACGGGAAGCTTTTCGGAGAATTCCACCGAGCCATCGGATTTGTATTCGCCGCTCGGTTCCACTTTGAACTTCTGCAGGCGGAAGTGGCGTTCGACCGGGCCGTGCAACTCGTAGCAGTTGATCGGTTCTTCGTTGGGGCCAAGCACTTCCGTGTAGCCCGGCGGGCAGGTTTCGGCGTCTTCTTCCAGGTCTGGGGCCACTTCGCTTTTTTCCTGGCTGGGTTCGGTCGGTTCGTCGACCACGTAGACGCTGTTGTCGGTGGGGTCGACGCCGATCGCCCTCGTCCCCGTAAACTGTCCGCTAAGCGCTTCGAAGGGCTCGCGCAGAGTCCCGGTTTGAGTTCCGGAGCCTCCTTCGCCGAAGCGCGTCAGTTCCCCGAAGCCGCCAGCCGCCATCGCGTTCGTGGCCAGGACGGCGAACGCGATTGCACACATCACGATCAGGGAAAGCGCGGTTGTGCGTGAGCGTGGCGAGTGCAGCATGGAACTCCGTTCGTGTGGTTGTTCAGTGGTGGGAATGGGCGCGGAGCCCCTCGAGACAGGCCGGATCCGCGGGCACCTTGACCGACAGGCCACACATTTCACGCCGGAGCCAGGACATTGAAAATGAGCTTGACACCAGGCCTGGAGGATGTTGTTTTCAGTCTGTGAACGCGTGGCGAACGCCGCCGCTCACCACGGACCCCGTCGGCGAGAGATGCGGCGCTCGCTGCGCATCGTGTTCAGCGTGGCGGGAGCGACGCGCACCTCGCGGCCCCCGCGACGAGGCCGGCCGCGGCGCGCGGTGGCTCCGGCAAAGGCCGCGAGCACGATGATGCCGAGCAGGTAGGCGGGCACCGGCTCGTGTTCTGGGGCACGGTAGGCAACCGCCTGGTTGCTGACGGACTCGGTCGCCTCCTCCTCTTCTTCCTGATGTTCTGCGACCTCGATCGGCGAGGTGACCGCGGAGGTGCCGCTCGGCGGCGTCGGCCGCGCGGGCGAGGGAACCGGCAGCGGCACGAACGCGGGCAGCGCAGCGACCGGGGGCGTCCCGGCTATGAACAGCGGCGGCGGGACGGGCCGCGGGACGGGCCGTGCCGGCGATGGCGCGGCGGGCAGCAGCGGCGGCGTCGGCGGGGGCGGCAGCGTGGCGGTCGGCCCCGGCGACACGGTGGGCGGGGGCGGCGGGGGCGGCGGGGGCGCAGGCACCGGCGTCTGCTGGCTGGTGGCCGGCTTGTTGATCGGCGTGGTGCCGCAGGGCCGCCGCACAGAGCCTTCCTCGACGGTCACCTTCAGCGACGCCGACAGTCCACCGGCTTCCAGCGTGACGGTCGTTTCACCCGCGTTGAACGCACAGAACAGACCGGACTCTTCGTCGGGTATCGGTTTTTCGTTTTCGAGCAGCACCGCGTTGGCGGATTCTTCGCTGGCGGCCGCGGTGTTGGGCTTGACGAAATTGCCGACTTCGGTGTTCGAGGATTTGAACTTGAATTCCGGCGGGATGATGCCATTGCAGGAGACTTCCACGCAGGTGTTGGCGTGGATCGGGATGTAATCGAAGCTGCGACTCCTGCCCTGCTCGCGCGAGGAGACCCCGCCGCCGCGCGGCCGGCGCGCGAGGCCGGCGAACAGGGAGGCGCTGCTGCGGCGCAGCAGCACTCCGCCTTTGGCTTCCAGCGAGAGTTCGCCGATGTCCGGGATCAGGCGGGCGGTGACGGTCACGAAGTTGCCTCTGCCAGGAGTCGGTTCGGGGACCTGCGCCAGCATGAAGCCGCTGTGCGCTTTGAAGCTCGCTTCTTCGGGCGATTTGACGATGTAGCCGAGGGTGCCCGAGCCGAACGTGGGGATTTCTTTGGATCCGGCGCTGAGCTTGCCGCTGACGTTTTCTTCGGGGGCGTCATAGAAGTAGGCGGACGCACCTCCTTCGACGATTGCATTCACGACTTGCCCGGCGTTGGCGTCTCCGGCGGCGGCCTGCGCGCCGAGGTTGGCGTTGCCGATCACGATCGCCGGTTCGTCAGGGATTTCTACGCCGTGCACAGGTCCCTGTGCCTGGGCGGCGGAGGCCAGTTCCCCTTTCAGCCATTCCAGCTGTGCCGGGCCGACTTCGGTGGCGTCTTCGAGCACGATCACGCGGACGGGCCCTTTGCCTTCCCCCGCCTTTTCCGAGCGCACTTTTTCCGAGCGCAGCGAGTAGTAGCCCGGTTCCTGGTCGGCCGAGCAGAATTCCGTTTCCGGTTTCGGGGCGGAGCCGGCTTCCGCGAGCGAGAATTCGCCGCGGGTTTCCTTGCCTTTCGCCGCGCTGCGAAAGCCTTCGCCGAGGTCCTGGGCGAATTCGCAGGCGCTGCGGGCATCGCCTTCGCCCGGCGGCCCTTCGCGGTCGGTGGCCGAGGCGGCCACGAAGGCGGGGATCTTGCTCTGGCCCATCAGCGTCGCATAGCGCGCGAACTCGCGCGGATACGGCACGGGCGAGGTGCCATGCCCGAGCCCCGTGGTGAGCCGCGGGCCCGTGTAGACGAACGCCCGCACGCCTTCGATCGAGCCGGCCCGCTGCAGGGCCGAGGAGAGCCACACGTCGGGGCCTATGCCGGCGTTTTCGCGATCCGCGCACGGCGCTTCGCAGGCAGCGTTGCCGCCGATCGCGAAGGTCGCTTCGTTTTTGTGCACTTCCACCGTCGAGCTCGCCACGCCGGGCGGCGTGACCCCGGGTTCGGCCGGGTAGCGGGCGACTTCCGCGGTGTCGTGGGCGCCTGTGGAGGTGGCATTGTCGACGACGCCGCCGACCGCCCAACCCTGTTCGCCGCCCGGGCCGGTCAGCACCGCTGCGATCGGTTCGGGCTGATCGACCATGTCGTAGGATTTGTATTCGCCGACGGGGTCCTGGGCGGAGTCGAAGGTGTGCTCCTCGTCGCTCCATCCGTCGGCCGTCTGGCGGATGAGCGGGTCGCTGCCTTCTTCGGCCGCCAGCGGATACGCCGGCAGCAGGTCTTCGGGGTTGCCGGCCGGCGGCGCCACCTGGAAGTCGATGTTGCGAGTATCCGGCACCGAGCCCGCGCCGATCGCGCGTAGCGTGCCCCCTTCGCGGAACAGCGCGAGCGAGCTCGGCTCCGCCGCCGGATAGGGGATCGCGGTCGGCTGCCACGACGAGCCCTGCGCGTTGCGCTCGACGACCAGCGGTTCACCCGTGACGGTTTCCGCCGAGAAGGCGGCGCCGCCGTCGGGCAGGCCGGCGACCGCCCAGGGCACACCTTCGGGGCCGATCGCTTCCGTGGCCCCCTGGTCGACGTGCCAGCCGGAGCCTTCGTTGACGAGCAGGCCGCCGGTGTAGAAGCCGTTGGAGCTGTTGACTTCGCCTGAGCGGTGGTGGGCGATGCGGAAGGCGACGATCGCCTCCGAGCCGGCGAACGCAACCGAGGTGAAGACCGCGCCGTCGACTTCCGGCGGCAGCGTTTCCTGGGTCCAGGTCTTGCCATAGCTCAGCAGCACCCCAGGTTCGCCCGCGACGCCGGGCTCGCCGACCGCATAGCCGCGGCTCGGGTTGCCCGGTTCGAAGGCGATGCCGAGGATCGTGCCGCGGAAGTCGACCGGCGTCGCTGGGTCGGGTTCCCACAGACCCGTTTCCGCCCGCCACAGCCACATCGGCGCTGCTTCGCCGGCTTCGCCCGCCGCATATATGCGGTTCGGCGTCGGCCAGCTCACCGCGCGCAGGCGCGGGTGCTCGGGTCGACCGCTCGCAGACAGCAGGCTTTCCGGCTGCCAACCCTCGCCGGGTACGTAGCGCGCCACCTCCCCCTGGTCACCCACGGCGACCGCCTGGCTGGTCAGCGCCCCGACCGGCGCTTCCGGCTGGGACGCGATCGCCACCAGGGCGTCGTGGAAGGGCGCGGGGTAGGGCTGCAGGCGATCAGGAGCGGGTTCCTCGGTCACGTGCACGGGGAGCAGCTCGTTGCCCAGCCAACCCTCGCGCGGGTTGGAGAAGGCGGCGCCCAACGTCCCGCCCACGTCGTTGGGCGCTTCGGAGCTGCCCAGCGAGACAACGCGCCTGAATTCGGAGCCTTCCAGGCGCAGCGTGACCCCTTCGGCGAACCCCGTGATCACGCGCTGGCCGAACGGGCCGGAACCGCTCCAGGCGAAGCTGCGCGAGGGTCCGACGGGGAGCCCTTCACTGGCCAGCAGCGGCAGGCTGTAGGTGCATTCGCCACGACACCAGCTGGCCGTCACTTCGCCGCTGTCGCCCGCCCCACTGGGCTTGAAGAAGACCGTCGCGGAGATCGACCCTTCGGCTGTTTCCCCGTCGATCCACAGCCCTTCGGAGGTGACGGCGAGGACCTGCGCCCGCACGTGGTTGGGCGCCCCGGGGATCGCGAGCTGCTTGCCTTCGCCGCCGGAGCGCGGGATCGTCAGCACAGCGGCCGGCTTGGCGCCGGGCGCGGGCGCGACCGGCTGCCAGGTGGTCGGTTCGCCGGCCTGTCCTTCCTGGCGGCGGAACAGCGCGACGCCGCTGCTGGAGGAGGACAGCTGGGCGAGCAGCCACGCGTTGGCGGGCGAGCTCGCCCCGATCGCCAGCACGTGGAAGCCTTCCTGGGCCCCGCCGGGCACTTCGATCGGCTCGCGCGTCCATTCGCGGGTGGCGCCGCTCCAGTGCAGGACCCCGGTCTCGGTGGCGGACACCTGCGAGCTGACGGGGACCACGAGCGCGCCCGCGTGACCGTTTTCGTCGAGCGCCGCCAGCAGCGGCGCCCGGCCGCCGGAGACGAACAGTTCCTGGGCCGGCTGGCCTGCGGGCTTGAGCAGCGCCGGCGGGACCGGCGCGGTCTGACGGAAAGCGCCTTCGTCTTCGCCGGGATCGCGCACGAGCACGACCTGCGAATGGGCCTGGCCTTCCTTTTCGGGCGCGGCCGTGCCCACCAGCACCCCGTCGCCCGTGGCGTCCGTGGTGCCCGTCAGCGGGCTCGCGCTGTCGGGCCGGAATTCCGCCAGCGCCCCGCCGCTCGCGCCCTGCGCCGGCGGCGCCGACGACCAACCGTTAGCGCGCGTGTAGCGCAGCACGCGCCACGCTTCGCTGTTCAACCGGCCGGCTTCGCCGATGCCCCACGTCTCGTCTTCGCCCGAGCCCACGCTGGGGTCTTCCGGCGAGGCGCCGAACACGATCATGTTGTGCGCCGGCACGGCGTCATCGGTTTGCGCGTACGGTTCGCCTTCGGCGCCCGCCGCTCCCGCCGCCCGCTGGACGCCGCCTACGCCTGGCCAGCCCGCCAGCAGAACCGCCGCGAGCGCGACAGCCAGCAGCGCGACGGCGCCGACACCCCGCCGGCCCAGCCGGCCTCGGCTCGCTCGAGCGGGCCTCAAAGCAGCGCATCCAATCCCTGGAAGGTGTGCGTGCTCGGCAGCACGTGCAACCCGGTGGAGACCGTGTTGGTGCCCAGTTCCCTGGTGGAGGCGGTCGGCAGCGGGCCGAGCGCCCTGGTCTCCAAGATCAGCTTGTTGGGCCAGCGGTCGCGATCCAGGCGCAGCATCAGCTTGCGGTTGCCCGCCGCGAACGTGTGCGTGGAGGTGCTCGCGACCACGCGCGCATGGCGCTTGGCGACGACGCTGGCGACGAGGCGCACGCGAGCCTTGGTCGCCAGGTGGAAGCGCAGTTCGAGCGTCGTGCCGTGCACCAGTCGGGCGTGGATCGCCGACAGCAGCGGCACGGCGACGCGCGTTTCGTTGTGCAGTTCCACCGGCGGCAGCGTGATCGGCGGTGCTTCGCCGGGGGCGCCGGAGTCGTCGGGTGGCGGCGCGTCGGGGATCACCGGCGGCACACCGGTGTCTTCCGGCCTTTCGGTGATCAGCGGCTTGAAGGCGAAGCTCGTGTCTTCCGGCAGCTGGCGTTCCGTTTCCGTGGCCAGGTGGTAGAGCCAGCCCCCCGCCGTCGCCATCCAGCAGTCGTGAGCGGCAGGGCAGACGATCTGCGTGGCGGCGCCGGTGTGGCCCAGATGTTCGACGTCCGACACCGTGCCGTTGGCCTGCACGCGGGCGACGATGGCTTCGGCCGTGGGGCTGGGGTGCTCTACCAGCTTGGACACCGCGATCCAGGCCGCATCGCTGCCGGGTTCCGCGGCGATCGCGTTGACGCCGTCATCCGGGAAGGCGCTGGACCCGAGGGTCGGCGCGTTGGGGCCAATCAGCGGCGTCCACCTTTCCCCGCTCAGGCGATCGACGGTCACCTGCGCCGGCGCCGAGCCCTTGGGCGGCTTTTCTTCGTACGGCCCCGCCGCCGCCCACAGCGAGCCTTCGGCCGCCGACAGGTGCAGGAATTCGAGCGCATCGGGGAACTCTTCGCGAAAGACGGTTTCCTCTTTGCCTTCATTTTCGATCGTGACGAGCCCTTCGAAGTAGAGGTCCAGCGATTTGGGCGACAGCGAGGTGAAGGTCGGCTGCTGGCCGATCGGCGCGATCAGGTGCAGCACGGACGGTTCGCTGTTGTTGACGCCCGAGCCGGTGCCATCCGTGTTGAGGATGCGTACGCTCTCGTACAGGTGCCCTTCGAACGGGCTCATGTCCTCGATCGCGTGCCCTTCGCGCGGATACGGTTCGGCGCTCACCGAGCTGCCGTTCCAGTGCAGCTGGAAGGCTTCGTCGGGTTCGTCGGGCAGGGCCCCGCCGCCAAACCAGCAGTCGGATTCGGAGATGCAGCCGGCCGCGTTCATCGCCTGGTAGGAGTCCGCGCGGAACGCCAGCGAGGCGTAGGAGGTTTCGATCTTGCCGTTGTTGAAGTGACAGAGGGTGTTGTCCTCGAGCGGCGGCAGCACGCCGTGTTCGTTTGCCTGCTGACCCGGGCGCCCGTCGGACACCGTCCAGAAGTCGTTCGCGCCCGCCCACGCGATGCGCCCGTGCGTCGCTCCGCACTTGTTGGCCAGCTCGCGCCAGGAGTTGCCGTTGTAGACCCACACGCCCGGCGGGATCGTGGGACTCTCGCCGGCGGTGATGAGCAGGCCGCGGTTGGGAGCGTAGAACTCGATGTCGCCGATGCTGCCCAGCCCGATCGGCACCGGAGCCGGTTCCACACCCGGCGGCGGAGCCGGCGCGGACGGCTGTTCCAGGCGCCAGCTGGCGCTGCCGTCGTCGGCGAGCCCTTCTTCGGCAGCCGCCGCGGCGGCCGTCACGCCGAGCGCAGCGAGCGCAAGCAGCGCAGCCAGCAACACGGAGATCGACAGCGCGCGTGGGCTCATCCGCCGTGCCCCTTGCGGCGCGGCTTGCCGCGCCTGGCCTTCTTGCGAGTGGGCTTGGGCGCCTTGATCGTGCGGTGGAAGGTGATCAGGATGCTCTGGCGCAGCGTGGCGTGGCCGGGAGCGCTGAACGTCGCAGTGACGGTCGCCGACAGCCCACCCCTGCGCTCGGCCATCGCCAGGTAGCGAGCGGGCGGCGAGAGCGTCAGCGACTGCAGGGCGCCGGCGCCCGTGGCGCTGCGGGCGGCCGACGCGACGGTCTCGAGAGCCGCGTGAGTGGACCGCTTGTGGCCGTGTCGCGCCGGCGAGCTCACCAGCACGCTGCCCTGCGCGCTCGCGCGCAGCTGGCCGGCGCCCGGCACCTGCGCGTACAGCGTGACGCTGCCGTTGGCGTGGGCGAGCGCGCTGATGCCGAGCAGCCATGCTGGGACGAGGGACAGTCCGGGCGGCGGGCTCGAGATGTACTGCTGGACCGTTTCGGTGGGAAACACCTTGCGGTTGACCACGAACGCGTCAACCGCGTCGTTGCCGTCGCCGAAGACGAGATTGTCGGCGCTGGAGGAGAACGCGAGCACGTCGCCGTCGTCGGAGAAGGAGGGAGAGAACGACCCCTGCTCGTCGCCCTTATAGGGGTCTTCGCCGGTGACTTCTTCGTGGGGCTCTTCGGCCGGTTCGTCTTCGCCGCCGAAGCCGTGCGTGACGCGCGTGAGCGTCTCGTCGGCCAGATCGACGTCATACAGTTCCGCCATCCCCGCGGTCCCCGCCGGCGCGCTGACGTAGGCCGGCACGCTCAGTGGGAAGGCGGTGCGCTTGGTCGAGAAGGCGACCTGGGTGCCATCCGGCGAGATGCCGATGTCGCTGATCGGCGCCGCCCTCGCCGTTTCCGCGACGTTGCCGCCCGCCAGCGCGGTCAGGCGAGTGAGCGCGAGGGTGCGCGTGAGCCCGCTCTGCATGTTCGCCACATACAGGTCGTCGGAGTCTCCGAGCCCGTTGAATTCGTTGCCCGTGAGCAGGTAGCGCGCGTCGGACAGGAAGGCCACGAGGTTGCCGTTGGCGCTGAGGTGGGGCTGGTAGTCGGGCCCTTCGCTGCCGTCCGCCCAGATCCCCGCTTCGCCGCTTTCGGGGAGCCTCGGTTCGAACGGCCCCTGGCAGGGGTCCGACAGCGACGGCGGCTGTGACACGCTCTGCTCGCCGCTGGCTTCGCAGGCCGGGCTGGCGGGATCCGTGCCGCCTGTGACGCGACGGATCGGCGCAGTGGGGCCTTCGTCGATCCTGCGCCACAGCGGCTCGGTGTATTCGGGCTCGCTGGCGGCGGCGTCGTGGCCGAGCACCTTCGTCTGGCGCCCGACCTGCTGTCCCAACCAGGCGACCGTGGAGCCGTCCGCGCTGATCGACGCGCCCACCCAGATGTCGCCGAAGGTCGACAGATTGGTTTCTCCCGTGACAGGTTCGAACAGGGTCTTGGCTTTTTCCGGGTAGATCGCGCCCACCACGCGGCCGTTTTCGCCCGTCGTCGGCACGGGCATGTCCTGCCCTTCGGCGTTCAGTTCGGGGGCGCCCGTGGCGGGATCGGCGAGCGCGCTGACCAACTGCGTTTCCCCGGTTTCCAGGTTGCGCACCGCGACCTGCATCGCGGGGGTCCCCGGGCCGGCGAGATCGGAGGCCGCGGTGGTCACGAAGGCGACCTTGCGTCCGTTGGCGCTGATCGCCGAGCGCCCCAGCGCCAGCGCCCCGACCTGCTTTTCTTCCTGCTCGCGCAGGGGCGTGCCCGGAGACGCGGCGTATTCGTAGCGCAGGCCCTGCGTGGCGCCGGCGACGGTGATCGCCGATACGAGCGTGTACGCGCCGGGCGCTTCCGCGGGCACGTCCATGTCGCGCACATACACGTCGGGGCCTTCGTTCGTGTCTTCGGGCACGAGCCGTTCGGTCGTGGTGAAGCTGATGTAGCGGCCTTCTTCGCTGATCGACGGAAGCCGCGCGTCGCCGCCGACCACCTTTTCGACCGCCCCGCTGGCCAGGTCGCGGCGCCAAACACCCTTTTCCCCGTCGAACTCCCCGTCGAAGGCGATGTATTCGCCATTGCCGGAGATCGCGGGGTCGCGAGCGTAGTCCGCCTGCTGCGTGGACCCGGCTGTATCGACCGAGGCCAAGCGGATCGTTTCGAACACGTCCGCGTTGGCGGCGGTGGGCGCAATCAGCGCGAGGGTCAGCGCGAGGGAGAAGATCGCCGCGACAGCTCTCATGGCACGCTTACCAGCCGGCGCACGACGCCGGCGTTGCCGAGCTTGTCGCGCACGTGCACGACGATCGTGTACGTGCCGCCACGGGCATAGCGGTGGCGGCACTGAGCGCGCCCGTGCGCGCTGTGGCCGTCGCCGAATTCGACGCTGACGGCGCCGACGTCGACGCCAGACTGCGCGTCGCTCACGCGCACGGTGACGCCGAAGCCGCCATGCGTGCGCTTGAACGCGACCACCGGTGGCTGGGCGTCGATGCGAAGCGGCGTGGGAGGCGTCAGGACCGAGTCGCCGTAGCGGTCGCTGGCGAGCACCTGCACGTGGTGCAGACCGCTGCCGAGCCCACGCGCGCTGATGCGCATTTCGTGAGCGTCGCCCAGCGGCTGCAGCTCGCGACCGTCGAGCACGACGGCGTAGCTGAGGGGTTCGTCGGCGCTTTCGGCGGGCACCCACGAGATCACGGCCTGCGACGGCTTGATCCATCCCTTCGGCACGTTGGTCACGAACCGGGCCGGAGCCGCGGAGGTCTCGGTGGCGACGATCGCGGCGTTGCCGAACTCGCCCTGCCTGAACGCGATCAGACCATCGCCCAGGCCCGAGCGGCCGACGGCCAGTTCGCCGATCGGCCCGCCCGCCCCTCCGCTGACGAGGGCGGTCTGGAGGCCGCCTTCGGGGTAGTTCTCGCGCACCGCCACCTGTGCCTGTCCCTGCGGGTTGGCGCTGGTCCAAGCCGACACGCCGCCGCCGCTCGGGTTCATGACGCTCGTGGAGATGGGTTCTTCGCCGCTGACCGGCGGCCCGAGCGACAGCGCGCCCGACAGCCCCAGGTCGTTCCCTTCGACGATGCGCGGCGTGCCGTTGCTGGCATACAGCAGGCGCAGTTCATGGCGCGCGTCCGTGTCGATGCTCGGCGGCCCGATCGCCGCGCCCGCGCCGCCGGCGACTTCGGAGTCGGCCACGACGGCCCCGGTGAACTCGGCGCCACTTTCCGCTTCGCCGTCGGGCAGCGTGTTCAAGAAGATGCGCGGACCGGGCAGCGGCGAGCCGGGCCCCGTGGCCTGTCGGTAGGCGACCTCGGCCTGCCCGAGATAGGAGATCGACACGCTGGGCGCATCCGCGTCCTGTCCGATTTGCGCGCCGTTGTAGCTGCTCGCGCTGACCGGCAGCACGTAGTCGAGCGTGGCGCCGAACAGGCGCCTGGCCCAGATGCGGGCCACGC